>ERZ808242.209-NODE-209-length-45576-cov-20.158542_pt1 | contig 45576 bp, 28 predicted proteins | sample MGYA00521244_ERZ808242 | MGnify/ENA primary metagenome ERZ808242 (study PRJEB31516, sample SAMN03275573) | gut metagenome | biome: mammalia-associated habitat; material: feces | host: Papio cynocephalus | place: Kenya | collected 2012-07-27 ... | reverse complement strand
AAATTTTGTATAGTGCTCACTCTCTGATAATAGAGGGGTGGGAAACTTCAGTTACATATACGCATCAAGTGTCAGAATGCCACGCGCTATACTAGAGAGGAAATACACGCTAAAAAGCTGCATGAGCGACGAGTGGTTACGAAACGCGACTTTGATGAAGACCGGGCGTGTGATTTTAAACCGATGCCATAGCTACTTTCTCCACGCTAAAAAATATCGAATATTATTCCACTATACTTTGTTAATTCTAACGACTACTTATGCAAAAGAAGTTGGCAAGACAATGGAGAGCAAGTTGTGAATAGTGAATTTAAAGTCAAGATGTTTCATGAGTATGAAAAAATTCGTATGGCAATCATTAGATATTATCAAAAAGGAAATCTGCGAATGTTAAAGAAGTATTATGGTTATCAGAATGAGACGTTGCCTGAGCCAGGCGATCCCGACTATCCCATTCTCGATGCGCGTCTTCTTGCTGCTTGCGGCAAGGGTCTCGACGATCTCTATAAGAAGCGGTGGGAAAGAATAGCAAAGATCAAGGGGCGTGGAAAGATACGTTCGGATAGCGAGTTCTATCTCATCCAAGAGCATATCGACTACTTGATCAATATGGAGGCGCCCGAAGATGAGGTGAAAGTGTTTGATGGCATGTTGTTCGACTACGAGGAGCGCGCAAGGAAAAGAAGAGAGAAACGGAAAAAGACAAAGTAGAAATGTAAATGAGGCGGCGGCAAGTTTGCCAACGGTGCCATGACAGCCGCCTTCCAGATGATGTACAACCACTTCTATCATCAGGGAGCCTGACCTTCAAACAATTTCCATAAAAATGGGGCGAACCTTTCCGTAATCGGAGAAAAAGCACTATTTTTGCACCACAATTGCAATCCGCCAACCCCGCGGACACCACGCACCGGCGGCAAGCCCCGACGAGGCCCCTACCGCCACACCAACGAAAACAGACAACAAGACAATATGGGAAAGATTATTTTGACCGGCGACCGCCCCACGGGCAAGCTCCACCTGGGCCACTACGTGGGAAGCCTGCGCCGCCGCGTGCAACTACAGAATGAGGGCGACTACGACCGCATGTTCGTGTTCATGGCCGATGTGCAGGCACTGACCGACAACGCCAGCAACCCCGACAAGATCCGCCAGAACATCGTGGAGGTGGCACTCGACTACCTGTCGGCCGGTCTCGACCCTGACAAGTGCACACTCTACATACAGAGCCGCATACCCGAGCTGGCCGAGCTCACCACCTACCTGATGAACATCGTCAGCGTGGCACGCTGCCAGCGCAACCCCACGGTGAAGACGGAGGTCAAGATGCGTGGCTTCGAGAGCAACTCCGTGCCCCTCGGCTTCTTCTGCTACCCTGTGTCGCAGGCTGCCGACATCGCCGCCTTCAAGGCCACGACCGTGCCTGCCGGCGAAGACCAGGAGCCCATGCTCGAGCTGACGCGCGAGCTGGTGAACCGCTTCAACCAGACCTACGCTCCCGTGCTCGTGGAGCCCAACATCCTGCTGCCCGAGAACGCCACCGCCCGGCGACTGCCCGGCACCGACGGCAAGGAGAAGATGTCGAAGAGCCTCGGCAACTGCATCTACCTCTCCGATGACGCCGCCACCGTGTGGACCAAGGTCAAGGGCATGTACACCGACCCCACACACCTCAACGTGTCGGACCCCGGCCATGTGGAGGGCAACGCCGTGTTCACCTACCTTGACGCCTTCTCGACCGACCAGGACTTCGCCGACTTCTGGCCTGAGTTCCACAACCTCGACGAGCTGAAGGCCGCCTACACCCATGGAGGCATCGGTGACATGAAGTGCAAGAAGCTGCTCAACAACGTCATCAACCGCATGCTCGACCCCATACGCCAGCGCCGCGCCGAATATGAGAAGGACATCCCCGAGATCTTCAACATCCTCAAGAAGGGATCGGACAGCGCCCGCGAGACCGCTGCACAGACCATGGACGACGTGCGCCGCGCCATGCGCATCGACTACTTCGAGGATGCCGACCTCATCCGCGAACAGACCGAAAAGTTCAAGCATTAAGTTAGGCTAACATCGCCGTTACATATCATGATGACGCCCTCGCCTTGGAGATCAAGGTGGGGGCGTCTCGCGTTTTGCTCTATTCTGTCAATATTTATGGTGCAAAAGTTTGTCACGGAGAGCGGATGAAATAGAGCGCGAAAATGGCGTTTTTTGCCGGTCGCGCCACGATTTGCGTGGGGTAACTTTGCGATAAAGGGTATATTGTGTTGCGATATACCCTTTATCGCGATGCGATAAAGCGTTAATCGCGTCATGATAAAGGGTATATCGCAACACGATAAAGGGTATTCTTTGATGAAAAGTATTTACTTTTTGAGCCTAATAAAATCCGAAAACTTATAAATGGTTAACTATCAACCGATTACGAAAAGTGCCGAAAAATCGCGTATTTCGGCCAAAATATTTTGAAATTGAAAATAACGCCTGTTTTTTTATATACATTGTCCGCTTTATTCAACGGCTGACTGCTTTCGGCAATCGGGATAGCCTGCCGGGCTGAAAGCCCAGCGAGTACCTATGCCAGGCCAAGCGGTCAGAACGAGCGCAGACCGCGCAACATGTCGCGTGCAGTTAGTTGTCGTGTGCGAGCGGATGTCGCGTCACAAAAGAGGCAGGGGCCATAAACGGCCAAACCCCAGTCTCTTCAACAGAGACAGGGGTTTGTCATTCCTGAAATCAATCTAATGTTACCTAAAAAGTTACTAACAACCTAATGAAATAACCTAAAAACTTTAATCTAAAAACCTAAAAACTAAAAACCTATATGAAACAATCTACTAACCTTAAACCTATTGAATCGAATGTCAAGGATTTCATCTCTCACGAGGTTACTTATTTCCTTTTGACGATGCAAAGGTAGTATGATTTTGAGATTCTCGCAATACTTTCGCCTAAAAAATATGCGATTTCAGTACGATTCTTGACCTAAATCAAGCATTTGTGTGCGCGCACAACACTTTTTAAGAGTTGTTTACGCCTCTTCACGCCCCTCAGCCTCCACAAGGGTTCGCGCCATGGGGAGAGGAGAGGGGAGCGGTCAGCGCTTCAGGTAGTCGGAAAAGTCGGTCAGCCGCATGTCGCCCTTGCGCAGGAACGTGTCGTGGAAGGCCAGTGCGGCGGTCATGCTCTGCGGCTCATGTCCCATCGGGGCGACGTGCTCCAGGTAGTCGCGCAACAGGGGCTTGTAGTCGGGGTGGGCGCAGTGCTCGATCACCTCGTGCGCCCGCCTGAGCGGTCCCTTGCCCCGCAGGTCGGCCACACCCTGCTCCGTGACGATGACATCCACGTCGTGCTCGGTGCTGTCCACATGGCAGCACATGGGCACGATGCACGAGATCTTGCCGCCCTTGGAGACCGACGGTGTGGTGAACACGCTGATGTATCCGTTGCGCTCATAGTCACACGAGCCGCCGATGCCGTTCATCAGGGCCGACCCGCAGATGTGGCTCGAGTTCTCATTGCCATAGATGTCACACTCCACGGCGGTGTTGATGGCGATGACGCCCAACCGGCGGATCACCTCGGGCGAGTTGGCCACCTCACTCTGGCGGATGGTGAGATGCTTGGAGAAGTAGTCCATCTGGTCATACACGTCATGCAGGCACTCGTTGGTGACGGTCATCGCCGTGGCCGAGGCATCGATGATCTTGCCCTCCTGCATCCAGCGTATGGCCGCATCCTGCACCACCTCGCTATAGACATTGAAGCGGGGGATGCGCTTGTCGGTGCCCAGTGCGGCCAGCACGGCGTTGCCCGTGGCACCCACGCCGCTCTGTATGGGCAGGAACTGCGGCGGGATGCGTCCCGCCTTCATGTCCGCCACGAGGAAGTCGGCGAGGTGGTTGCCGATGGCCGACGTGAAGTCGTCTACCGCCTTGAAGGCACGCGCCTCCTCGGGGATGTTGCTTTCGATGACGCCCACGATCTTCTTCGGGTCGATGCTGACGTAGTTGTCGCCCACACGGTCATAAGGGCTGAGCACCATCATCGGGCCGCGCCCGGAGCCGTTGTCGCCCGGCTCCCACGTGTCGTGGAGATACTTGGAGTTGGGGTTGTGGAAGGTGTTGTGCTCCAGGATGACACGCTTGGCGAGGCGCACGGCCGTGGTCGCAATGCCGCCAGCCGACGTGAGGTAGGCGCGACACTCCGTCTCGCCCTCGTCGAGGTCAGACACCTCGATGACCGCCCAGTCAAACTCGCCGTAGAAGCCGTGGCGCATGCGCTCGGCCATGTGGCCCAGGTGCATGTCCTCATAGTCTATCTCGCCCAGGTTGGTGTGGGTGCGGAAGTCCTTGTTGGTGGAGAAGGGTGCGCGGAAGAGCAGTGCGTGCGCGTTGGCCAGGTCGCCCTCGACACTCTGGCACGACGAGGCTCCCGTATAGATGCCCACTGCAAAGGGCTTTCCGGCCTCATGCTCCTTCACGGCGCGCTTGCTCAGCTCGCGGAAGATGGCTTTCGGGTTGCCGTTGGGAGTGAAGCCGCCGAGGGCCAACTTGTCGCGGTCGTGTATCATGGCGGCTGCCTCCGCCGCCGATAGTCTGGGGTATCTCATAGAGTATAATATATATGTGGAATGGTCTTATGGTGGCAATTGATGGAACCCACCTTATGTTATCGAATGGCTTGCAGCCTCATGCCCTCAGGGGCAGTGAAGCGGTGCGGCCACGCTCGCGGTCGCGCATGATGTCGGCCATGTTGTCGGCCGCCCAGCCGATGAGCGCGTCGACCAGGGGAATGAGGGTCTCGGCCCGCAGCGTGAGCGCATACTCCACGCGCGGAGGCACCTCGGCAAAGACGCTGCGTGTCACGAGGCCGTCGGCCTCAAGCGTGCGGAGCGTGCTCGTCAGCACTTTTTGGGAAATGTCGGGAATGCGGCGGCGCAGCTCACTGAAACGGACGGGGCGGGCACCGCCGCCCTTCAGCGAGTAGAGCACGAGCAAAGACCACTTGCCGCTGATGCGCGCCAGCACATTGCGGATGGGACAGTCTTTGAATGCGGTCTCCTTAACTGACTTGATCATCTGGTAAATGCTTGTTGGTCATTAATAGGCTACAAAAGTAACCATTGGCCTCGTAAGTGGGCAGACTATTGAGTTAATAATAGTTAAAACCGATGTTCTTAACTCACTGACGCTCTGCAATCGTTACCTGAAGGTAATCATCTAACGCCAACGTGCCTTCTTGCGCAAATGATGGAAAGGGCATAACTTTGCAAGCGCAACACAGGGCCATAAGGCCCTCGACAACCCACTAAACAACAAGCAAAATGAAAGAAGCAAAAATCATCAAGAGCATGAAGAACTTCACGGCCGCAGACTTCGGCCAGTTGAGCGAACTGAACCAGTATGAGCTGCAGCTCGGTCCCGACGTGAAAATCCCGGGCAAGGTGTTTGGCGGTGCACTGCTGGGTGCCACCGGCGGTGAGTTCTCCTTCCAGTCGTTTGCGCCGGGAACCGAGACCGGCTTCCTCCACACACACAAGAACCACGAGGAGCTCTACTTCTTCCTCAGCGGCAAGGGAGAGTTCCAAGTGGACGGCGAGGTGTTTGCCATAGGAGAGGGCAGCGTGGTGCGCGTGGCCCCCGACGGCAGGCGCTCGGTGCGCAACAACGGTGACGAGCCGCTCGTCATGCTCTGCGTGCAGTATCGCGGCAACACGTTCACCGCCGACGACGCCACCGACGGTGTCATTCTCAGCGACAAGGTGACCTGGTGAGGCACCCATAAGTTGCCTTTTTGTGGCATTTGGACAACAAAAGGAGGACGAAAGACCCTGTTTCTCAAGATTAATGGCTAACTTTGCAACTATCAACACATCAGCAACACATCATCAATCATGAAACAGGATCTTTTGATTTACAATACGCTGACACGCTCCAAGGAGCTGTTCAAGCCCCTCCACGCCCCTCATGTGGGCATGTACGTATGCGGTCCCACGGTCTATGGCGACCCGCACCTGGGCCATGCGCGCCCGGCCATCACGTTCGACGTGCTCTTCCGCTACCTGAAGCACCTGGGATACAAGGTGCGCTACGTGCGCAACATCACCGATGTGGGCCACCTGGAGCACGATGCCGACGAGGGTGACGACAAGATCGAGAAGAAGGCACGGCTCGAGCAGCTGGAGCCCATGGAGATCGCGCAATACTACACCAACCGCTACCACCAGGCCATGGAGATGCTCAACGTGCTGCCGCCAAGCATCGAGCCGCACGCCACGGGACACATCATCGAGCAGGAGCAACTGGTGCAGGAGATTCTCGACAACGGCTATGCCTACATCTCCAACGGGTCGGTCTACTTCGATGTGGAGAAGTATGACCGCGACCATCACTACGGCATCCTGTCGGGACGCAACCTCAAGGACATCATCAACAAGAGCCGCGAGCTGGCTGGCACGTCGGAGAAGCACAACCAGGCCGACTTTGCCCTCTGGAAGAAGGCGCAGCCCGAGCACATCATGCGCTGGCCCTCGCCCTGGAGCGACGGCTTCCCGGGATGGCACTGCGAGTGCACGGCCATGGGACGCAAGTATCTCGGCGCCCACTTCGACATACACGGTGGCGGCATGGACCTCATCTTCCCCCACCACGAGTGTGAGATCGCACAGGCTGTGGCGTCACAGGGCGACCAGATGGTGCACTACTGGATGCACAACAACATGATCACCATCAACGGGCAGAAGATGGGCAAGTCGCTCGGCAACTTCATCACACTGGAGCAGTTCTTCAAGGGTGAGCACGACAGCCTCGACCAGGCTTACTCGCCCATGACCATCCGCTTCTTCATCCTCTCGGCCCACTACCGTGGCACCGTCGACTTCTCCAACGATGCCCTGAAGGCCGCGCAGAAGGGTTACGACCGCCTGATGAACGGCATCGCCGACCTCGACCGCGTGCAGGTGGCCAAGGGCTCGTCGCCCGACACGCAGAAGATGGTGAGCGCCTTGCGCCAGCGTTGCTACGACGCCATGAACGACGACCTGCAGACACCGCTTGTCATCAGCGCCCTGTTTGAGGCATGCCATGTCATCAACCAGCTCGTGGACCACAAGCTCAAGATCTCGGCCGACGACCTCAAGGAGCTCACCGACACGATGAACCTCTTCACGTTCGACATTCTCGGACTGCGCACCAACCGCGGTGCCAACAACGAGGAGCGCGAGAAAGCTTACGGCAAGATTGTCGACATGGTGCTCGACATGCGCCAGAAGGCCAAGGAGGCCAAGGACTGGGCTACCTCCGACCAGATACGCAACACGCTCACCGAGGCCGGCTTCGTGGTCAACGACACCAAGGACGGTGCCACGTGGAAGCTCCTGTAAAGCTTCCGTGCCATTCCCACTTGAACGACACACCATACTTATGAACATCAAACTCACCATCACCACGATTGCGCTTGCAGCCTCCACTGGGTTGCAAGCGCAATCTGTTTCTGCGCCCTTGAAAGTCAACGGCAGCGGAAACGAAGCAAGCAACTATTTCACGGCGGTCTTCCTCTCGGACCCGCATGTCGAACAGACCGGCTACGACGGGGCCTCCGTAGGCACCTACAAGGACTACTGCCAGGCCATCATCAACCTCGGAAAGGACGGCGGCACGGGCAAGCAGTACCAGTTCAACGCCCTCCCAGGCTACACGCCCAAGGCCGACATCGTGTTTTGTCTGGGCGACATGGACCAGGACAGCGAGAAGTCGGGCGACAACTTCAAGGCGGCTTTCCACAAGCTCAACGCCGCCGGCATCCCCTTCGTCACCATGCTCGGCAACCACGACGCTGTGCCCGACTACTGGACGGGCGACAATCCCGACAAGGGACTGACCCTCGGAACAATCTTCGAGAAGGGCGGCAGTGAATGCAACGACGTGGCCATGAACCTCGTCAGGGCCCAGGTGGACACCGCCAAGACCCACGGCATCAGCGACGTGGAGTGGATCACCGACGGCTCGAAGCACACCCAGCTCAGCCCCTTCACATTCACCTTCCAGGGGGTGCGCTTCTATTGCGGACAGGCCTACTGGTTCCAGAAGCCATACGACAAGCCGAAAACAGCATTGGGTACTGCCACCTACTACGCTCCCGACGGCGTCATCTCGGCCCTGGAGACCTTTGTGGACAAGCACACCGACGAGCCGTCGGTGTGGATGCAGCACTATCCCTTCACCTACGGCAGCGACTGCGACCGCTGGTGGCTCGACCAGAACGACACGGGCAAATACATCGCCACCAAGGATGAGTCGGCCTACGGCACACACATCAGCTCGCTGGGCAAGTACGACACCGACGCGACGGCCCAGGGCTATGCCAAGAAGAAGAAGGACAAGCTGGCCGAACTGATCAAGAAGACCAAGAACGGCGTGCACTTCTCGGGCCATGTGCACAGCTATGGCGACTACACCTACGGGGGCGTGCGCGACTACACCGTGGCGGCACCGGGCATCACCAGCGGAGGCATGTTCCTCGTGCTGATGTCGAAGACCGACGGTGTGGTGGAGGTGAAGAAGATTGACCTTGCCGATGTCGCCTACAACCAGGCCGACTCCACAGGCGTCATCGACAATACCGGCAAGGTGACACTCACGGCAGGCGCTGACGCATCGGCCCTGCTGGGAACCAACCTTGACTTTGAGACCACACAGGCCGATGCCAACGCCGATGCCAAAAACATGCACGCGCAACCGGGATGGAGCCACGTGTGGAGCGTCGACGCCATCAGCAAAAACGTGCAGTACACGCAGGCCTACCAGGTGACCGACCAGCAGAGTGGAGCGCCCACCAGTCATGCGCTCCGCCTGCGCACCAGGTGGCAAAAGCAGGCGGTCAACAACTACATCTTCAAGGAGGCGAAGTTGCCGGCTGGCAACTACACCCTCACTTACTACATCAACAAGGCGGCCACGGCAGGCATCAGCGAAGACCTGTGCTACTATGAGATAGACGGAAAGCGCGCTCCGTTGCCGGCCTCCTCCGGCAGCTGGAGCAAGCAGACGGTGCCACTCAACGTGCCCAGCGAGACTACCTTGCGGCTCAACTTCGGATACCGGGGAGGTGCGGGGAGCAACGAGGCTCTCATCTACGTGGACGACGTGCAGCTGACCTACAACAGCGCATACCAAGCCGACGACAAGCCTTACACGCGCTATCTCTTCACCTTCTTCCCCAGCAACTCGGACGAGAACATCTACTACGCCGTCAGTACCAAGGACGAGCCGTTCTCCTTCACCGTGCTCAACGACGGACAGCGCATGCTGGCGGCCGACTCGGTGAGCGTGAAGCAGGGACTGCGCGACCCACACCTCTTGCGCGGACACGACGACGGCTATTATTATATGGTGGCCACCGACATGCGGTCGGCAGAGGGATGGTCGTCTAACCGGGGCATCGTCATGATGCGGTCGAAAGACCTCGTCAACTGGGAACACCATACCGTCAACTTCCCAACACGCTATGCGGGAACCGACTTCGCAAAGGTAACACGTGTGTGGGCGCCGGAAGTGATCTGGGACGACGTGGCACAGAAGTACATGGTCTACTTCTCGCTCCTCGGTGCCGGCGCTGACAACACCTACGACAAGGTGTATCGCTGCTACGCCAACAGCGACTTCTCCGACCTCGAAGGCACACCTGTGTGGATGTACGACCGCGGATCGGCCACCATCGACATGGACATCATCCGTAAGGGTGACACCTATCATGGCTTCTACAAGAACGAGAACGCCGGCGGCATCGGCCATGTCACCGCCTCATCGCTGACGGGCGAGTGGACACTGGTGAGCAATGCCGTGCAGCAGACCTCTGAAGCTGTGGAGGGTGTGGGCGTCTACAAGCTCATCAACGAGGACAGATACGTCGTGATGTACGACTGCTACAACAACGGGCACTACCAGTTCTGCACCACATCAGACTTCAACACCTTCACCGTCGCGGCCAACACGGAGACCAAGGGAGCGTTCACACCTCGCCACGGCAGCGTGTTGCCCATCACCGACGAGGAGTATGCGACCATCGACGCCTGGATCAACGACAAGCTCGGGCGCAACACCCGTGAGGTGAGCGGCGCCAACCTGTGGAACCCCGTGAAGACGACATTCGTCACCAACGGCTCGTTTGACAACGGTACAACGGGATGGTCCTACACCACAAAGGCGCAAAACCACGGCACGACGACCAACAAGGACAACAAGGTGGTCCACCTGGCCTTCGAGAACTGGGATCCCTCGCTGCAAGCCGGCAAGATGTACCAGACGGTGAGCGACATACCCAGCGGCACCTACACGCTCGACATCACGGCCTGGGCCGACAACATGGAGGGCAAGCAGGTGTACATGGACGGCAACACGCTGCCCTTGACAGGTACAGCCAACGAGGCCAACAACTACCGCATCATAGCCTATCTCGACGGAAACCAGACGGAAGTGGGACTGGAAGCCACCAAGGCGGCCGGCACGTGGATGGGCATCGACAATGTGCAACTGACCTATTGGGGCAAGGACAACATCGTGGACGAGGTGAAGGCCAAGCTCCTGGCCGACGCTGACATCAGCGCCGACAACCAGCCGCTCGACAGCTATGCCCGATACACTGAGGCCGTGACACTGGGCGACTGGACCACCACCAACCACACCACCAACAAGAGTCAGCACTGGGACGGCACCGACACCAGCACCTACCATGAGCAAAAGGACGGGTGGGGCGCCAGTGCCTGGAGCATGGGCATGAAGCAAGACATCACCCTGCCCGCCGGACGCTATGTGCTGAAGGTGGCCTGCCGCGCCGCATCGGCCAGGGTGGACGCACGCATCACGGTGGACGACAAGAGTGTGCTGGCACCCACCAACGATGACTACGGACTGGGCATCGACACCCAGGGACACACCGACTGGGATGCCTCTGGCTCTTATGCCAACGGTAACAAAGGCCGCGGCTGGGAGTGGCGCTACCTGCCCTTCACCGTCACGGAAACAAGCACACACACCATTGCCCTCTCGGCAAAGGTCACCGACGGCCTGCACCACTGGGTGAGCTTCTCCGACGTGCAGCTGCTGCGGGTCCCGTCGGTCACCATCGATGAGAAGACCACATTCGAACCCACTAACCAAGAGGCCGACGTGACGCTGCTACGCTCCTTCGCCCCGAAGGCATGGAACAGCCTGGTGGTGCCTTTCGACATCAGCGACGAGACGGCCAAGCAAGTTTTCGGGGACGACGTGAAAATCTGCGACTACAAAGGATCCACGCGCAATGACGACGGAACCTACACGCTCAACTTCACCTCGGCCACGGATGGCATACGTGCCAATACGCCCGTCTTCATCTACGGCGTCACCACAAGCGCGCCCTTCCGCTTTGAGAATGCACAGATAAAGGCCATCGACAGCAACCCCACGGCCAACGATGGCCAGTCGGGTGTCTTCTGTTTCATCGGGTCTTACACCGTGCCCTCCACGCTGACCGCCGGCGACTGGTTCATCTCGAGCGACAACAATTTCTACCGGGCCAAAGGAAAGGAGACCATGCGCGGCACACGGGCTGTCTTCAGGCCAACAGAAAGTTCCGCCAATCTGGCCAAGATGAACATCGATGACACGCCTACGGACATACATGCCATACGCAGCGAGAACCGCGCCGATGACGCTCTCTACAACCTGCAAGGCCAGAAGTTGACGACCGCTCCTGCCCATGGCGTATTCATCCAGAACGGCCAGAAGGTAGTCAGATAACTCTATAGCCATCATCCTTCATTCTGCATGAAACAAACGAAAGGACAAGGCAAGCACATGCCATGGGTCACCCTGCGACTGGGGCTGACGCTTGGGTTAGCGTGCTTGTGCCTTGTCCTTTCGGCGCAGAATGACGACACGTGGGAGGAGCTGTTCGACCAGACGGGGCAACTGGAGGACACGGAGACGGAGGAGTGGGAACAGACCTATGAGGACTTGAGCGAACTCGCTGCCGACAAGATGGACATCAACCGCTGCACGCGAGAGGATCTCGGCCGGTTGCCCTTCCTCTCCTCGCAGCAGATCATGGACATCATGGAGTATCGAGACAAGGCACGGCGCATCGAGACACCCGTTGAGCTGCGCCTGGTGCCAAGCCTCGACAAGGTGACGGCAGACCTCCTGTCACACTTCATCACCATCACGCCGGACAGCACACGCGACCGTTTTCCCACCTGGGCAGAGATGCTCAGCCGTGGCCGCCACGAACTGGTGGGCACGCTGCGGGTGCCGTTCTATCGGCGCAAAGGCGACCGCAACGGCTATCTCGGCTATCCCTACAAGCACTGGCTGCGCTACTCCTTCTCCTCATCAGGCCACGTCAAGGCGGGCCTCATCGCCTCGCAGGATGCGGGCGAGCCTTTCTTCACCGGTCGCAACGCCACAGGTTACGACTTCTACTCGGCTTATCTCCTCATCAACCGATGGGGACGGCTGAAGACCCTCGCCATCGGCCGTTACCGCCTGCGCTTCGGCATGGGACTCATACTCAACAACTCTTTCGGCATGGGCAAGCTCAACACGCTGGCCTCACTGGGACGCTCGGCCACGCACATCTATGCCCACAGCAGCCGCATGGAGGGCAACTACCTGCAGGGTGCTGCCGCCACGGTACGCATCACCAGGCAGCTGGACCTCACGGCCTTTGCCTCGTGGCGCAAGATCGATGCCACGCTGGCCGCCGACTCCACAGCCATCGCCACCATCCTGAAGACGGGATACCACCGCACGGAGAGCGAGATGCGACGACGGCGCAACGCATCGACAACACTGTGGGGCGGCAATCTCTATTGGATGAGCAACGGATGGCACATCGGCCTCACGGCGTACGCCACCTCCTTCGACAAGCCTCTGCGACCCAACACCAACCAAACGTACCGCCGCTGGTATGCCAGCGGACGACAATTCTGGAACGCCAGCATAGACTACGGATACGTTTCGGACAAGCTCAACCTGTCGGGCGAGACCGCCACGGGCGACTGCGGACAGGTGGCCACCATCAACAGCGTGAGCTATCAGCTGTGGAGCAACGTGGCACTGCTGGCCTTGCAACGATACTATCCCTACCAATACCACGCCCTTTACAGCAGCAGCTTTGCCGAGGGGGGCAGCGTGCAGGACGAGAGCGGCCTCTTCGTGGGTGCCAACTGGGAACCATCCCGACGGCTGTCAATCAAGGCTTACACTGACATGGCTTACTTCGCCTGGCCCAAATACCAAGCCAGCGCGCCATCGCACAGCTGGGACAACTTCGCGCAGGCCACCTACACCGCCGGACACTGGTCATGGATTGCGCGCTACCGCATCAAGATGAGGGAAAAGAACCTGCCGTCGACAACTGCACAGAGTGAGGACACTGGCAATCAAAAAGCCCTCTCCATGAAGACCGAACAACGGGGACGCATGGCCGTCCTGTACGGCGACGAGGCGTACGACCTGCGCCTGCAGGCCGACGTGGCCCACTGCCACTTCGCTGAAAAGAACAGCTTCGGATGGATGCTGACAGCCTGCGGCGCCACCCAGGGGCACTGGCTCAGTCTTGCCGCCACCGCCGCCTACTTCCACACCGACGACTATGACTCGCGCGTCTATGCCTATGAGCGCAGCGTCCGCTACACGTTCTCCTTCCCCTCTTTCTCGGGTGAGGGCCTGCGTCTGGCCTTGCAGGCGCGCGCCAACCTGTCAGCCCACTGGACGGTCATCGCCAAAGTGGGCCACACCCGCTACTTCGACCGCTCCACCATCGGCACTGGCCTGCAACAGATCGACGGCCGCCAGATGACCGACCTTGACCTCCAGATGCGTCTCAAGTTGTGAGCGCGGCAGCAACCTCCCTTGGAAGGTATTTATAAACTCCTGTAAAATGGAGACTGAACAATACTACTCCCAATACCAGAAGCCATGACCTGTTTGAGTTGCAAGAGTCACTCGCAGGATTAAGTAAGTCAAACCGTTGGGTCAAGCTTGCCGACAACCTTTTTATACTTAAAGACACTTGTTATAAGTTAACGAATTCAAAAAGCGGCACCGTCTCCGTTAATTTAGCGAAAGAAAACTGCGGAAATCCGCATAAATCTTACACAGATAGGCAAAAAGCATTAATTTTGCAAAAGAAAAACGCAGAAATCCGCAACAATCTTAAACATCATGATAATAAATAGAGAAAAATATCTACAAGAGTTAGTTAGCTCACGGCATAATGGGCTGGTAAAGATCATTACAGGTATGCGCCGTTGCGGAAAATCCTTTCTGCTGTTCCGACTCTTCAAGCGTTTTCTTGAAGACGATGGAGTCATGCCCGACCACATCATAAAGATGGCATTCGACGACTATGCCTTCAAGGAGTTTCGTAATCCTGACAAGTTTTATAAGTATGTAAAAGAGAAGATTGCTGATGACCAACCTTATTACATTCTGCTTGATGAGGTACAGATGCTTGATGAGTTTGAAGATGTATTGAATGGATTATTGCACATCCCCAATGCCGATGTTTATGTGACGGGGAGCAATGCACGTTTCCTGTCAAAAGACATCATCACAGAGTTTCGTGGACGAGGATACCAAATACATGTTTCACCACTCTGCTTTGCTGAATTTATGACTGTATATGATGGCGACAAGCTGGATGGCTGGAACGAATACTTGCTTTATGGAGGATTGCCTCCTGTTGTCCTACAGAAAACAGAAGAAGAGAAAGTGAGACTTCTGAACAGTCTCTTGACAGAAACTTATATGATAGACGTTATCAATAGGAATAAAGTTAAGAACGACGCAGAACTCAACGATTTGTTCAAGATTCTCGCTTCAGGAATTGGTGGTCTCACCAATCCACAACGGCTTGCCAACACCTTCCAATCAGTGAAGAACGTCTCTATGGGCTCTGCAACCATAAAAAAATACATCGAATATCTTGCAGATGCGTTCTTGCTTGAGTCATGCAATCGCTATGACGTGAAAGGGCGAAAGTATATCGGAACTCCCTTGAAATATTATTTCTCAGACTTAGGCATTCGCAATGCGCTCCTCGGTTTCCGCCAGCAAGAGAAAACCCACTTGATGGAGAATGCCATCTATAACGAACTTCGCTATCGTGGATATAGTGTGGACATAGGAAACGTAGAAGTAAATGGTGTGAATGAGAAAGGCACAAAAGTCAGACGAAGGCTCGAAGTTGATTTCGTTTGCAACCAAGGCTATAAACGCTGCTACATCCAATCGGCTCTCAGCTTGCCCGACAAAGAGAAGATACAGCAAGAACTTGCCTCATTGCTACGTATTGACGATAGCTTCATGAAATATGTGATAACAGGCGACATCATCAAGAAATACCAAAACGATGACGGCATCGTATTCATGGACGTATTTGATTTCTTGTTGGACAAGGAATCTGTATGAACACTCTTTGCTACGTATACGGCTTAGCCTGTATAATTCATAGAGGACTTTATTTGATACTATTTTCTCAACATGTTACACCATTTGAAGAAGAAACAGCATTCTGATAATGGAGACATGGCTAAAGTTGATGATTTTGGTCTGTCGGCTACATGTTTTTACAGGTAGCGTTCCGATTGCCTTCATTTAAATTGAACATGTCTTTTTTTGAGGCACAGTTCGCATGTTAATGGGATATTGACAAGACGGCTGATTTCGGATGGTTACTCTTCAAATGATTCATGATTTGTGTCATGCATTGTTCCATTTTGGAATGTTGGAACACAATATAGAAACAAACAGACCGACTGACCTTAGGCTCATCGCTTAAAATCAGTCGGTTATGTTTTGCATTGTTCATCTTGCTTAGATTAGGCCGTAGAGAACAGCGGAACCTTCCGAAGGCTTAATTTTCAAGTGAGATGAAGACTGAGTAGTTACATTTTCCATGCACGTTGGTTATTCGCTTGCGAAAACACAAACTTTTCCAGCCAAGGTCATTGCATTTTATATACTGATGATAAGACAATATTGACACAACCCATACAAGCCCCCTTATTTCCTCATATTTCCCTTTATGTCATCCCATCCGTTCACAACCTACAGAGCCTGTATTCCTGTGGCGTCAGCCCCGTGATTTCTCACTTGAGCGAAATTAAGATTTTACCGGTCGCAACCATGTAGAAGAATGAGAAACGGGCGGTTGACGCATTGCGTTAGCCGCCCGTTTTTGTTTATTGTTGCATGTCGTGGAGTTTCTTGTAGTAGCCGTCGGCCGCCAACAGGGAGGCGTGCGTGCCGCGCTCCACGATGCGTCCCTCATGGATGACGCAGATCTCGTCGGCGTTCTTGATGGTCGACAGGCGGTGTGCGATGGCTATCGTGGTGCGCGTCTTCATGAGCTTGTAGAGCGCGTCTTGCACCAGCCGCTCACTCTCGGTGTCGAGCGCCGACGTGGCCTCGTCAAGGATGAGGATAGGCGGATTCTTGAGGATGGCGCGCGCAATGCTGACACGCTGCCGCTGTCCGCCCGACAGGCGTCCGCCCCGGTCACCGATGTTGGTGTCGAAACCATGCTCCGACTCCATGATGAAGTCGTAGGCGTTGGCAATCTTCGCCGCCCTCACCACGTCATCCTTTGTGGCGCTGTCCACGCCGAAGGTGATGTTGTTGAGGAAGGTGTCGTTGAAAAGGATGGCCTCCTGGTTGACATTGCCGATGAGCTGTCGCAAGTCGTGTATGCCCAGGTCCTTCACGTTGACCCCGTCGATGAGCACCTCTCCCTCCTGCACATCGTAGTAGCGCGGAATGAGGTCGACCAGTGTTGACTTGCCGCCACCGCTCTGTCCCACCAGGGCCACGGTCTTTCCCTTGGGGATGACGAGGTTGATGTCGCGCAACACCCATTGCTGGTCATACTTGAACCCGACATGTCGGAACTCGATGTCATGCTCAAACGAACGGATGTGCACCGGATGCTCCTTTTCCCTGATGGCCACCTCCGCCTTGAGAATCTTGTCGATGCGCTCCATCGAGGCCAAGCCCTTGGGGATGTTGTAGCTGGCGCGGGAGAAGTCCTTCAGCGGCTGGAGGATGGAGTAGAGCACCACCATGTAATAGATGAATGTCGGGCCGGTGATGGTCTGGTTGTGGAGCACCAGGATGCCTCCGAACCAGAGCACGATGACAATCATCACCGTGCCGAGGAACTCGCTCATGGGATGTGCCATCTGCTGGCGTATGTTGACACGCATGATGTCGTTGCGGTAGGCCGAGTTGACCTTGTCAAAACGCCTGTTCATCTTCTCCTCGGCGCAGAAGGCCTTGATGATGCGCAGCCCGCCCAGCGTCTCCTCCACCTGGCTCATGGTGTCGCTCCACAGAGCTTGCGCCTTGATCGACTTGGCCTTGAGCTTGCGCCCCACATACCCCATGAACCACGCGAAGACCGGCACGAAGAGGATCGTGAAGAGCGTCAGCTGCCATGAGATGACGAGCAGCGTGGTGAAGTAGACGATGATGAGGATAGGGTTCTTGAATATCATGTCGAGCGATGACATGATGGACGACTCAATCTCCTGCACGTCACCGCTCATGCGGGCAATGATGTCACCCTTGCGCTCCTCGCTGAAGAAGCCGAGCGAGAGCGAGGTAATCTTCTGGTAGAGCTGGTTGCGTATGTCGCGCACCACGCCCGTGCGGATGGGGATGATGGTTGCCGACGAGAGGAAGTAGGCCCCTGTCTTCAGGAAAGTCATGAACGCCAGGGCCAAGCCGATGAAGAGCAGGGTGGTGGTGGCCCCCACCTGGGCGATGAGCTCATTGACATAATAGTTCATGTTGTTCATCAGCACCTCCTTGTCAAGCGCCCATGGCATGAGGCTCGTCGCCGTCTGCGCGTCGCCTGTCTTGAAGAGAATCTGCAACAGGGGTATGAGCGTGGCAAAGGAGAAGATGTTGAGTACCGCCGACAGGATGTTGAACAACACCGAGAGCGCCAGGTATTTCTTGTAGGGCGGCACAAACCGCCTGAGCACTTGCAGGAATTCTTTCATGTGTGGGTCATTGTTTTGGGTGGGGCTCAGCCGAAGCGTCACCTTATTCTTTCACAACCTCTTCGCCCATGAGCGTGGCCGACGAACTGCCGGTGATTCTCACATGGACGGTCTCACCGATGTGGTGCCGTCCCTTGTCGATGATCACCGCCTTGTTCTGTGGCGTGCGTCCCATGAGCTGCCCGTTGCCGCGCTTGGCGAAACGCTCCAGCAAGACGTCAAACTCCTTGCCCTCATCCTTGCGGTTCTGCTCGGCCGACACCTCCGTCTGCACGCGTATCAGCTCATTGAGACGGCGTATCTTCTCCTCCTCGGGCACGTTGTCGGGCAGGTGCTTGGCCGCATAGGTGCCCGGCCGCTCGCTGTACTTGAACATGAAGGCGGCGTCGAAGCCCACCTCCCTGACGAGCGACAGCGTCTGCCGGTGGTCCTCCTCGGTCTCGTCATGGTAGCCCACGAAGATGTCGGTGGTGATGCCACAGTCGGGTATGATGCGCCGGATGGCCGCAATCTTGTCGAGATACTGCTCACGGGTGTACTTGCGGTTCATGAGCTTCAGGATCTTGTCGGAGCCACTCTGCACGGGGAAGTGTATGTGGTGGCAGAGATTGGGCTCCTCGGCGATGGCGTGGAGGATATCCTCTGTCATGTCCTCGGGGTTGCTGGTGGTGAAGCGCACGCGCATGGTGGGCACCTCGCGCGCCACGCGCCGCAGCAGCTCAGCGAAGCTGCAGACGTGCAGTTCCTGTCCGCCCTCTTGCTCGATGATAACACCATTCTCAGGCCGTTTGCCGTTGGGCAACAGTCCATAGCTGTTCACGTTCTGTCCGAGCAACGTCACCTCCTTGAATCCCTTGTCGCGCAGGTCACGCACCTCGGTGAGGATGCTCTCCACGTCGCGCGACCGCTCACGTCCACGAGTGTAGGGTACGATGCAGTAGTGGCAGAAGTTGTTGCATCCGCGCATGATGCTGACGAAACCCGACACGCGGCTTCCGCCGATGCGTTGGGGCAACACGTTGCGGTAGGTCTCCGTGGTCGAGAGGTTCACGTCGATGGCCTTCTCGCCCACTTCCACGGCGGCGATCATCTCGGGCAGACTCAGGTAGGCATCTGGGCCACACACCAGGTTGGCATGGTGGTTGCTGATGAGGTCGTCCTTCACGCGCTCGGCCATGCAGCCCAGCACGCCGAGGATGAGACGGCGCCCTTTCTTCTGCTCAGCATGGAGCGTGTCGAGGCGGTGGTAAATCTTGTTCTCGGCATTCTCTCGCACCGAGCAGGTGTTGAGAAACACGGCGTCGGCATCGGCCTCCACATCAGTGGCTTCATAGCCAGCCATCTGCATGATGGACGCAACAACTTCTGAATCGGCCACGTTCATCTGGCAGCCGTAGGTCTCTATGTATAATTTCTTACTCATGATAATCTCTGTTTCTTGGGGGAAAAGTGATGGATATGTGAATCGGGTGGGGCGTCGGTCGCAAGAGACGAAGCGCCGTCTCCCGTCTGGCAGGTGCTAACAGGTCTTGTCGTAGACGCGTCCCCAAAGCAGGTAGAACGCGACGCCCGTGACCAGTCCGCCAATCACATCGACAGCATAGTGGGCACGTATGTAGACCGTAGCCAGGCAGATGAGCAGGGCGAAGGGCAGCAGGGTGAAGAAGAGCTTGCGGTTGCGGGCACGCCAGACCAGCAGCATGCAGACCACGGAGATGCCCACATGCGAGGAGGGGAAGGCCGCCGTGGGCCGCTCGCCCGAGGTGTGGAGGTCGGCCACAAGCTGATAGAACAGCCCGTCGGACCAGCCGGGCGACGTCATCATGTCGGTATGGGTCAGGAAGTAGTCGCCCACGCTGGGAAAGACACCCCTCACCACTTGGTCCACCCCCACGGCGTGATAGTAGTACATGGGGCCCGTGACGGGCACCAGGTCGTAGATCACGTAGAAGGCGAAGAACGAGGCGAGCACGACAAACGCCGCCCGCTCAAACTGCTCATAGCGACAGAAGAAATAGAACAGCACCGTGGTGGCGATGATGGGGAAATAGCTGGCGTAGGCCATGTTCATCAGTTCGCTGAAGAACGCCTGCGGGAAATGCTGCGAGAAGAGCAGCGCGGGCTGGCAACCGAAGAGGCCCTGCTCAAGCGAGGCGAAGACGGGGTCGAGATTGGGGAAGAGCTTGTTGAGCTCATAAGTGTCGGCATACCAGGTGCCGAGCAGCGACAGTTGCAGCACCACACGCAGCAGCCTCGTGAGCCGGCATGGCACCAGCCGATAGACCACCCACATGGCGAGGGTGATGGCTCCGAGCCTCACGCGGTCCCAGACCATGGCCTGCGGGTTGCCGAGCTTGGTCGAGGCAAAGAGCACGATGAGCAGCGTCAGCGCCATATAGGCCAGCGTCACCCACTCCAGCGCCATCAACCCGCGGTGGGGCTTGCGCTCCAGTTCGATATATTGAGACAGTCGCATCACAGCCAATGGTTTTCCTCATACCACGCCACGGCCTCGGCCACTCCCTTGCGGAGGCCATAGTGGGGATGGTACCCCAGCTCGTCGCACGCCGGCTCGATGTCACACCGCCAGTTGCGCTGCTTGAGGATGTTGAACTTGTCATTGTTGAGAGCCGTCATCCGGTGGGTCATGCGTCCCACATGCTCTCCCGCGAGGGTGACGAGGCGCAGCACCCAGATGGGAGCCTTGACGCGTATCCACCAGGGGCGTCCGAGCGCCTGGTGCAGATAGTCGCTGAAGGTCGACGACTGGTAGACGTTGCCGTCGGACAGGAAATACTTGCGGCCCGACATGCCATGGTCGAGGGCGAGGAACACGGCCTGCACCACATCCATCACGTAGACGAACGTGATGTCCTGGCGCTGGAATCCCACACTGAAGTCGACATGTTGCTTGATGCTCTTGGCCATGAGGAAATAGTCTTTCTCGCGGGGGCCGTAGACACCTGTGGGGCGAAGGACAATGTAGTTGAACTCGTTGCCGATGGAGTCAAGAAACTGTTCGGCCTTGAGCTTGCTGCGTCCATAGGCCGTATTGGGTCGGGGCGTGTCGTGCTCCGTGATCTCCTGGTAGGGCTGTTCCTCCCTGATGGCACCAAAGACGCTGAGACTGCTCAGGTAGACAAAGCGCCTCATCGGCATCTTGAGCCTCAGGATGGCGTTGACAAGGTTCACCGTCCCCTGGTAGTTCACCCGCATGAAGTCGGCAGCCGAGAGGCACTTGGTCACGCCGGCGGCATGGACCACATAGTCGAAGTCGTGGCCGTCGAGCGCTTGCGCCAGGCGGTCTTCCGACGAGAAATCAAGGTCTATGAAATGGATGCGAGGGTCGCTCAGGTAGCGCCTCGAACTCGACTTGCGCACACCGGCCCACGTCTCGAAGCCGCGGCGCAATGCCTCCTCCACTATGAAACTGCCAATGAAGCCACTGGCACCGGTAATTAATATCTTCATCGTTAATGGTTTACAAAGTTACGACATTTTAAAGTTCTTAGCAAAATAATCCTCATGAAATTAGGATGTTTCAATTCTTTTTAGTTAATTTGCAGATATTAAACCGACTCATTTAAAACCAAAAAGATATGGGAAAAGGAAAGAAAGGCGGCAAGCATTTCAGCAAGAAGCAACTGGCCAAGCAGCTGGCTGACTTCTTCACGGCGCAGCCGGGAAAGACGCTGTCGTTCAAAGAGATATTCAAGTCGATGCACCTCAACACGCATCCCGCCAAGATGCTGGCCATCGACATCATGGAGGAGATGGCGTGGGACGACTTCCTGACGAAGGTCTCCGACACCAGTTACCAGCTCAACACCAAGGGGCAGGTGCAGGAGGGCACCTTCGTCCGCAAGGCCAACGGCAAGAACTCATTCATCCCCGACGGGGGCGACAAGCCCATCTTCGTGGCCGAGCGCAACTCGATGTCGGCGCTCGACGGCGACCGCGTGAAGGTGTCGTTCATGGCACGCCGGCAGAAGCATATCAAGGAGGCGCAGGTCATCGAGATTCTCAAGCGCGCCAAGGACCAGTTTGTGGGACGCCTGCGCGTCGACAAGGACATCGCCTTCTGCGTGCCGCAGGACAGTTCCTTCGCCCACGACATCCTCATACCGAAGAAGAAGCTCAAGGGCGGCAAGACCGACGACAAGGTAGTGGTGAAAATCATACAGTGGCCCGACGAGGAGCACAAGAACCTCATCGGAGAGGTGGTGGACGTGCTCGGTGAGAGTGGCGACAACAACGTGGAGATGAACACCATCCTGGCCAAGTACGGCCTGCCCTACAAGTACCCGAAGAACGTGGAGGACGCGGCCAACGCCATCACGGGCGAGATCACGCCGCAAGACGTGGCCGAGCGCGAGGACTTCCGCGACACGTGGACCTGCACCATCGACCCCGCCGACGCCAAGGACTTCGACGACGCCCTCTCCATTAAGGAGCTCGACAAGGGGCTCTACCAGGTGGGCGTGCACATCGCCGACGTGTCGCACTATGTCACCGAGGGGAGCGTCATCGACAAGGAGGCCGTGAAGCGCGCCACGTCCATCTATCTCGTCGACCGCACCATACCGATGCTGCCCGAACGGCTCTGCAACTTCATCTGCTCGCTCCGCCCCGATGAGGACAAGCTGGCCTTCTCGGTCGTCTTCAACCTCGATGACGAGGCCAACGTGAAGAGCTTCCGCATCGTGCACACCATCATTCGCTCCAACCGCCGCTACGCCTACGAGGAGGCCCAGCAGGTGCTCGAGGACAACGGCGTGAAGGACGGCACCGGACAGCCTGCACCCAACCCTGGAAAGCAGGGCTACAAGGACGAGTACGGATGGGAGATCTGCACCCTCGACCGCCTGGCCAAGAAGCTGCGCGAGCGGCGCTTCAAGAACGGCGCCGTGAAGTTCGACTCCGAGGAGCTCCACTTCACCGTCGACGAGAAGGGCCACCCCACGGGGTGCTACTACAAGCGGTCGAAGGACGCCAACAAGCTCATCGAGGAGTTTATGCTGCTGGCCAACCGCACGGTGGCCGAGAGCGTGGGGCGCGTGCCCAAGGGCAAGAAGGCCAAGGTGCTGCCTTACCGCGTGCACGACAACCCCGACCCGCAGAAGATGGAGACGCTGCGCGAGTTCACCGCCAAGTTTGGCTACAAGGTGAAGACCGAGGGCACGAAGGGCGCCATCGCCCGCAACATCAACAAGCTCATGGACGACTGCGAGGGCAAGCGTGAGCAGAAGCTCATCCAGGCCATCGCCCTGCGCGCCATGATGAAGGCCAAGTACTCCATCCACAACATCGGCCACTTCGGCCTGGCCTTCGACTACTACACCCACTTCACATCGCCCATCCGCCGCTATCCCGACACCATGGTCCACCGCCTGCTCACACGCTACCAGCAGGGCGGCCGCTCGGCCAACGCCAAGCACTACGAGGAGCTCTGCGAGCACTGCTCCGACATGGAGCAGGTGGCGCTCAACGCCGAGCGCGAGTCGATCAAGTACAAGATGGTGGAGTACATGGGCGACAAGATCGGTGAGGAGTACGACGCCCACATCAGCGGCATCACCTCGTATGGCATCTACGCCGAGATCGACGAGAACCACTGCGAGGGCATGGTGCCCATGCGCGACCTCTCTGACGACTACTACGACTTCGACGAGAAGAACTTCCTCCTCCGTGGCCGTCGTCACCACCACAAGTACCAGCTCGGCGACGCCATCCGCATCAAGGTGGCACGCGCCAACCTCGAGAAGCGACAGCTCGACTTCACGATCGCCGACTGACATTTTCCCAATGCGCCACGCCCCCAACAGGAACAGAGGTAAACAGGCGCACACATAAGGGACGGCACGCAGGCACCCTCAACAGGGTCTCTGCGTGCCGCCCTTTTTCAGAAGAGGCATTAACAATAGTTACAGGATGACCTAACAGATATGCTCTCTATACTCACAGGGCGTACAACCTACGTTATTCTTAAACCACCGAGTAAAATGCTGTGAATATTGAAAACCCAATGAATATGCAATCTCGTTTACCGTTTCTTCAGAAGAAACAAGGGCCCTCTTAGCTAAATCTATTACTTTTGCAGTAATAAAAAACGAGGCCGTCCTACCGGTTTCTTTTTTCAGCATGTCACTAAAGTGAGTGGGGGACATGCGAAATTCATCAGCACAATGCTGCACAGTCAGCAAGCCATTCATCTTGGCTGTACCCGAATGGAAATAATCATCCAAAAGTCTTTCAAACTTGACCAAAATATCCGATTCTTGTTTTTCACCCGTCATAAGCTGATGGGTGAAGAAGCGGCTACAATAGTCAAGAAGCGTCTTGATGCCATCAATGATGAGCTCCCAGCTATGCTCATCCGTGGGATGGCGCAACTCATAGCCTATCCTGCGAAAACAATCCATAACTATTAGTCTTTCTTCCCGGCTTATGTGAAACGCGTCATTCATCCCGTAAGAAAAGTAAGGATATTTGCTCATGACATTTTCCAATGGCGTGCTGCGTACCAAATCAGGATGGAACATCAAAAGAAAGCCCGACGGCTGAAAGGCCGCACCATCATCGTCTGCGCCAAATACCTGGCCAGGAGCCACAAACATAAGATCTCCTTTTTGGTAATTGTAATCATTCATACCATATCGGATCTTTCCACACTTTCCTACCCCTAAGAACACAGCATAAAAACCATACAACTTCCGTGTGGGGTGCAGGGGCTTCACCTTTGAGAAGTCTATCAAGCCTACCAGCGGATTTCGAGTTTCGACTCCAATCCACTCACTGTAGGTCGCAATATCATTTGCATAGAATAAAGAATTCATAGCTTCACATAAGATTGTTTCATTTGCAAATATAACACATAAATAGAAAAAAAACAAGGATATCTTGGAAATTGGTAGCATTATCCAAATTTTGTATACATCAAATTGGAGAATATCACTATAATTTTGCAACATGAAAGCACAGCAAAGGTTCTATGAGTATCATTTGCAATGCATTAACCTAAATCCTTTTAAATTTAACCAATGAAAAAGATTAAAAAATTGAAACTTCATCCACGCCAAGAACTTGGCATGGAGATGCAGCAAAAAATCATGGCTGGTAGTGATTGGACAGGAAGCTGCCAGTGTGTTAGAGTACATAATTCTCATCTCGAAACAAAAGTTGAGGAAGTGTCGAACCCTGATGTGATCAAAGCTCTGCTTGGATCAGCAGAAGCTGCTGCAGGCTGCGTTGCTATCGCTTCGGGAGTGGCTGCTTCGGGAGTGTCGTTTGGATCTTCCGTGACTTGTGTTGTGAGTGGGGTTAGTCTGATTTTTGATGGAGTTGGCAAGATGGCTAGTGGAGCTTTCCGTACCGCAAAAGTTAAATATACGCGAGAAATGGAATTGGTTAGTACGAATCCATGGAAACATAACCAAAAGACTATTACCAGTTCATTGCTTTAAAACAAGAGAATGAGAAGTTATACCAAAATGTAGGTGACTTTGGTATGACTTCCCGTTTTGATATACTTACATTGAATGATGTTCGTATGGATTAACATGCCTTTTATGAAGAAGTTGTTTAATAGATCATTTCTCTTTTTTCTGCCAGTTTTTTGTATGTGCACAAACATTTCGTTTGCGCAAAAGACCATGAGAGGAAGAATCGTTGATTATTTTACGAATCAAGCAGTCCCTGACTCTTCCATGCTATTACTGTTGCTGGATCAAGACAGCGTTGTCCTTGACACCTGTTTTGTGGGTAAGAGCATTGATCCAAAGACAAATCGGGTAGTAACAAACTATTTCTGCACAATTCCCAAAGAGGGAAATTACTTTTTGAAATGCAGTCATCCCAACTACAACACGGCAGTTGTACCCTTTCAAGCTAAATTCTATAAGAGGGAGGAGTATATTGATGGGCATGATATTCGCCTCAAACGATCTATTAAAAATGGGGTGGATCTTCCTGAAGTAAAAGTTACGGCAACGAAGTTGAAATTTTATTTTCGTGGTGACACATTGGTTTATAATGCCGATGCATTTATAACCCAATATGGATTTGTGCTTGACGATTTGCTCAAAAAGATGCCAGGAATAACCGTGGAAAGTGGTTACCAGATTTATTCCAATGGCCGAAAAATAGATGAACTTCTTTTAAACGGAAAGGATTTTTTTAATAATGATAGGGAGTCGCTTATTGAGAATTTGCCCGCTTACATGATTAAGAAAATCCAAGTTTACGAGCATGATGACTCTTTGGGCTTGCATAAAAAATTGAATAAAAGGCCTCCACTTGCAATGGATGTTCGTTTGAAGGTTGAGTATCATTCTGCCTTTTTGGGCAACATGGATATGGGTGCGGGTACTGATGGACGATATTTTGGCAGATTGTTTGGCATGCGTATTCATGATTTATATCGTTTGACATTTTTTGCTGGCTCTAATAATATAAATCGTAATGAGGAAGCTGACAAGAACGGACAATTATACAATATGGATAACGGAACAGGAAACAAGAAATTTCATGTGTCTGGATTTAGCTATAATGTAGAAAGTCCGTCCGATATTTATTCGCTTTCGGGTAAATTTCGTATCCAAGGTAGTAAGGAAGTTGGTCAACTTTATAAGGTTGAAAAGCAGTTCTATGGTAATGGAGACGTTTACTCTTTTACAGATGAGAAAAGCATAGCCCGTAATTTTTCAGTGCAAACAAGTCATACCGTTGACTTGTTCCGTTACAAGCCTTACAGCTTGCGGATATCTCCATCGTTTGTGTTTATTCACACAAAGAACTATGTAGACAGAGCTTTTCTGAATGCAAACTCAAATTTAGCTGACGATTTTGGAAAAGATTTGGTCGATAGCTTAAGAAAAAAGCCGTTAGGGCAAAAAATGTGTCTTTACGGCATCAGTCGTACCCTCTCTGAGCAATCCTTGCCAAAGGATATTCTCCAAGCATCATTGGCTTTGACACAAGATTACCGCATCCCACATACGGAAGATCTTTTCTCCTTTGAATTGTCCGGTGCTTACAGTGGGCAAAAAAGCAAGATGTTTGACAAGTTTGAATTAAATCGTTTGGGCATGAGTAACAGTGATGGAGCTGATACTTGGAAAAACTTGTATCAGAAATATGACAACAAGAATTGGAGATGGGGATTCTCGCCATCTTATCTGCTTGCTTTGAATGCTAAAAATGCCCTCACATTCAAAGTTCAATATCTCCATAGTTTACTATCCATTGATAAATTCTCTTATGACTTGGCCTCAATTGACGGTTGGGGGGCTGATACCCAATATGCCTTGGGCATGCTTCCTTCTCAGATAGAACTCATGAAAGTGCTGAATACAACAAATTCACATAGCTACACTGAAAAGGATGACTTTTGGACATTAGAAACATCTTATTCCTTATCTTTTAAAGGCAAATCACTGTCAATGGCGCTACCTGTGAAAATTCAAAGAAAAAGCCTGTCGTTTTATCAGGAAAACAACGATCAGGATATTCGGCGAAGGATGAATACATTGGATTTTAATTTAAAATTTGACAAATACATGATTGGCCAGACTGGTTATAGTTATAGTTTGGCCTTTAGTGTTGCGAATTCAATGCCTGATGCCTTTAATTTTGTAAATCAGCGAAGTGACATCTACGGCATATTGGTAACAAAGGGTAATCCTAATTTGAAAAACTCCACTAATTTTGTGTTCAAAAGTAATGTGGCCTTCACCCCGAAACTGATGCAGAACCACTATCTGTTTTTAAGTTACTATTACAATATCAATCAAGTGGCAACTGCGGTGGAATTGGACAAAAAAACGGGAATTTATACATATACGCCTGCTAACATTGACGGAAATCAGGCATTAACAGCGAACATGATAAATGCATTTTATCTGGATCGCAACTACAAACAGAAATTAAAAAACGACATTAGTTTTTATTACATAAAAAGTGCCGACTATAGTGGAGTGAATTTAGCAGAGATGGCTAATAAAAGTGTCATTCATAACATTGTGATATCCGAGAAATTGGAATATAGTGTGGCATCGCGTAATACCAAATACAGAGGCTCAATTTCACCTTTCATCAATTATCAACATAGTGCATCGAAACGCGTCAACTTTCAGCCGATAAATGCATGGGATTATGGTCTGTCAGCTTCTGCGTATATAGAACTTCCTGGGTCATGCCGCTTTAACTCTGAAATACAAGGCACTTGTCGGAGAGGCTACAATGACAATAGCATGAATGTGGAGGAGGTGATATGGAATATGGGCCTGGTAAAGACGTTCAAAAACAACATGTCGATTAGTCTCAATGTTGCTGATTTGCTGGGGCAGAGAAGCAATTATTACAGGCTTGTTACAGCCCAGGCCACTGTGGAGTGTGTGCGTGATATGCTTCGGCGATATGTGATGCTTCATTTCATTTGGCAGTTCAGCAGGAAGAGAACAAACAAGTAAAGGAGATGCCGAGGTTTCAAGTCAAATACCAAATCAACTCCATGGACTGTGGCCCAGCGTGTCTTTGCATGATAGCCCAGCACTATGGGAAAAGGTTTACATTAAAGTACTTTCGTGACAGATGCCATATCACGAGAGAAGGAGTCAGTCTTTACAGCCTTAGCGAAGCCGCTGAAAAGGCTGGACTCCATACATTGTGTGCCCGCATCACAGAGCATCAACTTGCGGATGAGATGCCGTTGCCTTGCATCCTTCACTGGAGCAGCAATCACTACGTGATATGCTATAAAGTCAAGGGAAAAGGAAAGAACAGACGATTTTATATTTCAGATCCAAGCTTAGGTAATTTGAAATACTCTGAAAAAGAGATGCAAAAGCATTGGATCTCAGGAAAATTGGACGGGGAAGAAGTTGGCGTTGCCATGCAAATTGAACCAGGAACAGACTTTGAAGCCATACAGCCTCAAACCATGGAAAGCCATTTGGGCTATCACTTTTTCCTGAAATATATCTTACCTCACAAGAGAGAGATTGCTCAATTGCTTTTCAGTGCTGTTGTGCTGATGGTGGTTGGATATTTCCTCCCATTCATATCTCAGAGCATTGTAGACATCGGCGTGATGGGACGTGACTTGAATTTCATTATGCTAATGGCCTTCATGCAACTAATTATATCTGTTTCGCAAACAGGGGTCATGTTCCTTCAAGGTTGGGTGTCCCTGCATATGAACACCATTATCAATATCCGATTGATATCGGATTATCTGCGAAGATTGGCCAGCTTGCCTCTCCAGTTTTTTGAGATTCGCAGCATGGGCGACATTCTCCAGCGTATTGGCGATCACGATAGGATTAAGAATTTCTTGATGAATGACATGATCAGCATCCTGTTTTCATTAGGAACATTCATAACCTTCTTCTGCGTTTTGGCTGTATTCAATTGGAAAATCTTGCTGGTTTTCATGATAGGCAATATCATACACATCACATGGATATTGTCATTTATGAAATACAGAAGGGAAATAGACAACAAAACGTTCCAACAATCTGCCGACCTGCAAAACAACATGGTGCAGTTTATTCAAGGAATGCAAGAAATCAAATTGAACAATATTGAGAAGCAGAAATGTTGGGAATGGGAACATCTCCAGGCCAAACTATACAAGCTTAGCCGACGGGCATTGATGATAGGCCAAATACAATCCGTTGGCTCAACAGCTTTCTCCACTACCACAAACATCATTCTCACCTACCTTACAGCCAAGATGGTCGTGACTGGAGAAATGACGATTGGCATGATGGCGTCACTGTCCTTTATTATCGGGCAAGTCGCTGGGCCTATGAGCTCTTTCATCACATTTGCTCTTGATTACCAGGATGCAAAGATTAGCATGGAGCGATTGAGCGACATACATGAACAGGAAAGCGAACATAAAAATAGTGGAAACGCCATCATGGAAATACCACAGGATGGAGACATATCCTTGAACCATCTGAAGTTCAGCTATAACGGGTCGGCAAATGAACTCGTACTAAAGGACATTTCCTTATTTATACCACACAACAAGGTTACTGCCATTGTGGGAAAAAGCGGATGTGGAAAAACCACATTGATAAAGCTCCTGCAAGGTTTCTACGAACCCACTGAGGGGGATATCAGTGTAGGGCAAACATCCTTGGCGTCTATCAACAAGCATTTATGGAGAGAACAAATCGGGGCTGTCATGCAGAATGGTTATATTTTCTCGGATACCATTGCAAGCAATGTGTCCGTTTATGACAAGAAAGATAAAGCACGATTGGAATATGCTTTAGGTCAAGTCAATCTGAAGCAATTTGTAGAATCCCTTCCGAATGGCTATAACACGAAAATTGGAAATGAAGGCTTGCAACTCAGCCAAGGTCAGCGCCAACGCATATTACTTGCCAGAGTGATATACAAAAATCCAAGATATATTTTTTTGGATGAAGCTACCAATTCTCTCGACACTCAAAATGAATTTGAAATCATGCGCAACATCAAATCTGCTTTCAGTGGTCATACAGCAATCATAGTAGCCCATCGGTTGAGCACTATCAGATACGCTGACAATATTGTTGTGATGGACAATGGATGCGTTGTGGAACAGGGAACTCACGATTATTTATTAGGCATCAAGGGCCATTACTATAACTTAGTTCAATCACAATTAAGCCAACTGGTATGAAGAAATTTGAAAATGACTTTGTAGAATATTCTGATGATTTACAGGAAATCATTGGCAGAAACAAGCAATGGATGGGAATCATGTTAGTTTATGTATCATTAGCATTTTTGATGCTTTTCTTCATTGGGCTTTCTCTTATTTCTTATCACAACCAAAGCCTCCTGAAAATCCTGTCACAACCCATGTTGCATTATTTTGAGATGACCTAACCACAAATATACGTCCTATACTCACCGGGCGTACAACCTACGTTATTCTTAAACCATCGAGTAAAATGCTGTGAATATTGAAAACCCAATGAATATGCAATCTCGTTTACCGTTTCTTCAGAAGAAACAAGGGCCCTCTTAGCTAAATCTATTACTTTTGCAGTAATAAAAAACGAGGCCGTCCTACCGGTTTCTTTTTTCAGCATGTCACTAAAGTGAGTGGGGGACATGCGAAATTCATCAGCACAATGCTGCACAGTCAGCAAGCCATTCATCTTGGCTGTACCCGAATGGAAATAATCATCCAAAAGTCTTTCAAACTTGACCAAAATATCCGATTCTTGTTTTTCACCCGTCATAAGCTGATGGGTGAAGAAGCGGCTACAATAGTCAAGAAGCGTCTTGATGCCATCAATGATGAGCTCCCAGCTATGCTCATCCGTGGGATGGCGCAACTCATAGCCTATCCTGCGAAAACAATCCATAACTATTAGTCTTTCTTCCCGGCTTATGTGAAACGCGTCATTCATCCCGTAAGAAAAGTAAGGATATTTGCTCATGACATTTTCCAATGGCGTGCTGCGTACCAAATCAGGATGGAACATCAAAAGAAAGCCCGACGGCTGAAAGGCCGCACCATCATCGTCTGCGCCAAATACCTGGCCAGGAGCCACAAACATAAGATCTCCTTTTTGGTAATTGTAATCATTCATACCATATCGGATCTTTCCACACTTTCCTACCCCTAAGAACACAGCATAAAAACCATACAACTTCCGTGTGGGGTGCAGGGGCTTCACCTTTGAGAAGTCTATCAAGCCTACCAGCGGATTTCGAGTTTCGACTCCAATCCACTCACTGTAGGTCGCAATATCATTTGCATAGAATAAAGAATTCATAGCTTCACATAAGATTGTTTCATTTGCAAATATAACACATAAATAGAAAAAAAACAAGGATATCTTGGAAATTGGTAGCATTATCCAAATTTTGTATACATCAAATTGGAGAATATCACTATAATTTTGCAACATGAAAGCACAGCATAGGTCCTATGAGTATCATTTGCAATGCATTAACCTAAAAGCAATAAACAATGAAAGTTATTAGAAAGCACTTCTCGACCGAACAACGCTTGTTGCATCACATGATGCTACACTCCAAGGACTTTCCCAATCAAGGCCTATTATATGGCAGATTGGGAGTGGCATTAGTGATGGAGCAATATGCTATGAATACTCAGTTAAAGCCTGTTCGCATACTAGCAGAAAATATTATAGAAGAATCTTTTGAACATATCAGCAGTGATGTTCCCTTAGATTTGTCTTCTGGCCTGTGCGGCATTGGATGGAGTATTGAATTTATGCTCCAAAATGGATTTATGAAAGGCAATAGTCTGGATATATGTGAAGTTATCGACAATAAACTCATGCAAGAAAATCCTAATTTCTCAGACAATTTGAGTTTGGAAAGAGGACTGGAAGGTAAGCTCCATTACATATTAGCCCATATTCAAGGAACTAAAAATAAAGGAAAACCTTTCTCAAGACAATATTTGGAATTGCTCATGACAAAACTAAACCTCATTATTGAATCAAATACGCCCACGACAAACACCATGAGAAATTTAATCAATCTGTTTACGAAAATGTACCATTCAAAACCGTGGAGCTACTCATTAGACTTGGCTAACTTTATTAGTTATGATGTAAAGAACTCTAAAGACTTATTGGGTTTAAGAGAAGGGCTTGCTGGCTATTTCCTTACAAATTATGCGTCATAAGGAATGAAAAACATATTTGTTTTTGACGAACACTTGTCATCAAAGTTCAATGGCGTAGGGGCATTCATGAATGCTATATCCTCTTGTGTAAAAAAGAGTAATATGCAATTGAACTTGATATCATTTAACGAGGAGGTAACTGATTTCTGCATTGAAAAACATGATGGCCATGTTATATACAAATACCCCATGTATGGAGGCCTATTTATAGAGAATGCATTGCCAGCTCTATCGATTTTGAAACTCTATGTCAATGACAGCCATGAAAACATTTTTCTATCTTCTTATTGCCCAAGCCACATTCTCCTAAAGACGATAAAGACCTTATTCCCTAAATCTAAACGGATTTCTATTATCCACGATCAAGGATGGACATCGCCTTTGCAAGGAAACAGTGAATTATACAAGGAAATATTAAGTCATAGAAGATTGAAAGGTATCGATTATGGGGTACAGAAATTCATTAAGGCATTCTACAGAAAAGAGCTTGCCATGTATCGTTTGAGCCATCATATCGTGTGCCTTTCTCCAAGCACAAACAGGCTTTTGCAAAAAATATATCAAGTTTCCCCGGAAAAGATTTCCATGATACCTAACGGCATTGACATCAAACCATATGAGAATTCCATTGACGACAGAACTGAAATCAGACACAATCTTGGCATTGATGAAGATGAGAAAGTGCTGCTCTTTGCAGGTCGCGTCGTGAAAGCCAAAGGCATTTACCAATTATTGGGTGCTTTTGAAAAAATTTGGCATAATAACCATAAGTTGCACCTTGTGATTGCTGGTATCACTGATAAGATTGAAGAGTATACGAAGCATGTTCCTGATAGTATATCTCATGTTACATTTACAGGGTTAATCTCCAAGAGCAGACTTCATCAATGGTACAAAGCGGCAGACATTGGTGTGCTACCATCATATACGGAGCAATGCAGCTATGCAGGCATGGAAATGATGGCAGAGAAGCTGCTTGTTGTCACTACCGATGGCAATGGCTTGCGAGATATGTTTGATAGTAGCTGTGCTTATATAGTCAAAGCAAATGAAGACACTATGGCTGAAGAGCTTGCCTGCAAACTTCAAGAGGCTTTAGAAGCCACTTTAGAAGAACGGAATGAAAAAATAGGCGCAGCATACAAAAGAGTTAAAAATGTATTTTCACTCGAACGCATGCAGACTGGTTATTCTCAAATGCTAAACCTTTTATAGATTTCGCGTATGATGGTTAGTATTATACTTCCCGTTTATAATGGCGCAAACCACTTAACGGAGTGCATCAATAGCGTGCTTCATCAGACCTACTCTGATTTTGAATTGTTGGTGCTTGATGATGGTTCCACTGATGAGAGTGTCGCGATTGCAGAAGCCATTAGCGACTCTCGTATCAGAGTCATTCCATGCGAGCATGATTTCATATCGACACTGAATCGTGGAATTGATGAGAGTAAGGGAAAATACATAGCCAGAATAGATTGTGACGACCTAATGTTTACGGACCGACTGCAGAAGCAAGTTGAGGTGATGGAACATAATCCAAATGTAGCTGTTTGTAGTACCTATGCCCAAACGTTTGGTATGTCTGATCAAATCATAGGTTACGGAGCAGGTATAGTTAAGAATTCGTTAGAGACATTTCTTTTAGGCAATTTTGTGATTCACCCGTCTGTCATGTTAAGGAAATCCTTTTTGGCAAGCCACTTCTTACGGTATAAGAAATATCCTTATGCGGAAGACTACCGTTTATGGGTAGATGTAAGCATTGCCGGAGGCATCTTTTATGTCATACCAAAGCCCCTAATAAAATACAATATCAGCGGCTCTCAGGTATCAAAGAGGTATCATGCTATTCAAAAAGAAACAGCCTTGCGCATTCAGCAAGAAACTTTGGAATTGCTGTTGAAACAAAATAAGACATACCCTGTCCTATTGAATTCACTATGTGAAAATCTAATAGATTTAAATCAACATGAGTTGGTTGATTCAGACGAGATTTTTATGTTGTTTAATAGTATTTTTACAAAAATGGCTGTATAAAATGACGACCCATAAATAATCAAAATTCTAAAGACATGAAAAAAATCAAAAAGCTAAAACTTAGACCTGGTCAAAAGCTGGACGCACTGCAACAGCATAATGTGGTGGCGGCAGGCAATAGAGACTGGCAAGGTAACTGCTTCTGCACGCAGGTGGGCAATAGTCATGTAGAGACTTGTGTGGAGCAGTCTACAGTAGTAGATTATGGAACAGCAATCGGAGGAATCCTTGTAATAGCAACGGGTGCCCTCATTGGCGCAACTGGTATTCTTGGAGAAGTCCCATCCGTTGGCACATCAACTGCCCTCGTCGGTACAGGAGCCGCCTTAATGATTGATGGCAAACTACTGACCGATAGTGCTACAAAAACATTGACCAAGACTTGGAAAAGAATGATGACGTGCACCCATGTCAAACCGCTTGTTCACAAAGCAGGAAAAATAACATGTACAAGCACTTTGCTTTAACAGCGAAACCCAGTTGGCATGGCTGGCAAAGGTGGTCATGCCAATTGGAAAAAGAATTAAAAATCATTTGTCAATCTATCATATGTGTAAAAAGTTAATGCTTTTATTTCTGTTTGTGGTTTCTTTTGCGGGATATGCATACGCTCAAAAAATTCTTGAAGGAAGAATCATAGACTATTATACCAATCAAGCCTACCAGGACACACTCACCCATGTGTTTCTTCTTTCTGCTGACAGCACAATTGTAGGAAATGGATATGTCGGGGCAGAAGCCAACCCCAAAACAGGTAAGGTGGAAACGAAATACTATATCGAGATTAATCAAGAGGGCAATTACATCATCAAATGCACCCATCCCAATTATGAAACGGCATATTATCCAATAAACATTAAGTTTTACAAGCGAGAAGATCAAATAGAAGGGAAAGACTTACGTCTCAAGAAAAAGACCCCCAAGAGCCTTGACCTGCCCGAAGTACAGGTGACGGCTACCAAGTTGAAATTTTATTTCAACAATGACACACTGGTGTATAACGCGGAGACCTTTGCCACTCAGTATGGCTTCGTGCTGAATGACTTGCTGAGGAAAATGCCAGGCATCTCTGTAGGGGCCAATTATGAGATATACTCAAACGGAAGAAAAGTTGATGAGCTCTTGCTGAACGGAAAGAACTTTTTCAATGCTGACCGCGAGACGCTTATTGAGAATTTGCCCGCTTACATGATAAGAAACATCAAGGTGTATGAACACGTTGACTCCTTGGAGTTGCTCAAATCGCTCGACAAGCAACCGCCTCTTGCTCTTGACGTCAAGCTCAAAAAGGGTTACAACTCCACCGCCTTGGGTAACGTGGACTTAGGCGTAGGATCCGACGATCGCTACTATGGCCGATTGTTTGGCATGCGCATCCATGACCTGTATCGTTGGACAGCGTTTGCTGTGTCCAACAACACCAACCACAATGAGCAAATAGACAAAAACGGCCAACTATATAATATGGACAATGGCACGGGTGACAAGAAATTCCATGTGGCTGGAATAAACTATAATGTAGACAGTCCGACTGACGCTTACAGGATAGAGGGAAATTTCAGAATACAGGGTAGCAATGAAAATCAAACATACCGTCAGATGGACGATGTGTTCCTAAGCGATGGGGATGCCTATGCTTTCACATCAAGAAACACGAAAGCTCGCAATTTCTCAGTTCAGACCAGCCATACTTTTGACCTATTCCCAAGAAAGAAATACAACCTAACGATTAGTCCTGCGTTTGTCCATGTCCGCTCAAAGGCAAATGTCGATATGGCCCAACTCAACGCCAAAGAGAACATCGCTGACGTGATCGGCAGCAACTGGGCCGACAGCATCCGTTCCCAATCGCTTGGAGAGAAACTGTTGATGTATGGAGTAAACAGGGTCTTGAACAAGAAATACACACCGACGCATTCCACGCAGATGTCACTCAATGCAAACCAAAGTTATCACATTCCTCATACTCCAGATTATGTCGGTTTGGAACTGACCGGGCTGTACACAATGCAGTCAACTGACAGTTATGAGCACTATGGCGTTGACTATATAGCCACTTCCTCCAAAGCCAACAGTTGGAAAAACCTATACTTGGACAATCGCCTTAAGGATTTCCAATGGTCTGCCAAGGCATCGTACACCACATTGTTGAAGAGCGTCCATACGATTGGCATCCATGCCAGTTTTGCACACGAATACTCCAATGTTGACAAAAACAACTATAACCTTGCAACCTTGTCGGGCTGGGGTATCGACACTGAATACGAATTGGGCATGCTCCCTTCTCAACAAGCCCTTTTAGGAACATTGGAGAGAGGCAATTCCTATTCGTATCGGGAGCATCTCAACAAATACACGCTTGACCTCAATTACGCCTTGGAATTTCACGGGCACACCTTTGAGGTGACTGTGCCCCTGTCCTTACAGCGGAGGAACCTGCACTTTTACCAAAGCCATAACGAACAAGTCGTGACCCGGCGGATGTTTTCGCCAGATGTCGCCATCAAGTTGAGAAAATGGATGCGTGGAAACACAGGCAGCAGCTATTCTCTTAACTTCTCGACCAAGAAGTCCATGCCTGCGTTGTTCAATCTTGTCAATCAGTGCAGCGACATATATGAGGTGGCCGTTACACGGGGTAATGAGAACCTGAAGAACGCAACCAGCTACACGTTAAACGGTTCATACAACTGGCGCCCGGTCCTGATGCACAGCCACGCGATTTCCGTTTCGTACAACTATTACAGAAACAAGGTCGGCACGGCCATCTATTATGACAAGACGAATGGCAAATATCTCTACACACCGACAAACATCAACGGCAACCAGAATTTTTCAGCCATCATGAACAACTCGTTCTATCTAGACAAGAGCTACAAGCACAAGTTGTCCAACGTCCTTTCATACACTTATATCCTGAGTGCCGATTTCAGCGGCACGTCGGAAAAGGAATATTTCAACAAAAGCACTGTGCACAATTCGGTCGTCTCGGAGAAAATGGAATATATGTTCGCGTCAAAAAACACAAAATGCATCGGCACGATTGCACCTTATCTGACATTTCACAGAAGTGTTTCGCAAAGGCTGGGCTTTGAGACCATCCATGCCTTTTTATATGGCTTGCAGGCCTCTGCTCGCATCGAACTCCCAGCGTCCATCCGTTTCAACACAGAGTTGAAGAGCGAATCCAGAAGAGGGTATAGCGACCACTCCATGAATGACAATGAACTGATTTGGAACATGGGCTTGACCAAATCCTTCAAAAGCAATATCACGCTAAGCCTGAATGCAGTGGACCTCCTTGGGCAGCGCAAGAACATCTACAAGTCCGTTACAGCCCAAGCCACGACCGAAAGCATCAGCAACGTGCTTAGGCGCCATGTGATGTTCCATTTCATTTGGCAGTTCAGCAGGAAGAAAACAAACAAAGTTGTCTCGGTCACCCACTGAGGCCAAAGGTTGTAACGGGTTGTAAATGTGGTATAGGTTGTCCTAAAAATCATAACCATTGTCTCCTTTGTCGTTCGAAAAACCACGTTTGTCGTGCAAGCCATCGAGACAGCACCCTACTTTGAAGAAAGCGGACAATGTATATAAAAAAACAGGCGTTATTTTCAACTCCGAAATATTTTGGCCGAAATACGCGAAAATACGGCACTTTTCGTAACCAATTGATAATTAGGCGTTTATAAAATTTCGGATTTTATTCGACCTAAAAAGTAAATACTTTTCATCAAAGAATACCCTTTATCGTGTTGCGATATACCCTTTATCATGACGCGATTAACGCTTTATCGCATCGCGATAAAGGGTATATCGCAACATAAAACACCCTTTATCGCAAAATTACCCCATGCAAATCGCGGCGCAATGGACAAAAAACGCGATTTTCGCGTTCTATTTCGTCGGTCATCCGTGACAAACTTTTGCACCAAAAATCATGACAATGCAAACAGGCGGACCGACCTGACGGATGCCCTTACGCCTGTCTACTTATTTTGAGAGAGCGCAACCGTGCAGCCGTCGCCACGCCTTCCGCATCGCCCACGGCCCATAGAGGCCCGTGAGGAAGGCCAGCGGCACATATACCGATGGGGGCAAGCTCACAAAATGGAGCAGCCCCTGCAAGGCCACAATCTGGAAAAAGCCGCTGTACAGGTAGATGTCGTAGGTGTGTCCGTAGAGGTGGTCGAGCCAGTGGCACCCCCGCCGCTCATACACCTGCGCCAGGCCGATGCTCATGAGGATGCCGTTGAGCGCCATGACCAGGTCGGTCAGCGAGCCTTGCGGGACATACAATAACACGACCGACAGTGCCAGCGTCATGATGACAATACCCGTGGGCTTGGCCTTTTTGACGGCCTGTTCGAGACGCGAGCCTCGGTAGAGATAGCCCGCCGTGAAATAGACCATGTAGAAGGCCACACCGGCCACATTGAGCACACTGTCCCTGGTGAAGGGCATCAGGCAGTTGACCAGCGCCAGCGCCGCCAGCGCCAGGATGCCCCCGAGAGGTGCCTGGTGCCTTCCCCAAGCCTTGCGGGCGATGGTGAAGACGGTGAAGATGAGAAACAGTGTGGGCATGAACCAATAGGCCCCGAACACATTGTGGTAGGGCACGAGCAACTGGTCGAGATAGTCGTGCAGGTCGAGATGGATGGGCCTGACGCTGTAGCGCGAGAAAAAGGCCTTGGGCACGAAGAACAGGCTGCTGATGACGGCGTAAGGCACGAGCAGCCGTCGCGCCTTGCGTGTCAGGTAGCCCCGGCTCCCCGTGAGCCGCAGGTCGCGCAGGTCGCCGTGGACATGTCTCAGGAGGTAGCCCGAGATGAAGAAGAACAAGGGCATGTGGAACCCGTAAATCCACCGGATGACAGGCGTGTCAGGCGGAAAGAGGTAGAAGGAGTGGCCCAGCACCACGAGGATGATGCCAAACGTCTGCAGGAAGAGTATGTCGCGCAGTGCTTTCATCGTTCGATCACTTGAATGTTTTTGCCGTCGGCGATCCACACGTGGTCATAGCCCTCGCGCAGTTTTCGTCGAGCCACCTGGAGCGGGTTGCCGCCGGCCTCCATCGTCTCCGCGTCGATGGTCTGGGGCCATTGTCCACCAGTCTGCCATATCACGGCGTTGCCCCAGCCATAGGCGTCGTAGGGGATGACGCAGAAACACGAGTATTTCTCCTCGCCATGGTCCACGCAGATGCAGCACACGCGGCGTGTGGGCTTGTGCGTCTGCCGGATGGTCTCGAGTGCCATGCGGTAGCCGTCCATGCCCGACTGGTAGGCCTTGCTCCAGTGGCGTGCGTCCACGGCGAGGGCCGACGCCACGTAGAGACCGAGCGCACAGGCGGCCAGCTTCCTTCCCAGTGTCCGCTCAGGCATGAGCCAGCCGGCCAGCAAGGCCAGCGGAGCCAGCCCGGCATAGGCATGCATGGTGCTGAAGAGGGTGGCCAGGTGAGGCAGGGCGGCCACCGGCGAGGCGGCGAGCAAGCCCCACAGGCGCCTGTCATGGCGGTGCCGGAAAGCCTGGAGAAGGTTGAGGAAAAAATAGGGAGCTGACAGCAGGAGGGTCACCAGCAGGAAGGGGATGTTGCGGCTGGGCCGGTGGAGCAGGCTGACAAAATCCATCGACGTATAGGAGAACAGCAGATACTTGACCACATTTTTCACCTTTTCGGTGGCCGCTGCGGAGAGATACTCGTTGGCTTCCTTGTGATAATAGTTGGGCAAGGCCAGCCTCACGGCCCAATAAGCGGCGAAGAACAGGGCGGCCCACAGCAGGTGCCGCCGTGCCTGGCGTGCGGTCTCTCGCCCGAAGGCCCAGGCCACAATCGGGCAGACGGCCAGCCACATGGCTCCGTTCTCCTTGCACCAGGTGGCCATGGCGCAACAGGCAATCCACGACAGCGTCTGGCGGCGTCCGCCCCGCAGGTAGGTCCACAGGGCCGCCAGGCCCCAGCAGGAGGCGTAGACCTGGTTGAGCGAGTCGAGGGTCATCAGCGTGCCGAGGATGGCAGGCGACACATAGTGGAGCGTCGCCGCCGTGAGGCGCGCTGCCGGCCGGAAGTCCAGTTGGCGGGCCACGAGCCACACCAGCAGCGTGGCCAGGAGGTGGCCGAGATAGATACAGAGGTGGTTGAGCGCAGGAAACAGGTTGTCGCCCAGCGCCACCACGTAGCCGAAAGCTCCGTCGAAGGGCCGCCAGTAGTCGCCGTAGGGCAAGAGATACTTCCAGAAGTCAGGGTCGGTGTTGGGATAGGTGGTGTAGGTCCAGTCGTCGAACGTGGGCCTGAGGAGCGTCAGCGCATAGGCCACGAGGGGTGCCGTGAGCAGCATGAGGGCGAGTGCGGCCTTCTCTTGTCGGGTGGTCTGCATGGTGTCTTCTCGTTGTGTGTATGGCAATGCGCTTAGTTGATGATGGCCACCTTGCAGACCACACCCTTCTCGCCCTCGGCTGTGGCCACCGCCACCATGTAGACACCACTGGCCACGCGTCGTCCGTCGCGGTCCAGTCCGTACCATTTGTATTGTCCGCCCGAGGCTCGGCCCTCGCTGACCAGCGATCCGCTGGAGGTGAGGATTTTCACATCAGCGTCCTCATCGAGGCCGGTGATGGTGACGGCACCCCGATAGTCGGGACGGACGGGGTTGGGATAGGCGTAGACGTTGTCCTTGGTCATGCCGTCGCCCTGGGGTATGGGAGCGGTGTAGGAGCAGAGGCCGTTGTCGGTTCCGATGAACAGTTCGCCCGTGCTCTCGTCGATGGCCAGCGACAGGATGTTGTCAGAGAGGAGCGGGCTGTTGCTCTTGGTGAAGTGTTGCAGTTGGGTGATGTTGTTGCTGGCGATGAGGTAGACCCCCGACCCGTCGGTGCCAAACCACTTGCGGTTGGCCCCGTCGATGACACACGATGTGATGTCGACGCCGGCCAGCAGGTAGTCGGCATAGTTGGTGCCGTCGTTGCGGGGCACCTTCACCTGGGTGAGGAGGGGCGAGGGCAGCGTCATCTGGCTTGTCTCGAGCATGAAGGGGCCTTGGTTGGTGCCGATCCAGATGTTGCCACCCTGGTCCTCCGCGATGCAGCGCACGGCGGTGACGGCGGTCTCTGTGCCGTCCTCGTTGATGAAGGAGGTGTAGCTGTTCATGCCGTTGTTGGTGAAGTCGTAGGCGTAGAAGGAGGGCTTGGTGTAGTGGTTGTTGACAAACCACATCAGTCCGCGGCTGTCGATCATCATGCCTTTGAGGTCTCCGAGGCTCTTGTTGGTGAACCCGGCATCGTTGAGCCCCATGAGTTCCTGCCGGCCGCGCGTCACCCATTCGCCGTCGGCCGTCCGCTCGATGAGCGACTGGCTGGGTGCCTGGCTGTTGAGCAGCCACAGGTTGCCGTCGGTGTCATACTTGACACCCGTCACCAGCTGGTATTCCATGTTCTGGTTGTTGTACGACTGGATGGGCGAGTTCTGGCGGTCGTAGTAGGCCACAAACTTACCGTCGTTGAACTCATAGAGACCGTTGCGCGCCGCGGCCATGACATGGTTGCTGTTCTTCGGGTCGATGTCGATGGCGCATATGTCCTGGTATCGTCTGCCGGTGGTCTGGCTGATGTCGTCCTGGTAGATGGTCCATTGGCCGTTGTGGAGCACCTGTATGGAGCCGTCCTGGCTGCCGAACCTGCCGTTGCAGGAATAGAGCTTGCCTCCGTAGAGCTTCAGGAATCCGAAGTAATTGGTCTTGGGGCCTCCGGGCGCCAGCGTCTTCACCAGGGCGAGCAGCGCCTCGTCGGTAGTCTTGTTGTTCCAGGCGAAGTCGGAGAAGCGTTGCCATTTGTTCGGGTCCAGGAGGTTGGCGCTGAGCGGAGCGCGGTAGATGCCCTTGGCCCGGTTGGCGGCATAGAGATAGCCGTCTTTCACATAGCTGTAATAGACCTTGAATCCCAGTTGGTAGGTGTCGGCAATCTCGCCGCTGGCCACATTGAGCTTCACGATGCCGAATCCTGTCGACAGGTAGGCGTAGGGGCCACTGACGCAAATGTCGTAGACGGTCTTGTCGACGGTCATGGCCTTGTCCATGTAGTCGGCGATGTTGGTCACGTTGCCATTGGCTTCCAGCAGGTCGATATTGTAGTCGTTGTAGCAGATGACCAGGCGGCGTGCCTGCTGGCACCAGGCGATGTGGGCGATGCCGCAGTCGGAGAGCACGGTGGTCTTGTCGTAGGTTTGCAGGCTCTGGTCGCTTGTGTCATAGCTGTAGAGGTCGCCCGAGGCCAGCACGTAGATGAGGTTGCCCGAAGCGCGCTCTATCTCTGTCGGGTCGCTGTAGGCCAGGTAGGCTTTCCACTGAGCGTGGGCGCACAGGGGAAAGAGCAGCAGGAGTGTAGCCAGACAAGCCTTGACGAGGCGGCCCGCGTGAGAGCCGGCCAGGAGACTATGGTGTGCGGGGTGGTGCTTGTGTGAGATGAGTTGAGACATCATGGACATGGGATGTTGTGCAATAGACATTATTACATATGGTGGTAATTTATAGACCCACCATTATAATATGTAAACGAAAAAAGAGCGGTTCTATTGCCCGAACCGCTCTTTCTGATTTAAAAAATGACTTGTGCAGGAGGCTGCCTCCCTGTGGGCTCAGCCCTTTACTCTTCGGCCTTGAGCCATTCGGCGAGCTTCTTCACGGCACGTGCGCGGTGGCTGATTTGGTTTTTCACCTCCTCGCCGAGCTCCGCGAAACTCTTGTCGTGGCCCTCGGGAATGAAGAGCGGGTCGTAGCCGAAGCCGCCGTTGCCGTGCTTCTCGCGGTCGATGCGGCCTTCCACGCTGCCCTCAAACTGATACTCGCGGCTGCAGACGGGGTTGCCACCCTCCATCTGGATGAGCGATATGACGGTGCGGAAGCGCGCGTGGCGGTTGGGGGTGTCACCCAGCTCACGCAGCAGCTTGGCCATGTTGGCCTCGCTGTCGTGGTCGGTGCCGTCGGCGTAGCGGGCCGAGTGGACGCCGGGCGCGCCGCCCAGGGCGTCGACCTCCAGGCCGGTGTCGTCGGCAAAGCAGTCGATGTGGTAGTGGTCGAACACATACTCGGCCTTCTGGTGGGCGTTGGCCTCCAGGGTGTTGCCCGTCTCGGGGATGTCTTCGTGGCAGCCGATGTCGGACAGCGAGAGAATCTCAAACTGGTCGCCCAGTATCTCGCGGATCTCCTGGAGCTTGTGCTGGTTGTTGGTGGCGAATACTATTTTCATGCGTTGTCGTTGTTAGAGTCTGTCAGCTTGACCTTGTCCTTGGGCAGGCGCACCTTGATCTTGTCGAATCCCTCGCCGTAGACACCGATGACGGCCGACTGCGACACGAAGGCGTTGGGGTCGATCATCTTGATGAGGCGGAAGATGGTGGTGCTCTCGCGCTTCTTGGCGAGGATGCAGAGCACCTTCATGTCTTGCCCGGTGTACCAGCCGTGGCCGTCGAGGATGGTCACGCCATGGTCCATCTGCATGCCGATGGCGTTGGCGATCTCCTGGTATTTCTTGGAGAAGATCATGAACTGCACCGACTCGCGCCGGGCGTTCATCACGTAGTCGAGCGTGAAGTTCTCCACGGCCATGGTGCACAGGCCGAACACCACCTTGTGCACGCGGTCGAGGGGCGCGCCAAACTGCGGTATGAACAGGCAGGAGCCGATGATGATGAAGTCGACGGCGATGAGCACCTGTCCGAGCGAGAGGTTGTAGAACTTGTTGACCGAGGCGGCGATGATGTCGGTGCCGCCTGTCGAACCGTTGTTCATGAAGACGATGGCGAGCGAGGTGCCTGTCATCGTACAGCCGATGAGAAGCGACATGAAGTCTTGCCCCTCGCCGAGAATCTTCACATAGCTGCCGTCGGGGTTCACCGGGGCCAGCCGGCCGGCCAGCCAGAGCAGGAACGACAGCATGAAGATGGCGTAGATGGTCTTCATCAAGAACTTCAAGCCGAGAATCTTCAGCGCCACGACAAGCAGTGCCACGTTGATGACCATGTAAGTGTCTTGTATGGGCACCCTGGTGGCGTAGTAGACGATGGCCGCCGCACCTGTCACGCCGCCTGTCACGATCTCGTAGGGCAGGAGGAAGATGGTGAACGCGAAGGCGTAGAGCATGAGGCCGAGAGTGATGAACACGTAGTCCTCGACCTCATTCTTGATCAGCTGATGATTGATGGTCATTTACTTGATAACGATATTGATGATTTTACGGGGTACCACGATGACCTTCACGATGTTCTTGCCCTCGATATACTTCTGGCTTCGCTCGTCGGCCAGGGTCTCTTTCTCGATGGTCTCCTTGGTGGCGTCAGCGGCGAAGGTCTTCTGGAAACGGGCCTTGCCGTTGAAGCTGACGGTCATCTGGATTTCGTTCTCCACAAGGTACTTCTCGTCCCATGCGGGCCACTCGGCATCGCAGACGGTGCCCTGCTCGCCCAGCTGGTGCCACAGTTCCTCGGCGATGTGGGGAGCGAAGGGAGCGATAAGGACCACGAGGTCCTTCAAGAGTTCCTTGTTGTGGCACTTCTGCTGTCCAAGTTCGTTGACGCAAATCATGAATGCGGAGATGGAAGTGTTGTATGAGAATGCCTCAATGTCTTGCGTCACCTTCTTGATGAGCTTGTGCACGTTCTTCAGGCTGTCTTGTGACGGCTCCGCGTCGTCGACGAGGTACTTGTCGGTACGGTTGTCCCAGAACAGAGCCCACAGCTTCTTCAGGAAGCGATGGCAACCGTCGATACCATTGGTATCCCAAGGCTTGCTTGCCTCCACAGGACCCAAGAACATCTCGTAGAGAC
>ERZ808242.208-NODE-208-length-45620-cov-7.534621_pt1 | contig 45620 bp, 45 predicted proteins | sample MGYA00521244_ERZ808242 | MGnify/ENA primary metagenome ERZ808242 (study PRJEB31516, sample SAMN03275573) | gut metagenome | biome: mammalia-associated habitat; material: feces | host: Papio cynocephalus | place: Kenya | collected 2012-07-27 ... | reverse complement strand
CTTTTTTAGCCATTTTCAGTTGTCAAAGTACAGGTTTAATTTTTCATTTTAGGGTCTCTTATGAAGCAAGGATAACAGAAACGGTGTCCCATAAATGTCACTTTTAATCTATTTCTATCTGGTATTTGTCGTAGAAGTAATCCACAATTCTCTTGTAGCCCCATTCCTGAGTGGCGGCACCGTCCTCCAGAGCTGCCGTCATGGGCACAAAGCCCCAGCGCAGCCCGGATATACCCATGTTGGTATTCTGGCATACGGTGTGGTACACCGCATATTCGCCTCTTTCGTAACCCATCATAATAAGAAGTTCACTCTGGGTATTGTCCGTCAGTACATCATAGCCTTCCGCTTCAAAATACTTGCCGGCATTCTCCGTAAACTGGTCGTTTAAGTATGCCACAACCTCTTTATCGTCGGAATCCACCTGCTCCACATATTCGGAAGCCTCGGCACAGTAAATTTCCGCCTGATAAATAATATAGTCCGAAGCGTCCACCCGGAAGGTAAAATCAAAGGTCGCATTGTCGCTGAAACGGATACAGAAGAAAGCCATATCCGTATCCTCGGAAGAGGCATCGCTGACGTTGTAATAATCCACATAAACAATATTATGCTCTAAATCATAGGCGCTGATGTCGGGAAGCAGTTTACAGGAAATGGCAATGCCGATGGCTTCCTTTACACCGCCGAAAACCTCACCCGTATTTAGCTCCGTCTCACTTAAGGACATGGTTTTCTGCAGGCCGTTAGTGTTTACCAGCGCCGCCATCATGCTCTGCACTTTCTCTCCGGCATTGCTTTCCACGGGCGTCCGGAAAGAAAAGCCTTCCCTTTCCACCGCATGGGCTTCCTTCATATCCTTGTTGTCCGAAAAATTGCTGTACGCAAAGGGAGCAAGATACGTGGACAGCGCTAATATGAGCATCAGAAGAATGCTGATACTGTAGTCAAGGATGCTGCCGTTTTTCTCATTTTTCTGTTTCATGCAGCACCTCCTTTGCCGGGAACGTCAGGGTGATGCAAGTGCCTTCGCCCATTTTACTCTCAATTTTCCACTCTGCCTTATGAAGCGCCACAATACGGCTGCACAAAGTCAGTCCAAGACCGGCGCCGCCCTCCTTGCGGGAGCGGGATTTGTCCACCATGTAAAATGCCTCCGTAACCTTGTGGATTTCCTCTTCCGGCATACCGCGGCCGTTGTCGCGGATGGCAAACCGGTACCCTTCCTCCTCCGCTCTTCCGGTTACGGTAATTTTTCCCTTAGGGGAAAGTGCCTTCCGGGCATTGTCCACCAGATTTACAAATAAGGAAAGAAGCAAATCCTTTTCCCCGTAAACCGTGCCTTCTTCCACATCGGTATACAGGGTGATTTCTTTATCGGAAAGACTCTTCGCCGTAATCCTTTCCACTTCTTCCATAAGTGTCCGGGCAGAATGCGGCGTATACGAAATCTTTTCATTCTGGGTCACAATCAGGTCAAGCAGCTTAAAGGAAAGGCTTTCCAGACGCTTGCCCTGGGAGTAAATGTAATTGGCTGCCTCCACGGTTTCTTCCTTGTCAAGGTCCATGGTGCGCAGCATGTCCGCATATCCGACAATGGAGGTCAGCGGCGTTTTCAGCTCATGGGCAAAAGAAGCGGTAAAATCCTCCTGTTTGCGGGCATTGTCCTTCAGTTCATCCATCTTCTGGGTCAGATTGTCCGCCATGATGTTAAAATCCTGCGCCAGCGTACCGATTTCATCCTCGCTGTAAACCTCCGCACGGGTGTCGTAATCCCCCACCGCAAAACGCTTGGTGGTATCGGAAAGGCTCGCCACCGACCGGGTTAAGAAACGGGATACAATAAAAATAACCACGCCCGCCACCACAACAAGGCAAAGCATAATCACCCGGTACTGGCTGTAAAAGCTGTTCCGTTCTTCGTACAAATCGGTGATGTCTTTGGCGCTTTCCAGATAATAGTTTCTGCCTCCAATCACACTTTTACAGATAAAAATCAGATATTTTTTTCCGTCGTTTTCCAACACCTGATATACGCAGTCCGCATCCGTCAGTTTTTCAATCAGACCGTTTTCCAGACGAAGCTCCTGATTTTCGTAAACCAGATACCTGCCGTCACGGTAAAGCTTGTAGGAATATTCATTTTTGTCTAAGTTGTTCACCACCGATTCCGTCAGCGCCCTGACGATTTTTTCCGTCCGGTAATTCTCGGAAATGGAGTTCATATTTACCTCAAAGGCAAACTGGAACATACGGTTTTCCCGGTTTCCTTCTTCAATTTCCTTGTTTAAGGAATTACGGAAGGTCTGGGAAATCAGCCAGATGCCGAACACGCTGAAAACCATGGTGATAATAGCCGTAAAAGCAAAAAATATTTTCCAGAAAAATTTCATAAATGAAAATAACTCCTCATTTTGCGGCGCAGGCTATGCCTCCAGGCGGTAGCCCACTTTGTAGACAGCTACGATTTTATTCTCCCAGTGCAGTTTTCTCTTCAGTCGCTGCACATGCAGATCCACCGTCCTGCTTTCTCCCATATCTTCCCCTTCCCAGACACTTTCGTAAATCACATCCCGGTACAGGGCAATGTTTTTGTTGCGGATAAACAAAAGAAGCAGTTCAAATTCCTTTAAGGTAAGAATTACCTGCTGCCCGTTCTGCATTACGGTACGGGACTCCGTATCCACCTCAATGTCCAGAATTTTAATGATTTTTTCCGCTTTGTTGTACCGGCGGAGCACCGTTTCCACACGCGCCAGCAGTTCTACAATCTCAAAGGGCTTGGAAATATAATCGTCCGCGCCTTTTTTCAGTCCCTTTACCTTATTTTCCACCGTACCCATCGCCGTAATAAAAATAACCGGTGTGTTCAGGGTCTGGGCATATTCCAGAAGTTCATAGCCGTTAATCTTGGGGAGCATGATGTCCAAAAGAAACAAATCAAACTTCTCCGCCACCATCATGTCCGCAGCCTCCTGTCCGTCAAATGCACATTTACACTGATAACCCGCCTTTGTCAGATTCATACGAATCAGATTGTTGATGGGCTCTTCATCCTCCACGATTAAAATTTTTATCATTTCGTCACCGCGCCTTTCTGCCGCCTGCCGCCGTTTTCCTCATTCCGCCTTACAAAACGGATAAAATCAGCATTTCCACACTGACCGTATCCTTCAGCCTGCCCGTTTTTACCGCTTCTTCCGCTTCCACGCATTTTACCACGGCAGCTTTTAATTCTCTTTCCTTAAACCGGGACGCCTGCGTCACATTCTTGCCCGCAATAAAGGGGGGCAGCCCGATTTTTTCTCCGATGCTTCTATTGTCAAAGCCCTTGCCCTTCAACTGCTTCACCTGCAGAAGCAGATTCATCTGCCTGGCAATTAAAAACAAAATCCGCATGGGCGGCTCTTTTAACGCCAGCAAATCGTAATATAAAAGCAATGCTTTCTTCGTCTGTTTTTCCGAAATGGCTGTCACCATATCAAAAATGTGGTTGGTAATGTTTACCACGCAGATACTGTCCACATCTTCTTTTTCAATCACTTCTTTATCCATGCAGTAGCAGCTCAGTTTTTCCAGCTCCGTGCGGATGTTTTCCATATCCGTTCCGACTTTTTCCAGAAAATACTCCAGTGTATTCTCCGTAATTTTCTTGCCGTCCTGCTTTAGTACCCCTGCCGACCAGCGCTTCAGTGTCTGCTCGTCCTGCTGCTTCATTTCACAGACATAACCGGTCTGCTGCACCTGCTTAAAGAGCCTGCTTCTCTTGTCAACCTCGCTTTCGCAGAACACAAAATAGGTCTGGGAACCGCTGTCCTTTAAGCCCGCGATGTACTCCGCCAGCTTTTCCCCGCCGCTCTTAAAAAGCCCGGTGCCGTCCATGACGATAACCCGCCTGTCCGCAAAGAACGGCATGGTTTCCGCCACATCAATAACTTCTCCCACATTGACATCCTTGCCCTCAAAGCAGTTCATGTTCATGGCATCTCCGTTGCCCAGAAGTGCTTTTTTCAGCCTGTCCCTGTACTGCTTGCGAAGGTACGCTTCCTCTCCGTACAAAAGATATGCCTGCTTAAATTGTCCGCTTCGTAAGTCCTCATTAATCCTCTGCACGTTTCCGCCGCCCTTCTTTTTGCGTTTCCCGCAATAAAAAAATCTGCCATAACGAAACTGCCGTCACTGCAAGTTTCATTATAACAGATTTCATGGGTAAGCTCTACTTTTTTCTGGAATTTACAAAATTATCCGTTATTCTGTTCCCTGTTTCTACATCCTGTCCGGTGCGGAAAATCCCAGCACATCGATACAGGTTTCCATAATTTCTTTCGTCAGTACCAGAAGAGCAATCAGGCCTTCTTTTCTCTTCTCATCCTCTTCCGCCAGAATTCTGGTTTCGTGGTAGAAACGGTTGAAGGCGTTTGCCAGGTCGTAGATGTAAGCGCAAATCTTGTGGGGTGCCAGTTCGGCTCCTGCACTCTCCATGGTGCTCTTAAAGCCCGCAAGCTGCATCATCAGATCCTTTTCGGAGGGGCTTACGGCATCCATAAGTTCTGCCGTATCCGGATTGCCGCCCTGTTCCTTATACTTGTTCAGGATGGACTTGATGCGGACAATGGTGTAAAGGATATATGGGCCGGTATCTCCTTCAAAGGAGGTAAAGCGGTCTAAGTCAAACACATAGTCCTTGGATGCCTGATTGGAAAGGTCGCCGTATTTCAGGGCTGCCAGTGCAATCAGTTTGGCTGTATTCTTAGCTTCCTCTTCGGAAAGCTCATGGTTTTCGGTAATCTTGCGGTACATCTCTTCGGTAGTTTCCCGAATCAGCACCTCTAAGCGCATAACGCCGCCGTCACGGGTCTTAAAGGGCTTTCCGTCCTTGCCGTTCATGGTGCCGAAGCCAATCCACTTTAAGATGGTTTCCGGCTTAACAAGCTTGGTCTTTCGTGCGCAGCGGAATACCTGTACAAAATAAAGCTCCTGTCTTTTATCCGTCAGATAAATGATTTCATCGGGATGAATATGCTCCATACGGTCCATAATGGTTGCCAGGTCCGTGGTGTTGTAAAGGGATGCGCCGTCGGATTTCAAAATCATGCAGGGAGGAATTTCCTTGGTATCGGTATCTTCCTTCACGTCCACTACCAGAGCGCCTTCGCTTTCGTGTGCATAGCCTTCCTTCTTCATATATTCCACCATGCCGGGGATGATGTCATGAACATCACTTTCCCCCTTCCACAAATCGAAATCCACATTCAGGCTGCCATAGTTTTTCTTTAAATCCGCAACGGAAACATTTAAAATATGTTTCCAGATGGCACGGTATCCTCTCACGCCGCTCTGCATCTTGAAGGTAACGTCCATGGCTTTTGCCTTATATTCCGGATCTTCCTTGCTTTTCTTGCTGGCTGTGGGGTAGAGTTCCTCTAATTCGGAAATGGTAAAGGGCGCTTCCGTGGGATATTCCCCGGTATAGCTTTCATCAAAGTATACCAAATCCGGCTTTCTTTCCTTTAATTCGGTAATAACCAGACCCATCTGCAGACCCCAGTCACCCAGATGCACATCGCCGATAACATCATGTCCGCAATAACGTAAAATACGCTTTACGCTTTCGCCGATCACAGCGGAACGGATATGACCCACATGGAGGGGTTTTGCAATGTTGGCTCCGCCGTAGTCCACTATAATTTTCATTGGCTTTTCCGGTTTGTCCAGACCGAATTTATCCGCCTTCTCCATTTCTTTTAAGTATTCGGTAAAAAAGCTGTTCTTTATTTTCAAATTTAAGAAGCCGGGAGCTACTGCCTGCACCTCGGCAAAAACCTTGCTGTCACTTAATTTTTCTGCCACATCATTTGCAATCATAATCGGCGCTTTGTGATACTTCTTGGCGCCTGCCATAGCGCCGTTGCACTGGTATTCGCAAAGGTCGGGACGGTTGGATACGGTTACCCTTCCCAATTCCGCATCGTATCCGGCTGCCGCAAATGCCTGCTGCATTTCCTCCGATATCAAATCCAAGATTTTCTTCATACTGCTCTTTTCAATCCTTTCCTAACCTGCTCGTTTTTATAACAACTCGTTTTTTTCCCTGCGCTGCCTCTCCCGTTCCGCCTTGGAATAGGCGCAGCCGCAGAAATCCTGTCTGTATAATCCATATTCCCCGGACAGTTCTATGGACTGCTTATAGCCTTCTTTTTTCTTAAAATCCGACGGCAGCCACAAAATCCCCAGTTCTTTTTCGATGCGCTGTCCGATTTCATTTAACTTTGCCGCGTTTTTTAAGGGGCTGATGGTAAGAGTGGAGCCGAAATAGAAAAATCCCCGTGCCAGAGCTTCTTCCGCCGTCTTCCTGAGCCGCATTTCATAGCAGAGAAAGCAGCGCTCCCCACCTTCCGGGCAATCCGCATAGGGCTTTGCCATTTCGATAAATTTGTCAAAATCAAAACAGCCGTCCACGTAAGAAATTTCATAGCCCTTTGTCTGTCCCGATTTTACCTGCTCATTGTAAATACCAATCAGCCGTTTCTGTTCCTCCGCCCGTTTCCGGTATTCCTGCTGCTCCGTAATGTTGGGATTGTAGTAAAACACCGTAATTGCAAAATAAGAGCGGAGATATTTCAGCACATAACTGCTACAGGGTGCACAACAGCTATGCAGGAAAAGAGTGGGTACTTTGCTTTCTCCACTCTCCCTTTTCTTTTCTATCCCTGCAAGGATTTTTTCCAGTTCCTTCTGGTAATTCACTACCTGCATTACAATTCCTCTATGGTAAGAAACGGGGCAAAATCCTCTGTGTCGGAGCCTAACTTTCCGCCGAAGGAAGCCGTCCATTTTTGCATGATTTCTTTTACGCTTTTCGTTTCCTCTGCCGGATAGGTCACCAAATATACCTGCTGCATTCCGAGTCCGGAAAGGGTGTCCTCATCTTCTTTCCGCAAAGACTCCTCAAAATCTTCCACGTATACCGAACCGTTTTCCGGGGTCAGCTCCAAAAGGTTGATTTCTTTCCAGATTTCCACCTTCTTCCGGTCAAGGCCCGCATCGGTCAGCACCTGTGCCAGCTCCTCTGCCGTATGCTTTTCGGGAAGCAGGTACAGAAACGATTTTTCCACTGTTTTCTCTCCCATAAGTTCTCCTTACTATAAAGAAGCAATATCCACTAAGGAAAGCTTGTCAGCCGTATGCTCTAAGCTGGTAGCCAGCGCGTTTGCAGTATCCATGGCGGTGATACAGTAAACACCGGTTTCAATTGCGGTACGGCGGATTAAGAAGCCGTCTCTTGATTTGTCGCGTCCCTGGGTCGGGGTGTCGATTACCAGGTCAATCTTATGGCCTAACAGAAGATCCATAACGGTCGGGGATTCCTGGGAAATCTTATTGATTTTACGAACCTTCACGCCTGCATCCTTTAAGGCTGCCGCCGTACTTCTGGTTGCGTAAATGATATAGCCTAACTTTTCAAAGCGGCGCGCCACATCCACTGCTTCCGGCTTGTCCGCATCCTTTACGGTAATAATCATCTGCTTGTGCTTGGGCAGCTCCACACCGGCTCCCAGGAACGCCTTAAACAGCGCTTCGTGGAAGGTCCTGGCAATACCTAAACATTCACCGGTGGACTTCATTTCCGGTCCTAAGCTGATTTCCGCACCGCGGATTTTTTCAAAGGAGAACACGGGCATCTTGATGGCAAAATACTCTGCTTCCTTCTGCAGTCCCGGCTCATAGCCCAGTTCCTTAATGGTCTTTCCTAAAATAACCTCGGTTGCCAGATCCACGATGGGAATACCTGTTACCTTGCTGATGTAAGGCACGGTACGGGAAGAACGGGGATTGACCTCGATAACATAAACTTCCTCGCCGATGGCAATAAACTGGATGTTAATCAGACCCTTGACATGCAGCGCCTGTGCCAGTCTCTTGGTGTATTCCGCAATTTTTTCCTTCACTGCCATATCGATGGTCGGTGCCGGATATACGGAAATGGAGTCGCCGGAGTGGATACCGGTTCTCTCGATATGCTCCATAATGCCGGGGATTAAAATGTCCGTACCGTCGCAGACCGCATCGACTTCCACTTCCTTACCCTGCAGATATTTATCTACCAAAATCGGGTGATCCTGTGCAATACGGTTGATGATTGCCATAAACTCTTCGATTTCTTCATCGTTGGTGGCAATCTGCATACCCTGTCCGCCAAGCACGTAGGAAGGTCTTACCAGTACCGGATAGCCTAAGCGGTTTGCCACTTCCTTGGCTTCTTCCGCGGTAAATACGGTGCCGCCTGCCGCACGGGGAATTTCGGTCTTCTGCAGAATTTCATCAAACAGCTCTCTGTCCTCTGCCGCATCCACATCCTCTGCCTTGGTGCCTAAAATGGGAACGCCCATCTTCATCAGGCTTTCGGTCAGCTTGATTGCCGTCTGTCCGCCGAACTGTACGACCGCACCGTCGGGCTTTTCAATATTTACTACATTTTCCACATCTTCCGGTGTCAGCGGTTCAAAATACAGCTTGTCCGCAATATCAAAGTCGGTGCTGACGGTTTCCGGGTTGTTGTTGATGATAATGGTCTCATAGCCTGCTCTTGCAAATGCCCAGGTGGCATGTACGGAGCAGTAATCGAATTCGATACCCTGTCCGATACGGATGGGACCGGAACCGAGTACCAGAACCTTCTTCTTGGTGCGTTCGCCGTTTGCCTCGCACTCGCCGCCGAAGCAGGAATAATAGTAAGGCGTGCTTGCCGCAAATTCTGCCGCACAGGTATCTACCATCTTGAATACTGCCCTGATGCCGTTTGTGTAACGCATTTCCTTGATTTCTTCTTCTTTTTTGCCGGTCAGTCTGGCAATGACATTGTCCGGGAATTCGATTCTCTTGGCTTCTCTTAACAGTTCTACCGTAAGAGGGCCTGCCTTTAAGGCATCTTCCATTTCCACAATTCTCTGGATTTTATCGATGAACCACAGGTCAATCATGGTAATGTCATGAATTTCTTCGTAAGTAATGCCTTTTCTTAAAGCTTCTGCGATGGCCCAGATTCTCTGGTCATCCACAATCTTTAACCTCTCGTACAAATCTTCCTTGGAAAGTGCGGAGAAATCGTAGCTTAACAGGCAGTCCACATGCTGCTCCAGAGAACGGATTGCTTTCATGAGGGCTCCCTCGAAGTTTGTACAGATACTCATAACTTCACCGGTTGCCTTCATCTGGGTGGTCAGGGTTCTCTTTGCGGTGATAAACTTATCGAACGGCAGTCTGGGCATCTTGACAACGCAGTAGTCCAGAGCCGGTTCAAAGCTCGCATAGGTCTTGCCGGTAATGGCATTCTTGATTTCGTCCAGTGTGTAACCCAGTGCAATCTTTGCCGCAACCTTTGCAATGGGATAACCGGTTGCCTTACTTGCCAGTGCGGAAGAACGGCTTACACGAGGGTTTACTTCGATCACACAGTATTCAAAGCTGGTGGGATGCAGGGCAAACTGTACGTTACAGCCGCCGGTGATGCCCAGCTCATTGATGATGTTAAGTGCAGAGCTGCGAAGCATCTGGTATTCTTTATCACTTAAAGTCTGGGAAGGCGCCACTACGATACTGTCTCCGGTGTGCACGCCTACCGGGTCAATGTTTTCCATATTACATACGGTAATGCAGTTGCCTGCGCTGTCACGCATTACTTCGTATTCGATTTCCTTCCAGCCGGCAATACATCTTTCGACCAAAACCTGTCCTACACGGGAAAGACGGAGACCGTTTTCCAGAATTTCCTCCAGTTCGGTCTGGTTGTGGGCAATACCGCCGCCGGAACCACCCAAGGTATATGCGGGACGAAGCACAACCGGGTAACCAATCTGCTCGGTAAATGCCACACCGTCTTCTACGTTTTCCACTACCTTGGATGCGGCGCAGGGCTCTCCGATTCGCTCCATTAAGTCCTTAAATTCCTGACGTCCTTCCGCATTGCGGATGGTTGCCGCCGTGGTGCCTAAAAGCTTTACATTGTGGGAAGCCAGGAAACCGGATTCCTCCAATTCCATACCGAGGTTTAAGCCTGCCTGTCCGCCAAGGGTAGGCAGAATGGAGTCGGGCTTCTCTTTTTCAATAATCTGTTCCAGTACCTTTAAGGTAAGGGGTTCAATGTATACTTTATCTGCAATATCGCGGTCCGTCATAATGGTTGCAGGGTTGGAGTTTACTAAGATAACCTCCACTCCTTCTTCCTTTAAGGAACGGCAGGCCTGGGTTCCTGCATAGTCAAATTCTGCTGCCTGACCGATGACAATGGGACCGGAGCCGATTACCATAACACGTTTTACATTGGGATTCTTAGGCATTTTTGTTTCCTCCTTCCTTCTTGTCCTTCATCATATCGATAAATCGGTCAAACAGATAGCCGGAGTCCTGCGGTCCGGGGCATGCCTCCGGATGATACTGCACCGTGAAGATGCGTTTGCCGGTATAGGAAAGACCTTCGTTGGTTCCGTCGTTTACATTGATGAAAGCGGGAACCGCAATCTTCGGATCCAGGTTGTCCGTGTCTACCACATAGCCGTGGTTCTGGGAAGAGATATACACTCTGCCCGTGGCAAGATCCTTCACCGGATGGTTGCCGCCTCTGTGTCCGTATTTTAATTTATGAGTATCCGCTCCTGTGGCAAGGGCCATAAGCTGGTGGCCTAAGCAGATAGCAAAAATAGGAATATCCGTGTCGTAGAGTTTTTTAATCTCCTTAATAATTTCGGTGCACTCCTTCGGGTCTCCCGGTCCGTTGGAAAGCATGATGCCGTCCGGTGCATCCGCAATGATTTCTTCCGCTTTTGTCTGTGCGGGATAAATGGTTACCTCGCAGCCTCTCTGGCAAAGAGAATGAGGAATGTTTCTCTTTGCGCCGAAGTCCATCAGCGCTACTTTTAAGCCTGCTCCGTTCAGTTCCTTTACCATGGAAGGACGCATCTCGCGCTTTCCTGCCTCATAATCGGCTTTCACGAAAACGGCAGAACCGGAAATGGGGCCGTTGTCGGCAAGGTCTTTGGACGGCGCCATGGTGTATTTTTCACTGCAGGTTACTTTTTCCACCACATTTCCGGTGGTATAAGCCTTTAACTTTGGAATGACTTCCTCTAACTTGTAATCGGCATTGGTGGTAATCATACCGTTCATGGTACCCTTTTCTCTCAGAATCCGGACCAGCGCTCTGGTGTCGATGCCTTCGATACCGGGAACACCGTTCTCCGCAAGATATTCCTGAATGCTCACATCACATCTGAAATTACTGGGAATTCTGGATAATTCCCTTACAATGAAACCATCCGGCCAGGGCTTGGCAGATTCACAATCCTCTCTGCATACCCCGTAGTTGCCAATTAAAGGATATGTCATACACACTGCCTGTCCCGCATAGGAAGGGTCCGTCAATACCTCTAAGTAACCGGCCATTGAAGTATTAAATACGATTTCACTGATAATTTCCTTATCCGCACCGATATGATTTCCTTCAAATACGGTTCCGTCTTCCAAGATTAAAAATGCCTTCATACATGCTCCTCTCTGCATATTCCTCCATGCTTGATATTCCTGTTATTTATCTTTGCGCAATCGTTTTATTATAGCATAAGTCATTTTCCGATTCAACTTTTTTTCTGTTGCCAAAAAGCGGTTTTTTCTTTTATAATAATCCATATCATTTGTAAGAAAAAGGAGCTTTCACGTAAAATGACCGAAAAAATATATGACACAAATCCCCATATTACCCAATTTGAAGCCACGGTGCTGTCCTGCACCCCCATAAGTGCCGACGAAGCCGGTATTTCCCTTTCCGCAGCCGGTACTGACGTGTCCTCTCAGGCAGCCGCCGGCGCTGACTGCTTTGCCGTCATTCTGGACCGCACCGCCTTTTTCCCCGAAGAAGGCGGTCAGGGTTCCGATAGCGGTACGCTTGCATCCCTTCCCGTACTGCATGTGTCCATTGACAGGGAAAATACGCTGACGCATTTCCTGCCGTCCCCTCTTCCCGTGGGTGAAAAGGTATCCGGCACGGTAAACTGGGAAAAACGTTTCGACTATATGCAACAGCACACCGGCGAGCACATCCTGTCCGGTCTCATCCACCAAAAATGGAGCTACGACAACGTGGGCTTTCATCTCAGTAACGATTATACCACATTAGACGTAAACGGTTCCATTTCTTTGGAAGATATTTCCGAATTGGAAAAAGCAGCCAACCGGGTGGTCTTTGAAAATCTCCCCGTAAAGGCTTACTTCCCCTCCCCCGAGGAACTGGCTTCCCTTTCCTACCGCAGCAAAACCGAAATTGAAGGGACTGTCCGGATTGTGGAAATCCCCGGTGTGGACCTCTGTGCCTGCTGTGCTCCCCATGTGGACACCACCGGTCAGATTGGTCTTATCAAAATCACCGAAGCCGTTTCCCACCGCGGCGGCATGCGCCTCACCATAAAATGCGGCATGCGTGCCCTCGCCGATTACGGCACCGACCTTTCCGTTCTCCGCCTTTTAAGCAGCAGCCTTTCGGTACCCTTTGAAAAAATCCCGGATGCCGTGGAACGCTTAAAACAGGAAACTTTTGAAAAGCAGCAGCGTATCAATGCGCTTCAGGAAAAACTGCTCCTGCAGTCCCTCTCCTCCCTGCCTTCTCCCTCCGAAGCAGACCATGCCGTTTTATTTACGGAGCCCATGGATGTAAAGGCTGTCCGCAATGCGGTCAATACCCTGACGGCTTCCTATCCCGGCTATTCGGCTCTGTTTTCCGGTTCGGATGATGCAGGCTACACCTTCATTGCCGGAGGCGGCGAAGCCTTCGACTGCACGCAGTTGACGGCTCTCCTTCGGGAAAAACTTTCCGCCAAGTGCGGCGGCTCCAAAAAAATGATACAGGGCAACGTAAACGCCACCAGGGAAGAAATACTTGCTGTATTACCGTAACCCGCAAAAACACCCATAAGACTGTCCTTTCCGACAATCTCATGGGTGTCTTTTTATACTAAAACTTTGGATAAAAATTCTTTTAAACGAGGGTTCTTCGGATTTGAGAAAAACTCTGCCGGAGGCGCACTCTCCAAAATCTGTCCGTCATCAATAAATAAAACATTGGTCGCCACTTCCTTGGCAAATCCCATTTCGTGAGTCACGATAATCATGGTCATGCCTTCTTTGGCAAGTGCTTTCATCAAATCGAGAACTTCTCCTACCATTTCCGGGTCCAGCGCACTGGTGGGCTCGTCAAACAAAATGACATCCGGCTTCATGGCAAGACTTCTGACAATGGCAACACGCTGCTTCTGTCCGCCGGAAAGTGTGGAGGGATATACATTGGCTTTATCCTCCAGACCGATTTTCCGAAGCAGTTCCAGTGCCTCCGCCTTTGCTTCTTCTTTAATCTTTGCCGGAGTGGTGTTTATGGGCACCGGCTCCTTTTTGGCATCCTTTTTCCGGAATACGTTGGAAATTTTAAGGAAGAAATTCTTTTTCTTTGCTTTTCTTAAATCCTGACATCTTAAATACACGGGAGCCAGCATAATATTCTGCAGCACGGTCTTGTTGTTAAACAGGTTGAAATGCTGGAATACCATGCCCATGTGTCTTCTGTGCACGTTGATATCCACTCTCATATCGGCAATATCCACACCGTTGAAAATAATCTGTCCGCTGGTGGGATCTTCCATACAGTTTAAACATCTTAAGAAAGTACTTTTACCGGAACCGGAAGGACCGATTACCACGACGATATCACCCTTGTTGATGGTTACATCAATACCCTTTAAGACTTCGGTATCTCCAAATTTCTTTTTCAGATTAATGACGTCTATCACTTTTTCTCAGGCTCCTTTCCATTATTTTAATGCCTCCGCTGATAAGCAGCACTATCACAATATATATGATGGCCATTACCAGGTAAGGAACCATAAACTCATAACTGTTGCTTCCGATGTAGTTGAATGCCACATACAAGTCGGCTGCGCCTACAAAGCTTACTACGGAAGTTTCCTTAATCAGAGCAATAAACTCATTTCCCAAAGTCGGCAGAATATTCTTCACCGCCTGCGGAATGACAATTTTCATCATGGTCGTGCCAAAGCTTAAACCTACGGCACGTCCCGCCTCCATCTGTCCGTGGTCCACGGAAAGAATACCGCTTCGCATGATTTCCGAAATATAGGCACCGCTGTTTAATCCGAATACCAGAATGGAAACATTTACACCCGTCATTTTCACCCCCATAATCGGCAGCATAACGTAGTAAAACACCAAGAGCTGCACTACCATGGGAGTACCGCGGAAAAGTCCTACATAAAAGCTGCAGAACCCATTTAAGATTCTCGGAAACACCTTGTACTTGGGAACAACTCTCACGGTGGCAATCAGCGTACCGATGACAATACCGATAATAAGACCGATTACCGCAATCAAAAGAGTATTCTTAAGGCCTTCCACAACCTTAACGTAACCGTTCTGTTCAATAAAAATATTTATAAACTTATCTACTTTCAGATTAAAATTGCCCATGAAATCTTTTCAGTACCTTTCTGTTTTTGCTTACTGCATCTTGTTGATGGCATCGGTAATGCATTTAGCAGGTGCAGAGTCAATGATAACATATTTGATGTTTCCGTTAATCAAATCCTGTACGGCAAGGGAACCGTTCTTGTAAGGAACGCATTCTGCTGCGGAAATTCCTGCAAATCCCCAGCTCTCATCACCTTCTACATAGAACTGACCGGTGGTACCGTTCTGCACACCAATCTTAACGCCGCCTTCTGCTGCCTTTTCGTTTAACTTGGCATCCACATCTTCTGCGGTCTTGCAGTCATCAAAATCGGTATCATCTGCCATAACAATCAGTCTCTGGGAAGCGCTGTAGTAAGGATCGGAGAAATCTACATATTCTTTTCTGTCTTCCTTAATGGTAAGACCTGCCATAGCGATGTCACATTTCTGCTGGCCTACGGAAAGACAAACCGCATCGAAATCCATGTTCTGGATAACCAGCTCTTTGCCAAGATAATCGGCAAGTGCTGCTGCGATTTCCATATCAATACCATAGTAGCTTTCACCCTGCATGTATTCGAAAGGCTCGAATGCTGCGTTGGTTGCTACTACGAGCTGATCCTTGGAGTCATCCAGTGCTGCGGACTGTACGCCTTCCGGAGTGCCGGAGCCGAAGTAACGGTCACAGATTTCATCAAAGGTACCGTTTGTTTTGATTTCCGCAATAAATTCATTTACTTTCTCAAGCAGTTCCGGCTGTGTCTTATCCACACCGAATGCATATTCTTCACTGGTTAAGTCCACATCAATGACTTTGGTCTGCTTGGAAGCGGAAGTGCCTGCTTCTTTGCTGCCGCATCCTGCAAGGGTAGCTACAGCGGTTACACATGTTAATACGATTGCTAATAACTTTTTCATAACTTTCCTCCTGTTTCATTATGCATTTTCATGCATTTATTTGCATAATATACCACTTTACATAAGAAAAATCAATCCGTTGCCGGCATTTCTTTTTGTATTTCTTTCGATACTTTCTTCTGTTTCTTATATTCTTTGATATAGAGGTATAACCCGATGCTTCCGGCTATCACCTCCGACACCGGGAATGCCAGCCAGGTATGACGCAGACCGATAAGAGAAAACAGGTAAAAGAACGGTATCAGGCAGAATATCTGTCTGGTCAGGGAAAGCATCACACTTTTCACCGCCATGCCGACCGCCTGGAAGTATACCGGCAGAATCAGGGAAATCACCGCCGGCAGAAAGCTCAACCCTATGAGGCGAAATGCCACTTTACCTTCCGTCAGCACGATTTCATTGTGGGAAAACAGGGTCAGAAGCTGCACGGGAATCCCTTCAAAGCATGCCACACCGATGAGCATGAATGTCAGAGAAAACAAAATGGCATCTTTCATAATACCATGACATTTTTCATAATCCTTCTTGGTATAGGTATAGCTTAACAGCGGCACGATGCAGGTCTGCAGTCCCATCAGCGGAATAAAGAAAAAGGTCTGCAGCTTGTAATACAGTCCCAGTACCGTTACTGCTTCATCGGAAAAGCCCGCCAGAATAATATTTAACGCCACTATGTATACCGTATAGAGCATCTGCATCAGAATGGACGGATACCCCAGCCGGTAAATTTTTGCCGCATATCCCTTGAATTCTCTCCATGCAGGAGGTTTTCTCACGGCAGAGGATGTAATCACGGCTGCCACAATCTGACCTGCCACTGTGGCATAGGCTGCCCCTGCCACTCCCATTTTGCAGGTAAAAATGAGTAACGGATCTAAAATAATATTGGTAATGGCTCCCGCAATCTGCGCTATCATGGGGAGCTTCATGTTACCGCCCGCCTGATGCACCTTGGACCAGTTGCTTTCCAGAAAAATACCGATGCTGCCGATGCACACAATGTTTCCGTAGCTGACTGCATCCTTAATGGCTCCCGCCGCCTTCGCCGAAGTACACACATACGGCTTCATAATGAGCGCGCTGATAACGGCAAATACCGCCCAGCTTATGACGGACAATACCATGCCGGTTCCTGCCGTATCATCCGCTTCTTTCTCTTTTCTGCCCGCATAATATTTTGCCATCAGGGTATTTACGCCCACGCCGGTTCCCACCGCAATGGCGGTAATGACAAGCTGGATGGGAAAAATAACGGAAAGTGCCGTTAAACCGTCCCCCGAATATTTTCCCACAAAGAAACTGTCTACTATATTATAAAGTGCCTGAATAAGCAACGCCAGCATAACCGGCGGTGCAATCTTAAACAAAATCCGCCAGATATTCGCATTGTCAAAAACTTCTGCGTAATTGGTTTCTGTTTTCATCCGTAAGCGCATCCCTTCTGTTTCCTATACAGCAAAAAGACCCTTGAAAACTCAAGGGCCTTATGCGGAAGATGGGACTTGAACCCACACGCCATTGCTGGCACATGAACCTGAATCATGCCTGTCTGCCAATTCCAGCACTTCCGCAAGCAAGACATATTGTATCGTCTTTTTAGCATTCTGTCAACCCTAAATTTTTTCTTTTTTTCGCACAATAGAAAAAGCCACACACTCCGCCTATTTGGCACCGCATTGTGTATGGCTTTCTTTTATGTATTTCCTGTATTAGAAATATAAATTCAACAGATTTCCGGTGTTGTAGTTGTTGCCGTATCTGCCGCTTGCCGTATAAGTACCCGCCTTGCTTGCCTCACTGTCTGCTGCAAAGTTAATCATGGATGCCTGTGCGGAAACACGGTAACCATAGGAACCGTTGCCCTGAAACAAAGACTTTGCGGTACTTACATCTGCCTTCATGAAGCCGTCCTTGTCAATGCTTAAGGTGTTGTCTTTGTTTATCGTAATGCCGACTTTAGACAAAAGCCTGCTATTTGTAGCAGTCGCATAAACCATATTGGATGTTCTCTGCTCAATAGAACTGCTATCAGTCTTTCCGGCTGCGGAAACTACGGAATTGTAATCCTTTACAAAGCTTTCTACCGCCTTGTAATCCTCATCCGTCATGCTGTCTTCTTTGAATACGGCCTTGGAACCGGTTTCCAGAAGGGCATCTGCCGAGTCTTTCAATTTGTCGGTTGTACTCTGCACTTCTGCTAACTTCCTGGTATCCTCGGAAGTATCCTTCTTAACTTTATCATTTGCCAAAGCAGCAACTTCCTTGCTGTGCCCCGGATTGTAATATGCCTTCAGAAGCTTTCCGTAGCTTCCGTTCTTGATGCTCATGTAATCCGACAGGAAATTTAAGTTGGTGCTTCCGTTGGAACCGCTCAGTCCCTGAAACAGATAAGAATAGTTTTGTTTCGCTATAATGTTCATACTATTCACCTCATTCCTTTCGTACTTATATTATAGCAAGGTTCCCCAAAAATGGCAATTTATTTTAAAATATTTACCGGTTTTCGTTAGTCTTTCATCTCTATACAAGGAGAAAGCAGACATAGCAGGCGATAATTCCCAGCATACCGCAGACTTTTACCCAGTTCTTTTTGATTTTAATAGCTGCAAACAGAAGTACGGTTCCCACAATGCCGAAATATATCAGGTTGACCGTCTTGGGATCGCTGAAATCGTACACGCCGCCTTTTATATACAGCACATCCGTCAGCGCTAAAATTGCCATATTGAAAATATTGCTGCCAATCATATTTCCCGCCGCAATATCAAAGTTTTTCTTTTTAAATAAAGCAATGGAAGAAGCCAGTTCCGGCAAAGATGTCGCAATTCCCATAAACAGAGCGTCCGCAATGCCCTTTCCTAAATTGAGTTTATCGGAAATCTCATCGGTAACATAGGAAATGACAATGCTTAATGCTATAATACCGATGCTCACCAAGACAAACCGTACAATAACCTGTTTTAAGGTAAGGCGGCTGTCATCCTCATCGGAAGCCTCTTCTTCTCCCGATAAATGTTTAAAGCTGACACCGTAGCACACGAAAATAATAAGTCTGGTAATGCTTACTGTAAGAATTTCTATCTTCAGGATGCCCAGCATGTTCAAAAGAATTGCCACGTAGCCCATCAATATGGTACCCAGTACATACAAATGGTTCCCGGAAATATCCGCCTTGGAATAGGTTTTAAAGAATGCCAGCGCCAGAACCGCCAGTATCAGCATGTTAAACAAATCGCTTCCTAAAATGTTTCCCATGCAAACTCCCGGCTGCTTTAACATAAGTGTCGAAGAAATGCTCGTAAACATCTCCGGCAGGGATGTTACCGCCGACAGCATGGCGCCGCCGATAAAAGCTCCCGACAGACTTGTCTTTTTGTCAATCAGGTCCACATCACGCCTCCGGCGCCAACTACTCCCTCATTGATAACTTTTGCATTTTATCGCATTTTTGCGGTACTGTCAGCCGCCATATGAAAGGTTTTTTCCTTTTCATATGACGCAGTGCAAACCAGCAGATTTTACGCTTATTGTTCTTCCTCATCCGTCAGAACCAGTTTCTGTTCTACCGTCACTTTTTCTTCATAGCATTCAAAGATTTCGTTTACCTTATCCTTAGAAAGCTTCGGGGTGATAAGGCTTACCACCGGCACTACGATTAAACCTGCCACCATGGCTATGGCTCCCGCATTGATGGGAGAAGCAATAAAGTGGAAGAACATGTTGGACACGGTAATGCCCACGCCGCAGATAAAGCTTGCCCAGACAGCGGATTTGGTCACGCCCTTCCAGTACAGTCCGTACATGAAAGGTGCTAAGAACGCACCGGCCAGAGCGCCCCAGGAAATACCCATAAGCTGTGCAATAAAAGTGGGCGGGTCAAGGGCAATCACAACGGAAATCACTACGAAGAACACCAAGAAAATTCTCATGATGAGAAGCTGCTTCTTTTCGTCCATCTTCTTGATGATGTTTCCCTTTAAGAAGTCCAGTGTCAGAGTGGAGCTGGATGTCAGCACCAGGGAAGACAGTGTGGACATGGATGCGGAAAGCACCAGTACAATCACGATACCAATCAGGATATCGGAAAGGGAATTTAACATAGTGGGAATAATTGCATCGTATACAATGCCGCCCTGTGCATTGCGTATGGCATCGGAGTCAAACAGTCTTGCAAAACCGCCCAGAAAATAGCATCCGCCAGATACCACAATGGCAAATAAGGTGGAAATCACCGTACCGGTCTTGACTGCTTTTTCATCCCGGATGGCATAAAATTTGCTTACCATCTGCGGAAGTCCCCAGGTGCCTAAGGATGTCAGAATGACAACGCCCAGTAAGTTAAGCGGGTCGGGACCGAAGAAAGAAGCAAAAGCTCCCTGCTGCCCCATGCTTGTGGGAATGTCACTGGGAATTTCAGACAGCTTAAAGACTGCCTGCATAAAACCGCCCTGTCCGTTTAATACGGAAGCAATGACTGCCACAATGCCGACCAACATAACGATACCCTGTACAAAATCATTAATAGCCGTTGCCATATAGCCGCCTAAAATCACATAAACGCAGGTAAGCGCTGCCATGACCACTACGCACACCGTGTAAGGCACATCGAATGCCATTTCAAACAGACGGGAAAGTCCGTTGTATACGGATGCGGTATAAGGAATCAGGAAAACAAAGGAAATAACGGCTGCCGTAACGCGCAGGGCATTGCTGTCAAAACGTTTTCCGAAATAATCCGGCATGGTCTTTGCCTTCAGATGCTTGCTCATAATCCTCGTTCTCCTGCCCAGTACAATCCAGGCAAGCAAGGAACCGATTAAAGCATTGCCGATACCGATCCAGGTGGCGGAAATGCCGTATTTGTAACCGAACTGTCCGGCATATCCCACGAAAACCACCGCACTGAAATAGGACGTGCCGTAGGCAAACGCCGTCAGCCACGGACCGACACTTCTGCCTCCGAGTACAAAGCCGTCCACGTTGGTGGCATGTTTACGGGAATAAAAACCGATTCCTACCATTACGGCAAAAAACAGTACCAAAAGTAATACCTTCACTATCATCTCTCTTTACCCTCATTTTTTTATGATTTCATCCTGTGTGACAAATTCCACATCGGTTTCTTTTAAGAGCTCCGCCGCCTTTTCTAAATCGGAAGCCTTAATAACAATAGAAGCATCATCACTTCCGGTAGCAAGCGCATACATGTACTCAATGTTAATATGGGATTTGCAGATTACTTCCAAAAGCTCCTGCAGGCAGCCCACCTTGTGACGGAGTTTTACCCCTAAAACATCCGTAAGCATGGCGGAAAATCCATTTTCTCCCAAAGCTTTTTTGCCCGCTTCCGGTTCGGTAACCAAAAGCCGCAAAAGTCCGTAATCACTGGTATCTGCCAGACTTAAGGAAACAATATTGATGTTGTTTTTCTTTAGGACATCCAGGACCTCTTCCAGTCTGCCTTCTCTGTTCTCGATAAAAACGGATAACTGTTTCAAATACATACAGCCGTTCTCCTTCCTTATAAAGTCGTGCGGGCACATCCGGTGCCCGCATATTTTCCTGTTCTTAAATCAGCTTTCGGTTGTCGATTACATGCACGGATTTGCCCATGCTGCGTTCAATGGTCTTGGGTTCTACCAGTTTTACCTTTACGGCAAGACCGATGGTGTGCTGGATGACCGTTGCAATCTTCTTGGTTAGCTTTTCCAGTTCCTTGATTTCATCGGAGAAGAAGCGCTCCTCTACCTCCACCTGTACCTCCAGGGTATCCAGGTTGTTCACACGGTCTACAATCATCAGATAGTGCGGCGCCACTTCGCCCATTTCCAATAACGCAGACTCAATCTGGCTGGGGAATACATTGACGCCGCGGATAATCAGCATATCATCGGAACGTCCCTTGAAACGGCTGATACGAGCTGTGGTTCTGCCGCATTCGCAGGGTGCGTAATCGATGCTTGTCAAATCCCTGGTGCGGTATCTTAAAATAGGAAGTCCTTCCTTGGTAATGGTGGTAAATACCAGTTCGCCCGTCTCTCCTGCCGGCAGTGGCTGCAGCGTATCCGGGTCAATAATTTCCGGGATAAAGTGGTCTTCCTGCACATGCAGGCCTCTGTGATATTCACAGTCGCATGCCACACCGGGTCCCATTACTTCGCTTAAGCCGTAAATGTCATGAGCGTGAATATGCAGCTTGTTTTCAATCTGTTTACGCATGTTTTCCGTCCATGGCTCTGCGCCGCAGATGGCGGTTTTTAATTTAATCTTGTCAAGGTCTCCGGCTTCTTCCAAAGTCTCCGCAATATGTAACAGATAGGAAGGGGTGCAGGCAATCGCCGTTACATCAAAATCCTTCATCATGGTGGTGAGTTTTTTCGTATTGCCGGTGGACATGGGAACAACCGTGGCTCCCAGTCTTTCCGCACCGGCATGAGCGCCTAAGCCGCCGGTAAACAGACCGTAGCCGTATGCAATCTGGATGGTATCCTCTCTGGTAACGCCTGCCATAGTAAAGGATCTTGCCACGCATTCGCTCCAGAGATCCAGGTCCTTTCTGGTATACGCTACTACCGTTGCTTTTCCGGTAGTACCGCTGGATGCATGTACACGCACAATTTCAGAACGGGGCACTGCCAGTAATCCGAATGGATAGTTATCTCTTAAATCGCTTTTGGTGGTAAAAGGAAGCTTCGTAATATCTTCTATCCCCTTGATGTCTCCTAATTCCAGCCCCATTTCCTGCATTTTCTTACGGTAAAAAGGTACATTGTAATACACCCGCTCTACCATTTTTACCAGTCTTGCGCTCTGCAGGGCATTCATTTCGTCCCTGCTCATACATTCTTTTGACTCATTCCATATCATGCATTCTCTCCTCCGTCAAATCCTAACAGGAAAGCCTTCTTATTGATATCCACGGTCTTGGGCGGAACTGTTTTTTCGATTACGGAAAGCCAGGTTTCTTTATCGAAATCCATGTGCTTTGCCGCAAGTCCCAGTACAATTACGTTGAACGCTTTCACGTTGCCGATTTTTTCTGCCTCTTCCATTGCATTAATGGAATAGACTTTATATTTTTTTGCCAGGTTTTCAATGATATTGTCCGGATAGGATGCAGCACCCGTCACAACGGTAATCGGGTCAATTCTCCAGTCATTGACAATAATAACGCCGTCCTTTTTTAAGAAGTGGGCATAGCGCAGAGCTTCCAGTCTTTCAAAGGCAATCAGCACATCTGCCTGTCCTTCTTCTACGATGGGCTCTGCCACTTCACTGCCGTAGCGTACAAAGGTAACCACGCTGCCGCCTCGCTGCGCCATTCCGTGCACCTCTGATAATTTCACATCATAGCCGGCAGCCTTTGTCATGCCGCCCAGTATACGGCTGGTAAGAAGAGTTCCCTGTCCTCCCACGCCTACAATCATAATATTCTTTGTCTTCACTGTTTCGCCCTCCTATTACTTTGCGCAGGTCTCAATGGCCTGGAACATACAAAGATTTTTGCAAAGTCCGCATCCGTTACACATGGTTGCATCAATGGCAATCGTGCCGTCTTCCTTCTTTGTCAGGGCAGGACAGCCGGGACGCAGGCAGGCGCCGCACTTCTTACATTTTTCGGGAATGGGCTTGCATACGTTGGGGAATACATTTCCTTTCAAAAGTACGCAGGGAGACTTGGTAATGATAACGGAAACTTCGTCCCTTGCCACTTCTTCCTTAATAACTCTTTCCAGTTCCTTTAAGTCAAAGGCATTTACTTCCACTACATGCTCAATGCCCATGGATTTACACAGATAATAAATGCTGATAGCCGGAACGATTTCTCCCTTTAAGGTCTTGCCGGTTGCCGCATGGTCCTGATGACCGGTCATACCCGTGGTGGAGTTGTCCAAAATCATAACGGTACCGGTACCCTGGTTGTAAACCATGTTCATCAGGGAATTGACACCGGTATGCATAAAGGTGGAATCACCGATTACGGCTACCCAGTTTTTAATGTAATCCTTGCCCTTTGCCTTTTCCATGCCGTGCAGGGTGGAAATGCTGGCGCCCATGCAGACGGTGGTATCAATGACATTCAAAGGTGCTACGGCGCCTAAGGTATAACAGCCGATATCGCCCGCAGCATGGATTTTTAACTTGTTCAACACGGAAAATACACTTCTGTGAGGGCATCCCGGACACAGAATAGGAGGTCTTGCCGGAACCCGTGCCGGTGTTTCTACGGAAAATTCTTCCGGTTTCAGGGCCTTTCTTAACATATTGGCGCTGTATTCTCCCTGAATGGTAAAAATTTCCTTGCCGGTTGCCTTGATACCCCAGGATTTTACCTGCTCTTCAATGACCGGTTCCAGTTCTTCAAATATGTACAGCTTATCTACCTTGGAAGCAAATTCCTCGATCAATTTTCTCGGCAGCGGATGCACCAGACCAAGCTTTAATACGGAAGCATCGGGGCAGGCTTCTCTTACATACTGATAAGGAATGCCGCTGGTGATAAAACCGATGGATGTATCTCTGTACTCCACACGGTTGATAGGAAAATCACAGCCGTCCTCCGCCATTTTTTTCATTCTTTCTTCTACATATAAATGTCGCTGCTTGGCATTGCCGGGCATCATGACAAATTTCGCCGGGTTACGGGTGTAGGGCTTGTCCTCGATTTCCTGTCTGTCACAGAGCTCCACCGTTCCCTGGGAATGGGAAAGTCTTGTGGTGGTGCGGACCATAACCGGTGTATCGTATTTTTCGCTGAGTTCAAAGGCATACTTGGTAAATTCCTTTGCCTCCTCGCTGTCGGAGGGCTCTAATACCGGTACAATGGCGGCTCTTGCCACGGCACGGGAGTCCTGTTCGTTCTGGGAGCTGTAAAGGCCCGGGTCATCCGCTGCCACCAGCACCAGACCGCCGTTTACACCCGCATAGGAAATGGTATAAAGAGGGTCGCTTGCTACGTTGACACCTACATGCTTCATGGAAACAATGGCTCTCACACCGCTGATGGAGGCACCGATTGCCACCTCTGTTGCCACCTTTTCATTGGGAGACCATTCTGCATAAATCTCCGGATATTTTACAATGTTCTCACTGATTTCCGTGCTGGGGGTACCGGGATATGCCGCGGATACCTTTACACCTGCTTCGTAGGCACCTCTGGCAATAGCCTCGTTGCCCAACATGATTTTCTTTTCTGACACGATTACTCTTCCTTTCTCCTGCGTTTCATTTTACATTCTCTTGTGTGTGAAAATCCTTTCACACAGTTTTCATTCTCTCTTTTGTCCGATTGCATCTGCGATTTTGCGCAGATACAGATATAATAATCATACCACTCATTTTTAGTACTGTAAAGCGTTACCGATACAGAGCATCCAACAACTGTTTCATGGTCTTCTGTAAAACAGGATGCCGGAAATTCGGTGCAATTTCCGCCATGGGTTTCAGCACAAAATCCCGGTTCTCCATATCCACGTGGGGAATGATAAGATTTTCATCCTCATAGATTTCCCTGCCGTAAAAAATAATATCCAAATCCAGAGTTCGCGGTCCCCAGTGAATTTTGCGCTCCCTGCCTGCTTCTTTTTCGATTTCATGCAGCCTGTCCAGAAGCTCCGTTGGTGTATAAAGCGTTTCGGCAAGAAGGACACCGTTTAGGAAATCCGGCTGCTCCACCCCACCGTAAGGTTTGGTGGAAATAATGCTGCTTACCTTTTTTACCCGGATATATTTTTCTTCCAGTTTTTTTACGGCATCCTCTATTAACTGCCTGCTGTTTCCAAGATTGGAGCCGAATGCTATAAACACATCCGTCCAGCCTCTGTGGATTTTCACGGAAACCGACTCAAACGGTAACGGAATGGGGGCTTCCGGTTTCCTCAGCTCCAAATCCAGCGCCTTTATATACGGAAACGACAGCAGTACCGCTTCCGCCGTTTTCTCCGCTGCCTTTTCTATTAAATCATAGCTTTGCTCCGTCAAAACCTTTTCCATCAAAAGGCATACCTCTCCGTAATGAGTGGACGCTGTCAAATCATCGGATTGTCCTGCCTTTCTTAAATCTGTATAAAGGACGGCATTTACATAAAAATGCTGCCCTTTCTCCTTTTCTTTTGCAAACACACCATGGTGTGCATATATTTCAAGATTGTCAATTCTGATTTCATCCTGTATCATAGTAAACCTCATTTCTGAGTCAATCCGCATTTCTGTGCCAATCCGCATCAGCTGTTCAAAATAGCCTCCGTCATCCGGATGGCACGCACATTTTCCTTGATGTCGTGCACCCGCACAAACATGCAACCCTTCATCACGCCCATAACCGTCGTAACAAGCGTGCCCTCCACCCGTTCGGTAACCGGTACATCCAGTGTCAGACCGATGACGGATTTGCGGCTGGTTGCCAGAAAAATCGGACATCCCAGCACCTTAAGGCTTTCCACGTTGTTAATAATCTGTAAATTCTGCTCATAGGTTTTGCCGAAGCCAACACCGGGGTCTAACAAAATTTTATCCGGTGCAATACCCGCTTTGTCCGCAATGTGCAGTGTTTCCGCCAAATCTGCTGCCACATCCTGCATGAAACTCTCGTACACAGGCTCCTTCCGGTTGTGCATCAGACAACAGGGCAGACCGCTTTTGGCAATGACATCCGCCATTCTTTTATCCCACTTTAAGCCCCAGATATCGTTAATAAAATCAATGCCCGCCTTCACGCCTTCTTCTGCCACCTCCGGCTTATAGGTATCAAGAGAAATGGGAACATCAAATCTTTTTTTGACCGCTTCAATAACCGGCAGCACTCTTCCCAGCTCTTCCTCGCAGGAGAGCAGACGGTAACCGGGTCTGGTAGACTCGCCGCCGATATCCAAAAGGTCCATGCCGTCCTTAATCATTTCTTCCACATGGAACAGTGCCTTATCCTGCTCCACCCATTTTCCGCCGTCGGAAAAAGAGTCGGGCGTCACATTCAAAATGCCGCACACATATGTTTTTCCGCTTTCCTGAAATTCCCTGTTTCCTATTTTCATGCTTTTGCCGCCTTTCTGCCTCACACCCACAGTGTCAGGTTCTTCTTCTCATCGCTCCAGTTGCAGGCTTCTTTTGCTTCGCAGGCAAAACATGCCCTGCTTTTCTTGTCCGCCCGGTACAAAATACCGCTTAACGTGGGTTCTCCCGCTACGAACCCGGTGCGGTGCTGTAAAACAGCCTCCGTAATTTGCGTTATTTCCGCCTCTGTGTACCCGCATTTTTCCAAAATAAGCGGGGCAATCCTTGCGCTTGCTTCTTCATGGGGCGTCCCGTTTTCGTACTGCTCATGTTTGCCGATGTCATGTAAGAGAGCCGCCGCATAAAGCAAGTCTTCCGGAATTCTCAGATTTTCCCGAAGATTAAAAATCATACCGATACGCGCCACATCCAGAAAATGCACCATATCATGCCGACAGAAAATACGGTCCTTTTCCGCTTCATTGTTTTTCTTAAGGTGTTCCCGAAAAACTTCATTTTCCAAAATCCGGTTTACTCTGTCCGTTTCCACTGTCCGTCCCCACTTGTTTTCCTGTAGTTTTTTGTCTGTATCATCCCATTATCTGTGAAGCAACATAAAAAACTGCTTCTGCAGCTCCGTGTTTTCCTTAAACTCACCGCGGACCGCCATGGTTTCTGTCAGGCTTCCGGGCTTTTTCACACCGCGCATGGTCATACACATATGCTCTGCCTCTATCACCACCATAACCCCTTTAGGAGACAAATGCTCCATAATGGCATCGGCTATCTGCGCCGTCATCTGTTCCTGAATCTGCAGTCTTTTTGCAAAGACCTCCACTGTCCGCGCCAGTTTGCTTAAGCCCACCACCTTGCCGTCCGGAATGTACGCAATATGCGCTTTTCCAAAAAAAGGCAGCATGTGATGCTCACACATGGAGTAAAATACGATATCCTTTTCCATCACCATACCGCTGTCCGAAACAGAAAATGTCTTCTGAAGGTGCGTTCCTGCATCCTCCGTCATGCCTCCGCAGATTTCTTCGTACATTCTGGCGATGCGCTCCGGTGTTTCCCGTAACCCCTCTCTGTTCAAGTCCTCTCCGATGCCCTCCAAAATCAGACGGACACCGTCCTGTATTTTTTGCTGATTCATATCTGTATCCTCCGGGCAGTTTTTCTGCCGTATCACTGCTTTCCTAAAATGCCCTTTACCTTTCCCAAAAAGGAAAGAGAACCGAAACATAAAATCACATCGTCCTTACCGGCTAAAAGATATGCCATTTCCACCGCTTCCTCCACACTGCCTGCCGTAGTCACCCGCGGATGATACGTACTGACCGCCACAGCCAGATCCATGGCGAAAAGCGCCCGTTTGTTTTCCGGCGGTGTCACCGTGATAATCTGGTCTGCATAAGGATATGTAATTTCCGCAACTTTTTCATATTCCTTATCTTTCAACATTCCCATTATATAGATAATTCTTTTATTTGAAAAGTAGGCAGACACAGATTGCACAAGTTTTTTGGCAGCCGGCTCATTGTGGGCGCCGTCAATAACAAAATACGGTTTTTCCCGCAAAACTTCAAACCTTCCGGGCCACGAAGTTTCTAAAAGTCCTCGCCTTAAATTTTCGTCTGAAACATAAAAACTCTTCTGCCGGTTCAGTGCTTCCACCACTTCTATGGCAACTGCGGCATTTTCCGCCTGACAGGCTCCGGGAATGGTTATTTCCACGTCTTTATGCAGTGTGCCGAAGGCATCCCGATACGTGAACTTCTGCTTTTTCAGACCGTATTTTATCTTTTCGGGCACGGTTGCAAAAATACAGGAACAGCCCTGCTTTTCCGCTTCTTTCCTTATTTCCGCTGCCGCCTCTTCCTGCTGCACGGCGCTGACCGCCACGCAGCCTTTTTTGATGATGCCCGCTTTCTGATACGCAATTTTATCCAACGTCCTGCCTAAAAACTGCATATGGTCCATACCGATGGACATAAGCACCGCAGCCAGCGTCCGGGTAATCAGATTGGTGGCATCCTCCCTGCCTCCCATTCCGGTTTCCAGCATTACAATGTCACACTTTTTATCCGCAAAATAAAGAAATGCCAAAGCCGCCTCCGCTTCAAATGCCGTAGGTGTGGGCAAGCCATCCGCCTTTATCTCCTCCACCGCCTCTTTTATTTTTTCAAGCCCTTCCGCATAAGCCTTCTTTGTCATGTTTTTTCCATCCACCCGGATAGTTTCCCGAGGATTAAACACCGCCGGCGAAGAAAAAGCTCCCACGCGGCAGCCCGCCGTTTTATAAACAGAAGAAAGATATGCCAGCACGGAACCCTTGCCGTTGGTGCCCGCAATATGAATGCAGGGAAAGGCATCCTGCGGATTGCCAAGCCGCCCGCACAGCTCCTTTATGCTGCCGAGCCCCGGCACAATGCCGCTTTTCTTTAATTCCTCCATAAAATCCAAACATTCTTTTTTCGTCATCTTTTTCCACCCGCTTTTGCATATTTTCGGCTTTCCCGGAAACACTTTTCATAATAGAAAAAAGGAGTTCCGTTATCTTGAAAAAACTATTGCACAATTTTCTCCATTGCGGTGTCTTAGGCTGGTGCATGGAGATTTTTTTTACCGCCCTGTCTTCCTTCCGTAAAAGGCAGTTTTCCTTAAAAGGCAACACCTCTGTCTGGATGTTTCCCATATACGGCAGCGCCTGTCTGATTGCCCCGCTTTGCAGACGTCTGCGTGGAAAATCGCTGCTTCTGCGCGGCTTTCTGTATGCCGCCCTTATCTTTTCCGTAGAATTTTTAAGTGGAAAGCTCTTGCAGAAACGGCACATCTGTCCATGGGATTACAGTCATTCCAGGTGGCATATCGGCAAGGTCATCCGGCTTGATTACCTGCCCTGCTGGTTTTTTGCCGGCTTACTGTTTGAACGCCTGCTTTTGGAGAACGAACCCGCTTCCGTCTCCCGCCGCTTTACCGAAGAAAAGGACGGAGACATCTCTCCGCCCTTTTGAAGTCATATCCTTAATCGTTATCCATATCGTCCATGCCTTCCGTGCCGATGTTTAACGTATTTAAGGTACGTCTTCTCATGCGGGCTGCTTCGGAAGCCTCTAAAATATAGTTTTTAATTTCCTTGGATTTTTTCACATGTTCAATCAGAAGCTTGGGATGTGTGGTATCGCCGGTAAAGCAGGTAATGGTGCCAAGTCCCGCCATGCGTTCCCAAAAGCTTGCGCTGTGCTGCACATCCTGTACTTTATACATATAACAGTCATTTTCGATTTTCTTGAAAAATCCCTGGTCTATCGTAAGCACATCGTCCTTAATGGTGTAAACCGTGAATGTAAACGGCAACCCCAAGAACACCCATCTTTTTCTTTCTCTGTACTTGATGTCCGCATCCATTTCTTTTGCCATATCCGTAATACCTTCCCTTTCCTTTTGTACACAATATCAATATTATAAAGAAGATTATACGTGAAAAGAGGATATTATGCAAGGCTATTGCCGCAAGGAAAATTATTTTCCGAAATATTTTTCGAAATCCCCAAAAGACTAATTGCATCGCCCCTCCCTTTGTGTTACAATGTTAAAAATCTGAAAAGGAGGATGATATCGTGACAGCTAAGGAATGTATCAAAGGACGCAGAAGTATTCGTAAGTTTGCAGATACTCCCGTTTCCAAAGATGTGATTGCAGATATTGTAGAAACCGCTTCTTATGCTCCCAGTTGGAAGCATACACAGATTACCCGTTATATTGCAGTGGAAGGCGAGCTGAAAGACAAAATCGCCGATGAATGTACCAGTGCTTATGCAAAAAATGGTGAGATTATCAAAAATGCTCCCATGCTGATTGCTGTTACTTTCATTAAAAACCGCAGCGGATTTGAACGTGACGGTTCCTATTCCACTCCCAAGGAAGGCGGCTGGCAGATGTTTGACGCCGGTGTTGCTTCCGAAGCTTTTTGTTTAGCAGCTTACGAGCAGGGACTCGGTACCGTAATTATGGGAATTTTTGATGAAGCCAAAGCCGCTTCTCTTTTGGAAATTCCCGAAGAAAGAGAATTGGTTGCTTTAATTCCCATCGGATATCCCGCTGAAAGTCCTATCGCTCCCAAACGCAAGAGCGTGGAGGAATTATTATCATTCAAATAAATACATTAAAATCGAAGAGTTTTCCTCTTCGATTTTTTTTGGGTCTTTCGCAATATTTCATGCCGCATCCGTGGCAGAATAAATACAATGCGCCGCATCTGCGGCAGAATGTGAGGAAAAAGAATGAGACATTTAATGAGCCCACTGGATTTTTCCGTGGAAGAATTGGACAAGCTGTTTGATTTGGCGGAGGACATCGAAGCCTCCCCCGAAAAATATGCTCATGCCTGTGACGGCAAGGTACTTGCTACCTGCTTTTACGAGCCCAGCACCCGTACCCGTTTAAGCTTTGAGTCCGCCATGATTCATCTGGGCGGAAAGGTGCTCGGCTTCTCCGATGCCGCCAACTCTTCCGCTTCCAAGGGAGAAAGCGTATCCGATACCATCCGCGTTATCTCCTGCTTTGCCGATATCTGCGCCATGCGTCATCCCAAGGAGGGTGCGCCTATGGTAGCTGCCGAAAAATCCGGTATCCCGGTTATCAATGCCGGCGACGGCGGTCATCAGCATCCCACCCAGACTCTGACAGATTTACTTACCATCCGCAGCCTGAAGCACCGTCTGGACAACATGACCATCGGTCTTTGCGGCGACTTAAAATTCGGACGTACCGTGCACTCCTTAATCCGTGCCCTGGTGCGCTATGAAAATGTCCGGTTTATCTTCATCTCTCCCGAAGAACTCCGTGTGCCCGACTACATCACGGATATGTTAAAAGAGAAAAACATCCCTTACGAAGAAGTCATCCGTCTGGAAAATGTGATGCCTTCCCTGGATATTTTATATATGACCCGCGTGCAGAAGGAACGTTTCTTCAACGAAGAAGATTATGTCCGTCTGAAAGATTTCTACATCCTGGACAAGGCTAAAATGGGATATGCCGGACCGGACATGCTGATTTTGCATCCCCTGCCCCGTGTCAATGAGATTTCCGTAGAAATCGACGACGACCCCAGAGCCGCTTATTTCAAACAGGTACAATATGGCGTCTATGTAAGAATGGCGCTGATTTTAACACTCTTAGAAAAAGGAGAAGTGTGAAAAATAAATTTTTCACACGCAAATTTGTGCCTGCGGCCCAAAGTTTGCAGGCTATGAAAGGAATATAAATTATATGTTAAACGTAGGAAAGATTGAAGAAGGATTTGTACTGGACCATATCGAAGCCGGCAAGAGCATGGATATTTACAAAAACCTGCAGCTCGGCAAATTAGACTGTACCGTTGCCATTATCAAAAATGCCCGCAGCAACAAAATGGGCAAAAAGGACATCCTTAAAGTGGAATGCGACATCAACCAGCTTGACCTGGATGTTCTGGCATTCATAGACCACAACATCACCGTAAACGTTATCAAGGACGGCGAAATCGTGGACAAAAAGGAACTGGTTCTTCCCAAGACCATTACCAATGTCATCCACTGCAGAAATCCCCGTTGCATTACCTCCATCGAGCAGGGGCTGCCCCACATCTTTGTTCTGGCGGACGAGGAAAAAGAAATTTACCGCTGCAAATACTGTGAAGAAAAAGCAGACCGAAAGGAACTGTAATAAAGCCGAAAAGAAAAACCACATAAAAACGGTAACCGTAAAAAAGGAGATGCCCACCCGGGTATCTCCTTTTTGCTTGTTATCTTTTTTCTTACTTTACTTTTCGCTATCTTTTTTCTTACCCAGCCAGCCTTCTTTTTGCAGCTCCTGTAAATCCTCGTCGTATAACTTGGACTTCATGGTCGGGTTGTTCCTGAATATCTTCGCTAATACCTTGTTGTTGCGCATGCTTTCATGCTGGGCGGCGTTAATCTTGTACTGCGCCTGTAAATCCATAATTTCCTCTCTGTCGTCCTGGGAATACTGCTCGGATTTCTGACGCAGGTTTTCCTTAATGGCTGCAAAGCTCTTTTCGATGCTTGCCATACTCTCGGCAAATGCCATCTTTTTCTGACCCATGCTCTCGGCAAATGCCGCCTTTTTCTGTCCAATGCTCTCAGCAAACGCCTGCTTCTTCTGGTCAACCGTTTCCGCAAAGGCTTCTTTTCTGCGCTCCGCATTTTCCGCCATAGCTTCCTTGCGTTCCGCCCAATCCTCTCCCGCTACTGCGGCAATAACCTCGGCTCTCTTCTGGATACGTTGCATTTCGCCTTTGAGCTTCTCCATAGAAACCAGCACATCCCGCAAATCGAGAGCTGCCTTGAAGGAAAGAGCAAAATCCCACACAATATAACAGGTAAGAAGCAGGGTGGCTATCGTCAGTATATTGTTCGGAATTGCCAGCACCAGTTTTTCCACCGGCTTGTGGATGACATAATTCATAAGCAGGGTAAGACCGCCCCAGGCAAGGGAACAGCCGAGACAGATATGCCCCTGAAAGTTAAAAGGCTGATTGGAATAATCCCAGTACCTTACCTTGAACAGCGCTTCCATCGCCACGCCGGTAAAATACTCCAGTGTGGTGGCGCCGATGCATCCGGCAATATAGACCGCCCACCAATGTCCGATAAAAGGCTTCGAGACCACCAGAAGCAGAATAGCCCCGCTGCCGTACAGCGGCAGGAAAGGTCCCTTCATAAAACCTCTGTTTACCCAGCGTTTTGACTTTAAGGACACATAGCACGACTCAAAGCACCAGCCGAAGAAACAATAAAAATAAAAGAAAAACAGCCATTGAATGATTGTGTAAGAATACATAAAATCTCTCCCATCAGGTAAATGTCTCAAACTTTAGACAGAGCTTACCTTTTTTCGTTGTGTATTTTTCTTCCGCAAAAATAAATTTGCCGAATCCTCTTACGTTGACCACATCCCCCACGGCAAGAAGCCTGCTGTTGTTTTCCGTCAGCCTGCCGTTCACAAAGACCCTGCCTGAAGCAAACATCTGCAGGCTTTCGCTTCTGGACAGATTGCATAGCCTGGAAATACAGCCGTCCAGGCGCAGGGATCTTACAAGCACCTCCTGCTCACCCGGCTCTTCAAAGGAAAAGTTCACCGTAAGGTCTGTTTTTTCACATTTCACATGGGTATGCTTAATCTGCAGAAGATTTTCACAGATAAAATCCGCCATGGAACGGATGCAGAAAATATATCCTTCTTTTTCTCCGGTCCGGATGTCTCCGATGCAGCTTCTCTCCATTCCCAAATTCATCAGGGCACCGAGAAAATCCCGGTGGGAAAGTTTATCCGCAAACTTTGCCAGAAGCGGCGTCACATGAATGCAGGTAATGGGGAACTCTTCCTCATAACCGAATTCCTCCCGGGAACCAAACCGCACCATCTGCCTTTCCGCCATTTCATAACCGCCGTAAAGCATCGGATGCGCAAAGGAAATTTCTTTTTTCATCTGCTCGTAAACCGATATTTCCGAAAGCCCCAGAAACGCGCTGAAGGTATAAATATTCTGCTGATAGGATTTATTCGCAAGGTCGCGCAGCCTGTTGCGAAACTGCTGCTCCTCTTTGTCTGATTGAAATGCCATAGTAATCCTTGTTTTCTCTCCGGCATGCTGTTTTCGCCGGGTAATTCTCATTCTGCCTTATCCGAGTGCCACATCCAAAATCATCATTAAAAGAAATCCCACCAGTACGCCCAGCGTGCCCGCATGGGAATGTTCGCCCAGATGCGCTTCGGGAATCAGTTCTTCCACCACCACATACATCATGGCGCCTGCTGCAAAGGATAAAAGCCACGGCATGAAGGGAACCAGTACTCCTGCCAGGAACACCGTCAGAATGCCGAAAATCGGTTCCACAATGCCGGAAAGGCATCCGTACAGGAATGCCCGGAAAGAAGATGTGCCTTCCTTTTTCAAAGGCAGGGAAATCGCCGCGCCCTCCGGGAAGTTCTGGATACCGATACCGATAGCCAGTGCAAACGCCGCCGCATAATCCGCCGCCGTTCCTCCGTTAATGCCCGCATTGGCAAATGCAAGCCCCATTGCCATTCCTTCCGGAATGTTGTGCAGGGTTACCGCAAACACCATAAGTGTGGTCCGTCCCAGGGACGTATGGGGACCTTCCGCTTTCGTTTCCCCTATATGAAGATGGGGAATGAGTACATCCATCAGAAGTAGGAAAATGGCTCCCAGCACGAAGCCTCCCGCTGCCGGAATCCATCCGATACTGCCGTTTTCTTCTGCCTGTTCAATAGACGGAATCAGAAGTGACCATACACCTGCCGCTATCATGACTCCCGCTGCAAATCCCAGAAAAGCCTTGTGAACAGACTCTTTCATGGTCTTTGCGAAAAAGAAAACCACTGTTGCTCCCAATGTCGTCATAAGCCACGCAAAACCGGTACCTTCCAGTGCCAGTATAAAAGTATTCATTTTTCCTCCTATCCTTAATTAAAACTGATGACCTCTTTCTTAGGCGCCTTTGCCTTTTCCACGCTGACAGCCGTCAGCACAGGTCCTTCTCCCTGGTAATCCGCCCAGTATTTTCTGTGTACCACTGCTTTTACCTTAACCCATTCCTTCTGCTTCAGGGCATCTGCTCCTTCGTATTCACAGGCATAGCCTAAGAAGGAAATGTCTTCTGCACAGCAGGTCATTGCCATACGGCCGGGTACAAAATAATTCTTGGGAAAATCCTTAGGTTTCAAAACCATGGCAAGGAACTCGATGGTCTTTCCTTCGTATCGTTCCGGATGGTCCATAATATCCAGAAACCAGATACCGTATCCGTTATCGTCCAGTTTCAGCACATCTGCGGATAAATCGTAAGGAAGGTCATCCTCTAAGATATCCGTGATTTCTCCGTTGGCATCTTCAAAAATAACATCTGCCTTGGGATTTACCGCTTTAATGTTTCTCTTATACGTGTTTAAGTCCTGCACGCCGTCACAACGGTTCATGATAATCATTTCGGAATTTCTCACCATTTCCGCAAGCTGGGAACGCATGTTGGTATAGTACATGGGGAATGTGGAGCCGTCAATGGTGGTAATCTGCTGCTCAATACGCCATGTTCTGGGTAGCTTCGTATTGCGGATATTCCACATGCCATTATATTCTATGATAATTCTGCCCGGTTTGTGCTTCTTCTCCAACTCCGTCAGATATTCCGGGGTGAAATCTTCTTCATTTTCAATAACTTCCATTACCGTGTGACTTTTTTTCAAAAGCTTTTCATCATATTCTTCCACACCTTCCTCACATAGGATAAGCAGGGTTGTTTCTCTGCTCTGGAAATAGGGCTGTCCCAATGTGTAGGAAATAAACTGTGTTTTGCCGCTTTCCAAAAAGCCGTTAATCATATATACGGGTTTCATACTTGTCAGGTCTCCTTATCTCAAGATACCTGCCGGCTTTCACCGACAGGTATCCCTTACTTGTCTTGTTAACGCATTTATTTCAGAAAAAGGTCTGCCAGCTTGTCCTCGTTAATCTTGGAACCGATAACGCAGAGCTTACCGGTTACCTGTGCGGCACCGCTGCGGATATCGCTTTCTCCGGGTACATAGTCAAAGTAAATCCAGGTACCGTCCTCTGCGGGCACCATACCCTTTGCACGGAGAATCATGCCGTAAGAGCCGTCTTCCAGTGCGTGAAGCTTCTCTTTGATTTCGTCGGCTGTAAACTTCTTTGCGGTTTCTTCGCCCCAGCTTGTAAACACCTCATCTGCATGGTGATGATGATGGTGGTCATGGTCGTGGCATCCGCATGTGCAGTCCGGACCGTGGTCATGATGATGATGCTCATGTTCCTCGTCGTTGTGGTGATGGTGATGCTCATGCTCGTCGTCATCATCGTCATCATGATGGTGATGGTCGTGGTGGCAGCACTCATCGTCATCATCGTGATGGTGATGCTCATGTTCATGCTCATGCTCTTCTGCCAGCAACGCCTGAATCATATCCTCCAGCTTGTCCGCTCCTTCGATGGTCTTTAAGATATCCTCGCCCCGTAAAGAATCCCAGGGTGTTGTGATAATGGTTGCTTCCTTGTTGTACTCCCTTATCATATCGATGCAGGTCTTAAGCTTATCTTCGCTCATGTTCTGGGTTCTGCTTAAGATAATGGTTCCGGCACAGGCAATCTGGTTGCAGAAAAATTCGCCGAAGTTCTTGATATACATTTTGCACTTGGTGGCATCCACAACGGCTACGGCGCTGTTGACCTGAACGTCCATATCCTTTGCCACATCGTCAACTGCCTTTACCACGTCGGAAAGCTTGCCAACGCCTGACGGCTCGATTAAAATCCGTTCCGGTGCATAGGTGGAAAGAACTTCCTTTAAGGAAGTACCGAAGTCACCTACCAGTGAACAGCAGATACAACCGGAATTCATTTCCTTGATTTCAATACCGGATTCTTTTAAGAAACCGCCGTCGATACCGATTTCGCCGAACTCGTTTTCAATTAAAACCACCTTGGTATCATGTAAAGCTTCTTTTAAAAGCTTTTTAATCAGGGTCGTTTTGCCGGCACCTAAGAAACCCGAAAAAATGTCTATTTTTGTCATGATAAAAAACCTTCTTTCTGTATGCATTTTGCACTGTCTTCCACACATTGCTGTCGAAAGCAGATAAAACAAAAAACCCTTGAATAAAATCAAGGGTCTCTTAGAGCTGCTGACGGGAATCGGACCCGTGACCTCCGCACTACCAATGCGACGCTCTACCGACTGAGCCACAGCAGCGGATTTTTGGAAGTTTGTCTCCCGTAATCACCGAAAGTTAATATACCATAAGGGTATGCAGATTGTCAATTACTTTTTTTATTTTTTTTGACTTTCTTCATACCCCTCCAAAAAGCCTATGCTTTTGTCTCATCTCCGGGGTATTTGGAGTATAAGAATTTCAACAGAATAGGGGTGGAAATGCTGGACACGATAATCAGCAGGATAACGGCGGTAAAGTAAACATCCGTCAAAAGTCCTACGGAAAGTCCCTTCTGGGCAACAATCAGCGCCACTTCTCCACGGGTCATCATACCGATACCGATTTTTAAGCAGTCATGGTTCTTAAACCGGCACAGCTTCGCCATCAGTCCACAGCCGATAATCTTGGCAACCAGACCTACAATCACAAAGCATATGGAAAACAGAAGGATTTCACCGGTCACACCGCTGATATTGGTCTTTAAGCCGATGCTGGCAAAAAATACGGGGCCGAAAAGCATATAGGAATTGATGTCCATCTTTTCCGCAATGTAACCGGAGTCCTGAATGGAGCAAAGGATAATACCTGCCACATACGCGCCGGTGATGTCGGCAATACCGAAATATTTTTCCGCAATATAGGCAAAGCCCAGGCACAAGGCAAGACCGATAATCGGAATACGTCTTGTATGCGGATATTTTTTATCCACAATCTTAAATACCTTATAAATAATATAGCCAACCACAATGGCAAAAACAAAGAACAGAACCGTGCTTAAAACGACTTTTCCGGGATTGGACTCCGGATTCTTAAAGCCGATAACGAAAGTCAGCACGATAATACCGATAACATCATCGATAATGGCGGCGCTTAAAATGGTAGTACCTACCGTACCCTTTAATTTTCCCATTTCCTTTAAGGTCTGTACGGTAATGCTTACCGAGGTAGCCGTCAGAATGGTACCGATAAAGACCGCCTCGTAAAACTCATTAGTTCCCCACGGTGCAAATCCGTAAAATCCCATATAAAGCAGGGCGCCTAAAACCAAAGGTACAAACACACCTGCCGTTGCAATCAAAAATGCTTTGGGGCCGGTTTTTAATAATTCTTTTAAATCGGTTCCCAGACCTGCGGAAAACATCAGAAGAACAACACCGATTTCCGCCATCTGTACGATAAAGTCCGTCTGCTGCACCAGTCCCAGTATGCTGGGACCGATTAACAGTCCCGCAATAATTTCACCTACTACCTGCGGTGCTTTCAGCTTTCTTGCAAGCAGTCCGAAAAACTTTGCAAAAATAATGATAATTGCTAAATCCTTAAAAATACTGTACGCTTCCATAATTTTTCCATTCTCCCTCATTTAATCAGAAAAAGCAGTCCTTGGATTTGCTCATAAGAAACCGGATTTTATCCTCATATTTCTTAGCTAATTCGTTGATCAGTTCTTCTGCTTCATCCTTAGAATTCTCATTCACGCAAAATACACAGACATTTTTGCTGTTCCAGAAAAAGCCTTGTTTATACCATTTTATGTAATAAGAAATTCTGTTTTCCAGAAGAGTCTTTTCAATCCGGCTCTTGACTTCCATATCCGCCGTCTCGCAAAGCTCCACCTCGTTATGAACCTTTACCTTTGTGTAAATCGTCTGCATACCCGTTCACCTCTTTCCAATTTTACTATAAGTTCTAAAAAAATCAACTGTAAATTATTTTCTTTATTTTGGTTTTTATGCGCTGCAGTGCATTGTCCGTGGATTTTTCGTCTTTTCCCAGAACATGTGCTATCTGCACATAGGTCATGCCGGTCATATACAAATCCAGCACCTCATTTTCAAAGGGACTCAGCTCGTTTTCGATTTTTTTCTCCAGATTTTCCAGATTTTCCCGGTCAATCACAAGCTGTTCCGGATTCTGTCCGTCATCCACAAGCTGGGCAAGCCATTTCTGCTGCTCCTCCTCGTCCCCTTCTTTGTTTTCTCCGGAAAGAGAAATGTACGAATTGAGCGGTATATGTTTTTTCCTGCCCGCAGCCTGTATCGCCGCATACATCTGCCTGCTCACGCACAAATCCGCGAAAGTATAAAATCCGGCATCCCTTCCACTGTCATAATCCCGGACTGCCTTAAACAGTCCAATCATGCCTTCCTGGATTAAGTCCTCTCTATCGGCTCCCAGGATATACATAGACTCTGCTTTTTTACGGACTAAATTTTTATACTTTTCCATGATGTAGTCTGTAACCGGCACTTCCCCATCACGGAGTTTTATAATCAACTCTTCATCTGTAAATTGTCTATAGTCCTGCATAATAGCCCCTTCTTTTAAGAAGATATTTTGCTGCCTAAGCCTGCAGGCGTTGTCTTACAATCTCATAAGCAAGCACACCTGCCGCTACGGAAGCATTCAGGGAGTCAATATCCCCCTTCATGGGAATGGATGCCACCATGTCGCACTTTTCCTTCACCAGTCTGCCTACACCTTCCCCTTCGTTGCCGATTACCACACCGATGGGGCCTTTCAGGTTCAAATCGTACATCACCGTGCCGTCCATATCGGCACATACAAACCACAAGCCTTCCTTTTTCAGGTCTTCAATGGTCTGCGCCAGATTGGTAACCTTTGCCACGGGCGTATAATTTAACGCACCGGCGGATGTTCTGGCAACGGTAGCCGTAAGACCTGCCGCCCGGTTCTTGGGAATAATCACGCCGTGTGCTCCCGCTAAGTTTGCGGTACGGATAATGGCTCCCAGATTATGCGGGTCTTCTATGTTGTCCAGAAGGAAAATAAAAGGAGGCTCTCCCTTCTTCCGGGCATTCTCTAAAATATCCTCCACCTCCGCATAGGAATAGGCTGCCGCATAGGCAATAACCCCCTGATGCTTGCCGGTTTCCGACATCTGGTCGAGTCTTTCCTTTGTCACAAACTTGACGAGAGTTCCCGCTTTTTTTGCTTCCCGTTTGATGGTCATGACCGGTCCGTCCGTACAGCCGTCCAGGATGAAAAGCTTATCTATGGTTTTGCCGGCACGGTAGGCTTCAATGACAGCGTTCCGTCCTTCTATGGTAAATTCTTCGTATCCCATTTCTTCTATCCTCTGTCCAACAATGTATACTCAGTATACATTGTTTACTCCATGTTGACTTCTCTGTTACTTCCTTATTATATATGCAGTCTTTGCATACCTTCCTTGATAAGCTCCAATATTCTGTCCATTTTATTCTGTAAATAAAGGTAGCCCACCAAAGCTTCCAATCCCGTTGCTTTCCGATAGTCTGCCACACTGGCATTCTTCGCCGTGGTGTAAGCCTTGGCATTCCGTCCTCTTTTATATACTGCCTCTTCCTCTTCCGTAAGTACATCCCCAAGCGCCTCTATCATGGCTGCCTGGGTCTGTGCTTTCACGTAACGGCTGGAAATCAGATGCAGGTCATGCGCAGAACGATTTGCCTTTTCCACAACCATTGTTCTTATGATAATGTCATATACATCATCCCCGATATAGGCAAGCGCCAACGGGGAATAGCTTCTCACGTCCACTTCGGGTAAAGCAAATGTTTCACGGATTTGTGAAACCAGACTTACGCCTTCTTCCATTTTACGCCCTCTCTGGTATCTTCAATCACAATGCCCTTTTCCAAAAGTTCCGCACGGATGGCATCCGCCTTTGCGAAATCCTTTTCCTTCTTGGCTGCTTTTCTTTCTTCAATCTTGGAAAGCACATAAGCCTTTAATTCTTCGTCCACGGACTCCTCCGTGCTGTCTGCAGCCTTGCCGGACAGTAAATCCAGGGAAAGCACTTCATCAAAGCTCTTTACCAGTTCTCTCTTGGTCTTGTCGTTCATGTCTGCCTTTAACATCTCATACAGAACGGTAATCGCCATGGAGGAATTTAAGTCATCGCAGAGGGCATCTTCAAAACGGGTTTTGTACTCTGCAAATTTCTCTTTGTCCACTTCTCCTTCCTCGGACAAATCGGCAATTCTCTTTAAGAGCTTATTGTAAGCGGTCGTCATGTTGTCCAGCACTTCATAGGAAAACTCAAGCGGTTTGCGGTAATGGGACTGTAAGCAGAACAGTCTGTATACAAGGGGATTGTAGCCCTTTTCTTCCAGTAAGGAAACGGTCAGGAAATCGCCCTTGGATTTGCTCATCTTGCCGCTCTTGTCGTTTAAGTGATGCACATGGAACCAGTAATTGCACCATTTATGTCCGAGATAGGACTCACTCTGCGCAATTTCATTGGTATGGTGCGGGAAAATATTGTCCACGCCGCCGCAGTGGATATCCATGTATTCGCCCAGATGTTTCATGCTGATGCAGGAGCATTCAATGTGCCAGCCGGGATATCCCAGTCCCCAGGGGCTTTCCCATTTTAATTCCTGGTCATCAAATTTGGACTTGGTAAACCAGAGCACGAAATCACTCTTGTTCTTCTTGTTGGTATCCTCTTCCACATCATCCCGGACGCCTACTAAAAGCTCATCCTCGGTCTGTCCTGAGAATACGTGGTAATTCTGTAATTTGGAAGTATCAAAATAAATGTTGCCGCCCATTTCGTAAGCGAAGCCTTTTTCCAGCAGCACCTCAATCATATGGATGAATTCGGGAATGCAGTTGGTTGCCGGTTCTACCACATCCGGACGCTTGATGTTTAACTTTTTGCAGTCGGAAAAGAAGGCATCCGTATAGAACTTTGCCACTTCCATAACGGTCTTGTGCTCTCTCTTTGCTCCCTTTAACATCTTATCCTCGCCGGTATCCGCATCGCTGGAAAGATGGCCTACATCCGTAATATTCATGACACGCTTTACATCATATCCCAGGTAGCGGAGTGTTTTCTCCAAAAGGTCCTCCATGATGTAGCTTCTTAAGTTGCCGATATGGGCAAAATGATATACGGTAGGACCGCAGGTATACATTGCCACCTTGCCGTCCGTATTGGGTACAAACAATTCTTCCTTCTTGGTAAGGGTATTATAAATGTGTAATTTGTTTTCCATTTTCACACAGCCTCCGATTGTCGATTTCCTATACTGTTTTTGATAAGAAACCGTTTTTCTATAGGTATACTTTGACATGTATAGTATACATTAAGTAGAATAAGCAAAAAAGTGCCGTTTGTCAAGAAACAAAGCGCTTCCGCCGCCTCTTTATTCCCGTATTCCGGCAGAAAAAAACGCAGCCCGCTGTGAGCTGCGCCTTGTCTTATAAATTTTTCGGGCATCCCGTGCAGCCTGCGCACCCGGACACCGTTCTGCTCTTTTCCAAAAGCTCCACATCCTGGGCGTACAGCTCTCTCGGGCTGTTTAACATGCAGATAGCCTGGGCGGATATTCCTTCCTTATTGCCGGTAAAGCCAAGCCCCTCTTCCGTGGTGGCTTTTACGTTTACCTGGGAAAGGGTAATTCCCAGCCGTCCTGCGATGTTTTTCCGCATTTCATCAATATAGGGGCGCATCTTGGGCGCCTGCGCTATAATGGTGGCATCGATATTTTCCACGAAGAAACAGTTTTCTTCCAGTAAATCTCTCACTTTTTCCAAAAGCACCAGCGAAGAAATGCCTTCGTAAGCGGCATCGGTATCCGGAAAATGTTTGCCGATATCGCCCAGTGCCGCCGCTCCCAGCAGCGCATCCATAACGGCATGCAGCAGTACGTCCGCATCCGAATGTCCCAAAAGACCTTTTTCATACGGGATTTCCACCCCGCCGATAATCATCTTTCTGTCTTCCGCCAGTCTGTGTACATCATATCCCATTCCAATTCTCATATGTTACCTCCGTTGGTATCTCCACCGGTATTACCGTTTCTGTTTTTAAGCCCGCCGCGGCTATGCGGTTTTTAGGTCCGCCACGTGCTGTGCAATCAAATCTTTTGCTTCTTCCATACTGATACCCGCTTCCGCAAGCATCTTGGTAATGGCCTCCGCTTCCCTGTTTCTTTTTTCCGTAATCAGGTCATTCAGTTCTCTTTCCTCCGACTGGATACGCACCTTTAATGCCCCAATCAGCTCTTCCTTTTCCCTGATTTTTTCGTCTATGGATTTTCTCTGTCCTCTTGCCATACGCTAACCTCACATTCCGCCCCTCGGGGCTTTTTTACCAGTATATGGACAAGATGGGAAAATTATACCTCGGAATCCATTTTTTTGTAAATCCAGCCGCGGTCCGCGTAGCAGGCATTGCAAACCCGGAATTCATAACCGAAGGGCAATGTCTTTCCGCAGTATTTACAGGTGTTGATATATTCTTTTTTATTCTTGGCAAGAGCCTGCATGATGCTTAACTCCGTCTTTTCCCTTGCCGCATCCAGACGCCTTATATCGATTTCCTTGCCCAGTCTGTTGGAAAACTGGTGGTATAAATCCAGCATCTTATAGTATGTTTCGTACCGCATCAGACCCTTGTCGTTGCAAATACCGAGCGTGGGGAAAAACAACGTCACATCCGCCGTATAGGTCTTGCAGTATTCCAGCCACAGGGACACAATATCCCTGTTTTTGACGTCGATGGAACAGGTTAACATCCGGTAAAGCACATGCTTGTCCTCAAAGCCGTCGATGTCCTTCCGCTCCCGGTAAGCCTTTTCATAGAGGAAAAGCATATCCTCAATACTGATTTTTTCAAAGGGTTCGTCCGGCTCCACGCTTTTCCATACCGTTAAAATCCGGTCAAGGGGCTCGTCCATGTTAAGAAGCACCGTCGGGAAACCCAGACTTACCTTTTCAATCGGAAGTTCTTCCTTATTATAACGTTCTTTGATATACTCCCATTCCTCGTCACCGCAGGCATTCACATAACCGGTATCGTACATGCCGAACCGTCCCGCTCTTCCCGCTATCTGGCGGATTTCCGGCACGGTAAGCTTTCTTTTTTCCCTGCCGTCAAATTTTTCCGCCTGTAAAAATACAATTCTTCGTACCGGCAGGTTTAATCCCATACCGATGGCATCCGTGGAAACCACCACCTTTGTTTCCTTTCCGGCAAACAGATGAATCTGTCTGCGGCGGATTTCCGGCGGCAGGCTGCCGTAAACCACACTGGTCTTGATGCCTTCCCGCTCAAGGCGTCCGGCAATATCTAAAACCGCCCTCTTGGTAAATACAATCAGGGCATCGCCGTCCCTTACATCATCCGGGAACACAAAGGGCTTGTCCTCATAAACAAGCGGCGTCTTTCTTTCATAGTGATGCTCTTCAAACGTATCGCCGCACATATTGATTAAGTGCTTGATAACCTTTTCTCCGGCAGGACTCATGCAGATGTGGATTTCTTTTGCCTGTACGCCAAGCACGGCTCTCGTCCAGGAGTGCCCCCTGTCGGAGTCCACTATCATCTGCGCCTCGTCAATAACCGCAATATCATAGACCTGTTCCGTATCCATCATTTCTATGGTGGAAGAAATGACCCGGCTGTTTTCCTGATAAATGCATTCCTCACCGGTCAGCATGGTACAGGTTACCCCTTCGTCCGTCATCTTTTCATACACTTCCAGCGCCAGCAGACGCAAAGGACCTAAGTACGCTCCGTTTTCCGCTTCCTTTAAGCGGGTCAGGGCATGGTAGGTCTTTCCGCAGTTGGTCGGACCGATGTGCAGGATAAAATGTCTCTGCATGGCACGTGCTTTGGGAAATTCCGTTTCCGGCTTCAAGGGTACCAAATCAATAATCTGCTCCCGGATGCCGTATTCCGCATAGGAAACCGTAAGGTCCTTTAAGGTTCTGACACAGAGTTCCCCGTTCATCTCATTCCGCAGATAATCTAAAAATCTCTCCGTGACAATTTCCTGTTCCGAAGGCTTCATGGCTGCCAAGTCCAGCCGCACCAGCTCCGGCAGAAGGAAATCCCGGATTTGCATAATGGCTACCTGGTTATTCTGCTTAAAGGCAAAGTAGCAAAGATTTCTCACCTGTCTGTGATAGTCCTCCAGCTTTGCTTCTTTCACATGACCGGACTTTATCCTCTGCAGTTCTATGGACAGGCTTTTGGCTCTTTTTGCATACCCCGCCTTACCGTCCTGATTCTTTTTTCGGTACCGGGCTGTACCCTCCCGGTATTGTGTAAAATAAAATTGTGACAGTTTTTCCTTCTTTACCATGCTCCTGTTTCTCTCCCATCTTTTCCAGTATACACTAACCGTCACAAATACACCACTAAAAAATGCAGGGAAATCCGGCACTTTGTGCCCGCGTACAAATTTCTTCAAAAAATTTCAAAAAATCTATTGACAAAGTGCCATTATATAGGCTACAATAGCCAAGTCGGTTGCGACAAGGGGTCTTAGCTCAGCTGGGAGAGCATCTGCCTTACAAGCAGAGGGTCATAGGTTCGAGCCCTATAGGCCCCACTCCGAAAATTCTTTCGGAACAAAATTTTATATGTTTTTATTCCTTATGGCGAGATAGCTCAGTTGGCTAGAGCATACGGTTCATACCCGTAGTGTCGAGGG
>ERZ808242.205-NODE-205-length-46002-cov-8.393997_pt1 | contig 46002 bp, 36 predicted proteins | sample MGYA00521244_ERZ808242 | MGnify/ENA primary metagenome ERZ808242 (study PRJEB31516, sample SAMN03275573) | gut metagenome | biome: mammalia-associated habitat; material: feces | host: Papio cynocephalus | place: Kenya | collected 2012-07-27 ... | reverse complement strand
ACGAGCTGCTCCTTACGGATGCGGTTTTTGCAGTGGGGCTGAATGGTGATGGCGGCAAGCAGACGCATGCGCTCCCAGGAGTCCTCAACGTGTTGTTCCTGATTATGGGAAAAGGCTTCGGACACTGACGAAAACTCCTCCGGCGAGAGGCGACAGAAATCGTCGAGCCTCATCCCGACAACTCCAACAGCATATCCCATAAGCTGGCATATCGTCAGCTTTTTTTTTCGCCGTCGCCTTCCGCTTCATCAGCGTCATCTTCAGGTGCGTTAGCCTTATTCCACTCTTCAAGATCCTCAGGAGAGAGAGCGTCGGCGAAGTCGTCGAGCGACATATTGAACTCGATATTCTCGTTCTTGCACTCAGATTTTATGCAGCAGTAGAGGAAGGTGAGAGTGTCGGTGATGCTTCCGGCATCCATTTCGGTAACCTCCTTGCCGGTCTCGCGCTTAAAGCGAAGCATGGCTCCGAGGGTCTGACGGCAAGGGTATTCTTTGTTGTTGATGTTGATAGTGATTGATTTTGACATGATTCTTTTCTTTTTAAATGGGAGTTCTGGGAGTTCTGGGAGAACTGGGAGTTTTCCGGAGTTTTCCGGAGAACTGGGAGTTTTGGGAGAACTGGGAGAACTGAGAGCTTTCGGAGAACTCGGAGAACTCGGTGGAAATTAATAAAAGTTATTCCTCAGTGCTTGGCTTTCCCGGATAAATTTCCGGTTCGCCGTCGTTCTTCAGAGAGATGCTGTAAGTAGCATCGTCCTGAGCCGGTGCAGACTGCTCCAGCGAGTCGATAACGAAATTTCCCTTAACATAAGGGGTGGAGTCGCCTTCACGCTCGAAAGCCTCAACGGCAATGCTGTCGCCGGCTCCCCACAGTGGGGAAATCTGAGAGAAACCGTTTTCGGTCTCGCCGGTGAAGATAAGACCCTCAGCCTTAATCTCGATAGAGAGGGAAGTAACACTCTGGTAGCGTTTGATGCAAACGTCGGTAGCGTTTGATGCAAACACCGATGGCGTTTGATAGAAACGCTTGTGGAGTTTTTTTTGTTTTGTTGAAAATATATAGTTTTTGTTTGTTCCCTTTGCCGTATGGAGGAAAAAAAGTAAATTTGCAGGCAAAATCAAGGTAGAGAGATTCTAATTCAACAAAATAATGAAAGAGTTACAATTAAAGTACGGATGTAATCCTAATCAAAAGCCTTCCAGAATATATATGGAGGAAGGTGAGTTGCCTATTGAAGTGTTGAACGGTCGTCCAGGCTACATCAATTTTCTTGATGCGCTAAACAGCTGGCAATTGGTTAAAGAACTGAAAGAAGCTACCGGTCTGCCAGCCGCAGCAAGTTTTAAGCATGTTTCGCCGGCAGGAGCAGCAGTAGGTCTGCCGTTGAGTGACACTCTGAAGAAAATTTACTTCGTTGACGACTTGAAGATTGAACTTTCTCCGATAGCTTGTGCGTACGCAAGAGCACGTGGCGCAGACCGTATGAGCTCATACGGCGATTTCGTGGCGTTGAGCGATACCTGTGATGCAGCAACTGCCACTTTGCTCAAAAGGGAAGTAAGCGATGGTGTCATTGCTCCGGACTTTACTGAAGAGGCTCTTGAGATTTTGCGTGCAAAACGCAAGGGTACATATAATGTTATAAAGATAGATCCTACTTATAAACCGGCTCCGATAGAGCACAAACAGGTGTTTGGAATAACCTTCGAGCAGGGTCGCAACGAGGTGAAGCTCGATGATCCGAAACTCTTCGAGAATATCCCTACAAAGAGTAAGGTATTTACGGACGAGGCTAAAAGAGATCTTATAATCAGTTTGATAACTCTGAAATATACACAGAGCAACTCCGTATGCTATGTAAAAGACGGTCAGGCAATCGGTATCGGTGCCGGACAGCAGAGTCGTATCCATTGTACACGCCTTGCCGGAAACAAGGCAGATATATGGTGGTTGCGCCAGCATCCGAAAGTAATGAATCTGCCGTTTGTACCGGGCATCCGTCGTGCAGACCGCGACAATACGATAGACGTATATATCAGCGAAGACCACGACGATGTACTTGCCGACGGAGTATGGCAGCAGTTCTTTACCGAGAAGCCGGAAGTATTGACTATGGCGGAGAAAAAAGAGTGGATAGCAAAGAATACCAAGGTGGCATTGGGTAGCGATGCCTTCTTCCCGTTCGGCGACAATATCGAGCGTGCCCACAAGAGTGGCGTAGAGTTTATAGCTCAGGCAGGCGGCTCGGTGCGCGACGACAATGTTATCGATACTTGCGACAAGTACGGAATAACAATGGCATTTACGGGAGTACGTCTGTTCCATCATTGATCGAATTTAGAATAATTCTAAACTCTACATTCAGATTATGGATATAGACCAGATTATTGAGGGCGGCATGACATTCCGTCCGGCACGTGCTGGAAGTTCAGACAACGGAAAGGTAAAGACGAAGGCAAAGAAAAAAGCCTACATTACAGGATCTCATGGAAGTGGTTCGGCAATGCAAAAAGCCAAATACCGGCAGCAGCGTGCCAACAGAAAAAGAAAATAAGGACTATAAACGGCAAAATAAAGATGTTTTAAGTATCTTTGTTTTGCCGTTTTTTTTATTTGCATTATCTTTGCAGCAATATATGCGCCAACAATCAGCATATCACCTATAGGTAATGTTAAGAATAAAGAAATTAGATATATTCATAGCCAGGCAATTTGGACTGCTGTTCGTAGGAACTTTCTTCATCTGTCAGTTTGTGCTGATGATGCAGTTCTTGTGGAAATATGTAGACCAACTCATCGGCAAGGGGCTCTCTCTGGAGGTCCTTGCACAGTTCTTTTGGTATATGAGTCTTGTGCTTGTGCCGCAGGCCTTACCGCTTGCATTGTTGCTCTCGGCACTTATTACCTTCGGAAACTTGGGCGAAAGCAGTGAGCTTACCGCTATAAAGGCAGCAGGAATATCACTTATGCAGGCATTTCGCTCACTTATCGTGATAACTCTCTTCGTAACCGGGGTATCTTTCTATTTCCAGGATGTCGTAGCACCGAAGGCTAACATGCAGTTCGGACAACTCCTATTGTCGATGAAACAGAAAAGTCCTGAGCTGGAAATCCCGGAGGGAATCTTCTATGACGGAATTCCAAACTGCAACCTTTATGTACAGAAAAAGAATCTGGAAACGGGAAAGCTCTATGGTATAATGATTTACCGCATGACCGACAGTTATGAAGATGCAGCAATCATACTTGCAGACTCAGGAATGTTGCAGTCTACGGCAGAAAAAAAGCACCTCGTGCTGACACTACACAGTGGAGAGTGGTTTGAAAATATGAAATCAAGCGATGTTACGGGCAGCGCAAGTGTGCCGTATCGTCGGGAAACCTTTGCCGACAAGAAGATAATATTGGATTTCGACAATGATTTCAATCTGACCGATGCAGGTTCTATATCCGGCAACGCCAAGGCAAAGAGTCTGTCGCAAATTAGAGAGGGAATAGACTCAATAAGTCATGAATACGATAGTATCGGAAGAGCATTCTACCGCGATGCCATGATGATGCAGTTTGGATGTAGGCAGATAAGTAAACGGGACTCGCTTGCACTCTTGAAAAAAGTTGAAACTGGAAAAGTGGACTTCTACAAAGACTTCGACAAACTCTCGTCTGACAAAAAACTTGCTGCGGTAAACAAGGCGATAATGGCAGCCCAAAACTCTGTCGGCAACCTTGAGTTCAAGGCAATGGTGACAAAAGACGGTGACAATATGCTGCGACAGCACAAGATAGAGGCGATAAACAAATTTACTCTTGCCCTGTCGTGTATAATATTCTTCTTTATAGGAGCTCCACTTGGAGCCATCATCCGTAAGGGAGGACTCGGAGTGCCGGTAATTATTTCTGTACTCGTGTTCATCGTATATTATATCCTCGACAACACGGGATACAGAATGGCAAAGGGCGGAATGTGGGCAATATGGTTCGGAAAGAGCATTGCAACAGCCGTGCTCGCACCATTGGCGGTGTTCTTCACATATAAGGCAAACAACGATTCCGTGGTGTTCAATGTTGACCTTTACAAGAATCTGCTGATGAAGATGCTCGGAATGAGAGTAAAACGTAGCGTGATGAGAAAGGATGTTATCATCGAAGAACCGGACTATGCAGCAGACAAGGCTTGTCTTGAGACAATGACAAATGCGATAAAGGAATATTCGATGACCCATAAACTGAAGTCGCCGCCAAACTTCATCAACGTGTTCTTCAAATTCAGTCCAGACCACGACATGGAAAGAATAGGAGAGAAGATGGAAAATGTCATCACAGACCTTTCTAATTCAAGAGACCGTAAGGTGATAGACTTGCTTAACGAGTATCCTATAATAATGGTAAAGGCACACACACGGCCGTTTGAAAGAAAATGGATGAACGTAGTTTCTGCCATAATCATACCAGTTGGAGTGTTCTTCTACTTCAGAATGTGGCGCTTCCGTTTACGTCTGCAGAGAGACTTGAAGCAGATTTCAGCAACAGACAACATGCTCGTAGAAAGAATGAAAGAAATGGGATATTAAAAGAAATAGAAGTTTCTACTTATATAATATAATAATGTATAAATAAAATGGAGAAGTTAAAGCTAAATACAGTAGAGGAGGCAGTAGCCGACTTTAAAGAAGGAAAATTCGTAATCGTTGTTGATGATGAAGATCGCGAAAACGAGGGCGACCTCATTATCGCTGCCGAGAAAATCGATGCAGAAAAAGTGAATTTCATGCTGAAACATGCAAGAGGCGTACTTTGTGCACCGATAACAATATCAAGATGCCAGGAACTCGACCTCCCGCATCAGGTAACCGACAATACATCTATGCTCGGTACTCCTTTCACCGTAACCGTAGACAAGCTCGAAGGCTGCACCACAGGTGTATCGGCACACGACCGCGCTGAAACAATCAAGGCGCTTGCCGATCCAAATTCCAAACCGTCGACATTCGGTAGACCGGGACACGTAAACCCTCTATATGCACAAGACAATGGAGTGCTCAGAAGAAGCGGACATACCGAGGCTGCAATAGATCTCTGCAATATGGCAGGACTCTATCCGGCAGGAGCCTTGATGGAGGTGATGAACGAGGACGGAACAATGGCTCGTCTGCCACAACTGCTCGAATTCGGGGAAAAATACGGACTAAAGACCATTTCCATAAAAGACATGATAGCTTATCGCCTTAAACACGAAGTGCTCGTGGAGAAGGGAGAAGAAGTAGACATGCCTACAATCTACGGACACTTCAAACTCATACCATTCCGCCAGACAAGCAACGGACTGGAACACATGGCTCTTATAAAAGGAGAGTGGAAACACGACGAACCGGTGCTCGTAAGGGTACATTCATCATGTGCTACAGGCGATATCCTCGGCAGTATGCGCTGCGACTGCGGCGAACAGTTGCACAAGTCGATGCAGATGATTGAAAAGGAAGGAAAGGGCGTAGTAGTATATATGCAACAGGAAGGTAGAGGTATCGGACTGATGAACAAAATTGCCGCATACAAGCTTCAGGAGAAAGGTATGGATACGGTAGAGGCAAACGTACATCTCGGATTCAAACCCGACGAGAGAGACTACGGATGCGGAGCGCAGATACTGAGAGAACTCGGCGTGAGCAAGATGCGACTGCTTACAAACAATCCTACAAAACGAGTAGGACTGGAGGCGTATGGACTCGAGATCGTAGAAAACGTACCTATCGAGATTGAGCCAAACGAATACGACTATAAATATCTCCAGACAAAGAAACTGCGCATGGGACACAATCTGCATTTGTAAGAAAAATGCAATAAAATCCTGTCTTTACAACTCTTTAATACATATTATAAAATAAATAATACAGTTTTCTCGTTAAAGAGAATAAAATGATATACTTTTGCAAGTAAAACATAAGTTGAATAATTATGACACAATTATCAGACCGTCTTAACAGACTCGCACCATCTGCAACTTTGGCAATGTCGCAGAAAAGCGGAGAGATGAAAGCCCAAGGTATCGATGTAATCAACATGAGCGTGGGAGAACCTGATTTCAACACTCCTGACCATATCAAGGAGGCTGCAAAGAAGGCTATCGACGAGAACTATTCGAGATATTCTCCAGTTCCAGGATATATGGAGCTGCGCAAGGCTATCGTTAACAAACTTAAAAACGAGAATGGACTCGAATACTCGGTAAACGAGATTCTTGTGTCTAACGGTGCAAAGCAAAGCGTATGTAATACCGTAATGGCTCTTGTAAACGACGGTGAGGAAGTTATCATACCTGCTCCATATTGGGTTAGCTATCCGCAAATGGTAAAGCTCGCAGGAGGAACTCCGGTAATTGTAGAAGCTGGCTTTGAACAGAATTTCAAGATGACACCGGAACAGCTCGAGGCTGCAATAACTCCAAATACAAGAATGATAATCCTCTGCTCACCAAGCAACCCGACGGGAAGTGTATATTCGGCAGAAGAACTCAAAGGCCTTGCAGAAGTTGTCAAGAAACATGACAATCTTTATGTACTTGCCGACGAGATATATGAGCATATCAATTATATCGGCAAACATCACAGTATTGCACATGTCGACGGCATGAGAGAGCGCACGATAATTGTAAATGGTGTATCCAAGGCTTATGCTATGACAGGATGGAGAATCGGATTCATCGCAGCACCTGAATGGATCGTTAAAGGCTGCAACAAACTCCAGGGACAGTACACCAGCGGTCCGTGTTCAGTAAGCCAAAAGGCAGCTGAGGCTGCATACACAACATCTCAGGAATGTGTAGAGACAATGCGTAAGGCGTTTGAGCGCCGTCGCGACCTTATCGTAGAACTTGCAAGCCAGATTCCAGGTCTTGAGGTTAACAAACCAGAGGGAGCGTTCTATCTCTTCCCGAAATGCAGCAGCTTCTTCGGTAAAAGCTATAACGGAAAGACTATAAACAACTCCACAGACCTCGCAATGTTCCTTCTTGAAGTAGGACACGTGGCTACTGTAGGTGGAGATGCATTCGGCGACCCATATTGTTTCAGAATGAGCTATGCTACAAGCGACGATAATATCCGTGAGGCAATGAAACGCATAAAGGATACACTTGCGTTACTGAAATAACAATAAATGTAAATATAAAATGCAGTCAGGCGAATAAAATATGCTATAAAGCAGATATTTTAAAAAAAATCGCTAAGTGGTTGTTAAAATCATTTAAGAAAGTATGCGTGATAATTATTAAATTATTATCTTTGCATCACTATGAGCCTATGTATCGGCTGAAGCTTTAAAATCATACATCAAGTAGCTTGACACTAATCGACGAATATAACTTAAATTTATTAATAACTTAAATTAAAATCAAAAAAAATTATGGCAAATTCAAAGACAGCAGCCCCAGCTAAAAAGAAGGGCTTCCAGGGCGTTCGCGCAGCGATTTGGATCATCGTACTCTGCTTCATCGCAGGTGTATGCTTCTATCAGTTCGTACTCGGTAACCCAGGTAACTTCCAGGGTAACGACAACGCTAACGCTCCACTTCCAGGCAACTTGCTCGGTACTATCTACAAGGGAGGTATCGTCGTTCCTGTAATTATCACTCTTCTCTTTACTGTGATTGCACTTTCAGTAGAGCGTGGTCTTGCTCTTCGCACAGCTAACGGTAAGAGCAGCCTCGTTAAGTTCGTAGCTAATGTAAAGGCAGCTGTTTCAGCTGGCGACATGGCAAAGGCTCAGCAGCTTTGCGACAAGCAGCAGGGTGTTGTTGGTAACGTTGTTACAGCTTCTCTGAAGGCTTATGCAGAGATGGAGAAAACTCCAGGTTTGAAGAAAGAGCAGAAGGTTTCTAAGATTCAGCAGGCTCACGAGGAGGCTGTTCAGCTCGAGATGCCTACTCTTCAGATGAACATGCCTATCTTGGCAACTCTCGTAACTCTTGGTACTCTTACCGCTCTGTTCGGTACCGTTGTCGGAATGATCAAGTCATTCGCCGCACTGGCAGCAGGTGGTGGTGGTGACTCACTCGAACTTTCTACCGGTATTTCTGAGGCCCTCGTCAACACTGCTTCTGGTATTTTGACTTCATGGTGCGCCGTTGTTGCTTATAACTACTACTCAAACAAGATCGATAAGCTTACTTACGCTCTTGACGAGGTTGGTTACACTATCGCAAAGACATACGAAGCTAACCATACAGAAGAGGCTTAATCTTTTTTACTAACCCTTTTAAACTTTTATCACTATGGGTAAGTTAAAGATTAAGAAAGCCGACATCTGGATAGACATGACCCCTATGTCTGACGTGATGGTCCTTCTGCTTACCTTCTTCATGTTGACTTCTACGTTCGTGAAGAATGAGGCAGTTAAGGTTAATGCGCCAGGCTCAGTGTCAGAGATCAAAGTTCCAGAAACTGAAGTTCTGCAGATTCTCGTTGACAAGGACGGTAAAATCTTTATCGGACTTGACAAACCGGGCTACATGCAGGAGATGCTCACCGGATTTGAAAGCAAATTCAGCAGTCTTACTCTCTCTCCAAAACAGGAGAAGAACTTTGCCGGACTTGCATCTTTCGGTGTTCCTATGAACAAAATGTCTGATGTTCTCAAGCATGAGGCAGCTGATATCAATAACGAGCAGAAAACAATGGGTATTCCTACAGACTCTATCAACGGAGGCATGAGCGAATTCCAGTGTTGGGTAGACGCAGCCCGCAACGCTTCTTTTGGCGACAAGATGAAGATTGCTATCAAGGCTGATGCTGCAACACCATACAAGGTCGTTAAGAAAATGATGTCTGAGCTTCAGGATATGAGTGAGAACCGTTACTATCTTATCACTACTTTAAAGAAGGAGGAGGCTGAATAATATGGCAAAGAAAAAAGGTTCAAGACAGAAAAAAGTCCAGACCCGTGTCGACTTCACCCCTATGGTGGATATGATGATGCTTCTTATCACCTTCTTCATGCTCTGTACTTCTCTGAGCAAGCCTCAGTCTATGCAGTTGACCATGCCAAGTAACGATAAGAACGTAAACGATCAGGACCGTTCGGCAACGAAGGCGTCTCAGACACTGACTCTTTATCTGGCAGGAAACGATCAGATTTATCACGTAGACGGTATTCCTCAGTACGACAATCCTGCATGTCTGAAAAAGACTACATGGGGTGCCGACGGTATTCGCAACGTGCTGATCAACCACAAGACAGAGGAAGGATATACTCCTGTAAAGAACATTATGGCTGCAAAGAGACTTCTCGATGCAGAGCGTGCAAAAGACAAGAGTATGTCTGACTCGGTTTACAACCAGCGTCTTGACAAAATCAAGAAAGGTGAGTTGGAGACAGGTAAGGTTCCTGCACTGACAATCATCATCAAGGCTCTTGATACAGCTTCGTACAAGAATCTCGTTGATGCTCTCGATGAAATGCAGATTTGTGCAATAGGTAAGTACGTTATCGATAAGATTAACCCAGATGACCAGCGTCTTCTCGATGCTGCTCATGTAAAGTAATCTGATTGATAGTTGTCTAATTTTTAAAGAAAAAAGAAAATGGCAAAAATTGATCTTATATCAAATGAATGGGCTGACATAGTCTTCCAGGGTCGTAATAAGGTCTATGGTGCTTACCAACTGCGTAGAGGTACAAGCAAACGAAACATCTGGGCTATGGTGTTCGTTGCTGCCGTAGCAGCTGTTGCATATTTAGGACTTGCAGCTTATAACTCTTATCAGGCAGCTCAAAAGGCTAAGTTCGAGGCTGAGATGGAGGCTTCTCTCATCGAAACCAAGAAGCAGGCCAAGGTTGAGAAGAAAACCGAAACTCCTAAGGTTGAGCAGGTTCAGAAGGTTGAGAAGGTTAAGTCTTCTATCGCCTTCACTCCTCCTGTAATCAAGAAGGACTCAGAGGTTAAGCCTGAGGAGGAAATGAAAACTCAGGATGAGTTGAAAGAAACCAAAACTGCCATCGGTGCTTTCGATGTGAAAGGTAACGACGAGGCAGGCGGTACTGTGTTGAAGGCTGTTGAGGAGATTGCTACTCCTGAGCCTCCGAAGCAGGAAGTTGAGCAGAACAAGGTATTCGATGTTGTAGAGCAGCAGCCTTCATACCCTGGTGGTATGGGCGCACTCAACCAGTGGTTGGCAAGCAACATCAAGTATCCTGCAATGGCTGCCGAGAATGGTATCGAGGGACGTGTAGTCGTTCAGTTCGTCGTAGAGCGTGACGGTTCCGTTTCTGGTGTACATGTTGTTCGTGGTGTTGACCCATCATTGGACAAAGAGGCAACCCGCGTGGTTTCTCAGATGCCTAAGTGGATTCCTGGTAAGCAGAATGGTTCTGCAGTACGTGTTAAGTACACTGTACCTGTAACATTCCGTCTCCAGTAATATCATAAATCTTATATGGAAAGGTAGAGGTGATGTCTCTCTTGGGAGGTGTGTCTCTACCTTTCTTTTTATCATCTTATTACTACTTATTGCATAATGTTATAGAGACTATTCTTATTGCATTGGTAACTGCAAAAATCTGTCGACAGCATTTATTATTTAGTGGTAATAAATAAATCAAGAACAATAAAAAACAAAGTTAATCATGAAGCGTATTACATTCACATATATTGTTATGACGATGGCATTATTGGTTTTCTGTACATGTGGAGGTCAGAAGTCCAAGAATGGCAGAACGGATACATATGCATCCGGCAAAATGACATTAATGTGCGACGAGAGCTTCAGTCCTATCGTAAAGGAAGAGCTTGCCGTGTTCCATGCCATGTATCCAGATGCTCATGTCACGGCGGAATATACAAACGAGATTGATGCCTTCAATGCTCTGATGAAGCAGAAGGTACATTTAATAATAACGGCACGAAATTTCTCTGCCAAGCAGCTTGAATATTTCAAGACGAACAAGATACAGCCTCGTTGGTTTCCATTAGGTTATGACGGTTTGGCATTTATAATTAACCGCAACAACGTTGACTCTTGTATAACGGTAAAAGATATAAAGAGAATCCTCTCCGGACAGGCAACAAAATGGAACCAGATAAACAAGGGTTCTCGTCTCGGAACAATAGATGTCGTATTCGACAATCGACAGTCGGCAGCTGTTCGCTGGGCTGTAGACTCAATTCTTGGCGGTAAGCCAATCAACAGTCCGAACATCTCGGCAGTCAAGACCAGTGCCGAGGTAATAAAATATGTAGAGAAGACTCCTAATGCCATAGGAATCATCGGTAGCAACTGGCTCAACGACAAGCGAGATACTACAAATGTAACATTTAAGAAAAACATAACCGTAATGTCGGTCTGCCAGATGGAGAAGGCAACAGAGATGAACAGTTGGAAGCCATATCAGCTGTATCTCCTCGACGGCAGGTATCCGTTTGCAAGAACGATATATGCTCTGCTTGCAGACCCGTTCCATGGATTGCCAGTAGGTGTAGCCAACTTCATGCAGTCGCCCCAGGGACAGAAAATAATTCTCAAATCAGCTCTCTTGCCATACCGTGGCGACCTCGAATGGCGCAGTGTACAGGTTAATGATGATTAAAAGTTAAGCATTATTTACATTATGCATGCAATTTCTTTGACAAAATGATGTTGGATAAAATAAAAAGTAATTATCTTTGCATCACTTTAAGAATAAATCATATCAAGAATAAAAACATTCAAAAAAGAAATAAAGCAAGAGACAAAGAGAAAGTACAATATCGCACATAAATTGTAGCGAAGTACACTATGCATATCAATAGTAATGCATAATCAAAAGAAAAAGAGAATATAGTTATCAGAAAAATAAAGACTTATGAAAGCGATTAAATATTTATTCATGGGAGCGCTGATGACAGTAGTCAGCAGCTCGGCAATGGCACAGGAAGTATCTGTAAAGGATGCTGTAAATGCCATAAAGACAAACAAGGACAAGGCTGCCGTTGCAGCCATCGTGAAAGATGTAACAAAGGCATACAAGAAAGACGCCAAGGCGCTGGCTGCGATTGGTCGTGCGTATCTTGACGTAAAGGACACTGCCAACACTCGCAAGTATGCTGATATGGCAATCGCCATAACCAACAAGAGCAAGAGCGGTAAGGTGGGCGACGGTTTCATGCTTATGGGTGACCTGGAGTATTATAAGGATGATCCAGGTGCAGCAGCAGCAATGTACCAGAATGCTTACTATTATGAGCCGAACAACATCAATGCATACGTAAAGTATGCTCGCGTAATGCGTGGCGTATCTCCAGATATGGCAGTGGAGCAGCTTGAGAAGGTTCGCTCACTCGATCCAAATTATCCTGTAGATGCAGAGGCAGCTCATATCTATTATGAAGCAGCAAAGAAGAATGGTGCATATATGCAGAAGGTGCTCGAGTATTACGGAAAGCTGACACCAGCAAAACTGTATGCTCATGATCCAAGTTATCTTACAGAGTATGCGCTTGCAGCATTTGCTAATCAGAAGAATGACGTTTCAAAGCAGCTTGCTCTCTACGGACTGTCACAGAAGCCACGTAATGCCGGTTACAACCGTTTGGCTCTCTATAATTCAGTAGAGTTGAAACAGTATGAAGATGCTGCAAAATATGTTGATGCACTCTTCAACAAGAGCGATTCAGTAGAGCTTACAGCCAACGACTATAAGTTTGCCGGTCTTACATTCAGTGCTTTGAAAGACTACGACTCTGCAATCAACTACTACAACAAGCAGTTGGCAAGTGCTACAGATCCAGCTCTGAAGGCAGGTGTATACAAAGAGCTTTCTGATGCCTATAAGGCAAAAGGTGATTTCGCAAAATCACTCGAGCTTTACGAGGAGTATCTGAAGAACAATCCAAAGGTTGGTATCAACGACTATAACGGACTTGCAACAATCTACCGCAATCAGGCAGCCAATCAGACAGGTGCTGCTCAGACAGCATCCGTAAACAAGGCCGTTGAGATTTACAACCAGATGGCAGAGAAGTATCCAAGCAATGCAGACTTCTGCAGCTTTATGGCAGCCCGCACACTTGGTATCTCTGATCCAACACAGGCAAAGGGACTTGCTCGTCCATACTACGAGAAGCTTATCAAGATAATCGAGGCAAACGGCGTAAAGAGCGATGCCGACAAGTCTCGTCTGTCTGAGGCTTACACTTATATGGGAATCTACCTGTATAAGATCAAGAACGAGGCTGCTGCCGCCAAACCATACTTCGAGAAGCTTCTGCAGCTCGATCCGGAGAATGCAACAGCAAAGCAGGTTCTTGCTACATATTAATGTTGATTTGATAAGGGTATTACCCCTCCAAAAAATAGATAAAAGGATGCGTCAGATAACTTTGGCGCATCTTTTTTATTGAAAAAAATAAAAAAAGTTTTTCTGCAATTTACCCTCACACCCTCACCTTCTTGCCATTTCCCCTTTATACATGGTACTTTCAGGTGGTGAGGGATGGTGTGAGGGTAGGTGAGGGTAGGTGAGGGGAAGATATAAATTCGAAAGTTTAGAAAATCATAAAATCAAGATGCAGGAAGAAAATAAGATAATAATGCTTGGGACCGGTCATGCCACAGTTACCCACTGCTATAACACCTGTTTCATAGTAAAGTCAGGTAACGAACTTCTGCTTGTAGATGCCGGTGGCGGCAACGGCATATTGAGCCAATTGGAAAAATCTGGAGTACAGTTGACCGACATCCATGACATCTTTGTCACCCATGCCCACACCGACCATATACTTGGAGTGATATGGGTAATAAGGATGATAATGCAGAAGACACTTGCCGGCAAGTATCACGGAGAGTTAAACGTATATGGAAACGATAAAGTGATAAAGGTCATTAATACCATCTGCGACATGACGCTACACAAGAACTATGTAAGTCAGATAGGCAAGACAATAATCCTTCATCAGCTTAATGATGGTGATAAGTTCAGCGTTGGTTCCATGCATCTTCAGTGTTTCGACATCCTGTCGGATAAAGAAAAGCAGTATGGCTTCACCTTGAAATTTGTCGATGGCACTCGACTTGTATGTTTCGGCGACGAGCCATGCAACGAACACACCCTGCATTATGCTGTCGGTGCTGATTGGATGATGTGTGAGGCATTCTGTCTTTATGCCGACAGAAACATTTTCAAGCCATACGAGAAATTCCATAGCACAGCCCTTGATGTCGGCAGAATAGCCCAAAGGATAGGAGTGAAAAACCTTATAGTATACCACACGGAAGATACCGACTTAACTCATCGTAAAGAGCGATACACAGCCGAAGTTGCCGAAAACTATCATGGCAACATCCATGTGCCTGATGATTTGGAAACGATAAAGCTTAAGTAAGTACAATATAAAGAATGGAGATACGTTAAAACAACGTATCTCCATTTTTACAACTGTTGATAATTAGAAATCATTCTGTCCGAACTCGTCCGGATTAAGTATAGAGTCAAGGAACGACTGCGGTATAGGGCGCAATGTCTTTGCCTCTTGAGTGATATTCGGGTTGTATTTCTTTACATACTCTTTAAGCTTGCCGGTACGCTTCAAATCAAACCAGCGTAGATGTTCTCCGCAAAGCTCGCGAGAGCGTTCATCGAGGATAAAGTCGAGTGTCATGTCGCTTGCTGCAACCTTCATGTCTTCCTTGTGACCAGGAGCGGCAGCGCGTTCCCTGATAACATTAAGATAGTCAGCTGCAGTCTGTTTGTTGCCTCCCGACTTCATGGTTTCACATTCAGCCACGATAAAATACATCTCCGGCAGACGCATTACGATAATATCGTTAGCACCGACTTCAGATTTATATGAGTATCCCTTTTTCTCCAGGTTCTCGTCTTCGTATTTAAGAAGAGATGGAAAGTGGATATTGAAGTTTGCATCTTTAGACACCACACCGTTTGCATCGTAGATATCGTCGATATCAACCACGGCATAAGGCTTGTTTCGTTTGTCAGCCACTCTTTCTTTCGTAAACTGCATGGCGAGATCCCCCTTGTTTAGATGCTGTCCAACCATAGAAACAGGTTTTTCAAAGTGGTTCAGCTGAGTTTCGTCCCATGTAAAGCCTTCATCCTTGTTAACGTAGTAGTTTTCGCGGAACCAAGCTGCATATCTTGTGTCATACGGATTGTTATACAATTCAAGCAAGTGTTTGGTTGGCATCATGCACATGCCGCCAGACTTTCCGTTTTTATCGTTGCCGTATTCATACGAGCCTGCCACTCCTGCCCAATCGGAATATTTTGCATGGAAATATGAGTGGGTACGGCATGGGTTGCTCTTCTTCATGTTTAGTGAAGGTTCAGACGAGTGCGTAATGACAAACATTGCCTCCTTGTTTGTCTTGTTGTTTGCCTTGGCAAAAACTTCAGCTGGGGTGTCATACATAGAAACGCCGAGTTCTGCTTGATGCTCGATTACATATTTAGCGGCATCCTCAGCCATTTGATAGTATTTGTCCTTTTCAGTCTGGTCATTAAGGTATTCCACATAAGTCAGAGCAATACGCGCTTTCAGTCCGTAAGCCGCTTTCAGTGTAGCTCGTCCCACGTCTTCCTTAGGATAAGGCTGTGCTGTAAGGTTCTGAATGGCAACGTCGCAGTCTTCAAGCATCAGTTTGTAGAAGTCATCATAGCTGCTTCTCCTGCATTCTCCCTCAAACTCCTTAGTTTCCTTAGTGCGCAGATCCACGTTTCCGTAGTTTTCCACGAGATGCCAGTAAGCATAAGCTCTCATGAAGTGAGCTTCGCCAAGTCTCACGGTTTTCATTGTCTGGTCTGTGAAGATAACGTTAGGGTGTCGTTCTATAGCAGCGTTGCAATCGTTGATAATTTCATAGAGGCGGTTCCAAGTGTTCTTGTACTGTCCCGTTGTAGCGAGAACCTCCTCATACTTTGACAGTTGTCGTCCGTATCCGGAGTTTGCAATATTAATCCATTCGTCATTGCCTCCGTTGAAAAGCAATACAGGGTCCTCACGTCCATAAAGTTGTCCGCCCCAGTATGCATATACAGAGTTGATGATAGTATTGTATCCAGTTTGGCTTTTGAAAGCCGTATCGGCGGTACTTCCGCCAGGATTATACTCGTCGAGGTCGCACGAGTTTAGTGACAGCAGCATTGTTGCCATAGCTGCGGTCATAAGATAATTTTTATATTTTTTCATTTTAGTATTCATTGGTAAAAGGTTTAGAAATCAAGATTTACGCCAAATATAAACTGTCGCTGTAGCGGGTCTGTAGCGGCTCCTCCACGTTCAGCATCGTAGTGCTTCACGAGATGGTTTCCGCTCATAGAGAACACGTTGTTTGCCGTAAGGTATACGCGCAGTCTTGATATACCCACTTTGTCCATAATCTTTTTAGGGAATGTATATCCCAACGATACGGTTTTCAGTTTCCAGTATGAACCTTCTATGTATTCCAAAGACTGGTATCCTATATAGTTAAATAGGTCTGTCTGAGCCGGACGCGGGAAGTCGTTGCTCGGATTCTCCGGAGTCCAGTAGTTGAAGTACGAAGGGAAGTTCTTCTTTCCGTATGGGTCGTATGCACCTCCAAACTGATAGTCCATGTATTGTCCCCATCGAGCGATGAGATAGATGTTGAGGTCGAAGTCTTTGTACCTGAACGTATTGTTGAAGCCTGCAGTCCATTTCGGAGATGTAGACCCTATGTATGTACGGTCTGCACCATCGATTACGTGGTCGCCGTTAAGGTCGGCAAGTTTTATGTCGCCAGGCTGGAACGGCTGGGTCTTCTTCTGATCTTTGTAATAAGTTGCAGCAGTTTCCCTCTCGCTCTCCTGCCAGATACCTTGGCGCTTATATGTATAGAACGAGTGCAATGGTCTGCCGATGAGCAAGCTTTCAGTTTCAGGGTTCTCTCCTGAAACGATATCCGTTCCGTTTATAAGGTCGGTAATCTCTTCGTGGTTAGCATTAAACGTGATGTTAGTGTTCCATTCAAAGTTTTTGTTTTTGATATTTACAGTATTCACAGCCACCTCAATACCGCGGTTCATCGTGGCACCGATGTTCTGGTACATCTGGAATGAAGTTGCATTACTTCCACCCATTGATGTAGGCAGAGAGCGAGGTAGCAGCAAGTCTGTAGTCTTCGTATGATAAAGGTCGATTACAGCACTTATACGGTTGTTCAGGAATCCTAAGTCAAATCCGAGATCCCATGTCTTTGAAATTTCCCAACCTACGTTTTTGTTTCCGATATACTTGTTGAAGTTGTAGTAAGTGTATCCGTGATCTTGGAATGCGGCATTTGTGTATGAGGTTACACCCGACTGTGTGCCGTAAGGCATAATACCCGAGTTTCCTGTTTTACCCCAGCTAAGTCTCACCTTCAAGTTGGATAGCCAGTCAACGTCTTTAAGGAAATTCTCCTCATTTGCGCGCCATGCCACTGCAACAGACGGGAATGCTGCCCATTTGTTACCCTTTGCCAGACGGGAGTCGCCATCCCAACGGTTAGATACGGTCAGCATGTATTTGCCCATGTAACTGTAGTTTACGCGCAGTGCATAAGAGAAAGTCGTGTGTTGTGTATACCCCGAACCGATAGCATAAGAACTTTGGTCGTTGGCACCCAGATTGTGGTAAAGATAAGAATCAAGGAGCTGTCCAGTTCCAGAAGCGTTAAATCCTGTATATTTGGATTGTGTATACGAAGTCAATGCTGTTGCGCCGAAGGTATGGTCGCCGATTGTACGTGTATAGTTCAGTACGTTATCCCAATTGACGAAACTCTTTTCTGCCGAGTTCTGACTTGACGACGATGTGGCAAACTGTCCTGCACGGTCGATTGAGTTGGCGGCGGCAAAATCCTGCTTGCGGTAGAAAGTGTAGTTTGTTCCGAGACTTGAGCGGAATGAGAGACCTTTCAGAGGAGTAATTTCCAAATATCCGTTTGCTATGATGTTTGTCTTTAGCAGATGGTGCTTTGCTGTCTCGTTTGTAGCCTCGTCGGCAAGCGGACTTACCTGTCCGCTCTCTCCGAGAGGGAAAGTAATTACGTTGCCGTTGTCGTCGTAAGCCCTTCCGAGCGGTGCGTTTGTAGCTGCGCGCCACAGAACGTTGCTGTTACGTTCGTCCTGGTCGTAGTGCGTAATCTGGCTGTTCACCCCGAGCTTGAACCAACTGTTCAGCTTGTGCTCCACGTTCAATCTTACGTTGTATTTGTTAAGTTCGTCATTTTTGAACATACCCTTCTCCTGGTAATATCCGGCAGAGAGCAGTGCAACAGTCTTCTCGTTGCCCCCCGATGCCGTAACCTGGTGGCTCTGCACGAAGCCGGTTTTTTGAACTTCGTCAATCCAGTCTGTCCATTCTCCGTTCTGTATGGCTTCCCATTCCTGTAGAGAGAAAATCTTAGAGTCGTCGGCAGTAGAGTTCCACTGTCCGGCTGTGCGCATAGACTCACGGCGCACGTTCATGTATTTCTCACCAGTGTTGAACTCCGGGTACTGTGCCCATCCGTTCACACCCACATATCCGTTGTATGACAGCTTGACTTTTCCCGACTTTCCCTTCTTTGTCGTGATGATGATAACGCCGTTTGCACCCTGCGAACCGTAGATGGCAGTTGACGATGCGTCTTTCAAGACCTCGATGCTCTCGATGTCAGACGGGGCGATATCCGAGAAACTTCCTCCCTGCATACCGTCAATGATAAACAGAGGGGCGTTTGCGGTACTGTTACCGAACTCATCAGTAACGTCAGACAGTGAGCGCTGTCCGCGGATATTTATCGTAACACTTGATGTCGCCTTACCAGAATTACGCGTGATGTCAAGTCCAGGCACTTGTCCTTGTAGAGCTTCCATGGCATTGGACGCCGGCGAGCGCACGATGTCGTCGGATTTGATAGATGCGATAGAACCGGTAAGGTCGCGCTTCTTCATCGCTCCATAACCTACAACCACTACCTCGTCCATCATATCGTTGTCTTCCACGAGCTTGATGTCGTAGCTTCCGCCAGGAACAACCTTTACAGTCTGGGTCTTGAATCCCACATATGAGAATTGCAGTGTCGTTCCGCCCTTAACGGTGATGTCATACTGTCCGTCCATGTTTGTGATGACACCCTGCTTCTGGTTGTCCGACGATACCACGCTAACACCGATAAGTGGTTCGCCCTGTGCGTCGCGAACGATACCGCGTACGTGCATACTCTTAGTTTGTTGTTGTGGCATGACAGAGGCAACCTGTGTGTTCGTGCCTGCCGCTGTCGCTGCCAAAGGACTCAACGAAAGGGCAGCTGTAGCCACGCCAATCATTGCGTTTGTCTTTAACATTTTCATAAGTTATTTTTTAATTTAGATTATTTTATTAGATTCTCTTTATTTTATTAGATCTCTATGCTAATAGATTCCTCTTTATACTAATAGTTTCCTCTTTATACTAACAGATTTTCTTTATGCTAACAGCCATGTAGCAAACTGCTATTTACTTCAATGACGAGGGCGTTAGTGCTTTGTAACCAAAATTAATTATTAATACCAAACTTTCGGATTTGTAACAGGGAGAGGAAGATTATTAATTCGAAACTTGAATTATTTATTACCGAGATGCAGCTTGCTTAATCTAAAGGTAAAGAAAAAGGAGAGTATTTAAAAGTTGCAATTTTAGTGCAGTAACCTTGCACCTTTGGTGCAGCATAGAAATACCGACGGCATTGAATAGAAACTGTATTGGCTTTCAAGTGTGTGGGGTGACGCTTATAAGTGTGAGGGGTAAAAGATCTACTCTCACACTTACCCTCACCATCTGAAAGTACGATAAACAGGGACTTTCAGACTCTTGTGTGAGGGTGTGAGGGTAAAAACGCCAAAAAATGTTTTTCTTTGTTTTATGGCAATTAAAGGTAATTGCTCCGCCCCGAAAAAATCCGATTAAGCGAGAGAAGAACAAACGAAAGACAAAGGATGGGCGTTAAACCATAATGACAATCTTCGAGACATGCAGATGATCAATGAAATGGGAGCGACGGCAATTCGAATGGCTCATTATAATGTTTGCTCATTCAAGAATGTCAAACTCAAGGAGCGTAGCAACAAAATATCTGTATACGGATATAAAGGAGGAAAGAAGGTCGTAGACTCTTGTCCATTCCTTTTCATCCCTTAATTCTTTGATACCTCTTTTGGCAAACTTCCTTATAGTCGTAGCCGAAGCCGTGGCGGCAGAGTTTCACGAAGTTGTAGCGCAGGGTGAATTTTGCTCTTTCCCAGAAGGATGCCTTCATGTCGGAACGATAAAGCGACGGCACCATGTCGACGCAATAAATGTCGGCAAGAGTGTCGAAGGCTGAAAAACTCTTCGGGTTGCCGCGGAAAAGCCATTCCTCGGCAAAGAAACGGTCGCCCGCCATACGACTCTCGTCGAAGTCGGGAAGCGTGCGGACATACAGAGCCCTTGCCCACCAGAAGTTTCCGGCATACAGATAATACTGCATTGGAGGAGGTGGGAAGCGGTAGCATCCATACACGTCGAAGCGTTCACCGTCGATAGGTCTACGCTGCGGTCCGTCGGCAGCGGCAAGTCTGCTGCCCGACAGCAGGTTTACTGCCACTTTCCATTTGTCGAAAAGGAAATATTCCATCATCAGTCGCCATGCCTCGATGTTGCGTTTGAAGTTGTTGAACTTGCGGTCTGTGGTAGACAAATTCTGGTAAGTAATACCCTTGGTATGGAAATAATACACGAGGCAGTCCTCCCCGATACACTTTCGGCGAAGGAACTGCAGGGCAGGGTATTCAAACTTTCTTGGGTCGCGACCGTCGGCAATAATCTCCAGTTTAGAGTCGTCGCCCACGATGCGTCGCAGTTCCGCTATATCCTCGTCGTTGTGTGCAATAATGCTAACATACAGTTTCGTGGTACGCTCAAAGAGACCGCTGCTTTTCAGATGATCAATCTGCCCGGATACCATCTTCTGCCAGTCTTTGTCGCAGAAGATATGGTAGATGCCGTATACGGGCAGTTCCGTATCAGGCATATGCTCCCATGCCGAAAGGTCATACTTGCTGGTAGTGTGGAAAAAAGTATCTTTGAATTTATCTATAATCGTGTACATTGTCAGTTCTCGTCATAAAATTGTTCATATCCTTTACGCATATTCTCTATAGAGAAGCGTTCCTTTACGAAGTTGCGGGCAATATCCCGGAGTCTGCCTCTGTCGGTATTGGGTAAAATGTTGCGGAAGATATTCATATATTCATCGTGCGAATTGTCGTGAGCCGTCAGCAGCCAGTCGGAGGGCACCGTCTCGCAGAGTCCCGGGCAGTCGCTGCAAATCACCGGCAGTCCCGCCATAGATGCCTCGACAGCCATAAGCGGCAGCCCCTCAAACTCCGATGGCATAAGCATATAGCTGAACGAGGCGAGAAACCTTGAAATTCCGAAAATAGGTTCCACGACAGACACGTTGTCGAGAGTTCCGAGTTCATCCATTACCGTCTGTTTCAGTTTGCCGCTGCCCACTACATGGAAATGATACTGCGGCATATCCCGAAGCGCCTTTATTATATATACAAGGTGGGAAATACCCTTTTGCTCCTCAAAGCGTCCGGCAAAAAGAATGTTCACCTTCCCGTTGACAAGCGAGTCGTACTTCTCCTGTTCTACCTCAGGCACGCCGTTGTATATAATAGGTGGAACGGAGCCGTATTCCCTGTTGTAACATTCCAGCACCGACTTCGATATTGCGATATTGGCATTGTTCCGTTGGTAAAACTTCTCCACCTTCCTTCCAAAGCACTTCAATCCCGTCCACAGACAGGTGTTGTGTATAGTCCGTACAATCCTGCAACGCTTTTGCAGCCATGGAAATACCCGGAAGAAAGCCCACAGACACATGTCGGGAGTTTCCGTGTGGGCATGAATGATATCGGGCTTAAACCTAAGCCAAATCATGAGGAAACGTAACGGAAAGAGTATGGCTGCAATCCTTTCCGCCATGAAGTGGAAATGGAAATTCGGCATCCATGAGCGGTGACACCTTACTCCGGCAGCCTGTAGCTCCCCGATAAATCCTTCTGTAAACGGAGTGCTGCCGCGGAGCACTTCCACGATATGGTATTCAAAATCCCTGTTGCCGGATTCTGCTATGCTTGCAGCCACGCGCTCAGCCCCTCCGAGGTCGAAGCGTGATATAATATGGAAAACGCGTTTCTTCATTTCTTATGTTTCAGTAGAACATCAGCTACTTCACTGGCGCAACGCCTGTCGTTGAAGAGCGTTTCGGCAAGTCGACGTGCCTTTCTGCCCATCTCGGCAGCCTCTTCGGGATGCTCCTGGATGTAGCGTATAGCTTTCACCCATCCCTCCGTGTCGTAGTATTCCACGGATATTCCGCAACCTTCCTTATCGAAATCCACCGGAATCTGCGGGTTGCGGCTGCATATAGTAGGCAGTCCGAGGGCAAGGGCCTCCACCACAGTAGTCAGTCCCACGGTGTATTTTGTTTCCAGACAGCAAATCACGACACAAGCCGAGTTGTACACCGTGCGACTGAGGTTTGCCTGTTGGTATCCCGACATGAAGTGAACCTTCACGTTGTTGTTCACCGTCATCTCGCCGAACATCTTTTCGTAATCTATGCCGCAGTTGCTCTTGTTCAGATAAATGTCGAGCGGAGCATCAGTCTGGTTAAAAGCCGCCACAAGAGTTTTCATGTCGCGCCTTTCCCGTCCGGTGGAGATAAATCCATGATGACGTTCATCGTCGGCTTCGCGCATTATCCTGTCGTAGAAATCGAGATCGGCTCCCCAGTGCCCAACGTGCATTCTCTCCCTCCTCGCTTTTTTCGTCTTCAGCGAGTCGTTGTAGAGTTTCTCAGAGAAGAAAAACATATCGTCTATGCCGCGGTAGAAGAGTCTGCCGAGCCATTCGCGCCATTTCTTCTTAGGAGTAATAATCGGCTGGTGGTGCCATATCACTACAGGTTTGCGGAACAGTCCAAGGGCTCGCAAGAATATCACGAGTTCCAGATATTTATAATGTGTGGCATAAACGGCATCAATCTGTCTGTAGTTTTTCATTATCTCAGAAAGGACATACAGAGCCGTCCTTATGCGGCTTGAAAAATCGCGGTGGCGGTGCATCACCATCTCAATGCCGTGGTCGGCGAGATGCGTGGCGCCATACAGAAAGTGTCCGGGAAAGTTTCCCTTTTCCCATTCGCTGTAAATATACTGTATATCTTCGGTGTGGTAGAAATATATCCTCATATGTGTGCAAATTTACTTAATTTTCCCTTATAACCAAATATATATAAAGGTAAAAATGCTTCAGGCGGCAGAGAGTTTCTTCTTTTTTCCTTGATTAGGGGAAGACTTCATTAGCCTTCCCCGTTTCATAAGTTGCTTGTGAAAATATATCTCAAATTTTGTGTTGCTTGGTTTTTACGGTTGCAAATTTAGACTATAAGTATGCAATATTCTTTAACAATCGTAAAAAGAAGACTAAAAAACTTTTTGTAAAATCGTAATATGATATTGCAAAGTGTGCGTTTATTAAAGAATTATTGCTACTTTTGCAACAGAAAGTTTAATTAAGCAAAAACATCAAATTATAAAAACCTAAGTATGCCATGAATCCATTTGAATACTATTTTGCGGAATTGATACGTTGCGCAGGAGTGGCGTATCTCACCATAACCATACTGTTAGCACTGATAAAGGCTCCCTCTACGGATGAATACAAACCATATCGCAAAGCGAAGCGTCTACTAACATGCTCCTTTGCCACGATGGCGCTGAACCTGTTCCTTTGGTGCATACTTACCAATGGAAGATGGGACGAGTTCAACTACAGTATAGCGGCGGTAGACATTTCCCTGTTTTATCTTCTCTACATGCTGCTGTGCAATTCATACTGTATATTGCTAAACAAAACTTACTTAACTTCTAAACGCTTTGTCATTGCCATATCCGTGTGGCTGTTTACCTCGCTGACAGCGTTTTCCGCCCTGCTCGAACCATTGCGTGAGTGGCGTAATATTCTTACCTTGGTGGCATTATGTCTGTTGATAGCCTATATCGTCAAATTCGTCTATTCCTTTTTTAGAGAATACCGCAGATACAGACAACAGCTCGAAAATTACTTCACAGACGATATGCACCGCTTCGCCCGGTGGATAATGGTCAGTGTGGTGATGTGTATAATCTCGTGGTGTCTTGCCATTGCAACAATGTTTGGCAATGTATATTTCAATTGGATATACCAGTTTTATGTCATTTCGTTGAACGTATATATCGCAGTCAGCTTCGTAAACTACAGTTCGAAATACGGCATACTTGTAAAGGCTGAACCGGAATGTGCTTCTGACGAGGATATTGCGGGCGAGAAGAATTCTGGGGTAGAGCGTGAAACGATAGAAAAGAAGATTCTGGCTTGGACGGAGAAGAAACGCTATCTCTCGGAACAGTTCACCCTTGAGGATCTTGCTCAGGTGCTCGGAACGAACAAGAACTACCTCTCTTATCATATCAACGAGAAATACGGAATGAGTTTCAGCTCCTGGATTTCAGAAATGCGCATCGACGAGGCTAAGCGCATGATGAAAGAAAACCCCGACCGCAAGCTTGAAAACATAGCTTTCTCGGTGGGGTTCTCTTCTGCTTCTTATTTCTCCAAGGTCTTCTCCCTCCACGAGGGCGTGTCGCCGATGAGGTGGAGAAAGGAAGAACTCGGATAAAAGTGCTTTTATACTGTATACGACCTGATGGTTTGCTTATTTATTTCTTCACAAACTTGAAGGTCTTGCTTGTGCCGTCGGCATATTTAGCCGTGGCAACATAAACGCCCGGCTGCACAGCTGACAGACTTGCCGCATCGGAATTTGTTTCGGCAACGTTGCGTCCGCTCATGTCGACGATTGTTATATTCTTTGCTCCGGCAGCCAGAAAGTTGTTGCCGTCCAATGAGAATATACCATGAGAATCATTGCCGACGGTTGTTATGCCTGTTGTCACGTCGCCGTATACGCCGATGTTGTCAAGACAAAGTGCTTCACCCTTCTTTGTTACAAGGTTGAATGCAATGTATATGTCCTTGCCGGCATATTTTGAAAGGCTAAGTCCGCGTGTCTTTGGCGTAACGGTTTCACCCTGTACCTTCATGTCGGTAGTGTACCAGTAGTCGGCAGGATTACCCGAACCGTCGGAAATTTTCACGTTGTAGTCCTCAAGCAAAAGTTGGTTGAACGACATTGCGTCCCATGCCAGTACGGCATCTTCGCTTGCCACATGAATCTGCGGCAGGATAATCCAGCGGTCAGGTGCAGACACATTGTCAATCCAACTTGTGCCGGCAAGCACGTGCTCACCGAGCATGTTGTTTTTCTCTATGTTGAAGATACCCCATCCCTCTTTGTTGAATTCCTCTCCGGCGTCAGGGTTTACAGTTCCATTGTCGCCTACATAGAATGTAAGGTCGGAAGGAATCTTTCCACTCTCGAAGTCATATAATACTGAAGGTTTGCCAAGCACCGTAATCTCCTTCTCCATAGAGTTGTTGTCGGTAGTCTTGTCGTCGGCACTTTCCACGGTAACCTTCACAGTGTGCTTGCCGGCAGAAAGTCCGCCCAGCACGCCCTCCATTGTAAATGTCTTTATCTCCTGTGCATTCAGACTGATACCGTCTTCGCTCTTCTTCTTGCCGTCAATCTCCACAATCATGTTGCCGTCGGTATCGATGATTCCAATGTTCTGTACGGTGAATACCAAGTCCTTGTCGTTAGGAGTGCGCACGAAATCGTAAGGCTTTGCAATGTCGGTAACGCTCAGGTCTACGGCATCGCTTTCTGCCTTATAGAACTGTACGTCGTCAACCGTTAGCCAGTTTTCGTCCTTGTCGCTGTGTGCATAGAAGCCTAAGTATATAGTCTGAGGCTTGTCGAAAGTGATAATATTGAAAGCCTCCTGGTATTTGCCCTGCTTTATTTCGATATCGTCCACCTTGTTCTTCATGTCGTCAGGCGTATTGCCGTTGCCCCAGTACACTCCGAGCTTTTCCGTGTGTCCGTCAGAACCTGAATACCAGTAGCGCAGCACGTAGTTGCCTGCCTCCACGTTGATAGGGTCGAGCATAGCCCAGTCGTCTGCGTTGTTATCCTTGTTGTAGTTGTATGCAAGGCATCCGTAGCCGGTGTTTGCCATGTTCATGTAGTTAGACTGGTATACTTCCCAGTCGCCGTCATCATTATTGAGGTTATAGAACTTGAAGTCATCCTGGTCGCTGCCCGGTTCGAATCCCCATTTGCAAGGCGGGGTCATCGGAGCGTTGTGGCGCACGCTGACAGCAATGGTGTCGTTGTCGGTGTTGATGTCGTTCGGTTCTATGGTGTACGCCTTTATCGTGTATTTATGGCGTGGAATAGAGAGGTCAGCCTTTTTATTGAAGGTATATTCCATTGATTCGCCGGCAGCGAGCGATTTATCAACTTTCTCCTTTACTGCTTCTCCTCCGTCAATCTGATAAGCCACCTCAAAGGCATCAGAGGCATCAGTACCGTTGTTGACAACTTTCACCTTAACAGTCTCGGCGTTAGATAAATTCTCGCCGCTTACAGGACTGACAACGTTAGCCACCTGCATGTCTACCACCTTGTTTACCTGTTTAACCTCGAAAGCGCACATGTAGAATTTCCAATGGTCCTTAGGACTTGTGGTATGGAAACCCACGCGGAATGGAACACCGGCTGTGGCATCATAGAAAAAATAGTCCGTCGTTCGTTCTGCCTTTACAGCATCGTTCTTCTTCTGCAGCTTAGTCATTCCAGCCACGGTAGGTTCCGTTCCGGTATACGCCTCGATTTTCTCACCGTATGAGGTTCCGTAGGTTGTGTAGCGCACCATAACCTTTCCGGTTGTCGTAGGAGTAATCTCCGGAGATATAAACCAGTCGTCGGCATCTTCCGATGGCGAATAGGCGTAATAAACATGCGACTGTGAGCCTTCGGCATCGAATTTCCATGTTATGCCGTCGTTGTTCTCATCAATAACGGTCCATTTACTGAATTCGTTTTCCGTGGCGAAGTCAGTGGAATAGACTTGCTGTGCGCTTGCCGACAATGTTATGGCAAGCGACGCTAATGTAATAAATAATCTGTTCATACAATCTTTTTGTTTTTTAAATTGCAAAGTTAGTGCTTTATTTGTTAATAGTGTATGTTACTATTGCCATTTATTGAAATTTAACCAGACTTGTAATTTGTTATTGATTATACTTTTGAAGGGTTAATATCAGATATTTTTTTTGTTCGCGAGGTTGATAGTCCGAGTATTTTATCTAATTTTGCATGACAAATAGTTAATATATATGGAATACATTATAGCAATAATCATAGGCATCGGCATCGGTGTCATAATAGGAATACTCGTAAACAAGAGCAAAATATCTGCCGAGACAGCAAAATCTTCTATGCTCGCAAAAGAAAACTTGCGATTGAAGGAGGATATGGAGAAACGGTTGCAACAGTATAAAGCTGAGGCTGAAGCAATGCTCGCCAAGGCTAAAGAGGAGGCTCGCGAGGCTCTTGCCGACGAGCGGAACAACTCGGAGCGCTTGCGACGGGAGAGCGACCGCCAGTGGGAACAGAAGCTGGAGGCTCTGCGACAGGAGATGCAGAAGAATGCCGCCGAACAGCTGGCTGCTAAGCAGCGAGACCTGCAGGAGAGCAACCGTTCGCAGATGGACGAGCTGCTGAAACCTATCAAGGAACAGTTTGCCGAGTTCAAAAAGTCGGTTGACGAGAGCAAGACGCAGAACGAAGTTAACAAGAAAGAGTTGCAGAATTCATTCGAGGCTACGATGAAACTCTTTCAGCAGGAACAGCAACAGGCGGTGGCCAATCTGAAGGAACAGACTATGCGTATTGGGTCGGATGCCGCCAACCTTACCAGGGCTTTGAAGGGCGACAGCAAGATGCAGGGCGACTGGGGAGAGATGGTGCTGGAGACGATTCTTGAGAACAGCGGACTGCGAAAGGACGAGGAGTTCTTTATTCAGGAGAATACGAAAGACGAAGACGGTAAGAACTTCCGTCCCGATGTCATCGTGCGTTTCCCCGAAGGGCGGTCGGTGGTAATCGACTCCAAAGTGTCGCTCACGGCGTATGCCGATGCCGTGGCTACCGACGATGAGGCGGAGCGAGACCGACTGCTGAAGGCTCATGCCATAAGCGTGAGGAAGCATATCGATGAACTGGCGGCAAAAGACTACAGCACTCTTGTCGACGATGCCATCGGCTTCGTACTCATGTTCATTCCAAACGAAACAAGCTATATCTCAGCTATGCGGCAGCAGCCCGATCTTAGCCGTTATGCCTATCGGAAAAAGATAATTATAATATCGCCGAGCAACTTGCTGATGGCTCTGCAGCTGGCTTATAACCTGTGGCAGTATGACCGCCAGAACAAGAATGTGGAAAAGATAGTTAAGACTGCTGCCGATCTCTATGACAAGGTGGCTGGCTTCGAGGAGACTTTCAATGGTGTCGGCGACCTCATCAATCGTCTTGGCACAGCCTTCGGTAAGGCACGAAACCAGCTCTATGAAGGTTCCGGCAACGTGATGAGGCGCGTGGAAGGACTGAAGGAACTCGGTGTTACGCCAAAGAAGAGTATCAAGTCGCTGAAAGACTGAATATGACGCATTGGCATAAAACAATAGGCAACAAATTGAAATAATAGAAAGAAGATGAAAAGAATCGAAAATGTAATTTTAAAAGTGGGAGCACTTTTGCTTGTCGTAGCTTCTGCTCTAAGACACAACAACACAATAAGCTGTTTTTTAGCTCTTTTCGGTTTGGCAATGTTGTTTGCTGTTACCTCGCTGTCGTTCAGGAGATATATAGCCAATGGCAAATCTTGCGGAAATGTACGTATTGCCGCAGTAATTTTTTACGTTGTTTGCATATTGGCAATAATATTCATATCGATACTGATTGTGAAGAACCGTTTTTAGGTTTCTTGATGAGCTTATGGAACATATAATACAATTAGTATAGCATTCCGAACATCCATAGTGGAATGATGTTCCCGTATCCTGTTTCAATATCATCCTTCACAACAAAACCGTTTTCTGTATTTTGTAGCATTATCTCCTGCTTCCTGTTAAGAATGCAAGGATTCTTGACATATACAAGTCAAGGAGTCTATATATGAACAGGCATATGACTACTGTTATCATCGGTACGGCGAGGTATACCAGAGTAAGAACAATGTAGTTGTCGGAAACGACAAGCCTGTCCTTTACTAAGTTGACATATTGCAATACAAATACATGACTTAGGAATACAAAGAAAGAAACCTTTGCCAAATGGGGATAAACAATAACCTTACCTTTTTTTATCAGCATTGTGGCAATATTTACTACGCTGAAAACAGATGATATTATATAAAACGGATATAATGCCACGGCAGTCATGTTTGTTGTTACTTCATCTCCTTTCTTGCCGTTAAACCAGATTAAAGGAAGCAGAGTCATAATACATATAATGTATGCCGGAATACGAAACCTGTAGATAAATGCTACCATGTCTTTCCCATGTATACTGAAGTATGCTCCGAAAGAAAACCAAAAGAATGCATTTGCAGAAAAGCCTGGAGCTTGAAACCAAAAGCCTGTAATATAGCATGCTGCAAGTACAAACAATGGTATGGCTTTGAATTTCTTTATGAGATAATATATGATAGGTGTAAACAGAACGACGTCTATCAAATCACGTATAAACCAAAGTGGAACGAGAATCGGAGCAGTGCCGGGGGAAGACCAGCCAAGAAGATTCTTTACGTTAAATCCCCATTTAGAGCTATCCCAAAATATGTGTATTCCACCGATATCTACAAGATACTGCCATAATCCGGATACAGGCTTTCCTTTGATTATGACACCTGCGATTTTCCTTATTTCAGTTTGCATCACGAATAATATAATCCATGAGATGTATGGAATAAAGAGTGAATGAAATCTTTTTCTCAGTTTATTCTTGTATATACTGAAATCAAAATCCTTTATTTTATAGAAGAAAAGGAATCCTGAGAACATGAAAAAAACTGGAACGGCAAAGTGGGTTCCTATATTGGAAAGTGTTATTCTGATGAAATCATAAATCGATTCCATGCAGAATGGCTTCTCGTGCAGAGTGTCGAGATTAATCTGTTTGCTACCAAAGCTGTGGATGAATACTACAGCGATGGCCAGCGGAAAACGGAGCCAGTCGATAACCAACGACTGAAGGTTACTGTCGTTAGGATAGCATTTGCCGTCCTTAAAGAAAAATGATTCTTGTTTCATGTGCGTTTGATTGATTTTGCATTGCTATCAAACGCATGTAAGAGGCGAAAAGAAAGAGGTGTGAGCTTTCTTATCGCGTCTTGCTTAGAGGTGAGCCTAGGAAATGGAAACCTCTGTGAACTATATAAGACACACTCACACCTCCGTAGAGGAATGAGCATTGCTCTTATCTATAGTTCACAAGGTACCCATTACACACAGGTATACCTTAACTGATTATTCCGTCATATTTATTTCCAAACAGTTTCCTAGGCTCTTGGCAAAACGCGAAATAATAGCTAATGCTTAATAAATAATGTATGTGCTTTTTATAAGCACTTTTCTTTTTTCTTTTCTCTGTGTTAACTTATTATGTTTTTGCCAATTTTATATTTATTCTGGCATGGCAATTCTCCAAATGCAAAAGTACGTATTTTTTATTTAATCGCAAAATATGATGCGACAAGTTGAATAAAATTGTGTATTTATTGTCTTTTCACTTTCTCCTCGCAAACTTGATACATTCGTTGAGAATATCCACATTGGCAATCTTCATAACGGCAAAGTAGAGGGCGGCGGCGATAATGATGCGCAGTGGTAACAGAAGCCAGTAACTCTGCACAAATGAAGTGGCAAGCCACGTCAGTGCCATCACGGCAGCAGCCGACAGCATGAATGGCATAGTGTCGACAAGCACCTCCTGCAGTCGGATACCGATTATCCGATGAGCCTGCCACTGCCAAACACCGAGCCAGAGAATGGAGAATATGGTATAGGCTACGACCATAAAGAAAATACCATAATTACATGAGAGTAGTATCAGGGCTATCTGCAGGATAATCTGCACGATGTTACACCACATGTAGATGTCCGACCGCCCGCTGCTGATGGCAAGTTGCTGATACATGGTGTTAAAGGCAAAAAAGGCTCCGCCGATGCACAAGACCTGAAGCATCGGGATACAGTCAGCCCATTTCTCACCTATAGTAAGTAGGATAAACTCGCGGGAGACGAGCGACAAGCCGAAGAGAGCGGGGAAAGAGAAAAATGCCGTGAAGCGCATCAGTTTACGGAACACACGTTTCTCCCGTTCGTTGTCGTCGGTAATCTGTGCCAGTACGGGCTGTGCCACCTGTTCTATCGTTCCCGTAATAGTGCTGTATGCCATGGTGTTCCACTTGTTAGCCTGAGTGAAATTGCCCACGGCAGCCATCGGAAACTTATGTCCGATGATAAAAGTAAGCACATTGCTGTTGATTGTATTGATGATAGAAGTAACGAGAATCTTCACGCTAAACGAGAACATCTTGCGGATAGGCGAGAAGTCGATGTGGAGCGACGGGCGCCATTTGCTGAAAGTAAAATAATAGCGGCAGATGTTCTGCATCAGTACGAAGAGCACCGACTGCCACGCCAAGCTCCAGTAAGCCATGTCATTGCAGGCAAGCGTTATGCCGCAAAGTCCTGACACAACAAGTGATACGAAGCCTGTAATGGTACGCTCCTTTGCCATGATGTTTTTAAACATGTATGCGTTGTGGGCTATTCCGAAGGCTGATATGAAGAAACCGAGGAATACGAAGCGCGAAAGGGTTGTCAGTTCCGGACTGTGGAAATACCAAGCTATCAACGGGGCACAGAAGAAGAGAACGACATATATAGCAGCACTCACGATAACGTTAAACCAGAACACGGCATTATAGTCATTTGCCGTAGGCTGCTTAATATTCGTCAGTCCCTGGGTGAAGCCGCTGCTTTGCAGATTACCGGCAATGAGCGAGAATATTGTGAGCACTCCCACAATACCGTAGTCGCCAGGCGAAAGCTGTTTGGCGAGGACAATGCCGAACACGAGATTCAGAATCTGCATCGTGCCGCTGTTGAGCGCACCCCAGAAGAGTCCCTTTGCCGTTTTTTCCTTTAATGATTCCATTTGTTTATATGTTAATTCTATCTGCCAATATTAAAAATTGCTGCAAATTTACAATTATCGTGGCAAGAGGCGAAATAAAAGTGTGTTTTATTTAATTTATTTGCTATTGTCTTCGATTTGCACTACCTTTTAATAAGGTAGGCTGCATCTCAACAATACAAATAAATAAATTTATTTGCTATTGTCTTCGATTTGCACTACCTTTGTCCGAAGATATGGATATAAAAAACATAAAGAAAGAATGGAATGCCACAATACTTGACATATTGAAGGCGTTCATGCAGATTTGCAAGGAGAATAATCTCGAATATTATTGTTGTGCTGGCACGGCAATAGGAGCAGTGCGCCATCATGGTATTATTCCTTGGGATGATGATATAGATGTCATTATGCCACGTCCCGACTACGACCGCTTGCTCGAACTTGCCAAGAAAAAGGATTTTGGCAATTACGAGATTATCACTCCATACAGCGATGATACTTATCCTCTGTATTTCTCGAAGATTGCAAACAAGAATACTACTTTGATTGAAGACCGCCATATCCCCTGTGTTATTGGTCTTTATGTGGATATCTTTCCGCTCGATGCTACTGACGACGATGTGGAAAAGGCATGGCAACTGAAAGATAAATACACCAAGATTATCAACAGACTTAATGCTGTTTCTACACATAACTCCTTTGGAGAGTATATTTCGTTGCTCGGTAACAGAAAGGAATGGGGACGCTTCGCAATAAAAACTGCCGCTTTCTTCTTCCGTAAGGCGATACGCCACCGCCTGATAAGGCAAATGGACAGACTGAGTCATCTTTACGACTATGAAAAGGCGGAGAACGTGCAAGTGTATACAGGCTCTTACGGACACCGCGAGGTATTCCCGAAGGCATGGCTCGGAAAGGGAAAGACGTTCCCGTTTGAGGATACAGAAGTACTTCTGCCTGAGAACTACGATGAATATTTGCGACATTTCTTTAATGACTATATGCAGTTCCCGCCGGTGGAGCAGCGCATAGAGAAGCACAACCGTGCATATCTGAATATCCATAAGAAAGAAACGAGAAAAGAGATAAAAGGAAAAGTGGACTTCAAATTATAAACTATGAATTATGCTCTTATTATAGCCGGAGGCTCCGGCAACAGGATGGGACAGGATATCCCGAAACAGTTTATGCATGTAGACAACTGTCCGATTATCATCCATACGATGCTTGCCTTTCAGCGACATCCGGATATCGACGGTATCGCCGTGGTTTGTCTCGACGGATGGCAGACCGTGTTGCAGTCGTATGCCAACCAATTTTCGGTTACTAAACTGAAATGGATTTTTAATGGCGGAAGCAACGGACAGGAGTCGATACACAATGGAATATACGGATTGAAGGAGGCTGGAATCGGCGATGACGACCTCGTGCTCGTTCATGATGCCGTAAGACCGCTGCTGTCGCAGGATATAATATCTTCGAATATTGCTATATGCAAAAAATATGGATATGCCATAACGGGAATAAAATGCCGCGAGGCTATACTCGAGAGCGACGACGGCTTCTCGTCTACGGCAAGTATTCCGCGCGACAAACTTATCCGTACGCAGACTCCGCAGACTTTCCGTCTCAGTAATCTTATTGCCGCTCATGAGGAGGCAAAGAAAAGGGGGATAACAAACTCTGTGGCTTCGTGTACGCTGATGGCTGAACTCGGAGGCAGAGAGATGCATATCGTACCGGGTTCGGAGAAGAATATCAAGGTTACTACCGTTGAAGATCTGGAGATTCTCAAGGCTCTTATGCATGTTGAAAAGGAGTCTTGGCTAAAATAATCATATTATAAGATGACAAGATACTATGCTGATATACTTGATGCCGCCGCTTGTGCGTTGCCGTGGGAAAAACTTGCCGGATGCAATATCCTTGTAACCGGAGCTACAGGACTGATAGGGGCATGCCTCGTGGAAATTCTCATGAGCCGCGAGCATGACTATAATATATATGCTGCCGGAAGGAATGAAGAGCGTGCGAGGAAGCGGTTTCGTAAATATTCCGATAATCCGACATTCCATTTCATAAGCTATGATGTTTGCAGCGAACTTCATTCTGATGTGAATTTCCATTATATCATCCATGCGGCAAGCAATGCCAGTCCGGTATTTTTCCGGAATAATCCAGTGGAGGTGATGAAGGCAAATGTTTATGGAGTGGCTAATCTTATGGAATATGGCAGACAACACAACATGCGTCGCTTCCTCTATGTATCGACTGGCGAGATATACGGTGAGGGGAATCAGGTATATTCAGAGAAAGACTGTGGCTACCTTGACTGTACTTCGCCGAGGGCGTGCTATCCGTCGTCGAAGCGGGCTGCCGAAACACTCTGTGTTTCTTATGTTGAAGAGTATGGAGTGGATGCCGTAATAGCAAGACCCTGCCATACCTATGGTCCGCATTTCACGGAGAGCGACAATCGCGTTTTCTGTCAGTTCGTGCGCAATGTCCTGCATGGCGAGGATATAGAGATGAAGAGCGATGGCAGTCAGATGCGCTCATGGTGTTATGTCGTGGATTGTTCGCTTGCGCTGTTGTATATCTTGCTGAAAGGTGAGAACGGGAATGCCTATAATGTTGCCGACCCTACATCCGTGTTCACTATCCGTCAGCTTGCTGAGGCTATAGCCTGTGCAGAGGGTAGGAGAGTAGTGTTTTCCAATCCGTCGGATGCAGAGCGCAAGGCATTTACGAATATCAGTCATGCCGTTTTCGACACGACGAAGCTGCAGGCATTAGGCTGGAGCGTATCTGGCGAGTGGAAGGACAAGCTCGCCGCAATGGTTGAGGAAGAGAGATGCACGTCAACGAAATAGTCCGCATCCCCCAACCCGGGGAATGCGGACCACCACTGATTCTAAATAATAATAACTATCAAAAACCAATCTGCTTAATGTGATGTGTTGGCTTATAATGTAAGCCTTGAGTAGCTTTGTGTCTTTATTTCAAGTCAATTGTTTTAATGTTAATAGGTTATCGCTTTTTCCCTTGGTTCCTGTCATGGCGTTGCTTTAGCCTTTTCATTATCTTTCTCTCTTTGTCGTACATCTGTTCAATCTGTTTTTGCGTCATGAACTTGCTGAACTCCTTGTAGTATTTGTTTCGGATGTCGAGCACTTTCTGACTTTGTTCGAAACGGCGTTGCATGTTCTGTGCTGCCTGTTCCTCAGTTTCGCTGCCAGCTTTGTTGTTTTTCTTGCGTTTCGGGGCAATAGACCACAGCTCCTTCTTGTAGCTGACGTATGTGCTTATGAATTTACTGTACGTCTTATCGTCGAAGGCAAGGTCAGCGGCAATGTGCTTAGCCTGTGTCTCTATCATCTGTTCCCTTGAGAGGCGTTGTTTACCGGTGTCTTGTGCGCTGGACGAGACTGTAGACAACATAAATGCCAATGCAAGCAAGATAAGTTTTACTGTTTTCATCTTTTTAATCCTTTCTTTAATTTTGTGTGAGGTAATATTGTATTAAATTAATAGCTGTTGCTATCTTCAATATAGGCAAAGGAGTCGTTTTCGTAAGTGTCAATCATGAAACTCTGGTCGTCGTGGCTCAAATTGTCGAAAGCCCTGTCAATGTCGGCATAGCTGTTTTGTTGCTTCGCAGGCATTGTGTTGTAGCATACGATGAATAATGTTGCCACGGCTGCCGCCGCTACAAGGTTGCGGAACAGACTGTATACTCGTGGAATTTCAAGTCTTGTTTTTTTCTTTTCCTCATCGTTTTGTATCTCCTCGATGACAGAATTTTCAAGTTCCTGCAGAAAGTTCTCCGGCATGCGGTATGGCATCCTTTTGCCTATAGATTTAAAATCGAAATTCTTTTCCATATCCGTTGTCAATAGTTAGAGTTCATAAATTTTATTATCTTCTCCTTGGCTATGTGGTAGTTCACCTTTGCTGTTGACACTGTCGTGTTCAATGCATTGGCAATCTGCGAGTAGTCCATTTCGTCGTAATAGCGCATGTTGAACGTGGCTTGTTGTTTTGGCGGTAGCGACAGTATTGCTTTTTGCAGCTTAACAGCCTCCAGGTCGGAATAGTCAATATATGCCGTGTCTGCGATATCCGTATTGTGCTCGTCGATATCCTCCTGCAGTTTGCGTGGCTCCTTATTCTTTTCAATCATGTTAAGTGCCACATTCGTGGCGATACGGTATATCCATGACCGTAAGGCTGTGGAGTCTTTCAGCGACCGTAAGGATCGGAACACCTTTATGAATGTTTCCTGCGTAGCGTCCTGTGCGTCGTCGTGGCTTACGAGCATTCGCCTTTCATGCCAATAGACGTTTTCGCCGTATTTATCCATCAGCGTGCGGATTCCCTTTTCCGGGGAGTTGAGCATGAGGGCATATATGTCGTTGTCATCTATCTGCATGTTGTTTCTTTTTAGAAGATTCTATTTATAGGACAATAGATGTGGGCATAAGTTTAATGTGCGGTGTGTTTTTTCTTTGTTTTAGTATAAGATGCGTGTTGTGTTGTCTATCTACCTTATTATATATATGTTATTTTAATTAGTTATAATAGGCATCAGATGGATTGTAGATATGATGTTGTGTTTTTATATACCAGATGCCTGGTGGAGCATTTCCATGTTGTCGTCCCAAAGTTCGCGAAGGCTGTCGAGGTCGCCTTCTTCAGCGAAATCGGTTATTGCGAGCATGCAGTCGTTGGTAATTTCTCCAATTTCGATTTTCATCTCGCAATAGGCTGCATCGTCATCATCGTCGTCCCATTTAAAGCGTATAAGTCGGTCTTTCTCTTCCTTAATGATGGTTGCAGTCTTTTCGTCTTTATTCATGTATGACGTTCCCCAAGTGAATTTCAGCTTGTTGCCGTTGCGCTCCACTTCATCGGCAAACCACCGTTCCAGTCCGCCGGCTTCGCTGATAAGAGGCCAAATCACGGTAGGTGAATTGGCATTCAGTTCATATTCCAGAAGGATACGTTTTTTGTTTGTGCTCATTGTTGTTCTCGCATTAGTATGTTTGTCTTGTTGCTCCCAACAGTTTTGTTGCTGAGATGCAGCTTATCTTAGTATAAGGTAATCTGCATTTTGGAATAGGAAATAAATGTATTTATTTTTTTATTCCCTTGAATCACATTATCTGTTGCAAAGATAAAGCAATTTATGCGTATTTCAAAACGAAAGTTGTTAAGACTTTATTTTTTTATATATATAAGTTAAATTATGAAGAAGAAAAAGGGGATGCCGAATGACGTCCCCTCCTTACAAACGAATCATTAACCAACATAATTGCAGAATGTTATCATTCTATCGCAATATCTTTATAGAGTGTCCAGATAGGCGGACTACATATATTCCCGGCTTGTTCAGCGGTAGTGTTGCATGACCGTTGCTGTCGATAACAGCCGTGCTGCATGTGCGTCCGTCAACAGAATAAACTTTTACTATATCGCCGCATTTGCCTTTGCATGAAAGTATACCGTTAGGACTTATAACTACCTGTCCGTCGGTCAATGCAAGTTTGCCGATAGAAGCAGGGTCGCCAAGTTCCACATACTGTTCTGCTGACCACAGCGTGTGGCTGTCGTCCTTTGCCACAGCCATTATCTTATAGTAGTAACCAGTCTCGTCAGCCGACAAGTTTTCAATCTTGCAAGAAGTAACGTTTCCGATGTTAGCAGCGTCAAATCCTTCAACAGTCTTACGCTCTACGCCGCCCACCATAATCTCGATGTCGTCGATGGCGAGGTTTGCACCGTCAGACTGCAGATATGTGAAACGTATCTGGCGTGTTCCTTCCGGGATATTATCCACGTTATAAGTCTTTCCGTCGGTAGACAGGTTCTTCAACTTTTCAATTGTAGTCCATTCACCATTGATGAGTCCGTCAATAACGATAGTGCTTTCCGGCTTATATCCAGCCAGTCTTGCCCAGAACGAAAGAGAAAGCACGTTGTGCTCATACTGCGAAGTAGTGATTGTAGCCCCGTCTTTGTCGAGCTTTGCTGATGGCGAAGCCTTGCCACACCAGTATGGGTCGGTGTATCGGGTAACCTTCAGCGAATAGTCCCAACCGATAGGAACGCGGAATATAAGAGAACCGAAATCACAAACATCGGCTTTCGGTGCCACTTCGTATGCTCCCTCAACAGTAAGCAGGTAGTGGTCTGCACCTTCCACCGGCTTCCAGCAAGCGGTGAAAGAATTTTTGTCAATATCAGCAGCCGGCAAAACCTCAGGAGTCATATATGGGAAAGTCATGACAGCCGTTTTTACGTTGACAGTGGCAGGTTCCGAGATGCGTGTTCCGGATATAGCAGTAACCTCAGCCGTATATTCCGTTTCGGCATCAAGTCCGCTGATTTCCACAGACGTTGTCTTTGCCGGATATTTAGCCGATTCAAATCCTTCTACAAACTTCTTCTCCGTTCCTTCGGTCCTGTATACGCTAACCGTATATTCCTTGGCTCGTTCCACAGGTTGCCAGCTGAGCTGCATGGAGATAGGTGTAACTTCTGATCCCTTCAACTCCGTCGGTGCAGGCAGAACGAAATTTCCACCGTCTACATCAAAGTATATATTGCCGTCAGACTCCATGATGCCGGTAATTGGCAGACCGGGGTCTTTCTTATACCAGTCGATAAACGCCGGAGTGGTATTGGCGGTAAATTCAGTCTTGTCGAGAGCTCCAGGCCATGCAGCGCCCTGTGCCGACTTGCCAGCTCCGTTTGCCTCGACGAGGTCAACAAACTGGTGGTCAGGATCGTTGTTCACGGTATTGCCGTCGAATACCGATGCCATATAATCGATATGCCATATCAGCATGCCGTGGCCCGGAAGGTAAGCATCCCATGAAGTCTGCTGCCTGTTTTCAAACAAGAAGAACTCATTGTCTCTTGATGTTCCTATTATGGCAGCCTTGTTAGATTTCTTCAGGTCTTCAAGCTTCACGGATGTAGCCTCAGTAATCGTCTGCAAGTCAAGCCAACCCATAGCATTTCGCTCATATGCCGAATAAGTAGGCGGAGTGCGAGAGTCATTATTGTATGGTCCGTAGTCCATCACCGACCATTCTCCCGGAGTATAGTTGCCGCCAGACACAGTGTTGTAAAGGTCTGGCAGTCCCATGATATGCGAAAACTCGTGGCAGAACGTACCTATACCGTCGGGCTTGGTGCCTTGCAGCTCACAGGTGCAGGCATAGTGGTCGACGAGCACGCCGTCGACACTAAAAGACTTTCCGGCCTGTTCCAGATTCCATGCATGAGGCCATACCGTGTCGGCGGAACCTCCGGAAGCCTCGCCCTTGCCGGCATAGAACAGGAAAACATTGTCGAGAATACCGTCTTTGTCGCGGTCGTACTGACTGAAGTCAACGGTTGGGTCCAGCTGTTTGACAGCTTCGATAACCATCTCTTCTGGCTGACGGTCGTGGCCAGACAAACCATTGCCTCCGTAATAAGAGCGGTTGTTTGATAAAGTTACAGGACCGTAAACGTCGCATGTCAAGTCAAACTGTCCGTTAGATGCATCCAGAAAATACTGTCTTGCACATCCTGTAGCACCATATTCGCTAAATCCGTCCTTGTTGAGCATATCGGTGAAATACTGTTTCGGATTGTCAATCTTGAACTTCACGTCCTTATATTCCACTAAAATCACCAAGGCTTTCTGTTCCCCCTTTGTCGGGAAAGTAGTAGAGAATTTACCGAGTCCAACGTGTGAGTCAGCGTTGCGACGCCCGCTATTCAGAGCTTTTGCGCGAAGAGCCGACACCACATCGCTTGTTTTAGTCCCGGCGATAGTTGCCTTCAGTTCAGCCGAGCGCATAGAAGCGTCGCATGCCAGGTATTTCGTTTTCTGTAGTTTTCCGTTTTCAACAGTCGCAAAATAGAGTGCGCCGTCGGCATCTTCCATCAGCGGCATGTTGTCGGCAGTAAGATAATAATGGAAATTCTCGTCGCCGTGTAGGGTGACATTAACCATTGAGCCGTCGGGCTGCTTGTATTGTCTCACTCCACGCTTTGCAGGTACGGCTCCCGCTTCAAGTGTGGCGAAAGAGAATGCTGCCAACAGTGCAGCGGAGAATAACTTATTCATAGTATGCTATTTAATTGTTATTTTACTAATGTTTTTTCCTTGTTTGCGGATGTAAATGCCGGATGTAGGATTCTTTACCTTCATGCCCGACAAGTTGTAGTATTCCACCTTTCCGCCCATGTCGGCACCAATTTGTTCAATACCCGTGGAAGAGGTGTCAAGCCATGCCCCGTAAGTTACTCGGCTGTCGTCTTCCCACGAACCGTAATAATCGTTGCCTTCCTGAAGTTTATAGGTAGAGTGGATGTAAGTGGCAGGATATCCAGTAGCAGGGTCGTTCTCCACGGTACCCTTCTCCCAGGAGTTGATGATAGTATGACCGTAGTAAGTCTGGTTCTGCATCTCAAGCAGATTGCCGTAGTCGTCATACGTGTATAGAATCTGGTTTATAGACTGAACGGGATATGCTCCTGCCGCTGTGAGATCCTGGTCGAACACCGTCTTCGAGTAGCTGCCCTTGTCGCCAAAGTCCTTATAACTCGTTACGGATTTTGTCGGGAACATGGTGAGGTAGTTGTATTCGTAGGTCATCACGTAGTCGTAGTCCTCCTCCGGATATTCCACCGTCATAGTAATGTCGCTCTGACTCGTCATGTTCACTTTTGCAGACGTAATAAGGTTACTGCCCGACATTATCTCGTCTACATAGGCAATCTGTCCGTTTGTCTGCTGCCATGTGCAGTCGGCATAAGCCTCGTTCACGGCAAGCTCTATCGGGTCAGCGGCAGACTTCTGTGTCGCTACCGACTGAGTGAGGGTCTGTGGCTTTCCGTCGCTGTTGTATGTCGTTTCAAGTTGCTGCACTTCGAGCCATCCGTTATTGTACCAAGTGAAAGAGTGTACAGCCGTGATGTTTCCTGCACCGTCCCTCTCTATCACCTGCTTGTAGCTATCCTCGTTCATCGCTTTGCTACCGTCGGAACTGATATCGTAGGCTTCTTGTGATACAACGACATCGGGGCGCACCGCGTCGTATTCAATCTTTGCTGTATACACCAGCTGCATTTTGTTCAAGTCGAATCCGCCCTTCACGTCTACTTGTGTAGGTCGCCCGCTGTCGTCGTAAGTGTATTCAGCAAGAGAATAAGTATAATATTGCGTCTGCGATAGGTCAAGATTCTCAGCCAGTTCACTCAGCATGCGTCCTTGTTTGTCGTATGTGAATGTATATTTTGCATAGTCCTTCCATGCCTCGCCGTCGCGGTTTGCCTTTATTGCATAGCCCGGCTTCATAATAGAAGAGCCAGCAACCCCTTTCATTTTAAGGGCAGGCAGTATTGACTTGCCCTGCTTTGGGGCTTTTAGTCTATTGCCGGTATTTGCCGGTAATTTCTTTATATACGGATTGGCGAGATATTCAGCCAAACCTCTGTTTTGTGCCGATGCCGAAGAAAAGCCGGCAACAGCCACCAATAATGCTGGAATGATATTTCTCATAGCCATTTTTGTTAAAAAAGGCGGAAATATTCCGTCAAGAAATCTTTCCGCCTCAACATTAATTATGATCAATTACTTTACAAGCTGTTTCTTTACATTGCCGTTCTTGTATCTAACAATCTTCAGTCCCTTTGCATTTGTAGAAACTCGGCGTCCGTTCAGGTCGTAAACACCAGAGATTTCGTTATCAGCATCGTCAGAGATGTTCTTGATACCTGTAGCAGGATCCTCATCGCCGCAAGTGTTGATAAGCTCAGGCTTGCCAGTCCAGTTACCTGTGAAGTTGTGTCCGGCACCATCGTTGAGTTTGAACTCGATAGTATAAGTCTCGCCATCCTCATGCTGAGTGATGTTCAAGTCGCCTCCGTAGGCCGGAGCGTTTACCTGAGGCTGACCCTCGGCATTGAAGTTAGTCAAAGCCCAGGTGCCCTTCAGCTGACCTTCAGCATTCACGCCGCCCTTGATATACTCACCCTTCCATGGAGTGCGGCTTGGCGATGCGGTATAAGTGTCGGTTGCGATACCGTCGAAGAATGTTTCAGCTTTAGTACAGATATAGGAAATGAAACCGTCGTCCTTGCCTTCTGCCGGAAGCAGAGTGATATACCAGTTGCGCACGTCGCCCATGTTCTCGTAGTCGCCGATGCACTCAAACTGTGCTGTTGCACCTTCAAGGTCGAGAGTCTTGTCCTCAGTGAAGTCTGTCAAAGGAATACCGGCTACAGTGAGTTTGCCTTCGTATGTGAACTTGATAGAATATCCATAGTCAGTCATGAAGTCTCCTTCAATCTTCTTGTCGTCGCCTTCGCCGCTTACAGTCAGAGTTCCGCTCTTGGCGCAGCCCCATGCAACATACTGGTTGCCGTAGATATACTGCAGGTAGGTTCCAGTAGGATATTTAACTCCGGCAAATTCAACCAGTTCGCCGGATGTTAGTGTGAAGGCGTCGCCTGCAGTTTCAGAGATGTTGTAAACGCCGTTAGGGAATGTCTTAGCCTGTGGAGCGTAAACGTCGAGATACATTTCGCGTGCCGGCAGACGGTCGTAGTCGAAGTCGCCGTCTTCATTTTCGGTCATATCAGTAAGATAGAGGCGCAGTTTCATCACGCCGTCGGTAAGCGACTTATATTTGCAAGTATAGCCGTTGCATACAAAGTTCTGGTCTTTCTCCAGGTCTTCGCTGCCCTGGCTCAGGTCGTTGTAAACGATAAAGCGTGAATCGTAGGTTACGTGGTGTGTCTTGTCAATCTCGTCGGTAAGAGTAATATCATATTTATAATATGTATTGCCGTCCTTCTCGTATGTAGAGATAATGAGCTTACCGTCCTTTATGCTTCGGTCAATCTCGTAGTTGCCGTTTCCGTCGCGCTGGTAGATATGAGCATTGTCCAGCAATACGTTATCGCCTATTTCCTTAGAGAATGTGTATGTTCCAGGCTGTGGGTTAGGGTTGTATTCGTCCGTAGGAGCAGCACCGAAGAATTCGAGAGCGTACACCGTACTGCTCTTTGCCGGGTATCCCTCGCTGTTCAAGTCCTTGTCGCCAAGCACAAGGTAGTAGGCATTAAGTGTGTGGCTGCCGTTGCTGAGGCGAGTGCCATACCAATCAGCCTGACAAAGTACGGTGGCATTGAACTCATAGTCGTACGTTGTTGTTTCTTCTGCTTTGGCAGTGCTTGTGCCAAAGACCACTGCCATTAGAAGCAGCATGAAAGTAGCAAAATGTTTCATACTCGTTAGTTTTTAGTATTAATAATGTTATTGTTCAGATAAAGAATGACGGATTACAATAATGCAGAACAAAGAGTGCTTGTACTTACATTTTGAAGTTGTTTGTCTGTTCTTGACTGCACGCTGCAAAATTACTCTTTGTGGCAAATACCACAATGAAAAACTGCTTTATGCTTGTTCAAAAACAAGTATTTGAACGAAAAACAGGCAAAATGTACGTAAAAGTGCCGTTTTACGTGTCAAAAGGACATGCATTATGAGAAATATATATTATCAGAAGTTCCTTCTTTGGTGCTTTTTTAGACGAAAACCGACAAAACCCCCGATGCCGTTTTGCAAGCCTTCGGCTTACCTGTGTTGTGGTAGATGTGTTCTATAGAGAGCAAGCTCTCTCTCGTCCACACCTGCCACAACACATGAGAGTCACTTAGTTCCTTTTGCAAACCGACATCGGGCGATAAACATAAAAAAACAATGTAGCTCACATATTTCGGATGAACCTAATTTCAGGTGTGAACAAGACAAACTGCTCCGCCCCCGAAGGGAGGCGGGGGAGGGGACGAACTAAATCAGGAAGAAGAATTTTAATATCTTTTAGCTCATCCCATTCTCTGCCGATGCGTTTCCGCTTCGGGCGATACGTTGATAGTCAGATGGAGTAAGTCCTGTTTCTTTCTTAAAGGCGGAAATTAGAGAAGTTCTTGATTTATAGCCCACGCTCTGCGAAATAGCCTCAATCGTATAAGTTCCGTAGTTTTCGATGTCAGAAAGTCTGTTGCACGCCTCCCTAACGCGATACTGGTTAAGCAGGTCGCGGAAAGTCTTGCCGAGACTCTCGTTGAGCACGGCAGACAATGCCCTTGGCGATATGCCGACAAGTTCCGCAAGACGGTCGAGAGAGAAGTCGGGCGAGAATTTCTCTTCCGTTTCGTCCATAACGGCAAGAATACGTGTCTTTTGAGATACAGCATTCTGTGGTAAAGTATAAGTTGCAGCCGCTGCAGTCTTGTCTGTCGCTGCCTTAGCCTTGATTTCCTCTTCACGCCGTTGTTTTTCTTCTTTCTCCTTTCTTAGAATCTCCTGCTGCCTGTTATACAGTTCGGTGTATCTTGCATTCAGTCGGCGGTTTCTCCTAACGGCAAGTACAAGCAGTGCCAGGGCAAGCAACAGCAGCAAGCATACGGAGAACAGTCCCCATTCCCGTAGTTCCTTCTTCTTGTTAGCCTCGGCAAGCATCATGGCAGAACGGTGTTTCTGTGCTGCAAGGTCGTTAAGGAATTTCATATTCTCCACGGCAGGCAGATTGTCAATGTTGAACAGTGAGTCGCGCATTATCAGCATTTTTCCATACGCCTCCTGAGCCTTGCCTTTCTCTCCTTTAATTGTGTATATGGTATGGAGCATCTTGTAGGCATTGGCTTTCACATCATTTCCCCAATACCCATACGGTGCGTCAAAGATTCGGTTGATAAATACAAGTGCCGAGTCCGGCATGTTGCGTTTCATGTAGATGGATGCAGTAAGGTTAAGAGCCTGTGCTTTCCATGCTTCGGGCGATACTTTGTCGTCAATCTTATCCACCGACTTTATCAGATAGGCAGTAGCCAGAGCCGGTTTCTTGTCGATATAAGCCTTGACTGCAAGGTATCTCAGCATTGAATATTTGTATAGCGGAATTTCTTTAGGTATTTTCAGTTTGGCGAATGATGCCACCACGTCTTTATATTTGTCGACATGACTAAAGTCCTGGTCAAGGTCTGTAAGGTTGCAAAACGTGTTGCATACAATGTCCCAGCGTTTGTTTTTGCATGCCAGTTTAAACGACATCCTGTACATGCGTACAGCCTCGTCCATGAATTCCGGAGACTTTATATGTTCGCAGAATATCGAATAAAGGCTTGCCATGTTCATGTATACAATGGAAAGCGTTTTTGAATTTCCCACCTCTTCGCATATTCTTTTAGCCTTCGTCAGAGCTTCGTATGCTTTACGGCAGTCAATACCGTGCTGCAAGTATATGTATCCGAGATTGTTTGCCGCCTTGCCACACAGTTCGCGTTGTTGTGCAGACAAGTCCTTGCGGTAGGAGTCGGCAACTTTCTTGTAGCAAAGAATTGCGCTGTCTATTTTTTCTTCATTCCCGATTAGATATTGTTTGCCCTTGTCGATGAGTCGTTGTGATTCCTCAACAGACAGAGCTTGGCATCTGCATGTATATATTAGTGACAGGATAATGACAAGTAGTATGTTTGTTTTCATAATGTCTGTGTTTTACGATTTTATTTGGTGTCATGACAAAGGTAATAATAATATATTAGAATCTTCTTTTAAAAGAGAGAATATATTGTAAAGATGATTTTTTTTGATAATTTTTTCTGTTTTTCTTTGGTGATTAAAAAAAATGTAGTACCTTTGCACTCGCTAAAACGAAATGATGGCGGGATAGCTCAGCTGGTTAGAGCGCATGATTCATAATCATGAGGTCCC
>ERZ808242.204-NODE-204-length-46017-cov-7.639572_pt1 | contig 46017 bp, 30 predicted proteins | sample MGYA00521244_ERZ808242 | MGnify/ENA primary metagenome ERZ808242 (study PRJEB31516, sample SAMN03275573) | gut metagenome | biome: mammalia-associated habitat; material: feces | host: Papio cynocephalus | place: Kenya | collected 2012-07-27 ... | reverse complement strand
GGGCAGTCCGTCGCAGAAGAGATCGCCGTCTGCCCAGTCCTTGAAGGCATAGCGTACGGCAACGGGATTCTTCACCTCGTCGCTCTTTACATAAAGTTTGGAACGTTCAATCCAAGCCTTGGCAGGATGGAAAACATGGTCGGCACCGGCAACTTCAACGAGGTCGCTTTTCAGTCCGTTCTTTCCGTATATCCACATTCCGGCGCGCTCAAAGGTAACGACGGCAGTATCGTTCTTAAACTCAACATTCTTGTAGTAAGCACTTTCCGACGTAATTCCCTTGATACCGTACGTCTTGTCGAGGGCAAGCAGAGCAAGTCGCATTCCGGCAAGCTGCTTTTTGCGCGGATGAATGCCATATTGCAGTCCGGCATCCATAAGACAAGCCATACCCGTGTTTTTGTTCATCAGTTCAGCCTTGGCCTGTTGCTCGCGGAGAAAGGCACTGTTATACTGCTCCCATTTGATTAGGCTATAGTCGTAAGGGGCAATCTGACAGAAGTAGAAGGGAAAATCGCCCTGTTGCCATTCCTCTCTCCATCCCTTTATCATGCGCGAGAAGAGATCGGCATAATAACTTGAACGACTCACGTTTTCCTCTCCCTGATACCAGATGACACCACGCATCGATACGCCGATGAGTGGGCGGAGCATACCATTATATAATACCGTAGCCGTGCGGTTTTTCGACTTAATCGTTTCCTGAGATGTAGGCAGCTCAATCTGTGGGAAAGCCTTGAGCCAGTCTCTGTTCATCCATGCCTCGCACGAAGAACCGCCCCATGAAGTAACGATAAGACCAACGGGCACTCCGAGCATACTTCTAAGTTCGCGACCGAAGTAATATGCCGTAGCACTGAAGTCGCGCACCGATTCCGGACATGCCTCTTTCCATTCGCCGACAACGTCGTCGACAGGAGCAAACTTACTTGTACGCTTCACTGTAAACAGGCGCATCTCCTTGTCGCCGCTATGCAGGATATCCTCCACGGCATTCTCCACCGGTTGGTTCTTGAATCCCTTCATCGGCATCTCCATATTGCTCTGTCCGGAACAAATCCACAACTCGCCGACGAGGATATTGTCGAGAGTTGTCTTCTCTCCGTCGCTGAATGTGATGGAGTAGGGACCGCCAGCCTGTGGCGTCTGTACTTTAGCTTTCCATTCACCTTCAGAATCAGACTTAACCGTAATGGTCTTCTTGTTCCACGATGTGGAAATCTTTACTGTAGCATTAGCATTCGCCTTTCCCCAGATGTTGGCATCGGTCTGCTGCTGCATTACCATGCCATTGGAGAAAATCTTTGGCAGCGTAACTTTTGCCCCTGCTGTCATGGCGACAGCGATGAGGGTTGATAAAATGATTTGTCTTTTCATTATTTTGTTTATTCACTAATTCTTACATCACCCAACAAACCTGCCGGGAGCAGTTGCTTGCTCGCACGGCGATATTTGCCGTTTGTCCATATACCTTTGAAAGGAGCCTTGCCTTCATCATTACCTTGCAGCGCGTTAGCCCAAGTATTGACCACAACAATTTTCAGTTCGTTCTTGCCTTTCTTTACCGCATCCGTAATGTCTACGGTGTAAGGAGCACGCCACAGAGTGCCGCAATTTTTGCCGTTAACATAAACCGTGGCGATATTCTCCACTCTGCCAAGGTCGAGGACAACAGCTTCGCCTTTAGCAGCAGAACTCTTGCGCTTGAATGTCGTTTCATAAGAAACATGTCCGGAGTAATATCTTATGTCGTTCTCTTGATAAGAAGTCCAGTCCCTGAGCTCCTTCATCTCAATCACTTTTCCTGTTTTTTCAAACGACACCTTCCATGATTTGTTGTTCAAAGGCAGCATCATTCCTACTTGTTTCGGCTGATACAGATATCTCTTGTCAATCTCATTATCCGTGAAGACATAGAAGAGAGAGTAGCCGGAAGGAAGCGTAATCTCGTAACTGCTGTTCCATTCATAGATATGGTCGTCCTCGGCATTCACGATATAGCAGAATTTCCTTCTGTCGCGGAATTCCGGAGCAAAGCATTTCGTCTCGTTCCCCTGGTTGCTGATAAAATAGATGTCAGCATCGTCGGCATGACGGTGGGTGAAGTCGATACTGTCTGGCAATACCGCATCGCGGGCAATGCCGATGGCAGACAAATCATCCTTTGTCCATTTTTCCTTAATCACGGGAACTCCCAGCTTTGCTATCGAGTCTATAGTATTCCAGCAGCTAACGATGCGGTCTGGATTCATAGGTCGCTTCTGTGGCACGACAAAGGCGCTGTATACCGTACCGCCCCTTGTAATGAGTTTGCCGTTTTCCACCCTGCATCCATTGAGCGCATCATGGTTGAACGAATCGTATTTATATCCGCGCAGCGGATTAATCCAGTCGTCAGCCTTAGTCATGTTCTTGGTGTGGGTAACGCCCACGGGACTAACCTCCAGCGGTTGTCCGTCGTTTATCTTTCGCTTAATTTCGGCAGCCAAGGTGTTGGGTGAGAACAAACCGTTCAGTGTCCCTACGAGTCTTTCCGGCAGAATAGCGCGTCGAGGCATCTCGTCGCCGATATATACAGCGATGTCGCTCACAGGTCTGCCGTATTGCAAGAGAGCTTGAGTCTTGGAAATGTAATTACAGAACGCCGGCATCTCTCGCCACCATGTATTGTCGCGCTGGAAGAAAGTGCCAATTCCGTCGAGCGTCATTCCCGGAGCCTTGTCGACAAATGGGTTATGGGTGTTTACGTGAAACACGATACTGTTGATACCCGTGCAGTAGTTGTGGTCGAGAAGCTTTTTGAGCATTGCCGGATGCTCGTCCCAAGTGCCGCGTACCTCGGTGAATCCCTCCGCCTGAATGATATTCTTGCCGTAGATATGAGCTCCGCTCACGGCGTCGAGCATATCGTTGAGCTTGTCGTGAGTGGGACTGTTCAGCCAGAACTCGCCCATAGGGTAATCGCTGAACTGATAATGGCGCAGTCCGTCGCTCACCATCGTCGGGGCAACACATTCCGTAGAAAGCTTCATGCCATATTGGTTGGCAAGGCGTCTCACCTCTGTGAAGAAAACGTCGTTTATGAGGTCGCCGATAGTGAGGCGAATGTCGCGCAATACCATATCCGACAGTCCGTTAGACTTCATCGGCACGCCGGTATAAACCAGCAGCCAAGGCTTCAGATCATATCCGCGACGTTTCTCGAACTCATCCAAGAAGTTCTTGCTCCAGTTTTGCGAGCCAGCCTCCCAACTGTCCACGTGCAACCGTGTCAAAACCCTTTTCACGATATCTTGCGGAGCATGGCGATAGATATTGGCAAACCAGTTGTCGAACTGCTTGTCTATGGCAGCCACGGAGAATTTGTCGCATTCCAGTCCTCTGCCCCCACCGCCAGTGGCGTTGGTATGCCCGGTAGAAGTATGACCTATTCGCACAATGTGCCATTTGCCTTTAGGCAGAGAGAAGCTCAGCGGAGAGTCTTTAGTAGAGGAGAGCAACAGTCTGTTTGTCAGGTCGATAACCTTTGTAGGATTGACACATTCGTTTTCGGCAATGGGAAAATCCTTCGACACACGCCAGACAACTCCCGACTTCCCCTCGTAACCGTCAATGACAGGTTCCGATCCGAGGTTAAGTCCGCCGATCTTCAGGTTGGGCTTCCACTTGGCGGCATCCATGTCCTCGCTGCCCGGGTCGCTGCCTTCCGGAGTCCAGTGGAATTTGAAATACTTAGCCTTAGTAGCCGGTATGGCGTATGTGGCAAGAGCATCCGTGTTCTGCCATCCCTGTCTGGCAGGGTAAATTTCCCTAACGAATTTGTAGTTCACTCCATCATCAGAAGCATACACCTTAAAGCGATGAGCCTGATAGTTGTTGCCACCCGTTACAATCTCCACGCTGCGCAGAGTGAACGGTTCGTCATACTGCATAATGATGTCGCACGGCTTGGTCGACTTAAACGGAAATTCCACCGATGCCTTCGGCTTCCTGTCGTCGGCATAAGTTGCGGGATAAGCATAAACGGCAATATCCTCGTAATAATCCTTATAAATATTTCTTGGCAGAGGGAGCTTAAAACTCTTGTCGTTGAAGTTATATTTTCCTCCGCTTACGATAGTATCGCTCCAAACCACCTTCTGCATAGACTCCTCAGGCTTAATCCACGGACCGCCGGCGAGGGCAAATCCGTCGGAGAAATGAATTCCCATTTCAAGGTTGAGGCTGTCGGCGGTGTGGAACACTGTATCAATCCTTTTCCACCATTCCGGCGAAAGCTGTCGCGAAGAGCCGCCCAGTCCGTCCTTACTGTCTGTAGGGTCTTTTATCGGCATAAGATAGAAGCCCTTTATGCCTGCATCGTGCATGGCATGGAGGTCGAGACGAATGCCCTCGTCGCTCACGTTGCCAAACATCCAATACCAGAACGTCCATGGCTTAGCCTGGTTCTGCGGTTGGCAGAACTGTTCGTACCAGGTAGGGGCGGGGAGGGGGGCTTGCAGCTGGTTGCCGGCAAATGCCGGCAGAGCAGCTGCGGATATTATTAGAGAGAATATTGTTTTTTTCATCTTTTTGTTTTGAGGGGGAGTTCTGGGAGTTCTGGGAGTTCTGGGAGTTCTGGGAGTTCTGGGAGAACTGGGAGTTCTGGGAGAACTTCCAGAATAAAATTATTCGAAGTTCAGTCTCAACTCTCCGGTGTAGCTGCCGTTTGCCCATACCGGCAGAGCCGACGGACCGTTGAGGTCGGTAGTGTTCACCTTGTTCCTTACAGCCGGGATTACCTGCATCATGCTGATGCCAGTTTCCGGCAAGGTGTATAAGAGCTGGTCGCGACCGTCGCGCGGCTGGTAAACACCCACATAGTCCTTGCTGGAGTTGCCCGGTTGCATGGTGATGACACCCGTCTTTGTCTTCAGCTTCATCCATTGCACACCGGCAAAGTATCCCTTAAACTCAGGATAGTCGAAACTCTCGCCAGGAATAGGGTCGTTGTAGTCGTTGCCCCACAAACCGAGCTGCGGACCGTGCGTGCGGTTCTTCCAAACGCGATACGGACCATTGCCGAGCCATTCCTTGTGAGTAACCTCCTCTTCAGGCAAGTCGAACTTCACTCCCATAAGGTCTACCACACCATTGAAAACATAGGAGTAAACCAGACGGGCACCGCCGTCAGGAGCGATGTGCCATTCAGCCTTCTGCAGCGAACCGAGTTTATAAGTAGAAGTAACGACGAGTGAGTCATTCTTACCATCAGTAGCCGTAATCTTGTCAAATTTACCCTGTTCGGCATATTCCGTATATGTAGTTTTCTTCTTCTCCGCCTCAGGGTCGTCGTGGTTGTAGAACTGGTCCATAGATCGGTCGGTGCGTCGGTAGGCAAAGAACTTCGGTCCGTTGTTGAACTTATATTCCCCCTTCTTTGTTGTAACACTCTGCAGCGTACCGTCCTTCTCGTTGAAAGCAAAGGTGACGTTGCCCGCCTTCACCACATTTCCCTGCATCACGGGGCGAGAGCCGCAGGTCTTGGCCGAAGCAAAGAGCTTGTCGGAATCCTTCAGCTTGAAAGTCCATGTAAACAGGTTCTTGCCGTATTGGTCGGTAGCCTCCACGATGAGCGCGTCGGCATCTTTCGGAGCCGCTCCAACATTAATTGTGCCGTTAGAGTCAGCCTTGATGTCAGCTCCCTTCACGGTGCCGCTCTTCAGCGTAGACTTCTGAGCATTGGCATATTTCACGTAGTCGTAGTCAAACGTAACCCCCTTGAGCGAGAGGAAGTTGTAGCGGTTTTCCACATTCAGCGTACCGTTGAACTTCTCCGGCATAAACACCTGAACCGGACACCAAATCTGCTTCACGGTGAAGTAGCTGCCCTCCAGTTCATGATGAGGTCCCACGATGCCGTCAGCACCGTAGTTGCCCACGTTGTCAATCATTCCGCCCATATCAACGCGCTTCACGCCCTCGTCGACGAGTGCCCAGATAAATCCGCCGGCACAGCGCGGCCATTTGCGCATCACCTCCCAATAGTCGTAGAGTCCGGCACCGGCACCGCCGTCATACAGAGCGTGCAGGAATTCCGTAGGCATCCAGATTTCCGGTTTGCGCATATATTCGTTGCTCTCGCCATACGAGCGGTAGTGCATCGTCTCGTATCCGCTGAAGTTGCCCTGTGGATGAAGCACAGGACGCTTCTGCACGTCCCACTTGTGGAATTCGCAGTCGAGCTCCGTGTTCCATCCCTTCTCGTTGCCGTTGCTCCACCAGATGATAGACGGGTGATTAACGTCGCGCGTTACCATCTCGCGAATCAGCTTCTGTCCGTTCACCGTCTCGTGGTGTCCGTGCCATCCGCTCAGCTCGTCCATGACGTATAGCCCCAGACTGTCGCAGATGTCATAAAACTCTGGGTCGGCAGGGTAGTGGGAGAGGCGCACGGCATTCATGTTCATGCTCTTTATCAGTTCCACATCCTCCAGATTCTTCTTATACGACAGCGTTCTTCCGCTTTCCGGACGGAAGCTGTGGCGGTTCACGCCGCGTATGTTCACCTTCTTGCCGTTGATATACAGTCCGTCGCTCTCGCGAGTCTCCACGGTGCGGAATCCGAATTTGTCCTTTTCGATATGCAGCGTCTTGCCGTCCTTGTCGATAAGCGCAAAGTCCACCTTATAGCGGTTAGGCGTCTCGGCAGTCCAGAGCTTCGGGTTGTTCACCTTGAATGCCACGTCGGCATGGTCGCTGCCATGACGTACGGCGGTAGTGTTTTCAGCCACCTTCTTGCCGCTCATGTCGCTGATGGTAGTCTTCACCTTAGCCCCCTCGATGGTGTGGTTGAGCAGTACATAGGCATTAAACTCGCCGTCGGCAGTGGCGTTGATAGCCGTGCGCTCGATGTTGAGGGCAGGCTTGCATACGATGAAAACGGGGCGGAAGATGCCGCCGAAGTTCCAGTAGTCGGCGCGCCTCTCGGCGAGGTTCACGCCGGCATTTTCGCTCTCCTTGCTCACGGTAACCTCCAGCAGATTCTTCTTGTCGCCGAAGAACACGCGGTCGGTAACGTCATACGTGATACGATAGAAGGCGCCCATGTGTTTAGAGCCCGCCTTGCGCTTGTTTATCTTCACCTCGGTGTCGGTCATAGAAGCCTCGAAAACGAGTTCGATATGATGGTTAGCCCATTCCTTCGGCAGTGTGAACTCATATTTATACATGCCTTTCTCGTCGGCAATGCCGTCGGGGAATGCCTTGCCGTAGAATTTCATGCCATACTGGTAAGTGCCGAATCCCTGCAGTTCCCAGCACGAAGGCACTCCGATTTTAGTCCATTTCCCGGAGTTGTTTCCACCCGTGCAGAAGAAGTCCCACTGCACCATATCGTCGCATCCGTGTCCGCTCAGATACTGTCTGTGAGTGAGCACGTCGCTGTTTGCAGCCACTGCGCCAGTGGCTGCAGCAAGCAAAGTAAAAGCTGATATAATAAATTTCTTCATATTTCCTATTTATATATATGGACGTAGATTTTTATTGATTGTAACATAAGGAGCTGGAAGTTTTATATTATTTGCTGTTACCTGATGTTACGGGTGGTGGACCAGAACTGTTTCTCTATCAGTCGGGCTACCTTACAATCAAGGCGAGTTATGAATTCGGCTACGATCTCGGTATTCCAAACGAAGAAGTGAGACAAGCTCTCAACCAAATGGTGCTCCCCGCATTAACCTTACGCAAACAGGGCGATATAAGGTCATGTGACTTGCCATAGATTTCTCTCTTCCTTATTATTTATCGAATTATAACCTGCTTGATTCTTATAGCAGATAATCTTTGTTTTGTAAAAAGAAATTTGTACACCACTGGCGGCTAATCGTCCGCCACTGATGGCTAATGGTTCATCAGTGGTGGCTAATGATTCATTGGTGCTGAACAAATTATTTGAATGGCAATATTCATTATATGAAGTTCTTCACATATAAAGTTTGAAGAAAGTACAGGAGTTCTTGTCTTTCTCCGGCAATAAACAGAAAAGCAGAGGCAATACGATATGAACATGCCAAAGTGGCAAAACAAACATAATTTTGTCAACATATACGGCTTGTTTGAAACTTTATTGTTACTTTTGCAAGTCGGAAGAAAACAAAATTTTACAGACAATGACAGAAACCATAACACTCGATATGCTACAGTCGGCAGGTGTGGGTGCACTTGCGCTGATTGTAGGAATGATAATGACAAGAAAAATCCACTGGCTGCAGAAGTTCTGCATACCATCGCCAGTATCCGGCGGAATACTCTTCTCGCTGGCAACACTCGCCATATATGTATTGTGTGGGGTAGAAGTGTCGTTCGACGGAACACTGAAAGATGTTTTTATGCTCGCCTTCTTCACTTCAGTAGGTTTCCAGTCAAATCTGAAGGTGTTGCGACAGGGCGGACGCACACTCGTAATAATGCTCTGTCTGCTCGTAATCATTATAACAATACAGAACTTTATGCCGCTTGGCATAACAAAGGCGCTCGGCGTGGACCCGCTTGTGGGCATGGCAGCAGGCTCCATATCTATGGCGGGCGGCCACGGTACGGCAGGCGGATTCAGCAGCGTGCTCGAGAGTATGGGACTGAAAGGAGCTGCAACAATATCGCTCGCCGCAGCAACATTCGGACTCATTGCCGGTTCAATGATAGGCGGTCCGATAGCCGAGAGACTAATACGCAAGAAGCTGACCTCGGAGCATGAAGAGCCGAAGGACTTCAAGATAGACCCGGCGATGGCGGGAATAGAGAGCGAAGAAACACTGCCGGCAGGACAGGCAGAGCACGTCAGCACGCACGATATGGAGTTTCACCAGTATGCCAACGCTACATACACCTTACTCATAGTAATGGCACTCGGCACCTTGGCGAGCAAATTGCTGAACCTCACCGGCATAACTTTCCCTACATACTTTGGAGCTCTTATAACGGCAGCCATCGCGCGCAACGTGATTGAACATACGAAATTCCGCAAGAGTCTCGAAATGGAAAAGATAGTCAGCGTGGGAAACATCTGCTTGTCGGTATTCCTCGGCATGGCGATGATTTCGCTGAAGCTATGGGAACTGCAGTCGCTTGCCTTGCCGCTTATTCTGATACTCGTGTCGCAGGTATTGCTGATGATAGTATTGACGTATTTCGTGGCTTTCCGTATGCTGGGCAGCGACTACGATGCCGCTGTGTTGGTGGCAGGCATCTGCGGTTTCGGACTTGGTGCTACGCCGAATGCCATGGCAAACATGAGTGCCGTGTGCTACAAATACCACTATTCCGTGAAACCGTTCCTTATAGTGCCGATTATCGGTGCAATGTTTGTAGATATGATTAATACTGGAATAATAACACTGTTCCTCAACTGGATAGGATAAACGCTGCGATGGAAATAACAGAAAAGTTGGTAAGGGAGAAGTTTGAATTTTTCAACCGGCAGATTTTCGGGGGCAAACTCCCCATGCCGCGAATCGGCTTGAGCAGAGCGCGCACTTTTCTCGGGGCATGTACGTTCAAAACAAGAAGAGGACTTCTCGGCAAGAAAACACGATATGATTTTGCCATACGCATCAGTACGATGTTTGATATGAGCGAGACGGAGTTTGAGGATACGCTGATACACGAGATGATACATTATTATATCGGCGTGAACCAGATAGAGGATACAAGTGCTCATGGACAGAAGTTCCGCTCCATGATGGCTGACATCAATTCCCGTTTCGGCAGACGTATCAACATTTCGCATCGCAGCGAAGGAGACAAAGGAAAAGCTTCTGCCGAAGGCGTGGCAGTTCAGCGCCGGCAGTATCATGTGATAGCCGTGGCGAGTCTTGTCGACGGCAGGACTGGCTTCAAGGTATTGCCGCGGGTTGCGCCAAGTATTCTGAAGTTCTATAACGGACTGCTCTCGTCGGGCATGGTGAAAACAGTCAGCCTATTCATGAGCGATTCACCGTTTTTCTATTCCTATCCCAATTCCTCGTCGCTTCGTGTGCACATAATTGAACCAGACACCGTGATGCAGCATCTTGAGGGGGCTGTGAATATATACTGCGACGGCAAGACGCTGAGGGTGGAGCGTTAGATGCTAATTCCGTGAACAGTAATTGCAAAATTATTCTTTAGGGGCTTTCAATCCTCCTACAATATCTTTATTGTCCAGGTTCTTGGCTGGCTTCTTTACTTCAATTTTGTTGTTGCCTAATTTTAGTGACAGTCTCACTCCGAACTGCCTGCTTACATTTACTGTGTGAGTAAAACCTGTATATTCGCCTTGTGTCGTATATTGTGTTTGGGCTTTATGGTTCTCAAACGGGCAGACAGCCCAAAGGGAAATGGTGAGTTTGTCGTCTTTCAGAAAACTTCTCTGTAAGCTCAGGTAGTCGGAATGATAGTTTGCCGCACGTCCGTACAAGCCAGACAGGTTGTGTCCGAATGATGCTCCGCCACCAACATTAAGCAAAAGGTTCCAAAATAGTTTTTGGGAAATATTTCCACTGACATTTCCGTATAGCCCTTTGTTGTATATGCCCTGTTCCGGGTAGTAGTCTTTCATCAAGCCCAAAGTGCTGTTTATAGAAATCCTTGTCTTTGGCGTTGGAGTCCATTGCAGGAAATCCATAAACGATGCCATGCGCACATGAAGGGCATTGGCGTATGTGGTTGTGCGGACATTGTCCGCCACGTAATCTACATTTGTCAGAAAATTGTTTGTGAAACCATAGGCAAGAATCATCTGATTTGTCGTTTTGCCGGTGATGTTTGTCCAAGTTATAGCCATCTGGCTACTTCTGCTGCTTTTAAGATTAGTGCTGCCGTAAGTCTTGGACTCCGGCTGTATGATAACAGCTGGATTCAGGTAGTTGATACCAGGGCGGTTGATGCTCATGGCATAGTTGTATTGGATAGTGTTCACATCATTCAGTTTATACAGAATATTGACTGATGGTACAAAATCATTAAGGTTGCAACTGTACGCATCTCCATTCCCTTTAGGATAAAATCCTTTCAGACGTGAGAACTCATAGCGTAATCCTGGACGGAAATTCCATTTTCCATACTGAGTGTTCCATTCCAAATATGAAGCGGCTATATTAGTAGAATGATTGAAAAACGAAGAAATGCTCGTTTCTTTTCCCGAATAATTTTGTTCGGTTGTATTTTTGCTAAGGCGGTAAATATATTTCAATCCGAAATCAACAGTGTTATGTTTGTCGATACTTTTTGTGTAGTCAAATTGTATAGTGTGTTCCGTGTTGTTGTTCTTTACGTGTCTGTTGTATGCTGTATAATCCATAGGCATGTTGAAAAAGTTGGTATATACGATATTGTTGTCTATTTTATTCTGTGTACCATTTAGCATGTAGCTAAGTGTAAATACATTACCGGGTTTTCTCGTCTTGTGCTGATAGTCCATGCGTAAGTTGTAGGTACTGTACCTGTTGCGTGGATTAAGATTATTCTCATCGTAAGAATAAAGCAAATCGTTCAAGTTGTAGTAACGGCTGTAATTTGACATGGAATTTGTTTTATATGATAAAAAATAACCTCCTGCCGAAAGAGACAGGAGATTAAGAGAGTCAATATCACAGCTTGCTGCAATGTTCATGTAATGGGCATTGCCTCGACTTTGGCTTTGCCGCTGCATATCGAGAACTTGCCCGTTTCTGTATGATACGGAAGAATGTATGCTACTTTCACTTTCCTTCGTCGGGTATTGTGTGAAAGCATAATTTGCCGATAAAGTAGTCTTTCCCAAACTTGTAGCAGCGTATGCGGAACTACGGTTTGTGCCGTTGTTGTTGACGCTTGATGACAGCATTCCTGTTGAGCCTTTTAGTAAAGAATTGCTGCTCGTGATAATATTCAGCACAGCAGATGTGCCTTCTGCATCGTATTTTGCTCCAGGTTCGGTAATCACCTCAATCTGTCTGATTGTTGAAGCCGGTATTGCTTTAAGAATGTCTTTTGCAGACATTCCACTTAGCGTAGGGTCAAGATGTCCGTTGCGATAAATCTTGTAAGAAGAATTTCCTTTCACCAAAATATTGTCTTGCCCATCGATGGTTATCAATGGAACTTTGCGGAGTATTTCAAAAACAGAACTTGCTTTTGCCTCTTCATCATTGGAAACATCATAGGTTAATTTTCCACTGCCAACTTTCACCAATTTTCTTGCAGCCATAACTTTCACTTCATCCAACTGTTTCTCGTATGAAAGTGTGGAATCTTTGTTTTTGCCAATTTCCATAATAAACATGTCCTTATAGTTGATTGCCATCTTGTGATGATTGGGAGTAATATTAAATTTCATATCCCAATAGAATGTAGGTCCTGTGAGAGGGGCTGTGGTGTAGTCTTTAGGAAATATAATTTTACTGTTGTCAATATCAAGCTGAATTTCTCCAATAGCGCTCAGAATATCGCGACCTATAGTGAGAGATTTGTTTGAAGTCAACGGTATTTCTGCAACGATATTGTGAACCTCCAATTCTCCGATATTCATTTTTTCTACGATTCCCAGCAATACTTTTTGCCTCATGTGTTCAACTGTATCTGGTAAAATCTTTAAATTCAATGCTTTGGCTGTTTCAATAGGAATGACTGTGTGCTCACTGCGTGGATCAATAGCAAATGCTAAAGGCTTGTTGTTTATATTTGCAGTGATATTCCACATATTGTTGCAAGGAATGGTAATATCATGTGATAATGGAATGATTTTTATTGGTTGCTGATTCTTTAAAGCTTGTATTTCTTTATTGAACGTGAATAGTGCTCCTACCAATCCCTCGCGAGGCTGTGAAGACAACGCCGGGAGAATGTTGTTCATCATCGAAGCAGCACTTGCATATTGTCCTTGTTGACAGAGTGTCTTGGCAAGAAGAATGATGAAATTATATGTATTTTGGGTTCCAAGTTCTGTCTGATGCTTATTAAGTAAAATATTAATAGCTTGCATGGTTTGTTCAGGTTGGTTGAATTGGTATCCAATCATTGCTTCGGCAATATTTTTCAGCACCTCCGACTTCATCTGAGATTTTAGCTGTGGATATTGTTTGTTCAATTCCAGCCAGTTTTGACTATTTACGAGTTGACCGACTGTTTGGTCTGCATTTTGTGCTGTTGCTAATAAATGACAGAAAAACAATAGTAATATAAATAATGATTTCTTCATATGTTTGAATCTTAAATTATATAGAAGGTTGGCTTAAAAAGTCAACCTTCTTCTGAATTCGCATTTTATAGTAATACTTTAAACATTAGAAATTAATTGTACCTGTAATGGCAATGGGGTCAATACTTATTCCAAAAGGAGGAGTTGTTGGTGGAGGAGGAGTAATTGTAAATGTAAACGTTGGAGATACCGTAGGATCGATATCAATATCAAGCAATAACGGATATATTATATTTCCATTTTGTTTGTATGCTCCAACGGAAAAATTCTCAACCAAATAAATTTTGGATTCCAATGACTGATTCATCCTTTTTTTCATAATCAAAAAATTTAATTAAACATTTTATTAAAAACTTCAAAATCAGAAATCTTTTTTGTTGATTTCTTTTCTATATAATCTTTCTCTTTTGCTATTAACTTACGATTTTCGGATAATACCTCCATTGCATTTGCAAATGTCGAATTATCTGTAAATCGTTTAAAATATCTAAAAGCACTAACTTTTAAGTTAATAGAATAAAGTAATTCTATTATATATAGCTTATTATAAATAAACAGATTACTATCGGCCTTATAATTTACATCTTTAATTGTCTTAAACTTATGGGCAAATTTTACGGTGTTTATTACATAACAATTGCTTCCTTCTAAAAATGTTTTTAAGCTAAGGAATTGTTCTTCAAATCCGTATGATTTAAGACCAATTAACCCATGAATTTTTTCCCAATATACTTTTGTTCCGCAATATGATGCACCCATTAGACAAGGAATTTTTGAAAAATCCGTTTTTATGTCAGTATTATATTTTAACCAATTATAATTTAGCGAAACTAAATCGATAGAAACGCCACCAGCTGTAGAATCTGATGGAATATATTCATTATTTTCATTAAAAATTAATTTATTAGTTAGGCAGCAATATAACCCGTTGGGATTATTTTCAATTATATTAGTAATTTTTAAATCCCAACCTATTGTTTCAGCCCTCATGTGTGCATCTAACAGTAAAAAAAAATTGGTAACAGATAATTTAACACCTTCTTGTCTTGATATAGCAGGTCCTTTTGATATTCTATGTTTAACATACAAACAGTCAAATTCATTTTGAAGATAGTCGTAATTAAAGTTATCGTCAGAATTATCGTTAATCAAAATTATCTTATATTTTCCCAAAGACTTTTCTTTCAGACTTTTGAGCGTATTGAAAACTTCTTCACCTTCATTTTTAAAGGTAATAATTATAGTTAATTTACAATCCATTATATAACCTCCCTTATATCAATAACAGTTAATAGCTCAGAATAATCAAAGGAAACGTATAAAAGTCCTTCTTTTTTTATTTCTTCAATCACATTAATTATTTCACATTCAAGAAAATAGGAAAACTTTTCATTTGAATGTATTTCATTCAGTATATTTGTAAATGAAACGACTTTAGAATTTGCTTTCTCAAGAATAAAGTATTCAAGGGAGTCCTTATTAATCTCTATTTCATTGATTTTCCCTTTATTAAGAAATTCTTGATACAAGATGTAAGAATCATTATTAAAGATTTTATATGAAAAAGAATTTTCTTTATAATACTTCTCAACTTTTATAAATTCATGCCAGATGTTTCTCTCTGCCATTTTTACTTTTTCGATAATATTACAATTATTTATAATCTCGTTTGAGAGTAGATTCTTTGGTAAAAAATTATATACTTTATTTAATCTGAATGAATTGTCGTTTTTTAACTTCTCAAAATATCTGCTTGTGTGCATTATTGCCAATTTACTCATGTTATGGCTAAATGTATTAAGAAAAAAACGTTGATATCTTAGATTTTCAATTGCTTCAGACACATCTTCGTTTGTTTCTTCCAATAATCCGCAAATGACATTCATTCCATTAATATTTATACCATATTTATATGCAAATTTTATAAAAAGTAAATTACTGGCGTAAGAATTTTTTTTATCAATTTTTGTTAGAAGTTTATCGCTTGGTGATTCGTATCCTATTTGTACGCTATTAAAACCTGCCAGGGACATTTTTCGAATAAATGTCTCTGTAAAATCTTTTGTTATAATTTCTGCCAATATTATACTAAAGTCAGGATACTTATATTTAATTTCTATAAGAGAATCAAGCAGTGAATTAAAGCGAGAAAAATCATTTGCAACTAAGTCATTATCAAGAAATGCAAAATTATAAATATTGTATTTCTTGATAGCTTCTTCTACATATTTTCTTACGTTAACGATATCTTTAACTCTGTGCCTGTATCCTTTATTAAGGTAACAAAAATGACACTTTCCCCAATGACAACCACGACTGCTTTCGATAAATAAAAAAGGGGCTTGTTGTATTCTATATTCATTTTTCTTTGAAATGTAGTCAAAGAAATCTGGATAGTATTCTGTTTTATTTAAATCAACAAAATTTGATAATTTTTGCTTTGATGTGTATATGCCATCTTTTGCTCTAAAGGCAAGGTGGGGAATGCTATATAATTCAGAAGCATCATTTTTATTTGATACGACATCAGAAAAAAGTTTTATTGCATATTCACCTTCTCCCCATGTAGCAAAATCAAATTGATGAAAATTCTCCAAAAAATCAATTGCAGCATATTGAGACTCCATTCCTCCTAATACAACAATTGTTTGTGGAGAAATGTGTTTTATTTTTTCACAAATGATTGAAGACGGAATCCATTGGTATAGTTTAGCAGAAAATCCAACATATAAGACATCATCCCATTTTATTTTAGCGATTTCATCATTTAAGAATTCGTCTAATTTATGATAAAAACTATTCATATGTCTGTCTATGTAATAAGGGTCTGCCGACAGAAGGCTTGGTCTTAAACCTATTAGAAAACCTTTAATATTACTTATTGCCTCTATGTCATTGTATTTTATAGCCAAATAATTGTCATACAATAACAAAGCGTTATTCTCATCACGTTTTTTATCGTCAGTTAAATTCCATAGGAATTCATTTTCTAATTTGTTTAATTTCATGTTCCAATACTCTATCTTTACTTCATAATTATAAAAGAAAAGATATTTCTTGAGAACAGACATCGCAGGAGAAGGCATTTCTATCAAACTTGGCGACATCCAATTTAATAGTATGTATTTCATAAGCTGTAAAATTTGATGCAAAAATATATATTTATATATAATAATGCAAGCAAATCTTTGTTTTTTTTATTTTTTTGTGTTACGTATTTTTTTTGTTTGCGGTTTTTAGAAACAGTTAGTTCCTTGTCAATTTTGTTGGTAATTTCTTTCTCAAATCAGTTGAAATTAAATTTCCTTTCTTCCTTCAGAAAAATAAAAGATTCAAGTTTAGGATTTAGCGTAATTGGTTGAAAGCAGAATACACTTTGATGCTAAACATGAAAACATTATCTTATGAATTTTACATTTTAAGTTACCGGAACTTCTGTATTGGAAACATCAATACTGGTGCCAACGAATAGCTTTGACAATGCTGATTAATATAAAAACAGCATTATGTCCCCGTTGAAAGTGTGAGGGATAAGCATCGACCCCTCACACTATCCCTCACACCTCAGAAGTCCGATAAACAGGGACTTTCAAAGCGTTTGGTGAGGGTGTGAGGGTAAAATGACCAAAAAAATTTTTTGAATTAAAACGATTATACAACTAAATCAGAAACTTCAATAAAAAGAAAAATTCCCTGTCATTGCTATCGGAAAATGACAGGGAATTTTACGGTGTTGCTGCAGGTATGGGAAAAGAACAATTTACATCAGTTCGATGCCGGCTTTAGCCTTTATAGAATCGCTGACGGCAGGTCCGTTGTTCTCCCAGTTGTTACATGGTCCATTGGCATTCTTCAGATACTTCTCCGTTGGCGTCCAGTTGTTGCGCACGGTGATACACGACGAACCCTCGTCGGTATAAAGATAGAACCAGTGGTTAGGGTCGTGGGCATAGCCCGGAGAATATATGTCGCGCACCACGTTTTCTTCGACAAACGAGTGTGGCTGCGAACCAAGGGTATATATGCCCGCAGTGTCATACATGTGCTTGGCATAATGGTGGATAAGATTGCCCTTAACCAAATTGTTTGCCATGGAACAAGCCTGTTGGTTCCATCCCCAGCCCATGCTGATGCCAGTATATGAAACTTCGCTAATCTCATTGTGCAGAATCTTGATGTCGCGCACGAAACCGGCACCAATTCCCACACAGCCCCAGTCTTCGTTGGTAACATCCGTGATGATATTGTTGTCGATAGTCAGTCCGGTGCATATAATCCTACTGTCTGAAGGATTATACGGCAAGTGAGCCTCATGAGCCTCCGGACCGAAGCTGCCGGCAAGAATACCGTTGCCGCCAATGTCCTGAATGTTGCAGCGCGAGATACTTCCGCCCTTAGTATACTGATAAAACTCCACTCCAGTAGAGGCGCAATGCTCAAAAGTGCAGCCACGGAAATCTATATCTTCAGCACAGCTCACGGTAACCGCCGCCGCCGGTCTTCCAACCCATCCCTGGTTGTCGAGCTTATGGTCGCCGTCAGGACGTATCATCTTAGGGCGCAGCTTGTAAGCCTCCGTCATATACATTCCAGCCTGTAGCGGTGCATGACCGGCAATAGAGGGGCGCATCCACGTAGCGTAGCTGAATGTTACGCCCTCAAACTTAACCCCCTTAACGAGGCAGTCGGGCGTTCCTTCAACCCTCATCAGAGTTTCCACGGCAGGAACTTCAACATCCGCCTTAGCCATGTTCTCGCCACTGCGCGGCATGTAATACACCTTCTGCTCCCGGGCATCGAGATACCACTCGCCTGGAGTGTCGAGCAGTTCTTTTGCATTGGTCAGATAGAAGGCAGAGTTATGTCCGTCAGTCGTTACCATAGGCGACGGCCACGGATGCATGAAATGGATATGGCTCTCCGGCTGATGGAAAGTTACGGCAGCGCTGTCGCCTTGAATCTTTATCCCCTTGATGCGCAGATTAGCCACGCACCACATCTCGTGGATTACCATTTCGACATGTTTAGTATTCAGAATCTTCCTTACGGCAGCCGCAGGAACAAAAATCGTTTCTTTCTTCTTGTCAACGCTGCGTATGCGGAACATCTTCTCGAAGTCAGCCACGTCGCGTGCCCTGTCCGCTTTTTTCCCGTTCACCCATAACTGTCGGAACTCCAGTGGTCTGCCGTTAAACTCCGGTACGTCGGCAACATACAGTTTACCCTGTTTCTTCCATCCCGAAATCCTCACGCCGCCACTGATTACCGCCTTGCCGTCGGCAACGATGCGGGTGCCGTTGTCCTCGGGGCGCACGATGATAGACTGGTTCAGACGGTAAGTTCCCGGCTGCAGTCGGATGCAGATATCCTCAGCCTTGTTCAGTCTGCGTTCCTCTCGAGCCTGTTGCAGAGCCTGCTCTATGGCATAAGGTCCAGGCTTCACCGTTATATCGGTAGCGAAGGCGGATGCAATAGAGAGCAGTGCAAAGCCTGCAAGCAATATTTTCTTATTATAATTCATAATTTATAATTCATAATTCATAATTGGTCGGAGACTAACCAATTCTTTATTCTTCATTCTTCATTAAAAAGAAGTAGGCATCCACACCGTCATTTCGCTCTTTCCTCTGTTGCCCCAGGCGTAATAAGGAATAAGGCGCACCTTAACGGTTTGTTTCTTGGCAGTAGCCTCACGGTAGAGCTGTCCCTTCCACGAAGCCTCGTTGCGGTTAATAACTTCACCCTCGAGAGCCTTTATCCTACTGCCGTCGATTGTCATGTCGACAGGAGAGAACTTAGCGTCGAGCGGTATGGCGATGTCGTCGATAGAAACACCGTTGAGGTCGTTGCTCTCAAGACAGTATACGATAGGTCCGCGCTGTACGGCAACCTGTCCGCGGCTCTCCTCAACAAGAGGGTTTGCCTCGACAAGACGTGTGCGCATCGGCATATTAAGCGACAGTACGTCGCCCTTCTTCCATGTGCGGTTAACGGAAACGTATGTTCCAGCCTTTGTATCCAAGGCAAGCTCCTCGCCGTTGACGCTCACTTTAGCCCCGTCGGTACACCAGTCAGGAATGCGCAGTTTAATCTCAAACTGCTTCTTTCCCTTCAGTTTGTCGACAGAGATGTTCACGGCTCCGTCCCAAGGATAGTCAGTATTCTGAGATAGAGCAATATCCCCTATACCGTCGATTTTGGTATTCAGAGTGTTGTCGCCATAAAGGTTTACATAAATTCCACCCTTCTCGATGGAATAGGCATAGTCTTGTGCTTCACAAAGCGTGCGCAGCGTGTTAGGCGGACAACAGAAGCAGCTGATGTATTCCGTGCGCTCCTTAGGCCAGCGCAGCGTATAAGGCAGATCCTTAGACATACGCATAGGGTTGGTATAGAAATACTTCTTTCCGTCGAGACTGATGCCCGAGAGAATACTGTTGTACAGGCAGTTCTCCACGACGTCAGTATATTTAGCCTCTCCAGTAGCCGAGAACATGCGCCAGTTGAAAAAAAGGTTGCCTATGTTTGCACAAGTTTCGTTGTGAGCCGTGGAGTGAGGCAACTGATAAGGGCGACCGTAGCTCTGGTGCACCTTCTGCACATTGTCAGGCTTGTAGTCGGTTCCGTCAGGCGAAGTTCCGTCGTAGAGAGCTCCGCAGGCTCCCGTGATATACATCTTTCGTGTAACGATGTCAGTCCAGATAGATTCCAGATTCTTCATCAGCTGCTCTTCGCCACTCTCCAGATAAAGGTCGGCAACACCGGCATAAAGGTAGTTGGCACGTACGGAATGCCCCATGGCATTATATTGTTGGCGGAACGGCACACGGTCTTGATTGTCGTCAGTTCCGTTCTCCACCTTACCGCGAATGTCAATGAGCTTTTCGGCAAGTTCCAGATACTTCGGATTGCCAGTTTCGCGATACATCTCAGCTATTGCCATATAGTGAGACGGACAGATGGCGTTGCGGGCCAGTTCGTCAGAAGCGCGCTTGTAGAAATCATAAAGGAAATCGGCAGCCTTCACGGCACAGTTGAAGAGGGTAGTCTTTCCTGTGGCGCGTTTGTGCATAATACCTGCGGTGATAAGATGTCCCAAGTTGTAGGTCTCGAAGTTAAGTCGGTTACCGAAGGCACCGTCTTTTCCTGTTCCCACCTTCGTACCAATCGTCTCATTCTCCTTTGCTTCCTCCTTTGCCGTTTGCTGTTTGTTCATCTCGGCGATGATAACCGGAGTATGCAGATATCCGTCGGGGCGTTGCGACTTTTGAATAAGTTCGATAAAGCGGTCCATAATCTTTCCTACTTCCGGATCCTTGTTCACGGCATAAACGGCAGTAAGAGCCTCGAGCCATTTATACATGTCGCCGTCGTGGAAAGGAGGTCCGTGTCTTTTCCCCTTCTTTTCGCCGGCAGCGATAAGGAAGTTGTTCCAACCGTGTGCTTTATCAGATTTCCATGTCTCCCACATGCTCTGTACCGATGTGCCGCTGAACACCCCGAAGCGTTCGCCCCAGAAACCGCCAGTCCATTTAACGGCACTCACTGGCGTAGAAGACACCACGGCATATTTGCTCTTCCCCGTGTCGGTAATACCGTTTTTCTGTGCATGAGCCGGAAATGCGGCAAGCATCAAGGCTGCCGGAACCAGTCTTAGTCCTCCCCAACGGAGGTTATCAAAAATCTTTTTATTTCTCATATTATATTTTTCAATTTTCCCTTCTTTCAATATTTCAATATTTCAATTTTTCAATATTTCCATTTTCCCATTTTACAGTGTTCCTCCTCTTGCTTTCACTCTCTTAGCCCATTCCTCTCGTTCCTTCGTGAGGTTATATCCGCGTTTCGAGAGCCAGTTGTTAATTCTTCCCTTATATTTGCCGAAAGTCTCGTGCTTCTTCTTAGAGCTCTCAGCATCGATGGCATATTCTCTGCCCTCTTTCAGCCATGCCATGATTTGCACTTTCTCCTCCTCTTTAAGAGTAGGAATCATGTCGCACTGTGCAGAGTAAGTAACATTCACCACGTTATAAGTCAGCACATCCTTGACGGTTTCAATCTCTTTGTCAGTCAGGTAAACCGAAAGGTCTGCAATAAATCCGAAATGGCTCTTGTAGAGTTTTTGGTCTTTCTGCATTTCAGCAAATTCCATTTTTTGTTTCTTGGCATCCCCCGTAAGAGTTTTGGCAACAGCCTTGATGCTGTCGCGCTCCGAATAAATGTCGTTAAGTTTGAAATAGCGGTTGGCTACAATGTTCAAAACCTCTTTTCCTTTTTCCGTGTCGGAAATTTTCAAGGCGTCAGTAACCTTCTTCGAGCGCTGCACAATTGTTTCTACATATTTCGGGTCTCTCCCGTTAGAATCCAGTTCTACTGCATTTGCCGCCATGAAGTTTAATGACAACAGGGCAGCTGTTATGACAAAAAACTTTTTCATATATATTGCTAATTTATTTTTTATTTAAAAATTTCCTTTAGATATCTCACGTTCTCGCCGTAATTCTTCTTAACGTTGCGCACATCCTTTACATCACGGCTGCGCTCCACAAAGAGCCATCCATCCCATCCCAGTTTGTCGAGAGTCGTCTTTATCGCCGGCATGTCTATCGCCTTGTCGTTGCGGAGCCAAACACCGTCGGTGTTGCTTGCGTGAATGGCACAGATATTTTTTGCACCCAGTTTTTTGATGTCTTTACAGATGTCGCGCTTGTGTTCCACGGCAGTTTGGAACTTATAGAAAATCCTTATGCCCGCGGAGTTTATTTCCTTGAGCAGCTTCTTGTTTCCCTTGGCGTCGAGAGGAGTATCGATACCGATAATCTTTCCGCGTGAGCGTGCCATTTCGCCAGCCTCGTGGAGGCGTGCCACGATTTCCTTTCTTAGTGGCAACGAGTCTGTCCAGTTGTTGCCGCAGCCGCCCAGTGGCAGAAATGCCACCTTGGAATCCATCACGTCAAGAGCGTTCAGACAGTCTTCGATAAGCCATTTCCAGGAGCTTTTCTTTGCAAAGCTCTGTCCGTAGAATCCCGACATAGCTATTGCTCCAACCTTAATTCCAAGACTGTCGGCTGTATGGCGAAACATGCGTGCCATTTCCGGTTGCCGCAGTTTGTTGTCGAAGGAGTCACGTTTGCCGAGTCCTCCCATATCCATTTCCAGTCCGTCGCATCCAAGCTCACGTGCGAGTTTGAATTCTCCGATTTTCTGGCGTTTCAGTACCATCCAGTCACACACGCCGATTTGGTATTTCTGTGCTGTTGCTATCTCCGGAAGCATCATGCCACCGAGTAAAACTGATAATAATATATAATTGCGCAATTTAGTCATAGTATATTAAAGACGTATCGGATTGTTATTTGTAATAAACGGATAGCGGTTATTTGTTTCCCTTACCGTAAATCCGTAAATATATTGGTAATGCCTATGGCTTTTAGTCATTTCATTGTTCAATTTATTATTCTAATATTTTATTCAAGTTTCGGATTTATAATCTTCCCTTCCCCCGGCGGGGACGATATAAATCAGAGAGTTTAGTTATTTTATATTGTCAAAATTATCTATTATTGTAGATTGCTAATAATACTTGCCAAGTGAAAGGGTGTTAAATGCTGTGTCCATGAAATAAATTCCATCGAAAGAAAGTAGATTATCGGATTTTTATACTTACCTTTGCCAATGTGTAAGATGTTTCTTATCTGATATACACTAAAGGGTGTGTCTATAAGACTCACATAATAAAAACAATATGGAAGCTATAAAAATTACAGAAGTTCATTGGCACGAAAAATATAATCTCCTGAAAGATTATATTACTGAACATCATCATCTGCCAGACAAGAAGAAAAATGAAAATCGCAGTTTGCTTAACTGGTGGAAATATAATAAGCGTTGTGCTAAGAACGGGAAACTCAGTCCTGAAAGGAAAAAACTCCTACAGGAGCTTAGCGATATGAGAGAGGAGCATTATCTGAATTTCTGAATTCTATATTTTGCTTGTATAAGTAGATGATGGCTTGTAAGTATAAAACCTTTTAATACATAATATTAAAATCGTTTTCTATTGTTCCTATTGTCGTTGAAACAAATCCTGTTTTGCTATTGCAGATATTATCCTTTGTTTTGTCGGCTTTTGTCAAATCTGTATAATTCCATAGAATGACATAATGTATAATAGAGTTATGCAGGTTGTATGGGTTATGCTTGAAAAATTAATTATTAGGGATGAAATCCGGAAAACATATACCAAAATAAGTAAAAAGCGTATTGTCATATACAAGATTTATGTATAACTTTGCAGCAGAATAAAAACACAACAGATATGCAACTTATAAAAGACAAGCAATTCGGTGGTGAGCGTCCTCTCTTTGGCACCCACGACCTGCATCTCGACAATGTGCTCATTACGGAGGGCGAGTCGGCAATAAAGGAATGTAGAAATATTAAGGCAACGAACTGCCGCTTTGAAGGTAATTATCCGTTCTGGCACGTTCATGGCTTCGAGATAGAAAACTGCTATTTTGCTGTCGGTGGACGCTCCGCACTGTGGTATTGCGACCATCTGAAAATGCGCGATACAGTAATAGATGCTCCGAAGATGTTCCGTGAGATGAGTCATCTCGACTTGAAGAATGTTACTATGAACGATGCCGACGAGGTGTTTTGGCGTTGCGACAATATACATATCGAAAACCTGAAGCTCCATGGCGGAACCTATCCGTTTATGTTCAGTCACGATATATATGTTGACGGACTGGAGAGCGACAGTAAATATGTTTTCCAGTATGCCCGCAATATCGAAGTTCATAATGCAAAGATTACCACGAAAGATGCCTTTTGGGAAGTGGACAACGTTACTGTATATGATTCGGAACTGAATGGTGAATACATAGGTTGGCATTCGCGTAATCTAAGACTCGTGAACTGTCATATCACCGGAGAACAGCCTCTCTGTTATGCCGATGACCTCGTGCTCGAAAACTGTACTTTCGGTGAGGACTGCGACCGTGCCTTTGAGTATTCCACTCTCGATGCCGACATAAAGGGTAGCATAACGAACATAAAGAATCCAACTTCAGGACGTATCGTGGCAGACCATATCGGTTCGATAACACTCAATGAAAACATCAAGCAGCCGGCAAACTGCGTGATAGAGGAAATCCACCCTAACCATCCCAAAGGGAGGGAATGAAGATACTTTTATTTATACATATAATTAATATAATAGTAAAAACAATAGCATATAGCCCATAAACCCTTATTTAATATTGTGACCAAGTTACTTGTCCACAATCGTTCCCTCCCTTGGGGAGGGGTAGGGTGGGTTTTATATAATTATGAATTTCGACAAGATAACTCCACGCCGCGGCACAAACTCGTACAAATGGGACAGTGCGGAGGATAAAAACGTGCTACCGATGTGGGTTGCCGATATGGATTTCCAAACGGCACCCTGCATCATTGAGGCATTAAGAAAGCGTGTGGACCATGGCATCTTCGGATATACCCGAGTGCCGGAGGAGTATTACGAGGCTGTAATCTCTTGGTTCCGCCGCCGCCATCAATGGCAGATAGAGCGCGAATGGTTTATTTATACATCGGGAGTCGTTCCGGCTCTATCAGCCGTGATAAAGGCTCTTGCCAACGAGGGCGACAATATCCTAACGCTCACTCCGGTATACAATTGCTTCTTCTCGTCTATCCGCAATAACGGATGCAAGCTAAGCAGTTGTGCACTGAAATACGAAAACAACACGTTTTCTATAGATTTTGACGATCTTGAGCGGCGTGCTGCCGACCCAAAGACGCCAATCCTTTTGCTCTGCAACCCACATAACCCGTCGGGAAGAGTGTGGACGCGAGAGGAACTGCAGCGTATTGGCGATATATGTATAAAGAACAACGTTATTGTTGTGTCCGACGAGATACACTGTGAGATTGTGCATCCTGGATTCAAATACATACCGTTTGCGTCAATATCAGAAGAATTCCAAAAGCACAGCGTAACCTGTATCTCGCCAAGCAAGGCATTCAATATCGCCGGACTGCAGATTGCCAACATCATAGTGGAGAACGACGAGTGGCGCCGTCGTATCGACAAGGCAATTAACATCAATGAGGTGTGTGATGTTAATCCATTTGGTGTCATAGCCACCATTGCCGCATACAATGAGGGAGGTGAATGGCTCGACGAACTCCTCAAGTATATCCATGCCAACTATCTCTTCTTCAAGGAATATTGCGAGAAGCATTTTCCGCAGTTTCCTGTGGCTCCGCTCGAAGGCACATATCTTGCATGGATGGACTGTCGAAGTCTTGGTGTCCCGTCGGAACAGTTGGAAGAGGATATAATGGCAAAAGAAAAACTTTGGCTTAATGCCGGAAGCATGTACGGCAAGGAGGGTGAAGGTTTCATGAGGTGGAACCTTGCCTGTCCGCGACAGTTTGTGGAAGAGGGACTGAAGAGGTTTGCAGAGTATATGGAGAAACGTTAGATTAAAAAACAAATTGAAATTTATTGATTTACTTTTTGTAAGATATGGGGATATTAAGTTTTTTATTTGCAAAGAACAAAAGAGTAGTCTATGAAGAACCGGACCATTCTTATGGAGATGCAAAGCCGATAGATGAAGTTACTTGTGAAGATATAATGAAATATCCCGTATGGGTATTCGACTATGACGAAGAGGATTATTCTGAGGAGCAAGACGAGACATGGCTTGAACCAATATTAGACAAGTGTCTTTATAGCTCGGACCAGTCGGGATATGTATTGTTGAAAATAAAAGATACAAAACTTTTAGCATTTGGGAGCGTAGACATAAAAAACGGTACGCTTATGGATATTTGGTATTTTAATCCAAATGACAAGCTGATGCAAGCCATAAAAACAATAGATATCAACATGCCAATCTCTTTTGTTGCTGTTCCTGAAATAGATCATGTTGTGGAACGCATATATGTACTATCTGACAAGGACGACATTTATGCTTATGAGCAGAAATAAAGAAAGATAATAAAGGGCAATAGAGAACATGGAGACAAGAAAGTTGGTCTTTATCTCTATTGTCTTTATTTTTTGATATAAATTTTGCCGGTTAAGAAATTATTCATACCTTTGCCGACGAAACATCAAGAGCAGTGTAAATCTGCACCAACCGAGCATGACAGCCACGGTGGTCAAGATACGATGTGGAAGATTATGTTTAACTTCAAAAAAATGTCATTATGGATAATAAGCTTTATAACAAATTTGCTGATGCATTTGCAACAGACTCCCTCTCTTCACTTGTAGAATCATTTAACAGCAATGTAGGTTGCCGTGGCTGGGCTTCTGTACGTGCCTATCATGACAGGGCACTTATCGATGAGTTTATCAGTCGTGGTATTGACGTTTCTGCCGTGTCCGACGGCAAGAACATATCGTTTGCCCATCATGTGGCGCTTGACGATAATCGACTCGTGAAAATAGATTAATCGCACCGGCTTTATTGTAGATTAATCATTATTCATTTACTGAATATAAAAAAGTCCATACCAAACCGTCTGCTCTTGGTTCCGTATGGACTTTTTGCTTAGTATTGTTATAGTTACTTTAAATTCCGAAATGCTCCTTCACATCAGGCATAGCCCCATTCTGAGTGCAAACATATGCACTTACCTCTACGGCAAGTTTGTGAGCCTCTTTGATGGACTTTCCGCTAAGTATAGCAGCACAGAAAGAACCCGTGAAAGAGTCGCCGGCTCCAACCGTGTCGGCAACTTCCACTTTGGGTGTTTCCTGATACGACACGCAGCCCGGAGTGAACACATAACTGCCGTTAACACCGCAGGTCAATACGAGCATATCGAGATTGTATTTGCCAAGGATGAGCCAGCACTTGTTCTCGATGTCAAGTCCGGGATAACCAAACATCCTGCCGATTTGTATAAGTTCCTCGTCGTTAATCTTCAACACGTTGCAACGTTTCATCGATTCGCAGATAACCTCCTTAGTGTAAAAGTTCTGTCTCAAATTGATGTCGAAAATTTTCAGACAGTCATTTGGAGTATTATCCAGGAACTTGTAAATCGTTTCGCGACTCACCACGTTGCGCTGTGCAAGCGAACCCCAGCAAACGGCAAGAGTATTCTCGGCAACCGCCTTAATCTCGTCGGTAAACGGAATATTGTCCCATGCCACATTCTCCTTTATATTATATGTAGGCACTCCGGCATCGTCGAGTTCCACCTGTACCGTACCGGTAGGGTAGGGCACACGGGGCATGACATAATTCAGTTGTTTCTCCTCAAGCTGTTCTATAGTCTCCTCGGCAAGTCTGTCCTCGCCCAGAGCACTAACGGCAATAGAGTTAAGTCCGAACTGTCCGGCATGATAAGCAAAGTTAGCCGGTGCACCGCCAAGTTTCTTTCCGTCTGGCAAGACATCCCACAGAGCCTCGCCCAGTCCTACTACATATCTATCTTTCATAGTTGTATATTTGATTTCTTTATTTTGTTAATGATAACGGATAGTGACAAGAGTTATTGTCTTGTTGCTTTGATAAAAGTTATTGCTTTACCTTATTAATATAAGTGAAGAGATACACCACGCCAACAGCCATTACTGCCACAGCACCAGTCTGTCCGATAGCATCGCTTGCAAATCCCATAAACAATGGGAACACCGTACCGCCGAACAGACCCATAATCATCAGTCCACTCACTTCATTCTTGTGGCCGGGTTCAGAGATAAGAGCCTGAGAGAATACGATAGAGAAGATGTTTGAGTTGCCGTAGCCCACGAAAGCAATGGCAGCATATATCACAGCCTGACTTGTGCCCACGAACATGCCAATCATGCTCAGAGCCATCATCACAACGCTGATGACGAAGAAAGTGCGAGCCTTCATAATGCGCAGGAAGAATGACCCCGTAAGGCATCCCAATGTTCGGAAGATGAAATAAAGAGAAGTGGCAAAAGCCGCCTCGTTGAGGCTCCATCCGAGTCGTTCGATAAGAATCTTCGGTGCAGTGGTATTCGTGCCAACATCAATTCCAACATGACACATGATGCCGATGAACGACAGCAAGACGATAGGTTTGCCAAGCAACCTTACGCTGTCCATAAAGCCCGAAGTCTTGCCTTCAGTTTTCTCTTCCGGGATAGCCGTAACGGCGAGGAACATAGCCGCAGCTACACCTATTATCATATATATAGGGAACAGTACCCTCCATCCATATCCAAAGCTCGGAATAGTAGCCATAGCACCCCACATTGCGATATATGGAGCGAGGAACGATGCGATAGCCTTAACAAACTGTCCGAAGGTGAGCGTCGATGCAAGTTTACCCTTGATAACCATCGACACCATAGGGTTCAGCGACGTCTGCATCAGGGTATTGCCGATGCCGAGCAGCGAGAACGATACGAGCATCAGTCCGAAAGTTTCGCCGAAGAGCGGCAAGAGCAATGATATTATCGTTACCACGAGCGACAGCAACACAGTGTTTTTTCTTCCTATCTTGTTCATCAGCATCCCTGTAGGCACACTGAAGATGAGAAACCAGAAGAACACGAGCGACGGGAACATATTAGCCGTAGCATCATTCAGGTTCAGATCTTCCTTCACGTAGTTGGAGGCGATGCCCACCATATCTACAAATCCCATGGCGAAGAAGCAGAGCATCACCGGGATGAGGGTAAGTTTATTATTAGTCTTCATATTATTTACTTTTTTATAGAATAATAAATGGATGAAAAATTACAATGAGAGTTTATGCAACTTAATGTTTTTGAATTCTGCATTACCACCCTTTGTATATAGCTTGATGTTTTCATAAGGTGCCACTGGGAACACCAGGTTTGTCATTGCTATGCGTCCGCCGTCAACAAACAGTTCCACGGACGATTTATCAACAAAGATGTCCACATGATATGTATTGCCTTCACACAGATTCAATGGTCCCCAAGTGGCAAGAGCGAAATCATTCTTGTAGTTGATAGAATTCTCTATACGTGCCGGTAATTTGGCTTGTTCCTCTCGCTGTTTATCCCATGCCAATTCGATTTCATGAGGAGTGGATTTCTTACCGAAATCAGTCAGTCCGCTCTCCGTACGGTCCATAACAACTTTGCCTTTCTTTATATCAAAGTAAATCAATGTGCGCTCACGCTTGTTGTTTGAAATTTCAATGCCAGCTATACCGTCGGCATTTGGTGTTATATCGGCTTCAATCTCGAAAGCACCCTCCATATTTGCAGCAGCTCCTTTCATGATCTTTGTTCCGTCAACAGACTCGTTGCCAAGGTCGTGTGTTACTTTGCGCAGAGCCTTCACCTCAGGAGCAGCATCTTCGGAAACATAATATTTTCCGTCTTTCTCATACAGTTTAAGTTCTCGAGGCAGTCCGTTTGCACCGCGGTTTTGCTTGAATGGAGTGAGGTTAGCATACTGCCAGTTGCTCATCCATGTTATTGCCAACACACGGTCGGCGGTGTTGGAGAATGTTACAGTGGCATAGTGATCTTTGCCGTAGTCGAGCCATTTTATTTCGTGAGCATCATGACATATGAAGTTCTTTCCGTCAAAATCGCCTACAAAATATTCCGTAGCGCTGCCTCCGAAGATACAACCAGGATTGATATTCATTGTCATCACCCATTTCATGTTCTTCTTGTTGCCATTGACAGGCAACTGAAAAAAATCCGGACACTCATACTGACAAGGCTGCTGTCCCAATCCCTTTCCAAAGGAGCTGACGTAAGTCCATTTCTTTAGGTTCTTCGATTTATAGAAGCGTGTTTCTTTGTCGGCAGAAACAATCATATACCAACTCTTGTTCTTCTCATACCAGAACACCTTAGGGTCGCGGAAATCTTTTAGTCCGTCGAATGGGCGCAACACGGGGTTACCTTCATATTTCGTGAAAGTCCTGCCGTTGTCAGTGCTGTATGCGATACATTGCACTTCATCATGGTTTACGCTGTTGTTAGTATATATGGCGATGATGGCATTCTTGCCATATCCTGCGGTGTTGTTCTTGTCTACAACAGAACTGCCGGAGAAAATATGTCCCATAGTGTCGCGTGCGATGGCAGGAGCGAGATGTTCCCAATGCAGTAGGTCTTTGCTCACGGCATGTCCCCAGTGCATGTTACCCCATTTAGATCCGTATGGGTTGTATTGGAAATAGAGATGATATTCACCGTCTTTGTAAACCATGCCGTTAGGGTCGTTCATCCATCCGTAGAGAGGAGTGAAGTGGTATGACGGACGGTAATAGTCGGTGTTTGTAGTATCAAACGTGTTGCTCAGTTTCATCAGGTTTGTTGCAATCGAATTCTTTGCCAGTCCAAGAATCTTCACAGTAGCATTTTTCTTGTTACCAAGAGCGAAAGGCACATAGTAGTCAGCACTGTTCTGTGCCAATCTCACGTCCATCCAAGTGTCGTCTTTAGAGCCTGTGTCGAGCAAAACCTGTGTTTCGTCTTTCTCCTCCTGTATAGGCAAGAGCAGATATTTTGTAGGGTTGTCAATTCTGATAATAGTAGTATCCCCTTGATGTTCAATGTTCATCTTCTGAGCCGTTGCAGGCATAGCACTTGCTGCTGCAAGTAGCAAAATGACAGTATTTCTTTTCATAATCGTGTAGTCTTTTAAATAGGTTTATTATGTGATTTTTAGAATTTTAGTGAAGCAGTGAACTCTACGGTGAATGGTCGCAGATAGCTACCCGTCATAATCTGGTTCTTAATTCCCTTTGCTTCGTCTTTCGTAATCAGTTCCGCCCCGGCGATGCTACCCTTTGCACCAGTCTGATTGAGGAAGTTCACAACAGTGCAACCAAGTGAAAGACGTTTGTTTACTTGCCAGTTCATGCCGCCAAAAGTTTCCCAGTGTCCGTTGAAATAATAAGCCTCGTTGATATTGGCGTAAGTCTTGCTGAAGTAACGGAAACTCGTCCATAGTTTGATGTCCTTTGTAATCATATAGCTTGGATCGAGTTCTATAAGAATCTCAGGTATTTCAGCCACGGTATTGCCAGTAGCATTGATGATGCCAGTATAGCCGTCGTTGAATGTTACAGAAGTTTCGAATTTCTTGTAAGTCGGCTTTTGATATGTAAAGAGGCAATGGAAGTCGAAACCTTTAAACGGATGCATCACGGCGTCTGTAGTCCATCCCCATGTCTGTATGTCATACGCCAATGGCGCAGCTTTAATTTCGCTTCCGTGTTGCAGGTTGAGCGTAGAGTTGTTGTTCGTTTTCGAGATGTAAGAGAACATAGAAGTAAGGCTCAGCCACAGGTTGTTGTAGTAAATTCCGAATCTGCCGAGGGGTACGGAGATTTTGTCGGTGTTAGGCATAGTTGCGGGAGCAAAGGCTTCAAATTTAGGGTGCTGCACTATGTAGGTGAAATCGCCTGTCAGTCCGAAGTTCTTTGTAATCTTGTATGTGGCAGCTACGGATAAGTCATAATTCAGCCAGTTATAGTTGAGGCTTGCCGGTGAGATGAGAGTACCGTCGGCGGCTGTGGCACCGAGATAATAGTCGGCAAATCTGCCAACGAAGTTTCCTTCAGCATTTTTCACTGCAGCGTTTTCTCCTTTTAGGCTTTGCCATTCTATGCGTGCGCCGTAGTATAAGTTCAGATTCTTTGTAATGTCCCAGTCGTGGGTGAGATACAAGGCGAGTTTGTTTTCATGTCCTTTGTAGTATTCCGAAGCGTTTTTGTTGAAATCATAAAAGTAGCTGTCGCGTTTGTTTGCATCCCAAAGTCGCACGGCATAGTTGCCGTCGGCTGGTACGCTCTGGTCATACATCGTGGTATTAGAGCAGTAGTCGATGTTGTAGAACCACTCGTTCATACCAAGTCGGAGCGTTGAGTTGCTGAATCTTTTTGTCAGTTCCGAAGTGAAAAGACACTCGTCGATTGTTCCTGCATTCAGACATGACATACGGGTTTGCACGTATTGTCCGTCATAGGAATTTATCTTTCCGTCAAGTCCTCTATACTTATAGTCGTAGAGTCCCTGGTTATCCTGACTCTTCAGATTGACGAGTGCCATCGGTGTCTGATAAACCATCGCACCGCGACTATGATCATAGCGAAGGGCAACCGTCCAGTCCAGTCCGTTATCCCAATGGTATTTGTTCATCAGCGTCAGCTCGCTCGACTTGTTCAAGCTGGCATCATATAGAGTAGTCTGTTCTATTTCCCCGGTACGCATGTTGCGATAGGTCATGGTGTTGTCTGTAGGCAGATATGATGTAATGCCGAGTTTGAACTTGCCGTATTCCTTCACGCTGCCGTCGCCTACATAGATGAACGGTGCGCTCTGTGTTGCATAGTTGTATACGTTGTGGCTGTTGCTGTATTTGTATCCAATGGTGAATTCACCGGCATTGTTGTTATACCTTCTTGTGATAAGAGCTTTGTAAATCTGAGTTCTGTCCTGATAAGGTGTAGATTTAATCTTGAATGTTCCCGGATCGAAATCCTGATACATGTTTACGCTGTAGAACCAGTTCTTTGCCATTTCGCCATTCATGTTCAGTGAGAGTTCCTGCAGTCCGAAGTGGTTACTCTTGTAATTGAGCGTTCCGTTGAAACCTTTTTGTCCGAGTTGAGTAAAAGAGTTTACTGCATATCCGATGTTTCCAGTTGTTATAGCCGTTTCGGCAATCTTGAGTAGTCCTTGATGACTCAGACTCGCATCACCTCTCCATATAGTATTTACAGAATGAGGATTAGTGGCGTATGTAACAGGCAGACCGTTCTCCATAACATTTACGTCGGCAGACGGCAGACCGATTTGAATCTCTCTTGGTCCGTTTGCACTCGCAGCATTAAGCATAACGTTGCGGTTGCCTTCTTCCTTTGAATTACTGTTCTCGTTCTGTGCAGCAGCTGTGATGCTTACCATCATCAGCAACATGCCGCCAATAGATTTCGGTAAAGTTTTCATAAAAATACTCTTTAGATTTTCGTTGTTTGATTTTTCTGCCGCAAAGTTATGTAATGTATTGACAGCCAGCGAGAACGGATGATACATAAACGAGAACGAATCGTTCGTTGCATCATTTGTTGCATGCTATGAACGATTCGTTGCAGTGTTTTTGGCGTTTTGATTTGGATGAATACTTGCAAACAGCTTCTACAAGTAAAATCCTTGTTACAAATAAAAAAAAATCTTTTTCGGTGATTTTACCCTCACACCCTCACACTTCGATGTAAGACGTTAGAAATGTGGGGGTTAAGTGGTGAGGGTAAGTGTGAGGGTAGGTGAGGGTAGGTGTGAGGGTGTGAGGGTGTCTGTGAGGGGTAGAGGTGAATGAAACCTTTATTTTCCCACTTCCCCCGGAGACATACCGAATTCCTCTTTAAATCGTTTGGCGAAGTAAGACGGAGTGGTAAAGCCAACATCGTATGCCACTTCTGAAATGTTCTTGTCGGTAGTTTCGAGCAACTGTTTCGCTTTTGCCAAACGAGCCTTGCGGAGAAGATCGACAACGGAAAAACCGGTCAATGCCTTCACCTTGCGGTAGAGCTGCACGCGGCTCAAGCCCATCTCGCTGCCAAGGTCTTCAACGGAGAATTCTGCATCCGGAATGTGCTTATTGATTACCTTGCGGAGCTGAGCAACGAAAGTCTGGTCTTTCTCCCCAAGACTCTCCTGCTCCTCGTCTTCCTGTAAAGAACCGGAGAAAATCTTGCGCATCTGCCTACGGCTTTTCAGCAGATTCTCAATGCGCGCTATCAATGTATCGGCAGTAAACGGCTTGGTTATATAAGAGTCGGCACCCTTTTCGTATCCCTCCGTGCGCTGTTCTTCGAGCGACTTCGCCGTGAGGAGGATTACAGGGATATGACAGGTAGAAATTTCCTCCTTCATGCGGCTGCAAAATTCCAATCCGTCCATTACGGGCATCATGACATCGCTCACCACAAGCTGCGGCACCATTTTGCGAGCCATCTTCAGTCCTTCCTCTCCATTCTGAGCCTCAACCACATTATATCTTTTCTGCAAGATACCTTTAAGATACGTTCTCATACTCTCGTTGTCGTCGATAACGAGAATGAGCGGACGGTTGTTGTCGTAGTCTTCAGTTCCGGTAATAACAGTCAGATTCTGTTCCGCAATGATATTCTTTACCGAATAGTCGTCGGCAAGTTCCGGTTCAGCCTTTATCTCCTTCTGATTGTCTTTAGTTGCATCATATCCCGGTTGCGACTCTGGAATACGGAAGTAGAAGCGACTTCCCTTTCCCGCTTCGCTGTCTACCCCCACCTCACCGTGGTGTAAATCCACATAAGCCTTAACGATAGCCAGTCCGATACCCGTTCCGCCCACAGAATTCTTTGCCTGATAGAAACGCTCAAAGATATGTCGCCGGTCATCTTCCGCCATGCCCTTGCCCGTATCTTCAACAGAAACTGTGTATTTCCCGTCAGCATGCTCCAGTATAGTAGTAACACTTCCTCCCTCCGGAGTATACTTTATGGCATTGGTCATGAGATTAAAGTATACGTGTGCAATTTTCTCCTTGTCTGCAATAGCAATACATTCGCCTTCTGTCTTTATGCAAACATTGAGTTTGATGTGCTTGCGCTCAGCCACAGTATAGAAGTCCTGGTTCCATGTTGTTAGTTCTGCGGCAAAATCAAAGCGGTTAAGCGCCAGCCGGGCCTTGTCGTTTTGAATCTTGCGGAATTCCAGGATTTCGCTTACCATCTGTGTCAGAATACCCACGTTGCGGCGTATCATCCCTACCAGCATGCGAGCTTCGCTGCCTAAGCTACCGCTTTCGGCAAGTTGGTCGGCAGGTCCGGAAATAAGAGTCAGCGGAGTGCGCAGCTCGTGCGAGATGTTTGTGAAGAACCGTAGCTGGTTTTGGGTCATCAGCTGCATGTCTGCCGTCATCTTTTCCTGTTTCATCATACTGTGTTTCAGTTGCCTGTTGTATTTCGTCTTAGCAACGAAAGCCTTCACGGCAAGTGTGCATGCAACGATGAGCAAGATAACGAGAAACAGCAGCATGAAGAGATAACTCCGTTGAGTGTCGAAGGCATTGGTAGTAGTCTCCACTCTTTTGCGCAGCGACAGCAGATTGTCGGTCTGCCGTTTCATTTCGTCGTCCTGCATGAGCAATACGTTGGCATTGTCGCTCGTTACGAGAGCCGACGACAGCAGATTTTCCCTCTTGAATTTCCTTTTTTGCAGAATATTCATGGCGAGTTCCATAACCTTGTCGCCGCGAGTGGGGTAGATATACGAAGCCAAGAGTTCACCGTCCCTGACCATCTGCAGTCCGCCGCCGCTTTTTGCCACGGCGTCAGTACCGAGAAACTTAATCCTGTTCATGTCAATGTGATGCTTCCTTGCAGCTTCCATTGCTCCCTTTGCCATACGGTCGTTGTGGGCAAATACATAGTCGAATTGAGGATGATTGATGGATAGCAGAGAGTCCATCAGCCTGTAGGCTCTCTCTTTAGTCCAGTCGGCATCAAGATGAGCCACGACATTCATGTTGGCATGTTTTTCCACCTCACTGTCGAACCCCTTTCTTCGTTTGATGGCAGGCGAAGACGATTTCAGTCCGCCAATCTCAAGTATATTTCCGCTGCCTTTAATCTGTGTAGAGAGAAACTTTGCGATGTCGCGTCCTATCTCCTCGTTGTCAGCACCGATATATGCCGTGTATTTATTGGAATTAGTCTTGCGGTCGAACACGATAACGGGTATTCCCTTGTCGTAAGCCCTGTCTATGGCTTTTGACACTTTCTCCTGAGTGGGTGCCACGATAATCATGTTTACCCCCATGTCGATGAATTGGTCGATTTGTTCTATTTGCCTGTCAGCATCGTCGTTGGCCGACAGTATTTTAAGACTCACTCCATCCTGTGCATACGAGGCGATACGCAGTTCGTCGTTCATCTTGCTGCGCCAGATATCGTCGCTACACTGCGACACGCCGATTATGTATTTTGGACTTCGCTTTCCGCAAGAGTATAAAGTGCAAGCCAATATTGCTGCAACAATTATTGTAGTTACGTTGCTTACTTTCATAGTTGTAGATATTTGTTGCCGAGTGTATATCCTTTTCCTTTCACTCATAAATCATGTAGAAGAAACAAAAGGTTTTTAATGGCGTGAGTGTTTATATAAAATACAGTCGGTGCAGATATATTGCACCAAAGGTGCTGTATTGCTGCACCTTTGGTGCCACTTCCGTTTAGAGAGTCTACATGAATGGATCGAGCAGAGCCATCAGGTCAGCTTTCGACATAGCTCCACTTTCTCTGTACAGCACTTCGCCGTTTCTGAAAAGCATGAGCGTAGGTACGGAACGTATGCCGTATTGTGCTGCAACATCGTTGTGGGCATCCACATCCACCTTTATGATACGTAGTTTGTCGCCCACTGCCTTTTTCAGTTCTTCCAATACAGGATGCATCATCTTGCAAGGCTGGCACCATGTGGCAAAGAAATCAACCAATACCAGTTGATTGCCGGATATTACGTCGTTGAATGTTTCCATAATGGATAAGTATATCTATATATTTTTTATGATGTTGCAAATATAGACATTTTTATTTTATTGGCAAATATAAAGGCATTCGGTTTTTTATTTTCTGTCATTTTTATAGTTACATTAACTGCAAAACGCATGAGATGTTGCTATATATAGTAATGTGGAAATGATAGAATTTTATATATTTATTGCGAAATGAAAGAAATAATAACGATCTACTAATAAATTTGAATTAAAACATTTGTTTATATAACAGTTTTTATTAATTTTGCACCCGTACAAACACAAATACAACATTAAGAACGTATAATAATGCGTGTTGATAGTTGATATTAGGTATTAGAGAGAAACAAGTAAAGAGAAAGTGTAATTTTTAAGAGTATCGATTATGAACAAAAGATTCGCAATCGTTATGGCTGGCACACTCCTAAGTGCGGGAGCGTTGGCGCAGTCAACAGTAAAAGGTACCGTAATTTCTCAAGATGATGGAATGCCGATTGTCGGCGCCACGATTCGGGTAGAAGGCACAAACACAGGTACAGTGACAGACATTGACGGAAATTTTTCCGTCGCCGTTCCGGCAAGCAACAAGAAGCTTCGCATAGAGTATATCGGAATGGAAAGCAAAACAGTTGCCGCAAAGGACGGCATAACAATTAAACTTGTTCCTTCAGAGAAAGACCTCGATGAAGTACTTGTAGTTGCTTATGGTAAGCAGAAACGCAGTGCGTTTACTGGTTCGGCAGGAGTTGTTTCTGCCGACGAGCTGAAAGACCGCGTGGTTAGCAACGTTACAAATGCAATGAGCGGACAGGTCGCCGGTGTGCAGGTACTTAACAGTAACGGACAGCCTGGCAGCGATGCCACAATCCGTGTGAGAGGTATCGGCTCTATCAGTTCGAGCAACGACCCGTTGATAATTCTCGACGGAGTGCCGTATGAAGGAAATATCTCATCCATTAACCCAACCGACATCGCTTCACTTACAGTATTGAAGGATGCAGCATCCAATGCCATATATGGTGCACGCGGTGCAAATGGTGTTGTGCTTATCACAACAAAACAGGGTAACTCTAAGGAGGCGAAGGTAACTTTTGATGCAAAGTGGGGAACAAACTCTCGTGCTATTCCGCAATATGATGTTATATCAAGTCCGGGCGAATATTACGAAACCATGTTCAAGGCCCTCTATAATTCAAAGGCATACCATGGTTCAAAGGCAGCCGAGGCATATGCTTATGCCAACGATAATCTTTTTAATGTAGAGAATGGCGGACTTGGCTACCAGATATACACAGTGCCGAAAGGCGAGAATCTTATAGGAACAAACTTTAAACTCAATCCGAATGCCAAGTTGGGATACACCGACGGACAGTATTATTATACTCCAGACGACTGGTATAAAGAGGCTATAAGTTCTAATTTGCGTCAGGAATATAATGCCACGGTGAGCGGTAAGACCGACCGTATGAACTATTATGCCAGTGTGGGGTATCTCGATGACAATGGTATCGTGACCAATTCTTCGTTTAAACGCTATTCGGCACGTGTCAATGCTGATTATCAAGCAAAGAAATGGCTCAAGGTGGGAACAAACATGGCTTATGCCTATTCCGACAATCAGTCGCCATACGGACAGACCTCTGATAGCTGGGGCTCAACGGGAAACCTCTTCTATATCGTCAATTCCATTGCTCCGATATATCCGTTGTATGTCAGAAATGCAGATGGCAGTATAATGATAAACAGCGGTAATGGCAAGAAGACCTACGACTCTGGAACGAACACGAGCTTCCGTCGTCCGTCGCTTTCGGGAAATGCCGTCAGAGACCTCGACTATAACAGCTATCATGATTACCGCGATTTGTTTACGGGAAAGTGGTATGCCAATATCACTCCTATTGAAGGACTAACACTTACGGCAAATATAGCAGCAAACATTCAGAACGACCGCTACAACTATCTGTATAGTCCGTTCGGGTCAAGTATCTCGAGCGATGGTTCCGTTTCCGTTACCTCCACACGCTCCATGAGCGTGAACAACCAGTATATGGCACAATACCAGAAGTTGATTGGCGGAGTGCATAACGTAGACTTTCTGCTTGGTTATGAACAGTTCCGCTTGCGCGACCAGTACTTTGGTGGTTCCAACACCCATCTCTACGATCCGTTCATAGGGGAGCTTGACAATGCCGGCAGCGATACCGACAAGTATCTTTCGTCATACACAAACAAATATATGTCGGAAGGTATCTTTGCCCGCGCACAATACGACTACGACGGAAAGTACTTCTTCAGTGCTTCGTTCCGTCGCGACGCTTCCTCACGATTCTCGAAAGACAACCGCTGGGGTAACTTCGGTAGTGTAGGTGCGGCATGGCTGTTGACAAAAGAAGATTTCATGAAAGACCTCACATGGATAAATTCCTTGAAATATAAAGTGAGCTGGGGTGTACAGGGTAACGACAACATCCTTTACAGTAACAAAGAGCCTAACTATTATGCCTATTGCGACCAATACACGATGACATATAACAATGGCAGCTATTCGCTTGTGATGAAATACAAAGGCAACAAGGATTTGACATGGGAGACATCTTACTCGTTCAATACCGGATTTGAGTTTGAATTGCTCAACCGTAGACTTAACGGTTCGTTCGACTTCTTCTACCGCAAGACCGACGATCTGCTTTTCAATAATCCGGTGCCTGTGTCATCTGGTATCACCACTGGTAGTATTCCTATCAATGCCTTCAATGTGTCGAACACGGGTTTCGAAATTGACTTGAATGGAGTCATTATAAAGACAAAGGACATAGAATGGGCGGCAAACTTGAACCTCACCCACTATAAGAACAAGATTCTGAAGCTTACCGACGAACTTGACGCACAGGGCGGACAAAAAGGAGCTTATTATATACGCAGAGTAGGAGGCTCTTTGTATGAGTCATATCTGAAACGCTTTGCTGGAGTAGACCCCGACAACGGACAGGCTCTGTATTATGTAGACCCTGATAATGGCGACTGGTCTACAACGTCAAATTATGATGCAGCACAGCTCAGCGACTGTGGCGATATCCTTCCTAAGGTTTACGGAGGTTTCGGAACAACAATCAAGGCTTATGGCTTTGACCTCTCGGCTTCATTCTCATATCAGTTGGGTGGAAAATTCTACGACGGAACCTACCAGTCGTTTATGCACAACGGCGGTAGCGGTATGCAGGGATTCAACTGGCATAAGGATATTCTGAATGCCTGGACACCGGAGAATCGCTATACCAATGTGCCGCGACTCGATGCGTCAGATGCTTGTTATCAGTTAGATAGCGACCGATATCTCGTCAGTTCCAACTATCTGAGTGTTAACAACATCACTCTTGGCTACACATTGCCGAAGAGTCTTCTGGAAAAGATTGGAATAAGCGGACTGAGAGTTTATGTAAGTGGTGATAACCTCGGAGTAATTTCTGCACGCAAAGGACTTGACCCTCGCGAGAGCTTCGGACTCGGCAGTTCTACACATGACAGTGGTGCATCACAGAGTAGCTACTCCGTGATGAAGTCTATCGTAGGCGGAATCTCGCTCACATTTTAGTTCTATTAGTCTTATTAGTCCTATTAGTCCTATTAGTATAATAAAAAACAAAACAACACTATTATGACACGATATAACTATAAATATATAATGATGTCATTCGCAATAGCCGCATCATTTGCAAGCTGTGCCGACATCGATGACCAGAATCCGGCAGGATACGTCATAACCGATGAACAAAAGAGTCAAACCGTTGAGGCTGTTCCGGAACGCGTAAAAGCTGATGTTGCCGGAATGTATACCATGATGGGAAAGATGGGAACATATTTTGGTGAGGATGGTAATGGTAATTATCCTCGCGATGACGATGGCGGTTATCCCTCTGTTTGTTTGTCTAACGATCTTAACGGACCGGATATGGTTTCCGACAACAGTGGCTACAACTGGTTCTCTGTGGCTTCAGAGTACACCGACCGTACGCCGAACTATGCTAATCCTCGTATGCGCTACGGATTGTTCTACAATCAGATAAAGGCAGCAAACGACATCATCGCCTCTATCGGAGAAACTACTGAAGAGACTGCCTTAAAGCAATACCTGGGACAGGCTAAGGCTTGCCGTGCGTTCAGTTATCTGAATCTCGTGCCGTATTTCCAGTTCAATTATAAGACTTCGGCAGACAAACCTGCTGTACCTCTCGTGTTGGAAACAACAACAGATTATTCAAATAATCCGCGTGCTACGGTGGCAGAGATATACACTCAGATAGAAAAAGACCTGCTCTCGGCTCGCGAACTGCTCGATGGCTTTACGCCTTCCGACAACAGCTATGTAACAAAAGCCGTTTGCGACGGACTCCTTGCTCGTACCTATCTGAGTATGGGTGAATATGCCAAGGCGGCAGAATATGCGCAATATGCCATAGATGAGTCGGGAGCAACACCGGCAACACGCGAGGAAGTGAGCCATCCTTACTTCTACGACAAGAGTGAACATAACTGGATGTGGTCGATAGCTGTGTCAACATCTGATGTAGTAAACTTCGGGGGGCCGTCGTGGCCATCACAGTTGGGGTCTTTCTCCGGAAACAGCTACACTGCATACGCCTCACTTTACCGTCGTATCAATCCTCTGCTGTTCAACAAAATAAGCAGTACGGATATACGCAAGCAGTGGTGGCTCGACGAGAACAGGTATTCTTCACTTCTCGACGGTCTTTCGTGGACGGGCATCGTGAAAGACGGAAGTACGGTGACGGCAACAGGACAAGATATTGTTGATGCTGTTTATCCAGATGTAAAAACTGCCTTCACGACATATACCAATGTGAAATTTGGTATGAAGAGCGGCATCGGAAGCACTACAAACAACAACGATTGGCCACTGATGCGTGTGGAGGAGATGTATCTGATTAAAGCCGAGGGACTTGCCATGAGTGGAAGTCTTGGCACGGGAAAGCAGGTGCTTGAAGACTTTGTGAAAGCTTATCGCGATCCTTCATACACATGCACCGCCTCTGACGAGAAGTCTTTTCAAAACGAAGTGTGGTTCCAACGCCGTGTAGAGTTGTGGGGCGAAGGTTTCTCAATGTTCGACATTATGCGACTCGGCAAACCTGTAGTTCGCTTTCATGGCAGCGACAAGGGAATCTGGCCTGATGCTTTCTGCTTCAACATCCAGGCAAACGATGGGTATCTGTTGATGCGTTTCTCGCAGAAAGAAACAAATAACAACAGTGCTATTGTGAACAATACCGAAGGAACACTGCCAAGTTCTATGCAAAATCCAAACCTTACAGATGGTGTTACAGATTAACAAGACAAAGAAAGGAAGAATGATATGACAAAATTCAGTAAACTAATGATATTTCCGCTACTTGCTGCAGCATTTGCATTTTGCTCTTGTAGCGATGACGACGATTGGTCGGCTGGCAAGCAGACCAATGCCGAAGGGATAAATGTTTATTTGCCAACATCGGAAGGTGCCTCAATGACATTAGCACCGTCAGACAAATCTTTTACCATTAACGTGGCGAGAAGTTCTGCAAGCGGGGAATTGACGGTTCCGTTGAAGACAGCCAATGCCAATGGTTACGACAAGGACGGTAAATCGCTCTTCACGGTGCCTGAATCGGTAACATTTGCCAATGGCGAGAAAGAAAAGACTATAACGGTTGAGTGTTCTGACAATATGGAGATGTTTAAAACGTACAGGCTTACTATCTCGGTGCCCGAAGAATATACTTTGGCGTATGCCGATTCTGTAGAGAATCTGCCACGTAAAGAATTAAACATCATAAAGGAAGACTACAAGAGTTTTGCAACAGGAACTTATTATTCTGATTTCTGGGCAGATGATGACGGCACACCATACGAAGAATCTGCTACACTTGAGTATTCTGAGATAAAGAAGATGTATAGGTTCAGCAATGTCGTTACAGGCGAAACCTTTACCTTTAGTGTTGATGAGGATAATAAAATAGTGTTTGGAGATTCTAAATATTCCACGGGATATATACATCCTTCGTATGGCAATATTTACATCTCTCCATCCGAGGATGATGAGTATACTTCATATTATGACCCTGATACAAAAACATTCTATTTCGGTTGGGAATATACGGTTAGTGCAGGTTCTTTTGGAGATTACTATGAGTGGTTTAAAGTAGCTGAATAAATTATAACTCTATTCCCTAATATTCTGCGGGACGTAGGCTTTTATAAAGGTCGATGTCCCGCTTTTTTTGTTTTTTTAGTTAGGAGATTGCCATATTGCATAATTTTTCTTATATTTGGCAGCGGAGAAACGGTTGTCCTTAATCCATGGACAGTGTTCTTCCATACATAATATTATAACTGATAGACTAAAAAAGAAAATATAACTGACTAAGAGACGAAACAAAAAAGATGAAAGATAAAAAGAAACTGAAGAATATAATAGGTGTAGCGCTTGTTGTTATAGCAGCCGTATTCGTTTGCCTTTATCTCGCCAGTAGCTATATGTTAGGTTATTCTCTCGGCTATCCAAAAGACGAGCGTCTGTCGGCTGAGCACTGGCGCAGTAGGATGAAGAGTGAGTGCCCGTGGACAAAAAACTGGATGGATTCAGTATACAGGTATCATTGCGTAAAAGACACCTTTGTCGTTATGCCTTCCGGTTACAGGGCACATGCCATTTATCTCTATGCCCCGGAGAAGACTGCAAAGACTGCCGTAGTCGTTCACGGTTATAAGGTGCGTGCCGAGGGCATGCTGCATATTGCCTATATGTATAACCATGATTTGGGATATAACGTGCTCTTGCCAGATTTATATGGACACGGACAGAGCGAGGGCGACCATATACAGATGGGGTGGAACGACAGATGGGATGTTATCCGCTGGGCTGAGGTTGCAAACGATTTGTTCAAACCTTTATGTAACGGAGATATATCAAAAACTTCGCATTCTTTGTCGACAGACTTGGTGATTCACGGCATTTCCATGGGAGCTGCCACCACGATGGCAGTCGCCGGAGAAAAGACTCCGCCGTACATAAAATGCTTTGTAGAAGACTGCGGTTATTCTGGTGTGTGGGATGAGTTTGCCGCTCAATTGAAGGATCAGTTCGGCTTACCGTCATTTCCGTTGATGAACACCACGTCATGGCTTTGCCGTCAGAAATATGGATGGTCATTCTCTGAGGCACAGCAGATAGAACAAGTTCGACGAAGCACTAAACCCATGCTTTTCATACATGGCGACAAGGATAAGTTCGTGCCATATCGTATGCTTCGCCCTCTTTATGAGGCAAAGAAGAAAGGCAAGAAAGCGATATTTATAGCCAAGGGCTCCGTTCATGCCATGGCTTACCGCGACCATCATGAGGAATATACCGCGAGGGTGAGGGATTTTGTTCGAAAGATATTCAGAAGTTCTAATGAGAAACAATCTTCAGCAGTTCTGCAAAGTCGTCAATAATATAGTCGGCATTAGCGAGTTGTTCCCGTGTGCCGTTGCCGTAGGTAACGCCACAGGTCTTTGTCCTTGCATTTCTTCCCATTTCAATGTCGTAAGTCATGTCGCCCACGACAATCGTGTCTTCCGGTTTGCCGTTGATATCTTTCAGAACTTTCAGTACCATATCGGGTGCCGGCTTCACCTTCTCCACATCGTTGGCAGCAACGATACAAGATATGCAGTCGGTGATGTTCATCTGTTCCACGTATTCCAACAGAGATGCCCTACTTCTGCTGCTGGCGATAGCCACGACGTGTCCGTCTGCCGCCATCTGTCTGATAGTTTCAATTACGTGAGGGAAAGGCTTAACAGCCATTTTCCCTTTGTTCTTCATAAATATTCTGCGATACGTCTCGGCACAATGCAACGCTTCGTCAAGTGTCATGCCGTACAGCAACTGAAATCCCTCTTCAAGTCTTAGTCCGATTGTTCTTGCGCAATCTTCCTTTGTCATTACTTCCAGTCCAAGTTCACGCATTGTCTGTTGCATAGTGCAGATGATGAGCGACTGGCTGTCTCCAATAGTTCCGTCGAAGTCAAGAATTACATTTCTCATTTTTTCTCTGTGAATAAATTGAATCGTAAAAAATAAAAATTCTTCACGATTGCCATAATTCTTTGGCAATCAATATTATGCGGTGAAGGATTTTTGTGGAATGTACAACTCTTGCTTATTTCTCCGTCAGCAAGAATCTTTCATATTTGTCTTTTGTAAGACACCTTTACGACTGCAAAAATACATATTTTTTCTTTTCAATTCCATAAAAAACAATACTTTTATGGAATTGAATCCGCAAAAGTGTTGCTTTTTATGGATTCCAAGCAGTGCTGACTATAAAATAAATCATAACTTTTCTAATCGGTGTGTTTTCTCAAAGGTATTTTTCCAGCACCTTGTCGAGCACTCCTACATAATAGAAAGGGAGATTGATTAGCTGGAAGCGATGCCCCGTAGGCGACACTGCTTCATTAATCCCAAAATTCCCGGGCCAAATTCTTATTGCCACATCAGGAGCGTCAGGTTGCGACATAAAGGAATGAAGAGAACGCAGATGTGCATTTGTTCCCGATTTTACTTCTATCGGAAGGATTGCCGAATTATATTGCCATACAAAATCCACTTCAGCATTAGAACCTTTCTTGTCGCGCACCCAGAAATATTGTTCATTACGGTAGTTGCGATCCAGGACAACACGAAGCTCCTGTGCAACAATCTGTTCTGCCGCATGACCTTTCCATACGTCAAGCAAGGAACTGTTTTGTAGATATTCCGTCTGAATATCTACGGAAAAATTCATGATGCCCGAATCTACCCATACAAGTTTAGGCTGTCGAGACTGTGCCGGAATAGCTGGCGCCTTGACTGCTGTTACTGGGTAATCCAAATTAAGCAAGAATGCTTTTTGCATTAGTTCCAAAGCTTCATGTACTTCCTTGCTCGTATAGTTACTCCCTCCAAAGCGGTTGAAGGTAATGGTTTGTCCTGCTTCTGCCCAACCATGTGTCAAGAGATGTCGTATAACTTTCACTTGATTGTTGTTCCGTGCATACTTCTCCACGTCCTCATTGTAGCCATCAAGCAATGAACGGTAGATAGGAGCCAAACGCATGACATCTCCATTTTGTGCATAGTCTACTAATGCTTCAGGCATTCCTCCTACAAGAGTATATCGATTGAAGTGGTTGAGCAATAGCTCGTGGTATATGGGCGGCACGCTGACATCCATAATCATCTGCATCAGTGCATTCTCCCCCATTGCCCCCAGATATTCC
>ERZ808242.203-NODE-203-length-46018-cov-5.460153_pt1 | contig 46018 bp, 69 predicted proteins | sample MGYA00521244_ERZ808242 | MGnify/ENA primary metagenome ERZ808242 (study PRJEB31516, sample SAMN03275573) | gut metagenome | biome: mammalia-associated habitat; material: feces | host: Papio cynocephalus | place: Kenya | collected 2012-07-27 ... | reverse complement strand
TGTCCTTCGCCAGCTCCTTGCTGATTGGTATTGACTTCTTCTGCCATTGGAAAATCCTCCTTATCATAAATACCCATGTTCATTGCACATGGTAGCAACGTTATCCAGCTTCTTTAATGTCTTGCTTGGTAAAAGACATCTATATCAACACTCTAATGGTGATTGACTATTAAGCAAACATATCATCCATCCAAGCATCTATTGCTGGATCTGATTTGCCTTTTGCCCAATCCGCTAATCTATTTGAAACATCCATCATAGGAGGAATCACTCCTATAAAGGTACACAACCCATTTGGATGATCAAGAGGAAGAGCGTCTTTGGGATATATCCCTCGCCCCAAACCGAAGGAATCATTGGTTTCACGAGCAATGCATATCTCACATGTTCGTTCGGTATGACCCGAGATCCATTGATAGGCTTCAACAAAAGGATTCTTTTGTGTCATCCGTATGAAACTCTGTTGATATGCGTGGGATACCATTGTTCGGGCAAGTCGTTGTGCGTTATAGTCAACTCTGCGAGATGTACCGGGATAAACCTTTGACCAATCCCAGTCTTTTCTTGCTTTTGGATCTACATACTTCTCAAGATCCTTTGCTATATCATAGGCACTTTTGTTCTCAGCAATTCCTTTTGCTATTATTGTCTGGATATCTTGTTGTGTTTTTGAATTTGAACCCCAAAGGGCTTTGCTGAGTGTCCAATTGCCTTCGTATAACTTTCCTGTGATGATCGTTCTTATGATCTCATCTGGTACATGTGAGTATGCGCCTTTGATTGATAAGCCAGCGTTGCTGAGGAATTCAGCATTATCCTTTACAGCAGCTTCACAAACCTTTTTCATGTTTGTTTGTATACCAGAATTAAGTTCCTCTTGTATCTGATTGAATTGCTCAACAAGCTGCTTTTGAAGATTAGCAAGATACTGCTGTCTATACACATCTGAAACTGTTACAGGAAGTTTTTTTGCTGCTTCTTCAATTTCTTTTGCTGCTTGAGAGTACAGTTGTTCTATTTGTTTCTGCTGTTCAACAGTTAGCTGTACTCTCACTGATTCAGCTATATCAAACTTGAATTTTGCCATGACTACTCATTCTTGAGCTTTTCTGCTTCTTGTACTGCCTGTGTTTTATCAGTTTCTCGTTGTTGTGGATTTGATACATCAAAATAGCTGTTCTCAAGCAACTCTCTTTCTAAAGCAATTTGTCTGAGCTCTTCATCAGCCTCATCATCAGTGAGATTGCGCCATTTCTTCATGTAAGATCTACGACTCATAGTCTGAGCAGTAACCTCAGCCAAATCGGTTTGCTTTTCATCTGCCTCGTCTTCAGGCAGAGAATATTGATTATCTACTCGAATAGAGTAGGCTTGATCAGGAAGTTCATCCTCTATATACAAAGGCAGAACAGCCGGATATAGGCGTGCACCCTCTATGATGCATTCACCCAGGAAACGAAGAGCGGGACGCCATTCGAGCATCTTTTCGTCGCATCTAACGATAAGATCCCAGTAGATGGCTTTAAGCGTTTTGCCGGAAGAAACGACTCCTTTGAGAGCTTCAGGACTGACATTAGGCACAGAGCATTGCTCATACATTGTATTCTTCACTCTATCCAATGTAGTGCTGAGTGCAGAAGAGTATGTCATTGGTGAATCAAGTACACCAACCTGCGCAGCTCTATCTTGAGCTTGATTTTGGTCAGAAGAGATATCCCAAAAAGCACCTGCAGCAATAGAAAGGTCTTTGGTTGAATTGGGATCTGCATCTATTGCATATCTTACAGGATTCATTCCTTTACGCTCGGCATCAATATCAGCTGCAGCAAGCTTGCTATACCAGCTTTCATACTCAGCTAACATCTCAATCTCGGATCTGCCAATGAGATCTCCAGTCAAACCGTCATTGACTACTACCCAAGCAGGGATGAATGTAAATAATGTAACAGTGTCTTCATGAATGGTTTCAACAAGTCTTCCAGTGCCATCATAAATCTCTTCGAGATAATGGCAAAAGCCGTTCTCAAGCCAATACTTCTTTTTGTAAATGCGTTGGTCTATCTTGGCTTTCTCATCGTTGAGACCATAGAACACTACAATCTTGGTGATCTGGTTTGCATCGTTGGGATCAACATCGTACAAAAACTCCATACTGGGGAGAAAACTGATTTGGATACCCTTTTCCACATCGATGTTGAACATAATGGCAATTCGCTTGCTGATAAAGCAATCTTTACAAGCTTTAAGCAAAGCGCTCTTGAAATTGTTCTTCTCAAGCACTATATCCAACAGATTTTGATAGATTGAAGCTGCTTCTTTGGCTTTTGCTCGTTCTTCTTTGGAATCTCCAAGATCAATATCTACCCAAAAATCTGGGCTCTTGGAAAAAAGGAATCTTGCTTCTTTATCCAAAAGGGCTTTGGCAATCTTATACCGAAGATCTGACGGAGGGCTGTCATTATCCGTGTGTGGAGGAGTATAGTCAGCACCATTCTCATATATATTGTAACACTCTATGGTTTCCCTCATATCTTGAAGAACTCGTTGACCATACAGGCCATCAAGCTCTGTCTTGATTATTGAGCTAGGAATTAAATTCTCATACTCAGGTTTGTCTAATCCAAACATGTTGTCACCTCAATACTGCTTTCTTCCTGTTTTCTCATAACGCATTATGGCATCTCTTTGAGCTTTCTTTGACTTGTCAGAGAAATAGGCTTCCATTTCTGCATTCTTGTGTGTTTCCTCAAGTTCTCTATCTCTTTGTGCTCTGCGTTTTTTGTAATCAGTACATCTTCCGTGGCATCCAATAGTTCTTTCGGGACATTCAAAGCATCCTTTCCCCATGTCACGTATCTCCTCGTCTACTATTCTTGGGCTTGTATTTGATATCAGCAACTTCATAGGTATCAAGACCATACCAAATTGCCGAGAATGTATGCGGATCTATATTAAACTCATCATAAATGAGATTGCCTTGGGAGTTGACTGCATAAACAAGAGTGCTAAGCTCTCTTATTGTATTTGGGCAATTGGGACTGCAGATTATTTTGCGGAATCGTTTACACTTTCTTGTATTTGCAAGACGACTTCCGGCGTATTTATGACAACCACGCATTCTGAATCCTGACTGACGATAAAATGCAATAGCTTTGGGATCTTCACAGTCTGCAATGATCTGTACTTTGTCTAGCCCATCTTTCTTGAGCTCTTTTTCGGTCTTGTCATCTGTCATCTTGTTTTTGTAATACTCGTAATAGATGTAAAGAATCTTTTCTTTGTCATCTACTGCCATTTTGATTACAGCGTTGTAGGACTCTTCAAAACCAAAGTCCATACCGCAAAACCGGAATTTCTCAGGAATACTTTGTACAGCCTTGATAACCTCTTGATGTGTCTTTGCTATCTCAAACTGTGGCAATACAGGTCTACCATTCTGACCAAACCGACCCAGACGAGCAACCCTATACAGGTCAGGATCGTATTCCTTCATCTGATCAAGCTCGTGTATGTAATCTGGAGGAAGGAAATAGTTGTCATCAGCTACGCTGTGATGATAGTATGTTGTCCCTTTTATAAGAGTGTGGTATTTGTACAACTTTTCGTCATCTAAGACTACATGAGTCTCACCATTCTCATCGACTCGCTTGAAGAAATGTTGATAGACCCAATTTTCTGTACCGACGGGATTGGTGCTTAGAAAGAAATACAGAGGTTGATTAGGAACACGGAGACGTCCTCTGAGCTCTTTATAGCCTGCATATTTGATCTCACTGCACTCTTCCAGCCAAACTATCGATACACCATTGATTGACTTGAGCTTTGCAGGCTTGTCCATCCCCTTGAATATGATTTTGCTCCCGTTTGGAAACCGAATGACCATTGGGCTGCTTGTGCAGCGGACTTTATTTTTGCTTGTTCCAACAAGATCAAGATCCTCAAGGATTTCAACAAGAAGATCAAAACAGGATTCACGGATTGTATCAAAGACTTCACGTACAACAAGCACCTTGCGCTTTTCTTGTAAGCATTTGAGAATGATCTTAAATGCTATGTTGTAGCTCTTGCTTGAGCCGTATCCACCGACAAGCAGATAGGTTTTGTAATTCCGCTACCAATCCCAAAGAAAGTTCTCAAACCGAGGATTAACTTCTTTGGTGATATTCATTGGATCACCTTCTTTCTACCTTTCAAAGCAGCAGAGATTTTACCTTTAGGAAAATATGCTTGTAGACTTTCCAAGTTTTCTCAAACCATGGATTGATCTCCTTGTTAATGATCATACCAATTTCCCTTTGCTGCAAAAGTCATAGAACGCAGTTTCTTTGTGTAATTCTATACATTTTCCTTTTGGACCATCAGATTTTCCACGCGAGGCGGGATACTCGTTCCAATGGTTACACTCCCGAACTTTTCTTTTGTAGTCTATCAATCGTTTGTTGTTTAGCAGTAATGAGGCTGTCTTCAAGCATAAACTTATGTATTTCATCTGCGAGAACTTGAAATTTCTCTCGCTCTTCTTGAAGTATTGTACCGCAATATTTACATTGAAATCCTTCAATAGGAGCGCCGCAGTTAGGACAATTGATATAACGCATACTACAATCTACTCCATCATCTGATCCAGGGCTTGTTTCCTTATGTCCTCAAGTTCTTGCTGTTTGCTAGCAGCTTCGGCTAGTATAAACAAGGCATTCTTGACTTCGTCGTCATAGGCGTTATCGATCTCATTGAAGATCTTGCACCAAGCTTCTCTATATGTCGTTGCTTTCTATCTTAAATTTCCTCTCCAGCAAGAAGCTTTCTCAAAAGTTGATTCTTCACGTCATCTATGATCTTTTCAAGATCCGCAACTCTTCCTTTGTAAGAAGCAATTTCATTTTGGAGACTCGAGTTTTCTGCTTTGAGAACTTTGATCTGATCTTTATAAGACCGAATGAGATCATCATTCAGAAGCCGTGCTTTGCGAGGTTGCAGTTCGTCATAACCAGAAAGGAGATCTTCAGTCAGCTCAAGTCTCATTTCTTGTCTGTTGATGTAGTAACCATTTTTACGAATGGACGGAAGCACTTCATCAAATACCCAAGACTCAAACTTTTGTGCAGAAGGAAGCTTGCTATGAGTGATAAGACGATATACATCACCTTCAGTGATGAGAACCATCTCTTGAAGTCCTCCCGGAGTAGGGAGGGCGCGTTTCACGCCCCCCTTTACGTGACGACGAATCGCATCCTTTGTATTAGAATAACCCAGAGCTTCTGCAATGTCTTTACCACTGAAAAGAGTCTTTCCAGTTTCTTTGTCATCAAAAATTCTGATCTTGCCAAATTCTTTGTTGTTGAAGATTTCAAGCTTGTTGTCCATTCTATTTATCCTTTCGTTCAGCACGAACTATGTTTATTGTGAGATTATTGTCTTCAGAATCCTCATCAAGGAGCTTTTGTTTGAGATCAAATTCTTTCTCTTTCAAATCCATCTCTCGCTTGTGACGTTCAATTTCTGCAGCTGTTTTACTATCTTTCCAACCGAAACAACAATCAAGGATGTATTGTCCTCCTCGCTGTCCTTGAGCATCATAATTCCGTTCCTCAGCATAGCTCTCAATCCTTTGTCTAGCTCTTGCAATCACCTGAGCAAAAGTAGCAGAGTCGTCAGTCTCAGCTCTCATCTCATCCAAAATTGTATCAATCTTGCCTTGCCTGTATTTTTTCAAACTTTCTGTTGAAATCCTGAGATACAAAGCCAAGCCAGACACTGTAAACGGCTTCACTTGTATTTTTACAAGTTTTCCTTGGCGATCATAGATGGGAAATCCATGCTTATCGAGCATTGGACCGTAGCAAGTTTCAAAATATTCATTGCAAAGACTCTCAAGATGTTGTGGGGATACAAATCTCTTTTGAACTCCCTTTGTCGGATTGAGGTGACCATTAAATGGACTGTGGGGATTGCGTATGCCCCTCATATCCAAAGTCATGTGACGATTATCGTCTTTTCGATACCGAATAACAGGATGTGAGGGTGCATCAATAATGATTTGCTTTTTTGCCATCTATACACACCCTTTCTCTTATTTCCAGATCTATTATACTCCTTTTCTAGAGAAAAGTAAATAGTTATTTGCTAAAAAGATTTTAAGCATTCCAAGGATTCACCGAAAAAGTTTTTTCGAGCCCAGGGGGCACGCCCTATCATCGGTATGAACCGTGATGAAGGAAAGATTTCCCCAAGATCGGATCGATTCTTGTAGAAATTCCGATCTTAATCGAAAAATAGGTACACATCTTGTAAAAAGTAGGCTAAAAATAGGCGTAAACGAAAATTTTCATCTTGTATTTTACAACACTTTACCTCACGGGGTAATCGAAAAATAGGTAAAAAAGTCTCAAGGAACGCATAAGCAATCTAGCACGAAAAAGTGAGAAAAAGTGAGAAAACGTGAGAAAATTAAAGGCATCCCAATCCCTCAAGAATTATGAGACTATTTTTCGTGCGCTCTATTTTATATATATAAATTTTCTTTACTTTTATATTTTATTTCTTTTTTTATTTTTAAATTTTCTCTATACTAAAATAGAGAAACGAAAAATAGGTATAAAAAATCTTGTAAATTTTACAAGAATTATGAGACTATTTTTAGATTACCTCACGGAGTAAAATCCTTGAGAGCTCAAGGAAATTTTTTCGTGATCCCGCCTATTTTTAACCTATTTTTCACTTTCTTGAGGAGACAACAAATTTACAAGTACTCTTTGCGACTATTTTTCGATTTTAGATTTACAAGGATTCCGCCTATTTTTATTTTATGCCTATTTTTCTCTTTAAATTTTCTTCTGAGCAAAATAGAGAAGCGAAAAATAGGCGTAAAATTTGTTGTAGATTTATTGTAAATTATGAGACTATTTTTCGATTACCTTATGGAGTAAAATCTTGTAAAAATACAAGAAATAGAATTTCGTCTATACCTATTTTTAGCCTATTTTTAGATTTTTGAGAGCTCAAGGATTTTACAAGGACATCTTGCGACTATTTTTCACTTTTGTTGTAAAAATTTTCTAAAATTCGTGAATTTTGTGAATTTTTACAATTATTGTAACTTTTACAAAGGAATTATCTACAAAGAGATGTAAAATTGCTTTTATTAATAACTTCTACAGTATTTTCGCTGACTTTACTTTTGCATAAATTCGTAGTAGAATATGATTGTAAGTTAAAAGAAGTTCAAAATCTTAAGGAGGACATAATGATGAAAAAGTTTGAAAACCTTCTCCCGAGCGAGATTAAGAGAGTTGAGCGCTTTGCTTCTCTCAGAGATAACAAGGACTGCAGAGTGACTGGTTTTTCTTACACCAATACTTTGGCTGATCCCGATTGGGCAGTTGTTAGATGCGAAGTATGTTCTAACAATATGGAGGATAGGGAAGACGATGTAGTCATCTATGTCTTCCTCCCTGACCGTCGGAGATCTTTTATATCCAAGGCTTGAACTGGGATGAAGCTCTTGCTTTGTACAATAAAGAGCATTCCACCTGATGATGGTCAGCTGGTTACTGACCGAAACTCCCTCCTACTATTATAATAAGAGGGAGTCGTGGAAAACCATCCACAATTAAATACATCAGGAGGAATTTCCCATGGCAAGAAATACAACCTACGTTAGAGGCATTCTTCGCGAATTCGAGAACAATAAGCGTCTTGATACAATCCATTGTATCCCTGCTCCCAGAGAATATGCATCTCTGAATTCTGCAGCCAACTCTTTTCGCCAGAGAATAAAGACTGAGCATCTCCCTATTGCTGTTCGCATAATCAACAAGCGCATCTATCTTATTCATACAGACAGAGTCCAAGCTAGACCTGTAAGCTGTGATGTATGTGTAAATAGGGGGAAACCTATCTGTGGAGAATGTGATTGGCACAGATACTGGAAAGGAGAGGAATGATGAGACTTTGGCATGAAGCACTGATACCCTATCTTCCCAAGCACCAGCTCTTGGGCCAGCACCGTGAGTGCTGTGCCCTTAGAGGGGCTGGCTGGGGGAAAACCCATTCCACAGTTACCTATGTGTTTGAACATCCTTATGAGGATTTGTTCATCTATCATAAACGAGTGATGGAGGAAATGCAGCATCGAGGATACAAAGTTGATCCAAAATGGCTTTCCCCAGCATACAGAGGCTCCTCTGTTCCCACCATTGTTTATTATGACCCAAACGATGGTCTTCCAAGCAGTTTTGTAGTCAGAAGAACCAAAGAGACTTGGTACAGATCAAAGAATTTTCTTGCGTATGCGGATAAAAAAGCTGCCAAAGGCGAATATGTTTATCCCGAGCATGATCATTTCTATTTGGATTCCTGCTTGGAGAATCTTGAATCCAAAGGACATAATCTATGGTTTGTACAAGATAATTTGTTGAGAAAGGAAGGACTACTGTGACTGTTTTTGAGAATGCCTACTGCATTGGAGCCTCTGAGGAAATCTATGTAGAGACTCAATTTGAGATCAAAGAAGATGAGCCAATACGTCGAACTGTCTACAGGGCAGAAGATGGTTCTGTGGTGGCTTACACAGACAAGAATATTCTTCGCATGGAAGGAATGTTCTTTGAACTCTATCCTGAGCTGGCAGAACTGATCAAAGAAGACTGCGGAGTCAAGGACGTCAATTTCTTCTGGATGAGGTGAGATAATGGCTGAAAAAGTGATTCGCTGTAAAGACTGTGTATGGTACAGTCATAAAGAGGGTTGTCCTTTCTTTGCGGGGAATTTTTACGACGAAGAAGGAAGACTTCCTCATGACAATGATTTCTGCAGCTATGGAGAACTTCAAAGAAATACAACTGATTCAACAGGAGGTCAAGCAATTTGATGAACATTCTTGATATCGGTCTTGGCAACTTTGTCAATCTCGATCAAATAGCTGCTGTTGTAAGTCCTGAATCTGCTCCAATCAAACGGATCATCCAGGAAGCTAGAGACAGCGGAAAAGCTGTAGATGCTACATATGGACGAAGGACTCGAGCTGTGCTGATTTTGATAAGTGGACAGATAGTTCTCTCATCTATACAGCCGACAACAATCATTGACCGAAACAATAAACGATCAAAAGTCAAGGAGGAATTATGAGTATACAGTATGGCGCCGCAGAATGTCCCTTTTACAAAGGGGAAGAAGGACAATCCAAAATCTATTGTGAGGGCTTGGGAGATTATAAGACAAGCACTTTGATCAACACTCTTCCTATAGAGGATTGTACCAAATACAAATTGAGATACTGCTATTCTCAACGATATGCAACATGTAAAATAGCACAGATCTTGTATTCCAAGTATGAGGATCACAAATGAGAACATCAACTTCTGTTTGTCTTATTTGGATTACAGTGCTCTATGTGATCTTATCCATATCCTATGCTGAACAGAAAGAAGAGCCTGCATCAACTATCGAGACAGAACTGGAAGCGATAGATCGTAGGGATTACTGGGAAACTCATCCTGAGGAAAATCCTCTCTACACCGCTGGAGATGCTCGAAATTTGGCCACAGTTGTTGATGCTGTTTGTTCGGTTATTGAAACAGAGTATGGTACTATTCCAGATGATTCTTGTAGGACATCAATTATGCAGTGTGTTTTGAACCGAGTCAATGCTCCTGGTTTTCCAAACACAATACAAGAGGTTTGTACTCAGAAAAACCAATGGCAGGGATACTCTGAGTCTTTGCAACCTTCAAATGAGACTGTTTTGCTTGCACGAAAACTGCTTTCTTTGCAAGATGAATGTCACGAGATTGGGATCCCATCCAATTGTGTCTATTTCTGCTTGACTTCTCAGGGAATAGAATACAGATCAACTTGGGATGGGACTGATATTGTTTTGATAAAATTTTGTAAAAATTCTTAAATTTCTTGATTTTTCTCAAAATTTTGTGGTTTTGGTAACTTTTGCTTCTTGATAAGTCTTGTAAACTTGTATTTTGTTGATACTTGGTAACTTTCTTACAAGTTTACAAGGCTTTACTTTTGTACAAATCCGTAGTATAATATGATTGTAAGGTAAAGGAGGCTACAAGGATGTCTAAATGGTATGTAGAGTATAAAGCCTATGGAAAAATCGGCTACATGTCTGGAATTGAAGCTGAGAATGGTAAAGAAGCCATAGAAGTAGTCAAATCTAAAGTAATCGGTGCCACAAGATTTTATGTACTGCGTGAAGAAGACGAGGAGGAAAACTGAGATGGTTACAACATACAAGGACAAGCGCACCAATAAGCTGTATGCACTGAACGAGTACATCCATATGGGTGACAAAGTCAATCTGGTACAGATGGGTGGAAAAGAAGAGAAGTTTGTTTCTCTCAGTACTCTCAAGCGCTGGTATAGCAAATGGGACGAAGCTCAGCAAGTTGTTGAGATCAAAGCTTTCACCGGAATGGTCATTGGATGGTTCAAAGTTGTTTCTGAGACTCCAGAAACCTATTCTGTTTTCACCAAGCAGGGCAAGTCTCTTGAGTTTGATAAGAAAACTGATATCCAGACTAACGCCAAGAACAGCAAATTTGCTAACAAGCTCGGGATGACTCTTGGTTACCCCACCATATTTTGAGGAGGACATTATGAACAGACTTAGAAGAAATGCTCTTAAAGAGATTGCTGTCAAACTTCAGGAAATGGAAGCTCTTAGAGATGAGATTATTGAAGATCTTCAGCAAGTCCTAGATGAGGAACAGGAAGCCTATGATAATCTTTCTGAGGGGATTCAAAACAGTGAGCGTGGAGATCAGATGCAGGAGTACATTGATGCTATGGACGACATACTCAATGAGCTCGAGTATGTAGATATCACTCAGTGGACTGATACACTGTCTGAAATTTAAGGGGGTACAACACAATGGCTGATATGGACAAGATCATTGAGAAGATTCAGCATTTGCTGGATAAAACTGTGGCAAATGGAGCTTCTGAAGCGGAAGCAAAACAAGCTCTTCTTTTGGCCCAGAAGTTGATGGCCAAGTATAATATTGAACAAGCAGCTCTTTCTTCTGGCGAAAAAATCACCTACAATCTTGAGATGTGCAAAGTGAAGATAGACCCTCGTTCAAAACGGATGTGCTCTATCATTGCAGATTCATTTGGATGCAAGGCAATCATCACCCGCGAGAAGATCCATTTCTTCGGTCATAGTGTTAATGCTGTTGCAGCCAAATCCGCTCTTGAATTTGCATATAAGGTGATGGAACAGGGGATAAAAAGGGTTTGTCATGAACACGGCTTGTCTTCATCTCAGGCAGGAGCTTCTCTCATATATAATGCCTATGCTTCGGGCTTTCTTATAGGCTTGAAAGAAGCTCTTGATGCTCAAACTGTTGCTCTTGCTGTAGTTGTTCCCGAGGATGTTAAAACCGCATTTTCAGAAAGATTCCCCAGGTTGAGAGAAACAAAAGCAACCATGAAAATGGATGTCAATCAAGTTGATGCATTCTTTGCTGGAAAGACAGATGGAAAATCCGTCATGAATAGATGAAGCATCTCGTAAAAACATGAGAGGGTATGATAGGGTGAGAAGATCCCAGTCATTTAATGCAAATATCACTAGATTTGAAGATTTTCTCGTCCTATTTTCGTCTTTATTTCTGAGCAAAATCCGTATATAATAAGGTAGATTCTAAATCTGAAAGGAGAAAATTATGCTGAAAACCTTATTTGAGTCTGAAGAAGCAAGACAAGCAGACCTGGAAAGACTTCTGAAGCTCAACAATATCTCAAAAGAGGAATTCCCTTTTGATTGGCTTTGTTCCACGGACTTTTTCAGAGCTCCGGCTGCGGCAAAGCATCACTGCAACTACTATGGAGGGCTGTATGATCACTCGAGGAATGTGTTCCAGCAGCTGGCAAGGTTTACTCAGATGGGACTTTGCACCTGGACCAGAAGCTCGAGTCCTCTGATCATCGGTATGCTTCATGATGCTACCAAAATCGGAGCCTACAAAACATTTCAGGAAAAGAATCCTCTGACAGAGGAAATTGAGTGTGGATATATCTGGAATTCTGATCAGGTCAAGCTCTCAGAAATTCATGGAATGGATTCGGTTTTGAAGGTCCAGAATTACATAGAACTCACCACAGAAGAGAAGCTTTGTATCAGATTTCATATGGGAGCTTATGAAACAGATGCTTGGGATGCTTATGATGAAGCAATCCGGGTTTTTCCCAATGTGCTTTGGACTCATCAGGCGGATATGGTTGCATCAAAGCTTATGGAGGATGCTATATGAAGACTAAAAAAGCTGATACCAAGTTTTGTGGTGTAAATCAAAAGAAGATTGAGAGAGCTCATCCAGTAATTGATGAGAGAAATCTTAAGTATTTGTATCAATTCATCAAGCGGAGATACAGTATTCACATCAAGAAAGATGTGCTCAAGAAAGATCCTCCCTGGACTAAAGACGAGGTATTGCTGAATTTCAGATTTACCAATATTCGTAGGGAACACGACCGAGAAAGTAAATGGCTTATCAAGAATATAGCAACCAATCCTGAGCTTTGCTATGAAGATAAACTGATGAACTGTATTCTATTCAGGCTTTACAATAAGCATGAAACTTCAGAATTGATCGGTATGCCTATCGTATTTTCTAAGTACGAGGAAAAAGAGAAATGGAATCCCGAGTGGTATAGATCTCTGTTCGAGGTTGCTCTAAAGGACGATCCTCATCGCATATTTTTCACTGGTGCATTTAACACTGGAGGACTTAAACGCGCACTGAAGTGGTATCTGCCCAATGATACTCCTGATAACAGTATGGAGATGAGAATTCTCTACTTTATACGGCATCTTCTTGATGAGGATATCGTGAGTCAGATTAAGGCAGCCAAGAAACAATCTGATGTGTACGATTCACTCCGAAGCTATATGGGACTTGGGAATTTCTTGGCTTATCAGATATTTGTTGATATGACTTATATCAAGCAGTTTCCGTTTTCTGAAAATGAATTCACCATTGCTGGTCCTGGATGTCAGATGGGGTTAAACTATCTATTCAAGGATAGAGATGGGATGAGCTATGAGGAATGTATCTTTTGGGTTAGAGATAATCTAGAAAGGCTCTTCAAAGAAGTTCTTGACAAGGATTGGGATTGCTCTGAAGTATTTTGGGATCTCCCCGAATATGATCAGTGTTTCAATGTCATGAGTCTTGAGAATTGCTTCTGTGAGTTGTCTAAGTATATCAGAGCCAAAGATGGTACAGGTAGACCGAGGAAAAAATACAACGGAAAAGGGTGATTGTATGTTAAAATCAAGATTTCCTTCTTGGAGTGACTACAAGAAGATTCCCACTAGATTTGGATGGAATAACAATACTGAATATGATCGATATACTGGCCGTCCATACCGAAATCACAGACTTGTAACACGGTTTTGTGTTTTCTCTTTGGGCTCATATCAGCTAGAAAAAGTTGATCCGGATGGTACAGAATACCATGGGTATACATACAACTGCTCTTCAAAGCCTGGAATAGTGGCTTCCATAGGTGGAACTACATGCGAAAGATTTGAATTTTCTGAAGAGGGATATACACAAGCTGTAGAATATCTTCAAAGAAGATATGAAGCCAGAGTAAAAGAAGTCACGGAGAAATTTGTGTTTTAAGGAGGAAAACAAATGATACCTGTATTTGTACCCTCCTATCAAAGACCAGATGCGATCTTCCTCAAGCGGAGTCTTTTGTATGAGTTTCCATTGTATGTGTTTGTCAGAGAGGAAGAAGCAAAAGATTATGCTTGGTTAAAGAAAAGACCTGATACACATCTGATCAAGTTGAAAAAAGTCTTTAACATAGGAGAGACAAGGCAAAAAATGCTCAACTATGCCCGTTCAAAAGGCATCGATCGAATATTCATGATAGATGATGATGTTGGTCGATTAGATTTTTCTGTTTGGGATGAAGAAAAGCAATTTGTCCGAGCCTCTGGAACGATTATGGGAAAACCTCAAAATTGGACTGATGTTCTTCTGTACTGGGAAATGCTCTGGGGTGATGAAGCAATGTTTGGAGCTTCGTATCGTCCTTTCAGTTGGTCCATGAAGAAGTCGGAACTTGGTTCTTGTCCCAGAGCTCAACTCCAACAAGCTGTTGGAATAAATGTTAAAGCTATCATGGATGCAGAATTGAATTATCAAAGCAATAGCCATGTAGGAAATGAAGATCTATTTCTGCAGCTTGAATGTTACACTCGAGGTCTTGAGTGCTTAAAAACCACTGAGATACAATATGATTGTTCAGCTATGGGAACTGGCAAAGGAGGCTGCAATGCCTCAGAAAGAGGAACAATCCAAGAGAAGCAACACCGTAGGGTACGCAAATTTCTTCAACACTGTAAATACCTTGGATTGATCAAAGTCGCCATGACTCGATCAGGGATAGAAAGCATTAAATTCAATTGGAAAGAAATTCAAGAATTCATGGAGGAATTAGAATGACTGGACGAACAGAGAACAGATTTACAGTTCTTGATCTTGCATATGATTTTGCAGTGAAACATAGTGGCTGCAAAAAAGTCTCTGTAGGATCTGCAATTATCAAGGACGGAGTTGTAATTGGCTTGGGAGCAAATCGTACCATTCCTGATCTATGCAAGCATAGAGAGTGTTTGAGGATAGAGAAGTATGGTGATGACAGTAAATCTCACAGAAATCCTGAAGACTGCAGGGCCATCCACAGTGAAGTGGATGCTATTACAGGAGCTGCTCAAAGAGGGATATCCACAGATGGAGCTACTATTTATGTGACAAGATATCCTTGTGAATCTTGTGCTAAAGCAATTGTATCCGCTGGAATTACAAGAGTTGTATATGGAGGATCCACTTATATAAGTGATCCAACTGAAGCAATATTTGACATATACAGTGTTGATGTAATATATGAGCCTGATTGGATGGAGGATGATTCAGACAGATGAACTACACTAAATTTTTGACCGAGGAAGAAGCTCAAGTTACAGCCAAAGCTCGCCATGTATATGGGGATACTGCTCAAATTCTTGTTTCAAATGAGGAGCTTTGTGAGCTCGCTGCTGTTTGTGCTAAATACCCAAGATACACTGATTCTGAACGAGCAGTGAGGGGTTTGTATAGCAAAGCTCTTGATGAGGTTGCGGATGTATTCATTGTATTGGATCATATCATCCATATCATGGGTCTTACAGATTCAGACATCAAACTGAGAATAGCCGGCAAAATTGAACGCTTGAATAGATGGCTTCAAAAAACAGAAAGTCAAGATATCACCCTTGAAGACAGAAAAGTTGCCTTTACTGATACAGAGCATTGTTCTTGTGTTGGGTGTGATCATTATGGTGATTTTAAGTCTTTGCGAGCAGGCGGAGCTTGTATGTCTTGTATAGACGGGAGCAATCGTAAATCTTCAATTCAAGGAGAATAACTCATGAATTTGAGCGAATTCAACTCATTAGTTGGACAGGATTCCTATGTGAGATGCATGGGAAAGAAACGGCTTGATACAGCTATTGTTTCAGAACAGGCTGCTGATGCCCATGTATTTTCTGGAGGTCAAATCGGCTGGTGGGTTAGATCAGGGTACATTGTGGTTGATATAGACGAGGGAAAAGAGGAGGCTATTAAAGTTGTCAAGAAACTCAAGCTTAAAACTTTAATAGCCCAAACCCCAAAAGGTCTTCATCTGTATTTCAAATGCAATAAAGAATATCCACAAAAGGTTGGTATGGTTCTTCCTTGCGGTCTTAAGTGCGATTTTCGTTGTGCTAACAAGGGATATGTAATTCTGCCCTTTGGATCTGAAGGAAGAAAATTCAATAGGTGTAAAGAGATTGCTGAACTGCCTTTTGAATTTACTCCTATGGTCAACCGCAAAGAAAGTTTGCTTGGTCTCAAAGACGGGGATGGAAGAAATTCAACTCTGTTTGCTCATCTTATGGCCTATAAGAATAGAGGAGCTTCTGATGAGCAGATAGAAGAGATGGCTGATGTAATTAACAACATAATCTTTGCTCAGCCTATGGATCAAGGAGAGCTGGATAAAATTGTTGAAAATACCAAGAAATATGAGGCTTCTCAGCAATTTGATAATCCTTATTTGATTTACAATAGCAAGGGTGTACCAACCAACATAAACCATAAAGCCATTTGTGAATATTTTGTTAATCGTGGCGATATCTTTGTTTTGGATGGAGAATGCTATCAGTACAAAGATGGAGTATACGTTGAAGCCAGTAGTCCTGTAAGAAATACCATCAAGGATTTGATTGTTGTAGACGGTCTTATAACTCAAAACAGGATAATGGAGTGTTTCAGATTGATCTGTGATGATACTCGGTTGAAAAAAGCGCCTACAGAGCTGAATAGAGACAAAAACCTCATCAATTTTCAAAATGGCGTTTGGGATATTGAAAAGGGGGAATTGATTCCCCACGATAGTAAATATCTTCAAACGATTCAGATTCCTCATGAAGTTGGAGAATACAAGCCTTTTAAGGAAACCAGACTCTATGGATTTTTCAAAAAGACGTGTTTGCCCAATGAGGATATCAAGATGCTCCTTAAATACATGGCTTATTGTTTGACCTTGGATTATGGATTGAAGACTTTCATGATCCTGTGTGGTCAATCTAATACAGGCAAATCAGTCTTGATCCGGTTTTTTGAGACTCTTGTTGGAAAACAAAATGTGGCTTCCTTGAGCATGCATGAGCTGAATATGAGATTTTATCCTGCACAATTGTATAACCGACTTTTGAACTCTTGTGCAGATAATAGTTCTCTTCCATTGAGTAGCATTGAAAATCTCAAGAAGATCACTGGCGGTGACCAGATTATGCATGAAAGAAAGGGTAAAGAACCATTCTTTTTCACCCCATTCTGTAAGCTGATATTCTCTTTCAATCAACTCCCTCTCCAGCTTGAAGAAAAGTCAAATGCTTTTTACAAGAGAATGCGTATTCTATTCATGAATACCGAACTTTTCTTGAATAATGACTATGTGAATGATTTATGCAGTGAAGAAGGAGTTTCCGAGATGATACCATATCTATTGCATTTGCTGCCAGTCAGAGATATTCCGAGGACTAGCACCAGCGATAGATACGTTGAAACCTTGAGAAGAGATTCGGATAGCATACATGCCTTTCTTTCCCGGTGTTGTAAGCTTGAGACTGGTTTGACTGTTGAAAAGAATGCTTTGTATGAAGCATATTGTAGATATTGTATCGATACCGGTAGAGAAAGTCACAAAAAACATGCTTTTATGCGAAATATTCGTGCACAAGGTTTCAAAGAAGTTCGGGATGGAAAAACCAGAGACTATCTTTGGTCAGGAATTGGCTTGAGAAAGGGGAGATAACATGAATACGCTGACTCCAATACCAGGATATGAAAACTACCGAATCTCCTTGGAAGGCAATGTATATAACGATCGAGGACATCTGATTAAACCAGTTCGGACTTTCTATGGAGATGTGGTTGAATTGAGGAAATTTGGTCAGCGAGAGCGCTTATATGTATGTGATATCCTCAGCAGAATTAAGAGACAGGAGATGAACAATGCAAATTCAACCTATGTACAAGATTCTACTCAAGATGACAAAGAACGAACTTGAGAAGAATCCAGCAAAAAAGTTTGTGAGTTCTTCTGGAGAAAAGATTTTTCTCAAGGATATCTATGAGGAGCTCAAGAGAATAGTTTCTTGGCTCTATCCTTCTTTGGATTCTGCAGATGTTCAACGAGTCATTCGATGTAAGAATTGTAAAAATTACAAAGAATATACATTGAAAGAAGGAATCAAGGCTCAAAAATACAAAGGATGTAAATTTGACAAGGCTCCAAAGAGTCCAGAATTCTTTTGTAAGGATGGAGTTGAAAATGAAGCAAAAGATTGATTGCTTAAAAGTAGAGGAGCCCATTTCAGATGTGGACGTAGTATTCACTGCTGTGTACAATCTCATCTATGAAAAGCTTGAAACTGAACCAAACAAGGGGATTGTAGTTTCAAGGGGAAATCCAAATCAACGAAAAGTCAAGTGGGAACAAGTCCTAGAGATGGCTCACACTCTTGAAGACTATTTTGCTTGTAGAAAACTTCAAACTGGAGGGGATGTGTGTGGTTTGTGCGCATATTGGAAATCTACATATGAAGCAAGTCCTTGGCTAGGAGAATGTACTCTTAGAGCAAAACGTCCTATTCATAAATTCAGTACATGCAAGAAATTTGAAAGGAGAACAAAATGAGGACTTCTGATTTTATTGAGAGAGAGCAAAAAAGACAATTAGATACAATTGAGCTTATTGCAAGCGAGAATTTTGTTAGTAGAAATATCTTAAAGGCAATGGGATCTTGCTTTACAAATAAGTATGCTGAGGGTAAACCGTACCATAGATATTATGGTGGGTGTGAAGTTGTTGATGAACTTGAATCTTATTGTCAAGAACTCTGGCAAATGGTTTTCAAGACCAACTATCATGTTAATGTTCAACCCCATTCTGGTGCCAATGCAAACTTGGCTGCAATGATGGCTTTTCTTAAGCCCGGGGATAAGATTCTCTCTATGAGTCTTGACTGTGGAGGACATCTATCTCATGGATCCCCTGTAAATATATCTGGAAAGTTGTTTGATATAATTCCGTATGGTGTAGATGCCCGGAGCTACATCAACTATGATGAATTTTCAGAAAAGATTGCTTTGTTTCATCCTGATTTAATTCTTGCAGGAGCTTCTGCCTATCCTCGTATAATAGACTTTGAGAAGATGTATTCTATCATTCAGGATGTTCGAGAGCAAAATCCAGAATATAATCCCATATTTATGGTGGACATGGCTCATATAGCCGGTCTCATTGTTGCTGGTGATCATCCCTCTCCCTTTGGTTTAGCGGATGTAGTTACAACAACTACACATAAGACTTTGCGTGGTCCTCGTGGTGGATTGGTCTTCTGCAAGCCTCAATACAAAAAACAAGTGGACTCAGCTGTATTCCCTGGAACTCAAGGTGGTCCGCTCGAGCATATAATCGCGGCAAAAGCTGTCTGTGCTGAAGAAGCTCTCGATTTTGATTATCGACGCTACATTCATCAAGTTGTGAAAAACAGCAAGGCAATGGCAGAGGAATTTGTATCCATGGGGTATGAAGTGATCACTGGGGGAACAGATAATCATCTTTTCTTGATTGATCTTTCTCATACTCATCCTCAACTGTCTGGAAAGATGGTTCAGGATGAGCTGGACAAACATAAAATAACTCTTAACAAGAACTGCGTGCCCAATGAGACTCGCAGTCCTATGCAAGCAAGTGGTCTCAGAATAGGGACAGCTGCTATGACCACCAGAGGGTACGTCGAAGAAAACTTTGTCTTTGTTGCACATAAGATCGATGAGATTATACAAGGGATGGTGAAAAACAATGCTCTTGTCTCAGAAAAGTAGACCCAAGCCAGTGTATGATCCTGTATGTAATTTTTGTGAAAAGAAATTTCACATAAAGATAAAGCAGAAGCATGTGGATAAGCACACATACTACAAGTATTTTCGGTGTCCTCATTGCAATCACGAATACTATATTGGAATATTCAGTCCCGAGATAGATAATATGATTAAACAACATAAACCAATCGATGAGGTCAAAAAAGCTCAAACAAAGCTGAGGGAAGAGTATGGGATATGAATTTGTTACGATCGATATCGAAACAACAGGATTAAATCGATATACCGACAAAATCACTTGGATTGGAGTTGGTTTAGCGAAGACCATTGAGGATAGTGATCCCAAGATACTGACCTATGACTATACTTCTCATAAGGACTTGAAAAAGTTCTTGAATGTTTTGAAACACATCAGAGAAGCAAAAGCAAAAGTGGTGTTTCAGAATGGCAAATTCGATACTTTGTTTCTTGAGCATCATCTTGGAGTAAGGATACCTATTTCAGAAGACGTTATGTTGATGGGTACGGCATTTGATCTGGTCGCAGAACACGGTTTGAAAAAGATGGCTCAGACTTATTTGGGTGTGCCTGATTGGGATATCAAAAAGAAAGAGAAATTGAGCGGTGATAAAGATACCATTGTTCCCTATCTTAGATGTGACGTGAAATATACATGGCAGCTATTTCAGTATTTTTCAAACCAAATGACAAGCAAACAGATGAAGATTTATCGGGATCTACTCCGTCCTGCATATAGAGCCTACAGAGATATCGAAAGAAATGGGTTATACCTTGATCTTGATGCTCTTGAAGGAGTCAAAAAACGGTACAATGCCGAAGAAAAACAGCTTCTCAAACAGCTCAAAGCACACCATGATATCAATTGGAATAGCTCAACGCAAGTGGCACATGCATTCTTTGATATTGAACATTTTCCGGTGTTGAAAAAGACTCCCAAGGGTGTTCCCTCTACTTCTGCAGATGTACTGAAAAAGCTTGCTATGCAAGGATATGAACTTCCCAAATTGCTTATGCAGTACAAGGATGTCGCCACTCGAAACAAGATGTTTTTGAACCGATGGAAGGATGACTGTTATGAAAGCAGAATTCACCCCAATTTCAATCTAACCAATGTGGTTTCAGGACGTACAAGCTGCAATAATCCAAATCTTCAGCAAGTTCCGAGAACCAAGGACATAAGAGGACTGTTTTCTGGTGCCCCCGGTATGATCCTATTCGAAGCGGACTATTCGCAACTTGAATTGCGAATAGCAGCTCACTATGCTCAAGATAAGACCATGCTGCGAATCTACCGAGAGGGAGGAGATATCCATACCGAGACAGCAAAGCTATTTACTGGTGGACGTGAACCTACAAAAGAAGAACGTGGCAAAGCAAAGGCTGTCAATTTTGGTTTTCTGTATGGGATGCAAGCTAAAAAGTTTGTTGAGTATGCTATGAATAGCTATGGTCAAACATTTACACCTACAGAAGCAGAACACGTCAGAAATCTGTTCTTCGCCAAGTATAATCGCCTTCTTCCTTGGCATACAGAGCAAGAACTTCTTTGCGAGATGCAGGGCGGGGTGTCCAATATGTTTGGCAGATTTAGGAAACTTCCTCTGATTTACTCAGACAATAAGTGGGAAAGAGCAAGTGCTGCTCGTAGAGCCATCAATACTCCGGTTCAGGGCTCAGGCTCTGATCTGCTCATTTCAGCTGTGACTCAAATCAACAAAGAGCTGAAAGGAGTTGCTTGGATTGGAGCTACTGTTCATGACTCTATTATTGGAGAATGCCATATAGAGGATAAGGATCTTGTTGATGAGACTATCCGTAGGATAATGCTTCATCCAAAAGTCCTTGATGATTTTGACGTAGAACTCAGAGTCCCTCTTGATGTAGATATTGGTTGGGGACCTTGGGGGACACATTAAAAATCAAGTAAATTTGAGATATTCAAAGCTAAATCGTATTCTGCAAAGCTTATCAAAGAATTCCCATAGATTTTACAAGAAAATGGGACTTTACTTTTGCACGAGCTTATAGTATACTTACAACTGTAAAGAGGAGATTCCTCACAATAAATTAAAGGAGAAAATACATATGATCGAAGCAAAAAAGGGCGACAAGGTTATTGTCAAGGGTTTCACCGGTATCAAGCTTGGTGTATTTGAGGTTATCAGTACGACCAAGAAGACTGTCACTGTTCTGAAGAGAAACGGCGATGAGATGATCTTCGATATCAAGACCGGCAAGCAGATGAACGTAGAGGAAGGCAAGGAGAAGTATGCCAACTCTGCTATGGATGATGACGGCAGTTTTGTCGCTCCTTCCACTGCTGGTTCAAAGAAGAAGACCAAGAAGGCATCTGCAAAGAAGTCTGCGCCTGTCGAGGAGCCGGAAGACGACGATGAGGCTGACGATGAGGAAGAAGAAAAGCCTGTAAAGTCAATAAAGAAGGCAAAGAAGACCAAGAAGGCAAAGAAGGTTGTCGAAGACGACGATGAAGATGATTTCGAGGAAGTCGACGACTAATCTTGAGGGGGAATATCCCCCTTTAATGCAGCTGGTCGGAGAGCGCAATCGATGGCTCCTGGCTTTATCAAGCCTTATGATGACCAACAGTGACAAGCCTGTGTAAATGCAGAGTCAAAGGGAGAGTATCAACTGATAGCAGAGAAGTAGGGAGTGACACTATCAGCTGATCATGCGAAAACAGGCAGTAACACACTCCCTTATTGCCTGTTTGTTATTGGGATGTAGTGTAACGGTAACACACCGGACTTTGACTCCGATATAGTGGGTTCAAATCCCGCCATCCCAGCCAAAGCTTTGCAAGCATTGGTTAAAATCCAATCAAGCCCATGTGGCTTGGAGTGTAGAAAAGCATGAGGGCTCAGGCACGGCAAAGCTTAATTCAATTTGATTCCTGTAAAAACCTGTCAAAGCGCCCTGTTAAAATGGTAAAGAGCATGTATCAGGGTGGCAGAATTATTTCTCGTTATGCCTTAAAGACTTTGTGAACCGTGGGGCTGGACTCAGAAACAAAAGGGCTGGGCACCCTGGAAATGACTTCCGCCACAAACGTCAATCAGTTTAAGGTCTGATTGAAGCGAGCCTTGATGAACATCAAATCCAGTGTTGGGCTCAAAAAGTCCGGTTGTTCATACCTCAAACAATTAGAGAGGGTCACTGGAGCCTACAAAATAGATAGGAAGGGGGTGAAATGGATGCACATCAGCTATTCAAGGCAGAGTTGTTATTTGCATTGTCCTTTTCAGCATTGGCTGTCCTATGTAAGGAAACTTGAAAAAAAGAAGCCTGAACGACCCTTATATTTTGGTACAGATTTTCATAAGCTCCTTGAGCTGAGAAATGATCCAGCGGCTCTTAAAGAAGCAAAAGCTGGTATCAAGGATATGTTCTACTCTATGCCTGCCTCTTGGCAAGGAGATCTTGGAGAGAACTATGTTGAAGACTTGTTTTCAATCTTTAAAGATTATCAACACCTGTACAAAGATGTAAGACAACCCCAAAAAACCGAAGAAGAGTTCGAGCTTGAAGTTGGATCCTATCGAGGAGAGCCTATTATTTTTGTAGGCAAGATTGATGAACTTTATCTTTTGAAACACCAAGGTGTAAAGAGCATAGTCATTGGAGAACATAAAACCTTCAATATAAAACCAAATATGGATATTCTTGTTATGAACACCCAAAAGTGCTTATATGCAAAGGCTGTTCAATTTCTTCGGGGCATTTTACCTGACAGAGTAAAATGGGATTACATTAAATCTACACCAGCTTCAGAGCCTATTTGGCTTGAAAAGTCTGGTAGATTTAGTGAAGCAGCTTCTACACAAATTACGCCTATGAGCTGGAAGAGAGCTTGTAAATCTCACAGAATTCTTGACCCCGAAGTGATTGCTCGTGGGGAACGCTATAAAGGCAATATTCCAAACTTCTTTTTCCAAGTTGAGCTTGATATCGATCCAGCAATGGTCGAAACCATTTGGGAAGGATTTATGTACACAAGCAAACAGATGATCCGGTTTGGAGAAACGAATAAAGTACACAATGTAACGAGGGATTGCTCTTGGTGTCAGTTTCATGATATCTGCCATGCAGAAATGACTGGTGGCGATGTTGAATACATTATCGCAAGAGATTTCAAAGAAAAGGAGTAACAAAATGGCTCAGCAAATGGTGAATGGATCCAGATATGATGGGGATATCACTTACACTAATCGCATGTCTTCAAGATATGCGGTAGTGAATCCTCCTTTTGAGGGAAAACATAAAAAACCCCAGGATCCTGAATCTCTTCAGAAGAGAAAAGTACACTTCATGATCAGACATAACAGCAAGGGAAGGAGTTCAAAATGAGTCTCTTAGATTCTGTTGTTGATATCAAAGATTTAGGACAGCGGAATCTTTGGGTCCTTTATGGAAAATCCAATAGTGGCAAGACTTATGTAGCATCGACTTTTCCTAAACCAATGCTGTATGTACAGATTGGAGATGATGGGTCTAATACAATTGCTCATGTAGAAGGCATCTCAGCTATCTCAATTGAGACTGTTGAGAATTTTAAGGCTCTGGCAAAAGAGCTCTTAAAAGACAAGAAGTATAAGACAATTGTAGTTGATACATTTTCTATGGTGGTCAATGAGTGGACTCAGCAAAACGTGACTACCAAAGGAAAAAAGATGACTCAGCAATTGTGGGGAGATCTCAAGACCGAACAAGAAGGAATCATTAAAGATATGCACAGGCTTGCTAAAAAGCATATAGTTGTCTTGACTTGTCACGAGAGCACTGATACAATTGAAGGGATGGAGGACGAAATATCTCCTGATGTTCGTCCCTCGGTTTCAAAGGGTGCTCGCACCTACTTGGAAGGCATGGCAAATTATGGTATCCATACAACAAAGATTGTAAAGGAAGTCATAAAGGGCAATTCGACCAAGGAAGTCGTGAAATATGCTGCTGACATCGGTCCCAATCCCTATTATTGGACAAAACTCCAAATTGATCCAAGTATCAAAGTCCCCGCTCGTATTATCAACCCCACTTATGACAAACTCATGGAGATCATAAGTGTTGAAACAAATTAAGGAGGATACATAACAATGGCAAGAAAATTCAAGGTAGACATGACTGGTGTTGAGAGCTACAAGAGATGCCCTGAAGGAGAGCATCTTGCAAAGCTCAAGAAGATCGATATGGGCACCATTCAGGGAAGTGGAGATGATTGTCTCAAGGCTGTCTTTGAGGTTATCAAGGGAGATGGTGAAGGCTGTCAAGTGTTTGAAACCTTTTCTCTTGGTGAAAAGGCTCTTTGGAAGCTCAAGTCTTTCCTTGAAGCTGTCGGAATGAAAGCTGATGGAAAATTCCAGATTGATCTGGATAAACTGGAGGGAAAAATTTGTATTCTTGATGTGATCCATGACGAATACAATGGTCAGAAACGTGCCAAGATCGCATCCTACATTAAGCCGTCTGAAGACGATGACGACGATGGCGACGATGAGGCTGACGATGAGGAAGAAGAAAAGCCTGTAAAGAAAACTACAAAAAAGGCTCCTGCAAAAGCCTCTTCCAAGTCAAAGAAACCCTCCGAGGATGAAGACGACGAGGATGAGGATGACTATGACGAAGACGACGAGGATGAGGAGGATGAACCTCCTGTAAAGAAGTCAAAAAAGCCTGAGCCCAAGTCTTCAAAAAAGACAGCTACCAAGAAGGCAGTCAAGTCCAAAAAGGATGAAGACGATGAGGACGATGATGACTGGGAAGAGGATGATGACTGAATAAGTCCTTACCCATTTGGTAGCAACTTTTTGCCATTTTAAGCATAGAGGGGGAGGAAACTCTCCCCCTCTGGAGGAGATATCTATGCTAAATGACTATGGAATCCCTGGAGATTCCAAAAATTTGAGGAGAAGAGTGTTCTCCGAATTGATGACCCCTGACCCATCTACAGGGTACATGGATGGGGAAGACTACCAACTCATGAGACCCTATGTAAAGGCAAGAAAACTTGATCTTGAATCCTGCTTGTGGTTAGCTGTTCTTTATGGAGTTTCATATTCTTGTACTACAACCATGAGATTCCTTGAGGAATTCCCGGTTATTGGTGATGTAAGACCAAAAGCAATCTCAACTTTTTGGAGAGCTTCAAAAGATACACTGTGGTTCAATCCAGATAAAAAGTATCTGAAGAATAATGACCAAGTTATTCCGGCTATTCGGTCTATATACAAGCTGTCTCATGGGAATATGACAGAGTATCTTGAACCTCTGCTTGCTCAAGGTTTTGATGTAACATACAAAGAGATCATAAAGAATTGGCGATTCTTTGGTCCACATGGAGCATATCTCTTTTTTGATGCTTTGTATGGTATGCAACCGGAGTACTATTCTGATCCTAAACATCTTGATTGGAAAAACTGTGGACAGACTGTAGTTGAAGGAATGGCACATCTTCTCTGTAATGATGAAGCCATTGAGAGCAAGGATTATGATCTTGATAGATACAATAAAATGGTTGATACCCTATCTAGCAAATTCAACAAACCTAAGATTGTGATCGAGTCTAATCTTTGCTTTTTCCGCAAGCTCTTCAAGGGATCAAGATATCTTGGATACTATGCAGATAGACAATTGGAAGAGTGCTTGTCCACAGAAAAAATTCTCTCAAAGTACGGTATTGATATTTGGGATTTGCGAAAAAAGACCGTTCAAGATAGTCTACGTGGTGAGTGCTATGGATGGCAGGGTATTCGCAAGGATCGTACCAAGCTTTTCTTAACCACAGGAGTGCTTGAATGAGTAGAGTTCTTGTGAATATCAGAGGATGTAATGGTGCAGGAAAGTCTACTATTCCTTTGTCAATGATGGATGACCCTAGGATGTTTGTTGAAGAGCTGAAATACAGCGATGGAAAGCGGATGGGAGCTTTTACAGTATTTCCCTCTTATGGCTGGATTGCTTTGGGTACATATTTTAACAAAACCGGAGGTCTTGATGGCATTCGAAATATGGAGTGTACCATAGCAACACTGTATGCAGCTATCAGTATGTATCCTGATTTTGATATCATCATGGAAGGCATCCTATGTAGTACAGTATTTTCCAGCTATGCTGAGCTTTTTCATAAAATTGAAAAACAGCTCAGCATTCAGGTCTTAATTATATCTCTGCTTCCGCCACTCGAGGTTTGTTTAGACCGTATTCAAAAACGGAATGGGGGTAAACCCATCAAAGAGGATCTCGTGGCAGGGAAGCGAATCTCTGTTGAGAGAAGTCACGAAAAATTTAAGAGAGAAGGATTTACATGTATCCGGGTAGATTCTTCTAGGATTTCAAAAGCAAAGATGCTGTCTGCGTTTTTGAAAACGATAAACAAATACAGGAGGTAATTTATGCTCATTGTTCTTGAGGGAATTGATGGTTGTGGAAAAACTACTCTTGCTGAGACTCTTGCTCCAATATTGGATGCAAAAATAATCCATGCTACTAGAGAAACACCCAATAATTGGGACTGGTTCTATGGTATTATTCAAGATAGTATAGACCAGAACATCATTGCAGACAGATTCTTCTGGGGTCAATTTGCTTATCAATCTCCTTGTGAGAGAAACATAACTGAGGATCAGCTTCATCGGCTTGAAAAGATGATGCGAAGTTGTGGTGGAAAGATAATTTATGTTCAAGCAAGTTGGCCTGTAATCAAGGATCGTCTTGATTCTAGAGGAGAACAACTTTCTTGTTCATATATGCATCTGGTGCATGAGTATGCCAAACTAGTACAGAATTCTTATTGTCCTGTGCTCATTTATGATACTGAAGAAATGGAGATGATTGATACAAATGGCGATCATGTTTGAAGGACGAACTGTCAATGAGGTTTGGGAAAAAGCTTTCGCTGAGCTTAATGCACAAGCTAACTCTGGGTTTACTGATTCCTCTAGAGATGGAGATGTAGTTGGAGAATTTCTAAATGCTGTTTTCGTTGTAGAGGATCCTACTCGAAACATTGTCACCAGCCCTATTCGCAAAATGCCCATGCGATATGCCATAGGAGAGCTGGCTTGGTATCTCTCTGGATCTAACAAGGTCAAAGACATTGCTCAGTTTGCTCAAAAGTGGGTAGATATTTCTGACGATGGGAAGACCAATAACTCTGCCTATGGTTGGAGAATTTTTGAGAAGTTTGGATTTGATCAGTGGGAATACGTGAAAAATCTTCTCAGAACGGATTCTAATAGCCGTCAGGCAGTGATACATATCAAGGATGCTAGCAATACTCCCACCAAAGATGTACCCTGTACAATAGCTCTTCAATTCTTTATCCGTGAAAATGCACTTTATATGACTGTGTATATGCGGTCAAACGATATCTGGATGGGTGTGCCTTATGATATGTTCAGCTTCTGTTTTCTTCAAATGAAGATGGCTATGGAGCTTGGAGTACCCATAGGGACTTATACACATACCGCTGGGTCTTTACATCTGTACAAAAGAGACTGGGAGAAGACTCTGGCTACAAGCGCAGGAGCTGGTTCTTGATGAACTGGGATGCAATGATGGAAGAGGGTCTTGTTAAATTCGCTCTGAAAGTCCTTGATGAGAATAGAGATAAGATTTCTTGGGAACACTTTTGTTATGCTCCAAAATCCTTGTATCTTGATTTCATAGCACAAAAGCGGATACAAAGATCTGATATGGGAGATTATGTCTCTAAATGGGCTAAAGAAGATTTTAACATTGATTTACCCATGACAACTCTGAAAGACATCTTGATCGTTCGCCGTTTAATTCTGGACAAATACAGTAGCGCATATCCCCATCTGGTTCGTAAAGCTGCAATAGACCGGCAAGGCTGGACCCGTGTATGGGTTACAACACACATGGAAAGGGATTTACAGAAGTAATGGATGAAATAGACATGAATAAGCTTCCCAAAATCGTAGCTGTAGATTTTGATGGAACTCTTGTAGAAGACAGATTTCCTGAAATAGGAAAACCATTTACTGAGATGTTTGACATCTGTACGGCTTTGAAGAGATGTGGTGTTAAGATAATTCTTTGGACGAGTCGAGATAATGATACAGCTGCCCGAAATCTTGATGCTGCAGTGGAATTTTGCAGATCTATGGGTTTGGAATTTGATGCAGTGAATCAAAATATTCCAGAAACTATTGCTATGTTTCACAACGATACTCGTAAAGTGTATGCAGATATCTATATCGATGACAAGTCTATTCCTTGTTCTCAAGCTCCTATATTTTGGGCGCAAAAGTTGGGATTGACTTGGACACGATTTACAGGATTTGCTGATGAGTCTTGAATCAAATTTCCAATCTAAAGCCCTGGAATACCTAAACAGTATTCCAGGGTGTAAAGCAGAGAATGTATCAGGAAATTCCCATCAGTCAGGAAGACCTGATATAACCGGGTGTTATGAAGGACGCATGTTCAAGATTGAGTTGAAGTCTCCCGATAACAAGTATGAGGCCAGTCAAAAGCAACGACTCGAGCTTAGAAAATGGAAATCTGTTGGCTGCAGTGTAGGAATAATCTACAGCATGACCACTCTAAAAGAATTCATTAGTGATTTGAAGGGAGCTCCTAAACTGGTATCAGAGAATTTTCTACATGTAGAAAGTCCTGAATCAAACGGATGTATTTCTGAATATACCATACTAGGATGAGATTAAATGGAAAAGGGAAAATTGTCTATTGAAATTAAGCGCAAATATAAATCCCAAATGTATGATGTACTCGTGAATAGTTCTCTCAAAAAGCAGGATTGCTCTTTTGATGAGGCCATCGAATATGTCAACAGCCTTGAAAACAGATGCAGTACAAAGGATTCATGATGAAAACAAAGCCTTGGGCACATCAGCTCAAGGCTTTGCAGTATCTGTACGAAAGAGATGCAGGAGCTTTATATACAAAACCTGGATCTGGCAAAACAAAAATCATGGTTGATCTGATAGTTAACCGAGGATTCAAACGAATTTTGGTTGTTGCTCCTAAAAAGCCTAGCTCAGTATGGCCAGGAGAAATTCAACTTCACTCAAGTATACCCAAGGATAATGTTTTCTTCCTATCTGAGCTGAGTACAGAGCAAAAGATAGATAGACTTACAGTAGCAATGAGCATGGAAACAGAAGATCCTTTGGTGTTCATTTGCAATTATGATTCAGTTTGGAGAAAGCCCTTGGACCGAGTTTGGTTTTATAAAAAACTTGGACTTGACTGTGTTGTATGCGATGAAAGTCACCGAATAAAATCTCCTGGGAGTAAATGTTCTTGGTTCTTGACAAAGCTTGGCAAACAGGTTTCTCATAGATATTTGATGACAGGGACTCCTCTTGCTGAAAATCCCATGGATGTGTATGCACAGTATAGGTTTTTAGACCCAACTATATTCGGTACAAATTATGCTGATTTCTGTGCAAGGTATCAAAATCTTGATGTTCAACTATCTACAAAAGTTGGTTTTCCTGTTCTTGACAAAAAACAGCCCTATATAAACTTGGATGAGCTCAAAGAAAAGATGTTCAGTTGCGCTTTTTATATGGAATCCACGGTGAAATTGCCAAAAACAACTCGGATGGTAATCAAAGTCCCCATGGACCAGAAGACTCAACAAGTCTATAAGGAGCTGTCAAAGGAAGGATCTGTCATAGATGGAGATGGCTTTATGACTGTGAATAATGCTCTTGCTATGGTTATCCGTAAACAGCAAGTGACTAGCGGATATCTTCCCCTCGAGTATGATGATGGAACTAGAGAACTGAAAAGAATCAGTACATACAGAAGAACGTTTTTGTATAAATTCCTTCAAGAGATGCCTGAAGGAGAACCAATTGTGATATTTGCTCGGTTCAGGAAGGATCTGTATTCTATACAAAAGGCTGCTGAGCGATTGGGGCTTTCCTATTCTGAAGTCTCAGGAAGCAATAATACCTTGTCAGATTGGCAACAGGGAAAAACACAAATCTTGGGTGTACAATATACATCAGGCTCTGAAGGTATAAACTTGACTAGAGCACATATTTGTATTTTCTACACTTTGGATCATTCTTTGGGAAAGTATGAACAAGCTCTCAAACGAATACATAGACCGGGGCAAGAACAGCCTTGTTTGTACTACCACTTTGTTGCTACAATGGATTCAGGAGAGACCGTGGATCAAAAGGTTCTTCGATGCTTGAAAGAAAAGAAAGATTATATTAGCCTTGTTATGAGAGGTTCAGAAACAATCTAAAATTTTGTAAAAATTCTTAAATTTCTTGATTTTTCTCAAAATTTTGTGGTTTTGATAACTAAACTGAAGCATTCTTGACAATAAGTCTTGTAATGCTTCAGTTTTTATAACTTTTCTACAAGTTTTCACAGCTTTACTTTTACAAAAACTTATAGTACAATATGATTGTAAGGTGAAGGAACCCCCTCTTAAATCTGAAAGGAGAACTACAAAATGAAAAATGACATGATCAAGATCACCTACGTTGAAGGAACCAGCTTTCTCCCTTGTATTGATCGTGGTACTAAAAAGATGACTAAACTGATTGATGAATCTGTTAAATTCATGCCGGAAAGAAAGCTTTCTTACAAGGTTTTCAAGGCTGGTGAGATGCCTTTTGAAGAGCTACCTGAGTTGATTCAGGTTCAAGTCAAATCTATACTGAGAGCCTATCATCAATGCACCGTTACTTATGAAAACAGTGAGTTCTCTGTTAGTGCCAATACATGTATCCGAGCTGAGTATGGATTTGACCATTTCGTTGCTGGAATATACAAAGATGATGAAATCTATACTCTTGAGGAGCGTCGTCAAAACTTCAAAGAAGAGTTTGGATATGCACCTTTCTTTTAACCTAACCGATGAGAGCTGGATAGCAATCAGCCGAAACTGCCGCAAGGCAGTCTTGGGAAGCTCAATTTTAAGGAGGCAAGAACATGAGAGAGTATACTGTTAAAAATAATGATTTTTCTGAATTTGACTCAATGTCAAATCTGATCTTGGAAAAGATTGACCGTAATGGCACTCATTACTATACAGATTGCAGATGTCCTAAATGCGGTGGTACAGGCTACATCTCCTGTTATAACCATGTTGACGGCGGTGTGTGCTTTCTCTGTGGTGGTTCTGGAAGACACGGAACTAGAATAACCGTTCGTACAATAGAATATCAAGAGAAGTTAAATACCCAAAGACTTGAGAAAGCTCGCAAGACTGCAGGAAAACGCAATGCTAGATTTCTCCATAGTCAGGGCTTCAATACTGACGGAAAGACTTGGGTTGTCATGGGTGAGACCTATTCTCACAAAGAAGAACTGAAAACTGCTGGTTGTAAATGGAATCCTACCTTTGGTTGGCACTTTGATCATGAAGCCACTGGTTTTGACACAGCTGTGGTTAGTATTGAGGACAAGATCCCTTCTTGGGATGATTTCACTGATCTTATCGGTCAGTACAGCAACGATGGTACTTTGTATTTCATCCCCTCTGAATTCATTCAGGATTATGTCAAGTCCCTTCGTGAGCAGTATGTAGCCGACCATGCTCCTAAAACTGAATACTTTGGCAGTGTGGGTGATAAAATTGAGTTGAGTCTTGAAATTGTTCACATCGGTGGATATGAGACTATGTATGGTTTCATTACAGTCTACACCTTTGTTGATTCTGGTTTCCACCAGTTTGTTTGGAAAACCAGTTCCTCTCTCGGAGAAATCAATGCAGGAGATTCTCTCAAACTCAAGGGCACAATAAAAGCCCACTCTGAATATCGGGGTCTTAGACAGACTGAGCTCACTCGGTGTAAAAGAGTATAGACTTTAGGATTCCTTCTCGCACGTTCTCCTCATCGTAGGATTCACGAAAGCATTAAGGGGTGTATAACTACACCCCTTAAAATAGGATTCCTTAGAGAGGACTCTACGACACAGAATCGGATTTTGGAACTATCTCTTTCTTCTCATCATCCCAGATATACATTGGCACTTCAGGAACGGGATTATCTACAGGAACAAATCGATTTGGGCTGACCTGAACAAAAAGTTGTGCCTGTTTCAACAGATATCAACTCCAAGTTCTTTGGATTTTTCCTTGTATTTCTCATGGTATTTGTCCTGAAGTATTTCAACAAAAGACGGATCATAATCTACAGCTTTGAGATCTATGCAGAGTCTCTCAAGGTATTTGAGTTCTGTGTCTACACCCTTTATGAGATCATTGACTTTGTTGAAATCTGCAATCATATTCCAGCTGATAAGATATCCTGCAAGTCTCTCATAGAGAGCCTTTGTTTCGGTTTCCCATTGTCTGTAATCAGCCATAGCTGACTGTACAGACTGTTTACGAACTGCAGAAGTAACATCCATTCTAGTATACTGATACCAATCATCTGGTATTATATCAATGGATTCTATCTCATCCTCAGGAAGAAGAGCGTTATGATGATTGAGATAATAGCGCTTTATTGCTCGGTGTTCCATGGACTCCGCAAGATATTGATATTCATGAAGACGTTTGAAGCCTCTCAAACCGAGAAAATCAAAGTAATCTGCCATCTGATCATGAAACATCAAAGCAGTGACTTGTCTTGCATTGATCATGGAATACACCTCTTTGCAGTTTTTAGGGATTTGCTCAGCAAGCTTTGTCTTGATCATTTCTTTCCCTCCAGTAGAGTAAGAATTTTAGAGAGTTTCTCATCTTGATCGCTCAAGTGATTATGTACATCAAGTACAGCTGAGCTGACGGTGTCTTGCATCTGACTTTGATCTACATTTTCAGAGTAGTTTGCCACTCCGATTATGAAGGATATAATCGTTATGATATCAAGAAGAGAGAACTGTTGTCCTGAATTATTCATGCCAACTTGAGCACACCAACACAGCTATGAGTTACACTGCCAGCTACACCGCTGATCGCCAGTGTTATGAGAGGACGGTTTACACAGCAAGCAGTTATCTCAAGGTCTGTTTCTATGTGTTTGGTATAGGTATTCCCTGCAACTACTGTTTCAGAAGCAATAGCACAAGGAAGAGCAACTCCGTCTTTGTAGAATTGCAGAACTGCTGTCCCAGCTGCTGAAGGAATGAATGTTACATCTGCAGAAATATGGTACAGACCGGATTTAAGGACTCGAACACTTGCTGAGTTGAGTCTGAGAGAGCAACCGCTTTCAACAACAGGAGTACCCTCTATCACCAGAGGAGTGACTGCTGCAGTGAATGCTTGAGCAGTGTTGTTATAACTGCGAATGCAAGACTTGGAATATTGGTTAGACATCTGAATTCTCCTTTCATCACAAAGGGAGGGCAATTGCCCTCCCCCATTTGAGTTATTGGGCATAACTATATGCCGAAATGTTTTGGCTTAATCAGCCGCAATTACCGCAGCCATAGCCATTTCCGCAACCATTTGCAACATAGGGACTGCAAGTGATATAAGCGGGACGAGCAACAGGCTGGAGCTGATTTACCAGATATTGATTCTGCAGGAACTGGCTGTTCTCGAACTTTGCATCCTGAAGCTTATCGCGCAGCTCCTGGATAGTGTTCTGGGTCAGCATAGCTCTGGTTGCATCACCATCAGTTCTGATAGCGTTGACAATGTCGCAGGTGTTCTTGTAGTTCTCCGCTTTGACCGAGTCAATGTTGCGGTTGGTCTCGCAGCAACACTGCTGAGAAGCAAACCTGTTCTCTTGGATCTGATTGCCTACACCATTAAAGCCCTGAAGCATAGTGGTGTTCTGTGCATAGAAGCCGTCGCACAGGCCATTCTGGATGCCAAGAACAGATCTCTGCAGGTTGTTGAAGTTGAACTCTTGGCACATATCAGACCGAGTCAGAGCACCCTGAGTAGCAGCACCATTGCCGAAGCCAAAGCCGCCACCGCCCCAAGCAAGCAGGAAGAACAGGAAGAACACCCAAATCCAGGTGCCATTCGCGCCCCCAAACATGCCATCATTTCCTCTGTCCTGAAGAGCAAGAGCATCAGCTACAGACAGACCACTTCCGGATTCCATTCCCATGATCATTTCCTCCTTATATAAGATTTATCTCAACCCAGCGGGAACTGGGATTGAAATTGAGACCAAGCTTGGTTCATATCCAAGCCTTTCTGTTTACAGATGTTTTGACAAGTTTGTTGAATTTCTGATACAGACTTGCCTTGACTCATCTGTTGAGCCTGCCGAAATAAAGGATTTGCCCCAAACTGTTTCATCATAAACTGCATAGGATTCATCGTCGCACCCATCATTTGAAACGGATTCATCATTTTGCAGCTCCTTTCGCAGTATTCTTTTGTTCAAGTTTTGTTATTCTATCAGACATATTTGAAAGAGCTTCTTCCAAGGTTTCTTGTTTTACATAACCTGAGAGATCAACGGTTGGACTCGGAGCAACTTCTGAAACAGGTGGTATAGGATCTTCCTGAACATAACGATTGAATATGATATTCCCATCCAAACCAAGTTGTTTTGTATAGATTCTCTTGTGTGTCTTGTCAACAAATACATTTATAGACCCATCAAAATCTATCATGGCAGCATTGGCTTCTTGCTCATTAGCAACTGGTCTACCCTTGATCATAGGTGTGGACATGTTCTGAGAGTTGAAATTTGGTTGATTGAACTGCATTCCAAGGTTTGGATTGTATGCTGGATATTGGGTTTCCATCATTTGTAGACGTTGTTGAGCACTTTGCATTGAAGGATTGTAGTATGGTTGTTGATACATAGGTGCTCCTCCTTTATAGAATTCTTCCTATGCTAGTATCATACTACCGAAAGAACACCTATAAGTATCGATAAAAGAGCTGAAAAGTATAGAAAAAGTACCTGCATCAATTGATGCAGGTACTGAGTTAGAACATATGATTGAGCTTTTCAAGGGCTTTTGCGTGTCGTTTCTTGATTGTGCTTTCAGAATAGCCAAGGAGATCAGCTATGTATCGAAAGTCTTTGTCATCAAGATAATGCAAGGAAAGGATTTGCTTGTCTTCATTGGATAGGGTTGAACGATTCAGGAGATCATTGAAAGTCAAGATATCAGGAATTTGTTGGAGTTGTTTCCTCGTCTGTATATGTTTTTCATGTTTATTCACTTCTTCATATACTTCCCACATGTCGGACATCGTTTAGTGCCCTTTCCCGTCCGTCTTGTTCTTCGTTTAGTGACTGTTCTCCTCGTTGTTGTTATTGTTTGCGTTGCCATAATTATCTACCTCCGGAGTATTTTGATTGTACGTCGCATTTTCTCCTGACTGATAAACATTATTGCTGCCCGGTTCATTCGCGCTTTGATGGACAGAAGTAGTGTATGTGTCTTCGGTCACTTCGTAATCCCATTGAGATTCATACCACAGAAAACCCCCAACAATTGCGAGATTGATGAAGAGACTCACAATGAGAGCGATCCACAGTCTTCTGTTTTCTTTTGCTCGATCTTGAAGAAGTTTCATGGTGACTCTATTGAGTGCAATGCTTTGATCCAGAGCTCCAGTTTCTTGCTTCATATCGTTCAGATCTCTATCAACCACTGCTGTATTATCTCCTGTCGTTTAAGTTTTGCAATATCTGCTTGAGTAAAGAGCTGATGTTTTCAAAACTAGTCAATCGTACTTCTGTATTGTTTAACCGAATCTTGAAATCCTCCATCTCTTCTTTCAAAATGTTGATCTTTTCATCGTGGGATCTAACCAAAAGAGCCATGGAATTTTGAGCTGCAGTGCTGTTTTTGATATCTGTTTTGATATCTTCAATTCCTTTAAGGGCTTGCTCCAGCTTTTGCTGGAGCACCCCATCATTTTTAGCTCTGGATTTAATCCCTACAATGAACCCAGCTACACCAATGGCGCAACCAATTAAGCTTATGATATAAGCTACAGTCGGTTGATCCATAGTCACTGTCTATTGGGTTCAGTGTACTTCATTGCCCTATCGCTGTCGCTCAGTCCAGCTGTGGTGGGATCCTGAATCAAACCGAGAAAACCGAGAATCTGAAGGATTGCTGCAATTAGATCAGCAACAGTCTCCTGCGGAACAGGAACAGTGACCCCGAACATGGTGAGAAACTGATACACAGTGGACAGGACAAAAGCACAAAATGCAGTCACCCAAGCTTTGTTCTTAAAACGGACTTTCCAGTTGATATTCATTGTAATATCCTCCTTGATTTTTGTTTAGACTTTTGCTTTGTAGATTACTGATTATTTGTTCATGGGAATCACCCCCTTATTGATTCAAAAGCGCATTCCAAGTGTTTATACCACATATTCCATCTGCATCCAAGTTATGGGCAGATTGAAAAGTCTTGAGTGCATCTTTTGTTTGTGTTCCAAATTCCCCATCAATCCATCTTGGATCATAACCAGCATATGCGAGTGCTACTTGAAGCATTGCAACGGTGACATCCTTATCGCCAGTCTTTAATTCAGGGAGTTGGACGACAATATTCCTTTCAAGTTGCGGAGATGTAGGTTTTACAACACTGGGCTCAGAATTTCCGCAGTATCGAAGAACTGCATCCCAAGGATAATTGTAGTAGTCCCGGATGTAGAGTTCTCTCCCGGTTTGATCTCCAGCTTGTCCACCAGTTGTACTGCCAAATTCATTGATACTCGCTTGAACAATTTTGCCATATCCGCAGTACATAGCAGTATGATGTGTATGATTGAGAAGAACATCGCCACGCTTCAAACCCATGCCAGATATAAGCCCTATTTGAGTAGTTACATCCTCAAACCCGCAGACTTTGAACACGGAATACATGTTTCCGGTGTATGTTGCTCCTTTAGTTTTTACAGGGACTCCAGCATATTCCCAAGCTTGAATTACAGCAGAAGAACAGTCATAATCAGGTCCCCAACGATTCGATTGGTCATATCCATGTGAATCATCTTTTGCCCAACCTTCCATGTTTTCAATGGCTTGCTCAATTATACTGTCTCTTTCAGTTTCAGTCATGTAACAACTTCCTCCCACCATTGTGCATACTCACTAGGAGCATATACATTGTTATCATGTGTACTGCGGTATATTTTGCTGTTCTCAGTACAACAATCCCCAGTCATGTATGGGCTTGTCGCAAGAGCAACAAACGGCAATGCTTTTGCCGGATCAGTTGACCACTTAAAGCCCCACTGCGCGGGGAGCGTCTCCGGCTCTCCGGGGTAGATGGTGCTATCATAAAGTTGAAGCAACTTTACAACACGTCCTGCAGATGACTTACAGACAAAGCCAACTTCGCGTTCAAGCATGTTTTTAACTGATACAGCAGCTATAAAACTTGGAATGTATTCTTCTTCTGCATACAATTCTGTGCCAGTCATTGCATTCGCCCTGCCTTGTAAATATAAAGCAGCATTGCGAGACGTCTCGCGTATGGTGTTCAGTGTTTCGGCTTTTGTCATATGCTGTTCACTCCCTCTTGAATTGCTGTTGTGATCTCATCGGTTGTAGGCGCTTCAGCGAGTGCTTTTTGTGCCGCAATAAGTTGATCAAGCAGGTATTGCTGCTGCTCGTCATCGTATTGACGTATGTCACGCCATGGGGCGATCATCAGTCCAGCAAATTCCTCGCCGTCTTCGCGTGTCCATGTCTCGCCCGCAGGGACATAGCGGTAACTCTCGACCAGATTGGTGCACTTGTTGTCGAAGAACGAATCTTCAAATGCAGCGCGGTCATCTGCCTGAGTTGTGTAGACTTTGCGGTTCGAATCTATGTAGATTGTCATTTGTGCCTCCTGTTTACGGTTTTAGCCACACTTTTGTGCATGTGCTTTGTTTCGTAAAGCCAAAAACAACCACTACATAGCCCGTCAATGACAGATTGGTAATATCAAACTGTAGGGTTACCTGGCTTAAAACTTGTTTCGTAGTTCTCGCTACACCGTTATCAAAGACATTTGTAAAACTATAGCTAGAACTCAACCCAGATACGTTTCCGAGATTAGTCGTCCTTACCCCAACGCCAATCCCTCTTTCACTCGCAATGCCCCACGTTTCGTACTGGTCAGAGTCATATATATTCGCTTGATTGAACGTAGCACATAACGTCTTGTACTTCGAAAAATCTACTGCTGAATTGCAAGTGAAAACCGTAAAGTTGTATGCCCAATCATCGCCAGAAAAAAGCCCAGCACTTGTTTTTGAGCCATGTCTTCCACTCATCGTATTTCTATACGCTACGCTCCATCCATATGCGGATGAGCCACCATCAAGGAGAATGAGCTCATATATCAGCGTCAAGCTTTCCGCCTGCCCGTTAGTTGTGATACTCACCGTGCCGGACCGGCTCAGTGATCCATTCGTACAACTAACTGTCCACGTACCAACAGCCGGGGCAATGCACGCCCATGTTCCGGATGTGTCTGGCGCGGTTAGTGTTGTTACACCATCTGTTGCCGTACAAGTAGACCCTGCGGGGTATGTGACATTGATTGTCGCCGCAAAGTATGCAATAGTTACAGCATAATCGGCAGTAATTGTTACTGTGCGTGTTGCTGTTTGCTCTCCATTTGTCATTGTTACTGTCCACGTGCCAGATGACAATCCCTTAAAGACTGCTTTCCCAAGGCTATTGAATGAACGTGTGTAGACTTTTTCGTCTTTGCTTACCGTGACCGTATCTCCAGCAACACCAGTAACGACTAGTGTACCGCCTGTGCCTCCACCACCTGTATTCACTCTTCCAATTGCCATTAAATGTTCCCCCTCCAACAAAGTATTGTCGGAATAGTTATAGCTGTGTCAGGCACAGATGCAGCATACAAATATACACCGCCATCATAACATGCTGCCACAGGTGCAAAATTGCCGCTTATTGCATCTACAACAGACAAAACAACTTCCGGTATCATGTTCGATAAGACTCCTGTTAGTGCTATAGATGCTCGATATGGATAATCCCCATAAGTGTCATTGGCAACAAAGGCAGCTTTAGCAACAACAACATCTGTAAATTGTAATTTTACTGCATCAGTTGCCAATTTGACAAATGTTATTGACCCGTCCGGAATTGCTTTTTGTGAAAATGTTGAAATTATTCCACAATAAGTTTCATTCGATCTTGTATCTGTTATCATTGAAGAAGTTATGGCAGATACGCCAGCTGGAATAGTGACATAGCCTAGCATTAGCTCATAGGTATCAGTAGTTCTTGTCAAAGGTTTGAAAGATGGAGTGGAGCTAACATCTCCTTGCACAACAAAAAGCTCTATACTCCTATCTGCTTTACTGAATCTGAGAACAACAGAGTCTATTCTAGAATTAGAAGAAGGAGCAACAGCTAAAGTTCTTGTAACAGGAGTATCGTTTTTCACCCAATAACCATTTATCCAAGCATATCCAGCAGCTATGGAAATCTGCATACCAGATGTAGCAGTAATCTTGAAACAATTTGTAATATCGGCAGAAATTCCATTACCAATCAGAGATGCAAAATATTCTGCTAATTCATCTGCACCATATTTTCTGTCATAGTTGCCATTCACCTGCTGTGCATTAAAAAATCCATAGGTTATGCTCATCAAGTATCCCTCCTTTTCAATAAAGTTGTGATAGTAGGAAGAGCCAATCCCAAAACAAGGGATTCAGTTTCTCCGCTTCGGTCTCGACTCAAATCATGTCCTCTAACGATAGCAATTAACTTCACCATCAATTGAGAGTCTTCAACAGTTATAAGATCTCCTAAAAAATAGTCTCTTCCAAATTTGAATGCTTCTGTTCCTGTAAGTTTTAAATTTGCAGAATACTCTTGAAAAACTGGATGCTCCAAAAGCTTGCTCTTTCCTCTCAGCAACAGAGCTGCTTCATATTCTGTAACAGATAGGGTTGTTCCATCAGAATTTGTACTTTGAAGATCTCTTGCATCGACATACAGCTCGCTCCTATCCAAACCAGAAAAATCTCCAACCTGTATCAATTTTCTTTCTGTTCCTTCTCCCTCTCCGGCTACAAGAGCTAGATTGCAATAATCGGAAATATCAAGGGTGTATGCTGAGGTGAAAAATGCTCCTAGCTCTGTAGTTATGCGAACAAGAGAGGATTTATCTGTGGCATCTTTAATAATCAACTTGAGTTTGTATGCATCCTTGTCATAAACAAGTCTAGTATCAAGGTTGTTTTCTGAATCAAGTTTTTCTATCTCATCCCAAACATTCCCATAACTATTGATATACTGTAAAGACTCTCCAAAATCCTCTACTTGTTCTGAAACTATCCCAGGAATTTTTCGCTTGGTCTCTGTGGGATTTATGACTTGGGTATTGACTAGTTCCCGAATTATTGCAGAAGGTTTTCCTTTTTTGACTAGAGTTCCCCAGACAATTCTTTTGCCTATCCATACCATTTCTATGTACCTGCCGGAAACTTCAATGCTCGGAGTACCTGTATCCTCGTCGATTGACTTGTTGATGACTTCAATAACACCAACTTCGTCTCCTTCGATCCAGACCAAGTTCTCTCTTTGTAATAGCAAGGTATTTTCCTCTGTAACAGGAGCATATAGACTGAAAGAACCACCATTCCCCCAAACAGGAGACCAACTTAGAGCTGTGTAATTGTTGACAATCCCGAGTCTTTTCAAGTCCTGTCCAAGTATGTAAACATTAGTCATCTTCGACCTCCAAATACTTTGCAACTACTGTCAAGTAGATACCCAAGACTTCTTGGCCTTCTTCAGCTGAGAATGAAAATGTATTCACACCTTTATTCACATCAATCCAAGATGAATCAGAGCTCATATACTGCATGTAGTTCAGTTCCTGATTGTTTAAAATGCCCTTGACTCCTCGTTGACCGAGTATTGTATCAATTTCTATTTGTTCCCCATCAACTAGAGTCTTCTCTATTTCAAACTTTTGTTGAGTTTCGATGCAGATCACCTTGGGATTTTTAACAGATCCTTTTGCAGTAATGCTTATGATACAACCAGTAGGTTCACCATCGTAATCCAAGCTTGCTAGAGCAGTTGGCTGAGATACTCCCAAGATCCATTCTCCTTGTATCATATGGAATGGGAGAATGAACCGTAAATCTATATAGGACAGAGGAGTTTCTAGCTTGGATTGACTGATCCAAAATGGATTATAAGCAACTCCTGTAATCAAAAACTTACAGACTACATCATTATTTTCTTTGCGAATAGCAGAATACTGAATGGAATCATCTGCATAAAAAGTGAGATCGTATTCCTTATAGGTGATTACGAGAGTATGCTTCGGATTTATCATCTTGTTTAAAATCTTTTTGTAGTATCCAACATCATGAAGCTCATTTGCAACTATCCAAGCAGTGATGGAAATAGTTCTAGTAGAAAAAACCGTGGATTCTATGAATTCTCCATCTTGTCCAGGGAAAGGATATGAACTGTGGTTAGCTTGTACAGGCTCTATCGCTATCTCTTCTGTATACAAAGGTCCAGAGGAGGTATTTATATTGATAGATACTCCTGAAGTTTGGTCTGTTAAAACAATATCTTCAATCATACATTAACCTCCTCAAGCCCTTCCCAAAGCCAATTGTTTTTTAGACTTCTTCAGTGCTCTTGCGGCTTCCAAAGGAGTCAATGCTTTAGGAGAATAGAAATTGTATGTATCACCACCAGTAGATTTGCCAGATCTGTAGGCTGTATTTTCTTCTTTACTGAGGATTGCTTCGCCTTCATGAACCTTAACAAATCTATCAGAACCAACATAGTCCAATCCTGTAGCGAAGCTACCTCCATAAGAATTGACTGCACCACTCACACTGGCAGTAGCACTGGAAAGTCTACCTGCAATCCATGCAACAGCATTCTCTACCCAAGCAACTATGCTATTCCAAACAGAAATCAAGCCTTGCCAAAAAGAGTTGAATATTGAAGCACCAGCATTATACAAAGAAGACCCTATGTTTGTTATTGTAGCGACTATTGTTTGTAAAGCTGTAGCCAACCAACTTGTAATATTGCTCCAAACAGTAGTGATACCTTGTAGCATCTGATTGAAGGATTGTACAGCCCCATTATACAAAGAGGATCCCCAAGCTACAACTGCATTTACAATGTTTTGAATCACAAAAGAAACAGTTTCCAGAATCATATCCCAAACATCTGAAACTGTTTGACCTAAATTAGAAAAGAAGCTGATGACATCCTGTATGGCTTGTCTTATCCATTCAACAGCTGTATTGAAAGCTTCTACTATTGTATCCCAGAGATTTATCCAAAACTCCCTGAAGGATTCACAATTATTCCAAAGGAGAATGAAGGCTGCGACCAGAGCTCCTATTACAAGAATGACTCCTCCTACAACAGTAGTCACTACACCAAAAGCTGCCACAGCCAATTTTACAACCTTTATAACAGTTGTTATAGCCGAAACAATCTTGCCAAGGATAAGCAAAACAGGTCCAATAGCTGCAGCAATGGCCAGTATAGTCACAAGAGCTTTCTTTTGACCCTCTGACATGGAATTTATCTTCTCGGTAATTGACTGGATTATTGAAGCAGCTTTTTCAATGGCAGGCATCAGTAGGTTGCCAAAAGATATTGCTAGATTCTTTACATTATTCCAAAGAATTGACAGCTTAGATGCGAGAGTACCATATCGAGTTTCTGATTCTTGTGTCAAGGCGATGTTTTCATCCCAAGCTGTATTTGCTGTATCAAGAGCATCTGTAAGCAAATCGCTGGCTTGAGACAAGCTCTTGAGCATATCCGATTGACGGATACCAGATAGACCTAGCGCATCAAGAGTGAGAACTGCGGAGCCTCCAGTTTCTTCAAGATCTCCTAAACCCTGAATGAAAGACTGAATTGCTGTTGTAGGATCAGTCTCCCAAGCTCGGACAAACTGTTCAGCAGATATTCCTGCCACAGTAGCAAACTGCTCAAGTTTATCTCCACCATTTGCAACAGCTTTTTCAATGGCGTTGAATGTCTGAGTCATGGCTGTACCACCAGCCTCTGCTTGAATACCGACAGAGGACATGGCTGTAGCGAGAGCAAGAATTTGAGGCTCAGTCAATCCAGCCAGCTTACCACCAGCAGCAAGCCTATTTGCCATTTCGGTGATCTCAGACTCGGTTGTTGCAAAGTTATTGCCAAGATCAACAATAGTAGAACCAAATCTTCCAACATCTTCTGTAGCAGTGCCCATAACGTTCATGATTCGGGCAATAGCAGTTGCAGCCTCTTCTGAGCTCAGGTTTGTAGAATCACCCAAACGAATCATTGTGTCTGTAAAGCTCAGAAGATTTTCAGTGCCTCTAATACCTAGTTGCCCAGCTATTTCCATGACGCCTGCAATATCCGCAGCAGACTGTGGCATTCTATTGCTCATATCCAGAATGCCTTTTTCAAGAGCAGCAAATTCCTCTTCAGTTGCATCAACTGTCTTTCTGACACCCGTAAAAGCGGATTCAAAATCAATAGCAGATTTAGCTGCTGCTGTACCTAAACCGACAAGAGGAAGAGTCACGTTCTTGGTCAAGTTGCTCCCCAGTGTGGTCAATCCCGCAGAAAGACCTTTGAATCTACTTTCCCAGGATTTGGATTTATCTGTGAACGTTTGCAATTGTGATTGGGCTCTCTTGAATCCGGTTTCAAATCCGGAAGTGTCAAGCATGAGATACCCAATAGCAGTCCCAAGATTAAATGCCATGTGTTACTCCTCCTCTCATGTGTAGTTTTTGTACAAATCAGATGGCCTTGAATAGTTTACGATGAACTTGGGCTCTTCTTTGTTGTTCATTTTGCCAATTATGTAAGCACAAGCTTCATCTAAACAAAAAGCTGTATATGTATCAGTTATTCCAAAGAGTTTACTTGGCCTTTCGTTGTACATTTTTGACATTGTGCACAGTTCTATTATCCTTGGACTGTTCACGAAAGGGCTTAAGAGCTTTCACTCCGGTTTGTGAATACTCAAAGATAAACATATACTGTTCATCAGTCAGAGTTATTCCAGCATCCAGTATTTGTTTATATGTGGGTTCAATGAAACAGGCTTCACAAAGCGTATCAAAAACATCAAACACTTTTTGCATAGCTTGCGGATCTGCTTCAGAATCTATTTTCCCATCAATGAAGAGATTATTGGCTGTTGCCAAAAGCTCGTTGGGAATTTTGCCATTCTTAACAAGAGACAACATAGATGGACGACAGATTCTGGCGTAGAAAGGTTGATCTTCAGCAAAGGGAGGAAGCTCTACAATTTGTCCTTTTGCATACTCATTGAGCTGAGTTACACTTGTTATATCATGACTCAAATCAAGTCACCTCCGGAAGATCGTCTACATCGATGTAATCGATTGTATAGGGAGCTTCACCCGTATTCGGGGCAGAGTAGATTGTGTACTCAGGAGCTCTAAACACGTTATCTTCAGAGCTGAGAGCAATAGGTGTACCAGTGCAGTTGGGATATGTAATCCTCTCATAACCAGTAATGATACCAGCGGCATTGTATATAGCGCTGTAAGCTTTGATGATACACACTTTGCCTTTCTCAGCTGAGCCTGCAACCGGAGGAGTATACTGAGCAATGCCAAAGGCAGTTTCAGAATCGGATATTGCTGTTTTCTCAGCAGAACTCCACCACTTAATCTTGCCACCCTGAAGAAGTTTGACAACCTCAGGAATGAACACATTATCCGTCAGAACAAGAGTATGCCCTGTGATGGTAACAGTTTCAGGCTTTTGAGCTATCAGTCTACCCTTGACAACCAACTTGGTAGCATCTTGAGTCTCGCTCTGAACATTGACACCAAGTTTATTGGCTGTATCAAAAATGTAGACTGTAGTATTTTGTCCACTTGCAACTTTTTCCTCTATGGTTACAAGAGAGACGTCTATGGTAGGTATTTCATTACCCTTTTTCACAGTGTTTGCCATAGTGTACCTCCAATCTTAGAATTTACGATAGTTGAGATAACGAGCACTTTTCATACGAGCTTTTACAGTATCGTCTATGTATTCTGCAGTTTCACTATGCATAGGCTTGATCATCGGCACAAGACTCTTCATAGCCTCTTTAACCTCTTCAAAGAATTTATCCATTCGAGTAGGTCTATCTACAGGGACATAACAAAGGATATCGTAGTATGTGACTGTGCTGGAATATGTATTATATGGGAGAGTTTCATCCTCTTTTACAACTACATACTCAGAAGTACAATCTCCTTCGTGTTGCCCTGTAAAATATACCTTGAATCCGGCATTTTCAAGATGCTTAAAAATGTCTTGTCTTCTTGACGCTTCCATACATTACCCCAATCTATCCAAAAGGTTTTCCCATCCCGGCATGATTTCAAATGTACCCACATACTCTATGGTCTTGTCAATTATAGCAAACCGTTTTTCATGAGCAAGCTCAAGCCAGATACCATAATCAACACCATGAGCAAGAGATAGTTGGAATCCTGTACCGGGGATTTCTTTCATATCTCCATGGAGACGTTGTTTTGCATGTCCTGTACGATCCGTCCAAGGTCTATTCGCTTTTGCATTGCTTTCAAGCTTTTTTGCACTTGTCTCAGCATATGCATACATAGC
>ERZ808242.202-NODE-202-length-46095-cov-4.377194_pt1 | contig 46095 bp, 31 predicted proteins | sample MGYA00521244_ERZ808242 | MGnify/ENA primary metagenome ERZ808242 (study PRJEB31516, sample SAMN03275573) | gut metagenome | biome: mammalia-associated habitat; material: feces | host: Papio cynocephalus | place: Kenya | collected 2012-07-27 ... | reverse complement strand
ACATATTTGAAACGCTTTGCATTATTGAAGATTATTATTCTTATTGTTTGAGATCAACTACTTTTCTTTAAATTTTGAACGATACTTAATTATAAACTAATATTTTTTGTCATATAGAGGAAATAAAAGTACCTCTTCAATATCTAAGCCTAAGGCTAAGTTGACCCAATCAGCTTCTGCGTTTGCTATAATGCAAGCTAAAAAAGAGTATGGAATGACAGACTTGACGGTTCAGTCTGAAGAGGATGAACTTTTGGAAAACAATTCGGAAAAAAGACGTTCTTGGGCTGCAGTTTTGCGTGGCGCCTCAGCAAAAACTTTCAAGTTTATAAAAACAGTTGGTGGCTTCATTCCCATTACAGGTATGGGATTAGCTTATATGATTCTGCTGGCCCTAACTTTTTACTTTGTAGCCTTAGGAGAAGACGATATAGTCTGGATCTCCGCTTCCGTAGCTCTTATGATCGTCGGTATCTTGATGATTTTGGCCGTAAGCATAGGTGCTATTTATTTAGCTATACATTGGAGAGCTAAATGCGAAGTTGGCTTATCAGATATAAGTACTTCCACTATGTATCAGTCCAAGTCAGGATTGGAAATAGCCTTTTTACCTGTTCCTTTTGTCAATATTTCTATTGAATGGCTCTATCCGGCGGAAGTTGAAACCGAATGTAAGCAAAGCTTATCTTCTGTTGCTGAATATATTACAGTCAACCACCGTTGTAGTGTAGAAAAGATTAGCCGTCGCTTTAGAGTGGAAGACATTTTGGGGCTGGCCGACGTGACTTGGGTGAGTACTCAAAATGTTAAGTTTAAAGCTTATCCCAAACCCAGCGCCGTAAAAAGCAGCAGCATCACCTTAAGCATGGCTGGCGGCGAAGATATTTCCGATCCTTTCGGTTCGCCCCAGGGCGATCTTATAGAAATGCGCCAATACGTCCCAGGCGACTCCTCTCGCTCGATATTGTGGAAAGTTTATGCCCGCAGTCGCCGCTTAGTCGTCCGTATGCCGGAAAGAGCGCTTACCGCTCAGACACGTACTTGCGCCTATTTGGTATCCGGCCCCAACGACGAAGCCAGCGCTTCTTTTGCTCGTTCAATTCTCGAGTCTAAAATTTTGGGCGATAGCTGGCTCTTCGGCGCCGACGGCTGCGTCGGAACAACTTCCATTATGAGTGAAGCACTCGATTTCTTAGCTTCTTCCGGAAATGCAGAATCAAGGGAGCTTTGCGGCTTGAGAAAATTTTTGGAAGAAGCTTCCAAACTCGGCTACCATAGTTGCTTTGTGTTTGTGCCAGCCGCTTATGGAGACTGGGTAAAAAACGCTCTGGGAGCGGTCAGAGACACCCACCTTACCATTACTTGGCTTATGGGCGTCGATCAAAATTTAACAGAAGCTGAAGACAAAAAGAAACAGCCTTGGGAAAAGTGGCTTTATATTGATGCAAACGAGGTGCATTTGGAAGCTCCTTCTAAGATTGCCCAAACTTTACAAAGTCCCAATACTCCCATGATCTTATGCGAAACAGCTACGGGACGCATCATAAATAACGCGGCTGCTTATTTGCAAGCTCAGGAAAAGGCGGTCTAGTTAGCATATGGACGGCATGACCTCAGGAAAGAAAAAATCTTCTTTTGGCATAGGCACATTTTTAGAGCGCTCTTTTAACAGTTTAATGTGGGGCGTTATTTTAGCCATAAATGCCTCCACCATCTCTGTGGCCAATGGTATTTTCGGTGCCTTTGTGGGAGGAATTTTAGGTTTTTGGTTCTCTTATTGGCTCTCTTCCAAGCGCTTGCGCATACCAGTATTCGCCTTGGGAGCACTGATACTCGATCGTATCTTTGTTTATTTGGCCGATATACCCGTTAATAGCGCCTTTATGGCTTCTCTCTTTGCCTCTCCAGAGAATGCCAGTTTATTCTCTCAAGGCCTAGTTTGGTTTATAGATTGCTTTTTCTTAGTCATGGTTATCCATGCCATAAGCATACGTAAGCCTTGGTTTGTAGCCGTCGAACTAATTATCGTAGCTAACATTGCTCTTTTACCTTTGTCGGCCCACCGCGACGGTTTTATCAGCCGCCCCTATTTCTTCGTCGATCCGCTCTGGTCTAGGGGCTGGGATCCTATTCCCTTCTTTATTGCTGCCGGCGTTATTTTGGCCATTGCCTTGGTTTTCCTTATTGTAGGGCGTTTTAATAAGCGTACTTTGGCCGACTTGTCTATTTTAATAGTTATTATTTCTTTGGTCGGAGTTTTTCTGCCCCTTAAAGATTTGCATCAGCCTTTGCCCGAACAACTTATGAGCGGCAATGCTAAAGGCGAGCAACAAGAAAAAGCTAAAGGCAAAGAGGGCGGCAACCAAGGTCAAGATCAGCAAAAAGATGAGCAAAATCAAGACCAGCAGCCCAATCAAGATCAGCAAAAGCAAGACGACAAAGACAACAAAGATAAAAATAATAACCAACAGAACAACGATAAGGACAACAACCAAGGCGGAGGCCAAAGCGACAATCAAGATAAAAATGACAATTCCTCAGAATCGCCCAAATCAAAGCCTGTGGCTGTAGTTGTCTTTAACGACGATTATGCACCTCCGGAAGGCTACTATTACTTCCGCCAAGACGCCAAGAGTTTCTTTAACGGTCGCAAGTTGGTGAATGACGTTTCCGGGCGCTACGATCACGATATAGCTTCCGGCTTTCCTCAGTTTAATGCGCCCAATCCGCTTACCCCTCCCTCGATAGATGCTACTAAAACAAAGGCTGTTAATACGAAAGTTAGTTTAATTGAAAATCATAGTAAACCATTTGGTTTATTAAACCCTCTGGCTATGAGTGCTGCTTCTAACCCCAACAGCAGTCAGTTTGTGGGAGCCTATAGTGTAGATTCGCGCTCTTTTACTGGTAAAATAGATACTTTACTTCAGGCTAAACTTAATAACCCACAATGGTCAAAGGCCGACATAGACTATTATACTCAATTGCCTAATGACAAGCGCTATAAAGAGTTAGCTTTGCAAATTCAAAATGATTTGCCCGCTGCTTTTAGGTCTTTGCCTATGGCCAAAGTGTATGTTATGAAGCTGTGGCTTGATAAAAACAGCACTTACGATACTAAGGTGAAGATCACCGATAAGGACGACGTTGTTTCTAAGTACCTTTTCGGAGATCGAATTGGATACTGTGTCCATAATGCCAACGCTTTGGCCTATTTGTGCCGTTCTATTGGTATTCCAGCCCGTGTCGCCGAAGGCTACGCTGTAGACGCTAAAAATACTTACGGCGGATCGGCTTTGCTGATCATGAATAACAGCGCCCACTCTTGGTGCGAGGTCTACATCCAGGGACTTGGTTGGTACCCTGTCGACGTTTCTCCCGAGCGCTCCAATGTAACTCCTCCGGAACCGCCTGATCCCGACTTGCAAAAGATGTTCGGCGAAATGGCCCGCGAAGAATCGGCAGACAAAGAAGGCGTCTCCCAAAAGCCGGTCGATATGCAAATGCAAATGCGCTCTTTGGTAAAAGCTTTGGGCTGGTTGCTGGCTATAGCAGCAATTTTAGCTTTTATTGCCGCTTGGGCACATAAAGTTTACATTCACCTTATGGCCCATTTGAGCTCTGGCGCTAAGCGAGCTGATTGCGTCTATAAGGCTGCTTTAGTATCGCTAGCTGAAATAGGTATACGTCGCCACTACGGAGAGACACGCGAAGAGTTTGCCTCCCGTTGGGCCGATAAGTTACCAGCTTTGCAAAAATTGACCCAATGGCACGTGCGTTGCCATTTAGGTGAAAATGCTCAAGTACAATTCGTTTCTCGCACACCTTTGCCAAGCACTTCCGAATGTGCCTCACACTACGCTCAGTTTAAGTCGGAATTGTCCAGCTGCGCTCCTTGGTGGCGACGCTTGATAGGCATACTGAATCCTTTCGCTTGGCTCTTTGTGCGTTAACATTAAACCTAATAAATTTTTAAAACTAATGTCCACTCAGACGGAGGAAACTTATCTTGGATAGAACTTCGCAAGCTAACCGAGCTGCTCGCTTAGATAAGGCTTACAATTTGCTCCTTACTATGGAGTCGCGCTTAAAAAGAGCGGTGCGCGGACGAGATCGCGTCATCGAGCTTATTTTAATTGCCATCTTAGCTGACGGTCACGTGCTTTTGGAAGACTTCCCCGGTTCCGGAAAAACAACCTTAGCCAAAGCTTTGGGAGAATCTATATATAATGATAATCCCGAACCTCCGATCACGATGTTCAGGCGTATCCAGTTTACTCCCGACTTGCTCCCTTCCGATATTACCGGCATGACGGTATTTGATCCTGATAACGGTACTTTTACTTTCCGCCCCGGCCCTATTTTTGCTCACATAGTGCTGGCTGACGAAATTAACCGTACTTCTCCCAAAGTTCAGGCAGCTATGTTGGAAGCTATGGCCGAAAAGCAAGTTACTGTAGATAATACGTCCCACAATTTGGGCAAACTTTTCTTTGTAATTGCCACCCAAAACCCCAGAGATCAAGCCGGTACTTATCCTTTGCCTGTGGCTCAGCACGACCGTTTTCTGTTTAAGATCCGCATGAATAATATTGATAGAGAATCGGAATTGGATGTATTGCGCTCAATTCAAGAAAGGCGTAATCCTCCGGGCAATGAATTTCCTATGGTGCCCAAAACAGCAATTTTAGATGCTCGTCAAGCTATCGATCAGTATATTTATGTTGACGATCGTATCAATCAATGCTTGGTAGATATGGCTAACGCTGTGCGTCAATCGCCACATGTAGCTCAAGGCATATCTACCCGAAGCTTAGTCTTAATGTTGCCAGCTCTTAAAGCTTGCGCCCTGAAACGAGCCCGCGACTACGTAACTGCTGAAGATGTTTCTTACCTTGTGCCCTATGTTTTCGCCCATCGTTTGGAATTAGCTGCCGGTATTGAAGATCCGATTAAAGTCATAAGAGAATGTTGCAAAGGCCCTCTGGAAGCCTTGTGCCGCTCGACTCTTAAGAAATGATTTTCAGATCTAATGATCGATGAAAAGATCATTAGATCTGAAAATAAATATGAACATATATAAGCTGCTCAGAAGGGAAAAATCATGTACCAACTTCTTTCGATTCGCTCAAAAAATGGTTTGTATAAGCGTTTATTTATCGCCATTGCTGTGCTATTCGCTCTGTCCATGATACCTTTATTCAGCAGCCCAGCTTTAGGCGACGAGAAGTCCCCAACTTTTGAAACTTTAAGCAAAGGCGACATTGGTGGCGAAGAGCTATTGCAAATAGCTAATGATAGCCAAAATATGATTGCCTGGCGCAAATTCGCTGAAGAAAAACTTAGACAAGACAAAGATTCTCCAGTTGGCCATGCTATTTTAGGTGTAGTCTTCCATTGCGCCGAAGGTGATTTGCCTAGAGCTCGCCACAACTTGGAACTGGCCAAAAAAACTTTATTGCGCAGGTTGCGAAGCTTTAATAATGGCACTGATGGTTCTTTATTCTTAGGCGTTCAGATCCAGCTTTGTCAGGTTCTTGGCGAAATGGACGATTACAAAGCCAAGATAAAAGTAGTGGACGAATTGGCCAGCTTGCCCGGTTTTAGCAATTTTGCCGTAGACAAAGCTTGGCCTTTAATGAAGTTGGATCGCGAAGAAGAGGCTCGCAAAGTTATCTCTGACGCCTTCAATTCTGGCAACATCAGTGCCAGAGAAATAGCCTGGAATAGCTTGGGAGCCTTGGAATCGGAATGTGGTAATTACCAAGCCTCTTACAATGCTTTTCGCAACTTAGTAAACGAAACTAAAGAGAGGGGTAAAACTCCTGATCCGACGGTATTGCGCAATTGTGGCGAAACGGCTTTGGCCTTGGGACGTTTTGATGAAGCTGAGCAATTCTTTAATGAAGCTTCCCGCGTTCCTTTTAGCGATCAGGCTTACACCAACCCTTTCAACGATTTAACCAATTTATATATTGCTGAAGCTAAGTTTACCGACGCAGCCAGTTGCCTTAAAAAGACTTACGAGCGGGCCCGCGCCATGCGTCCCTTCCTCTATCAGCAATTTATGGCCGACAATTTGCAAACAACCGGCGCCTTGCTTATGGAGCTGGGCCTTATTCCCGAAGCTTGCGAGCGTTTAAAGCGTTTAGTCAATCGCCCTGACCGTCAAGGAGGTACTTCCTTAGATATTGACCAGGCTGAAGCTGGCAACTTGCTTACTTGGTACGCTTCTTTAAAAGCTATGCGCGAATGCAAACGCGAAGAGCTCAGTTGGACACCTTTTTGGCAAAGCTTTAAAGTGCGCGGCCAAATTATCGCTATAAGCTATGAATTGTGGCGTTCGTCTTCGCGTATTCGCGCTTTAATTACTGAAAATAAGCGCGTAGCCAGCAGCTTCCGCCCTTACAATGCACAATCTATTAGCGCTGACGAATGCTATAAGCCGTTACTGATAAAAATTCTCGGCCCCGGCTTATGTGCTACAGCTATAGATGAAATATTCCAGGAAGCTCCCGACAATTTGCCCGTAGAAGAGCCCTATCTTTTGTTACACCGTGCTGAAATAGCTTATCAATTTGGCAATTACGATACTTCTTTAAAGAACTACCAAAAAGTTTTGAAGACCTTGCCTCAGGCAGCTCGCTTAGTACGCTCTTTAGCTGCAGCTAGAGTGGCCCAGCTCTCTTATGCCAAAGGCGATTTTCAAACTGCGGCCAATTATTATGCCCAATTGATCACTTCTACACCTACTTCTATACGTCATATGGAAATAAGCGTACCTATTACTTGTCAGGGTGATGGTTCGTCAGCTTCCAAACAACTTATTAGCATGTTGGGAAGTTCACCTCGCTTCAAAGTCACTAACACAGGATTAACTATGCGCATACATATGCAAGGTGGCCGAATGACTGCTGAGCTTTACGGCTTAGATGGCAGCGTGCTCTCTTCTTCCTCAGTAAAATTGGAAGATAGTACTAAAAAAACTGCCGAAAAATTGGCCGCAGAAATTCATAATCAAACTTTCGCCACCAAAGTATCTTTCAGTTCTTTGGGCTTAGATTCTTTGGACGGAGCTACTACCTCAGGCTCTACAGCTAGGCAACAAATTAGCGACATGTTTGAAAAAGAAAAGGAAATGATCGACGGCTAAAATAACAGGCAAAATCTACTTAGTCGCAGAACGCAGGGCCCGGCGTTTGGTTGCCACTTTTTGTTTTGTTGCCACTTTTTATAGTTGGCTTAACAAAAAAAGCAACCAAGTTTAGCCCTTAAAAAGATAGGAACATTACTAAAATGGAATTTATACAGAGTTTGCTCCATTATTTCTCCATAGAAGGAATACAGGATATCATCGCTTGGGGCGGCTTAACTATTCTGTTTATTATCATTTTCTCCGAGACAGGCTTGCTGGTAGGCTTTTTCCTTCCCGGCGACTCTTTATTGGTTGTATCCGGTTTTGTTTGCGCTACCAAGCCGGAATTGCTTAACGTGTGGCATGTACTTTTCTGGCTGTGTATAGCGGCCGTTTTGGGAGATTCGGTAGGTTATATGATAGGCAAAAAAGCTGGCCACGCTCTTTACCAGCGCGAACAAAGTCGCTGGTTCCGTAAAGATCACTTGCTTAAGACTAAAGCTTTCTATGAAAAATACGGCGGTATGACCATTATTTTGGCTCGCTTCATGCCTTTTGTTCGCACCTTTGCTCCTACAGTAGCTGGCGTAGCCGATATGCATTATCCTCGCTTTATTTCCTACAATTGTATAGGCGGTATCGCCTGGGTAACTAGCATGATTTGCGTAGGTTATTTCTTCGGCCAGATTCCCTTTGTGCAACAACATTTGGAAAAAGCTCTGGTTGGTATTATTATTTTATCAGTTCTTCCCGTGGCCATTCACGCTTGGAAAGAACACAAAGCCGAACAGGCTAAGGAATCAAGCGTCGCTTAATTTCTAAAGTTGAATTGCTTAAAAGTGACTTTATTTCTGCTTTTAGGCAATTCAATAGCGATTTTTTGTATAAACGAAGGCCATTTATTTATGAATCCCACAGCAGAAGATCCTATTATCGAGCTACATAACGTAAGTTTGATTTACCCCAACGGAACTAGAGCTTTAAACCGCGTCGATCTTTCCATTAAGCATGGTGAGTTCGTCTTTTTGGTAGGCCAAACGGGATCGGGTAAGTCTAGCCTTATGAAGTTGATTTATCGCGAAAACGATCCTACTACCGGACTAGTTTACGTTAACGGTGAAGAGATTAGCGATATGAAGCGCTCGCAAATTCCTTATTTACGCCGCCGCATCGGTGTAATATTCCAAGACTTCCGCTTGTTAGGTCATAAAACGGTCTTTGAAAATGTGGCTTATGCCATGCAAGTAACTGGAGCTAGCCGCTATGTTATTCCCCGTAAAGTTACCAAAGCGCTCACTTTGGTGAACTTGCGCGAAAAAGCGGATCGTTTACCTAGCCAACTTTCTGGAGGCGAACAACAACGCGTGGCTATAGCTAGAGCCTTAATAAACGATCCTGTCATCCTTTTGGCTGACGAGCCTACTGGTAACCTCGATCCCGACTCTTCTTGGGACATTATGCAAATTCTCTCCAAGGTAAATGCTCGCGGCACTACTGTTATAGTAGCTACTCACAACCAGCAAATGGTCGACGTTATGCAAAAGCGCGTAGTGGTTATGCAACACGGCGAAGTGGCCCAAGATTTATCCCGCGGTATGTATTTCACTACTGAAATTACTAAAGAAACTTTAGCGGCCGGAGGCTTCGGATTATGAGTATTCCGCCTAAATCAGGATTTATCGACATTTCTCCTCAAGCTGAGCAAACAAAACTTGATCCCAGCGGTAGCAAATTGAAGAAAACTTCTGCAACTAGTCGTTCTGCTTCTGCTGCAGCTAAAGCTTCCGAGAATCAATCAGCTCGTCGAGAGCATGACAAAAATCGCACTGTCTCTATGCAAGCGGTAAAAGGGCCAGCTGAGCGCAGTGAAGATAAAAAGCCTCAGGAACCACCACTCATCATAGAAAGCGTCCCTGTGGAAAGAGAAGTAGAAGACGATGAAGAAGTAATCGTAAAGCCTATTCCCATTGCGGAAAAATCCTCGCCTTCTCTCTCTAAAACGCCTACAGTAGACGAAGTTTTAGATGAAGAAGATTTACCAGTTAAAAAGAGGCGCGGCCCTTCGGGAGGTTACTACTTAGAGTGCTTCTTGCGCGAAGTGCTCACCAATATGCGCCATAATCCTATGATGAGCGTGGCCTCTATTTCCACAGTAATGATTTTGGCCCTTATTTTAGGCTTCTTTGTGTTAATTATTGCCAATTTAGAGTCTTTGGCTGACGAATTGGCTGGCGAAATGCAAATAAAAGTCTATATGAGCCAAAATTTTGATGCCAAGCAAGTCAACAGTTTTAAAAGTGCCGCCTACGATATTGGCCACGTAACCAAAGTAACTTTCGTGCCTAAAGATGAAGCATTTAAAAAGCTGCGCAAGCGCTTAAATGCCAAACTCGATTTGGACGACTTGGAAAGCAACCCTCTGCCCGACGCCTTCGAAGTTCCGGTAGACGATCCGTCTTTCTTAGAGCCTGTAGCTCATAAGTTGGCTCAAATAGACAATGTCGCTACAGTAGATTACGGCCGCGAAGAAGCTCAAAAACTTATGAAGCTTAACCATATCATTCGTATGGTTGGTTTAATTATTTTGATTATGCTTTTTGCCTCCAGTTTGCTTATTATTAGCAATACTATTCGCTTAACCGTATTCGCTCGCCGCAAAGAGATCGACATCATGCAATTAGTAGGCGCAGCCGATTGGTTCATTCGCTGGCCTTTCATTTTAGAAGGCGTCACCCAAGGTGTAATTGGCGCCGCTTTAGCTTCAGTGCTAATAGACGTTTCTTATCGCATAGTCGTTCCCCAGTTGCAAAAAAGTATTTCTTTCTTACCTATTCTGCCTCCCGGTGCCATTATGCCTTACCTTAATATTGGCTTAATTACTATGGGCTGCTTAGTAGGTGCTTTGGGAAGTTTTATTTCCGTCAACCGTTATTTGAAAGCTTAATTTGAGGAGGTACTTGACTTGTTGAGTATACACCGCAAATTTAGTCTTTTACTCTTAGTTGCTGTTTTTTTTAGCCTGGTTGTCTTTTATTCTGACGCTTCTTCAGCTCAAGATCCCAATTCGCAATTGCGTCAAAAGAAAAGTCAGTTGGCTGCTCAACGCAAACGCTTAGATATAATCAATGAACGCGAGCGCGATCTTTCGCAGCAGCTGAGTGATACCCAAGCCGATTTGCAATATAGTCGCGAAGCTTATCGCGAAGCTAAAGTCAGCTTGCAAGCGGCTGAAAAGCAATTGAAAAATATTACTAAACGCTTAGGCGAAGCTACTAAGGAATATAGTAAAGCTCAGCGCGTTTTGGGAAAAAGGCTTAGAGAGATCTATTTGCAAGGTGACGTCGGCTATTTGGTAGTCCTTTTAGGAGCAGAAAGCTTTACCGATTTTATCGACCAGACTTATTATCTGTCGTTGATTATCGAAAATGATCGCCAATTGGTCAGCCAAGTGCGCAGCCTCAAACAAGAGTTAGAGGTAAAAAAAGTTCAATCTGAACGCACAGTGCGTCAAATTAAAGACTTAAAAGAAGCTCAAGAGAATCGCGTCAAAAAATTGCAACAAATTGAAGAGACACGTTCCTCTTTATTGGCTGATACTAGACGCCAACGCGATTCTTTAAGTTCTTACGTCAGCGAACTAGAAAACAGCACCCAAGCGCTGGAAAATCAGATCCAAGCGACTGTGCGCCGTAGCCAAATAATTATGCGTCCCACCGCTCCCAACGCTGGTACGCGCACTTGGGGCACTGGGCGCTACCTGACGCCAGCACAAGGGCCAATCACTTCCCCCTTTGGCTATCGTGTTCACCCCATATTCGGCACAATGCGCTTCCATACTGGCGTTGACATTGGCGCCTATTACGGCAGCCCTGTGCTCGCTTCTGACAGCGGCGTCGTCATCGACTCGGGCTGGATGGGCGGCTATGGCAATTGCATTATTATCGATCATGGCGGCGGCTACAGCACCCTTTACGCGCACTGTTCCGAGTTGTACGTATCCTACGGCCAGTCGGTGGCCAAAGGCCAACAAATTGCTGCCGTAGGTTCTACAGGCAATTCTACTGGCCCACACCTCCACTTTGAAGTGCGCATAAACGGTGAGCCTGTCGATCCTTTAGGCTTCATTTAGCGAGCCTACACCTAACCAAAGCCAGAAAGGGAGGCCTCTATGCCTAAGCATCTTTTCCCCAGCTTTAATGCCAAAGAAAATTTTATAGTTAAGCCCAGCAGTTTTAAAGCTAAAAATTTTCTTTTCCGAACCGCTGGTTCGTTGCTTCTGGCTTTGGTTCTAAATGGCTCGCCTCTAAACGCAGCCGCCGCTACCAACGCGGACGACGCCGCTGCACCTAAAGCGCAGGCCCCTTCCCTCCCTGCAGCCACAGCAGTTCACAGCCTCGAAAGCTCAGCTCAAAAGCTTGGCAACTTAGAAGAAGTGAGCTGCGACGTTTTAGGCCAAACTTTTAATATTTTGCTGGATAACGCCATTGAGCCACCTTCTCCTCAAAAAGTTTGGCAATTTGTGCTGGAAGGGGCCCAGGAGTTTTTAAAAGAGCACAGCTTAGATAGCCAATGGCTATCTGAATACCAAGCCAACAACGCTAATTTAGAGCGTGAGCAAGCTTTGCAAAACATAACTTCGCTGTATCGCCAAGCCGTCAAGCACTGCCCAGAATTAGGCAACGATCCTAAGTTTACGGTCTGTTTAGCCCAAGCTATTACCGATTCGGCCGAAGATGCCTACACCGTTTTTGCCAGTTTGGACGAGTACGACGATTTAAATAATTATTTAAGCGGCGACTACTCTGGCAGCTTAGGCGTAGTACTCACTCCTAGCCGCGACTCTCAGGGACATTCCCATTTTGTGGTAGCCACGCTAGCCCCAGATTCTCCAGCTCTGAAAGCAGGTTTGCGCCAAGGCGACGAGCTTATCGCCCTTAATGATAAGCCCTTAGCTAAACTAAATCCGCAACAGTGCTTGCAACTTATGCGCGGCCCTAATGGCAGCCAAGTTTCGCTAACTTACATCACTGACTTAATGCGTAAAATGGGACGAACCGACAGTCGCAAGTTGCTCTTAACCAGAGCCGAAGTCCATTTTCCAGCTGCTTGGGGACAAATTCTTTATATTGATACCCAAAGTCGATTTTCGGTCAAAAATCTTGACTTAAAAGCAACTTCCGACACTGAAACAGAAACCGAAGAGACTGTCAGTCAATCGACTGCCAATCCATCAGTTGCAGCGCAATCGACTTCAGAAAGTGGCTCCAGTGATTTTGCCGAGAAAGTGACTCCGTTAAAAATCGGTTTACTCAGAGTCGATATGTTTAATGGCTCGACTAATATTGAAGCTGAACGTGCTCTAATCGCCTTAGAAAAAGCAGGATGCCAAGGGTATATTTTGGATTTACGTGGTAACCCAGGAGGTTATACCAACGCTGCTAGAGACTTATGCTCTAAATTTTTGCCAGAGCACAGCCTTATAGCCTCACTGGTCGACAAAAATGGCCAAAGTGAAAAAACTATTTATACTTACCGCAATAGCCACCCAGCTAAGCCTATGGCCGTTCTAATTGATGGGCAAACAGCTTCAGCAGCAGAAATTACCGCTGGCGCCTTGCGAGCCCACAAAGCAGCTTTTTTAGTTGGTTCGGCTAGCTTTGGCAAGAATAGTTCACAAAAAATTTATAATTTTGAGTTCCCTCCAGGAGAAACTTCATCTTGCAAAGTGACTTATACTCACTATCGGACGCCAGACAATTTGGACTTGGGCAAATCGGGGTTAATTCCCGAATATGTAATTCAAGCTCCTTTTGGTTTGCGTTATCGACCTTTGCAAGACAAACAATTGAAAAAAGCTTTTGAATTGTTGCAAAAGGAATTAATGAAGCAAAAATAACGATCTCAGAACTAAAATAAGGGCTTTTTCCTTTCTTAGCGAAAGGGATCGACGATATTTCGCGACTTCGCGATCTTTGCCCAGCCTTACCGAGGGGCAAAGTCTATAAGAAAAAGATTCACCACAGCGGCTTGTTACCGCTCCAGGTTCGATTCAGGAGAATTCACCATGAATTTAAAGCACACTTTTGTTCCGGCTGCCGCCGCTGCAGTTTTGGCTATGCTTATTTCTCTGCCTGTAAGCGCTCAGCCTGATCAAAATCGGACTGCCCAAGATTCTTCGGCTCAGCATTCTGTTTACAAGCATACTTTGGCTCAAAAAGCCAAACAAAGCAACAAAACTAAAGCCAAAGTTAGCAAAACAGCAGCCCAGAAAGCTCCCGTCAACAAAGTCTCCCAAAAAGACTTGGACAGCGCTTTGGAGATGCTCGATAAAGCTTTGCTCCTGGTCAAAACTGAAGCCAGAGAAAAAGCCAAGCCGGGAAAAATTACCAATTGTGCTTTCGATGCCATGACATTATTTATGGAGGACAACAAGCTCACTTCCGATTTCTTTAAGCAAATCGACGTCGACGCTACTCCTGAAGAAGCCAATAAATCGTTACGCTCTCAATTTATCAAAGCGGCCAACACCTATCCTCAGTTAATGAAAGATCAGATGCTGACTATGGCTGCTCTTAAAGGCATAATGAGAGCGACCGACGATCCTTATACAGTCTACATGACTCCTGACGAGTATAAGAACCTCAACGAACAAATGAGCGGAGGCAATTTTGGCGGTATAGGTATCGTTATGGGTCTAAGCGGAGACGAAAAAGATCCAGCCAACAGCCGCGTTTTAGTCATCAATAAAGTGATGGAAAAAGGGCCGGCTGCTCGAGTTGGTTTGCGCAATAACGACGAAATTACCCATATAAGCGGCAAATCCACTTATGGTATGAGCTTAGTCCAGTGCTCCAAGCTCTTGCGCGGCGAAGCTGGTTCCACTGTTAAGCTGACTATTCGTCGCCCTAGCTCTGGCCACGTTTTCGACGTTTCCTTAACTCGCGAAGTTATCCACGTAGATACTTTAAAGCATGAAGTTATCGAACAAGACGGCGTAAAAGTCGGTTATTTAGCTTTGGGTATTTTTGGCGAAAGTACCAACGCCGAAATGGAAGCTGCTGTCCGCGATTTAGAAAAACAAGGATGCCAAGCCTACATTATTGATGTGCGCAACAATTCCGGCGGTTACGTTTCTGCCGCTGTCGATGTTTGCTCCAAGTTTGTCAAAACTGGCAGTCGTATCGTATCTATTGTCGACGGCGCCGATCATGAACAAATTATTTACTCACGCCCTAATTTGCACTCTTCCCAAAAACCCTTGGTGGTGTTGATTAATAGCAACTCAGCCAGCGCTTCAGAAATTACCGCTGGCGCCATTCGCGACTTAAAACGCGGCCAACTTGTAGGCGTAAAATCTTTTGGTAAAGGTAGTGTACAAAAGCTTTTCCCTTACCAATTCCCAGCCAACAAAACTTCTGCTTTTAAGATTACCACCGCCCATTATCATACTCCAGCCGGTCACGACATCCACAAAGCTGGTCTGAAGCCAGATGTGGAAGTAAAGATGGAAGATGAACTCGTTTTGGAGCGCGAGAAAGATACTCAGCTGAAAAAAGCTTTGGAAATTGTCGCTTCCGAAGCAAAAGTTCAGCAAGAAAGTGCTAAAAAGCAAGAAGAAGCTGCCGAAGCTGATACTTTTATTTCAGTAAACGGCATATTTGATGAACTTCCCCATATTGAGAAGTCTCTTTCCGGCTCTTACACCATTACCAAGAGAGTTATGGATGTAAAAGGCGAAAATGTTGTCGATAACGTTACGGTAAAAACTACTGACGGTAAAGAGCATAATTTCCGCTTTATCATTAAATCCAAGTTTGGCCAATAAAAATTATGAGTAACAAAGCTGCTGAAGAAATAAAGCAAAGCACAGAATCGAAGGCAAAACTCTCGGACTTAACTACAGTGAAAGCGGTCTCTGAGAAAGAGTCTGAATCCACAACTGTTAAGTCCGGATCTGCTTCTCGAAGCAGACTAAGGAAGATACTTTTCGACTCTCTTTTGAGCATTATCATTGTGATTTTGATAGTGCCATTTCTCTTTCTCTATAGTAAGCCCAAAGAAAATTCCAGAGAAATTCCTATCGATCTGACTGCAGCCAAAATAGACTTCAGCAGCCAGAATAAAGATACTCATCCAAGCTCTTTAATAGCTGGTTCAGCCTTACGCGATTCTTTAGCTTCCATTCAGAAGCAATATATTCGCGAAGTGTCTACAGCTCAGTTAGTCAACGGAGCCTTGGAAGGCATCAACTATTGCTTAGATAAATTCGGCCACCGAGATTTGGGCGTAGCTAAACTCGATGAAACCAAGATCGAGAAAATGAGCGACAAAGAGTTGCTGCAAGTTCTGGATACAGAATTTGAGCAAGCTTTGGCCAGAATAGCTAAATTGCCTGAAAATCAGCGCTTTATTCACCGTCGGCAATTAGAAAAAGCCATCAAAACTAGATTAGCTGAACTCGACGCCAACGACAAAAAAGCCAAAGGCATCAAAGCTGACGACAAAAAGGCCGAAAAAGACGACATTGACAGTGAGCAATCTTTAGAGAAACAAGTACTTAAGGATCCGCAAGCGGTCAGCCGCGACTCAGTCAATTCTGATAAAACCGAATTAGATACAGACGACTCGGAAATAATAAAAGACGCTGATGGCAAGCCAGTTGTTCTTACCGATACTTATTTGTTATACAGCGCCTTAAATGGCATGATTTGCGCCATCAATGATCCTTTTAGCATGGCTTTGCCTCCGGAAGATGTAAAGATACTTCAAGAGCAATTGGGAGCCAGCGATTACGGTGGAGTGGGCATCTATTTGGAAGCTGACTGGCAAAATAACCGCCAGCTTACTGTTATCGAACCTATCGAAGGTACACCGGCTGCTCTTAAAGATGTACGTCCTGGCGATAAAATTATGGCTATCGACGGCAAAAAAACTAGCAGTTTAGATATGGACACAGCTGCCGCTATGATTAGGGGCAAAGTGGGCAGCACAGTAGTTTTGAGTATGCAACGCGACGGCAAAAATTTTGAAGTGGCTTTGCAACGCACTAGTATTCACGTGCCTAGCGTCAATGGCAAAATGTTGCCTAACGATATAGGTTACTTGCGAGTACGCTTCTTTGGTTCAGAAACTACCCAAGAATTTGGCGCCGCTTTAAACGATCTAGTTAAAGATGGAGCTAAGGCCCTCATAGTAGATTTGCGCAATAATGGCGGCGGCTATATCGATGCAGCTATTGGTTTGTGCTCTGAATTTTTGCCTAATAAAAGCTTAGTAACCAGCGTAGTTAACCCACGTCTGAATTACAGCGAGCCCTATTTCTCCAATTCCAAAAACAGTACCAAGTTGCCTTTGGTCGTTTTGGTCAATCGCTTCTCGGCCAGCGCTTCGGAAATTACTTCCGGTGCTATGAAAGACTATCGACGCGCTTTAATAGTGGGCGAAACTACCTACGGAAAAGGCAGCGTCCAAGGTTTGCAGCCTTTCAGTGATGGTGGCGCTTTAAAAATAACTATAGCTCACTACCTTACTCCTAAAGATAAGGATATTCACCTTAAAGGTATTAAGCCGGATATTGCCTTTGAATCGAGACCTACCAATAAAATAGGTTCCGATAACGATTTGCAATTGAAATTAGCAATTCGTGAAGCTCAATTTTTAGTAGATCATAAATTATCTGCTGAACTTAGCCAAGACGATATAAAAGCTGCCCAACAAGAGGGCGAAGCTTGGAAAAAGGATCCTACTATTGCCAAGCTTACCGCTGTTGACAAAGCTGAAGAAGCTAAGTTACGCGCTAAGATTGAAGAAGAGATCAAAAAAGACAATAAGATTACTCGCGACGTACAATAGGCTAATATTTAACCTAGTTCGTCAAAAGCAAGTCCTCTTAAGATAGCTTATGTCAAGGAATAAAAGGCGAGCCGATGCGGTTGGAGATGCTTTATTAGCGATATCTTCCGTAAAAAAAACGAAGGTAGAAAATAAAGAAGAAGCTCTTCCTAAGTTGCCGCGTCCGCAAAATGTAATTACAGAAGAAGAACGCCCGGACAGCGTAGAAAATATTCATCCTTTTTTAAAGGAAAAGTTGGAGACGCTCCCCTCTTGTCCGGGCGTCTATCTTATGCGAGACGAACGCCATCGCGTAATTTACGTTGGTAAATCGGCCTGTTTGAAAAATAGAGTTCGCTCCTATTTTCATTCTAAAAATTTGACGGAAAAAACTCGCTGGATGGTGAGTTTGGTGCGCAATTTTGACATCATAACTGTCAATACGGAGATGGAAGCGCTCATTTTAGAAAATGTGCTTATAAAAAAGCACCGTCCTTACTTTAATATCCTCTTCCGCGATGATAAAAGTTACCCCTATTTAGAGTTAACCACTTTTGAAAAGTATCCCCGTTTGCGCATAGTACGCAGTAATGGCAAATTGCGCGGCACTTGCTTTGGCCCTTATGCAGGCGAAGCTATGTCGGTTAAACGCACTAAAAGCACCGTGCAAAAGCTTTTCAAATTGCGTCCTTGCCAAGAAAAGCTAGATAAAAAGCGTGAGCGTCCTTGCCTTTATTATCATATAAATTTATGTACCGCTCCTTGTACTGGATATGTGAGCGCTCAAGAATATACTTCTCAAGTAGAAAAAGCGGCTAAGTTTTTAAGTGGCCATACTAGCAAATTGGCTGCTCAATTGCGCCAAGAGATAGCTGAGCAAGCTGCTTTATTAAACTATGAAGAGTGCGCCAAATTGCGCGATACTTTGCAAAGTTTGGAAATTCTCGATCAAAAGCAGCAAATTCTTTTGCAAAGTGATTTAGACGAAGATTATATAAGTTTAGCCTATGATCAAGGACGTTCCATTTGTGCAGCAGTTGTGCGTCAAGTTCGAGAAGGCAAATTGCAAGGGCAGCAAAACTTTGTTTTGGAAGTGCGCTTAGATAATCAACATGAAGCAGACTTAGCTGACTTTATTCAGCGATATTATAGCGAAAATGGCCGTCCACCAGCTCTTATCGCTGTGGAAACTGAGCCTAGCAATAAAGAATTGCTCCAAACTTGGCTTAGCGAGATGGCCAAACGCAAAGTCAAATTTGAGCAACCTCAGCGAGGTGAGAAGAAACAAATTTTGCTCGGCACTAAAGAAAATGCCAAGCGTTTTCTAGACGACGAATTACATGCCCCTTCACAACGAGAATTGCGCCAAGAAGCATTAAGTGAATTAAAAGACGCTTTAAACTTACCCCACACACCTTGGCGTATGGAATGTTATGATATTTCCAATATTCAGGGCAAATTCTCCGTCGGTTCTATGGTAGTGTTTGAACACGGGCTGCCCCATCGCTCTCACTATCGCAAATTTAAAATAAAGGGCATGGATGAACCTAACGACTTTGCTATGATGAGCCAAGTTTTGGAACGTCGGTTGAGCCATCTTTGCCAAAACAAGCGAAATTTACAGGACAATAATACCGATAATTTAGCTAAAGAAGATGTAAGTTTGGATTCAACTCCAGATTTAATAATTGTAGATGGAGGCTTAGGCCAACTAGGTGCAGCTCAAGCCATTTTGGAAAAACTTGGCTTAGATAAAAGTATTGCTTTAGCTGGCTTAGCCAAACGCCAAGAAGAGATTTTCCTACCTGGACGCCAAACGTCTATTCTATTGCCGCTTAATTCTAAAGCCTATAATATGGTGACCCACCTGCGCAACGAAGCCCACCGCTTTGCCATTACTTTCCATCGCAACTTGCGTGGCAAAGGTATGCTCCATTCTGTACTAGCAGATATTCCCGGACTGGGCCCCAAATATATAAAATTGCTGCGCACCCATTTTACTGATTTAGCCGCTTTAAAGCTAGCTAACGCAGAAGAATTACAACGCTTGCCTGGCATAGGTAAAAAAATGGCTGACAAGATCATTAAAGCTTTGCAAGAAAATGATTAAAAGAAAAGACTAAAAATCGAAATATTGTTGATCGGCGATAATGCGGCGCACGTAGTTGCCTTTTTTATCGCTAATCCAATCGTTAAAACGGTGGAAATCGGCGTAGTTTAAGTAATCGGCAAATACATCTTTTGGCATAGCGCCATAAACGACAACCACACGCGGAGAAAGCTCAATAAGCATAGCTTCTAAACCTTTTTGAAAGCGACGCTTATTTTCTTTGCCCCTAATGCAACCGTAAGTACCAATAGACACTATGCTATTCTTTTCAACACCTAAAAAAGCAAATTTTTCGCATTGGGGTGAATAGCTGCGCTCGTCGCCCCAGCGAATATTGGGAATAACGTAAAGACCCTGAGATTGAAAGAAAGCCCCTACTGCCCTATTCAAGTAAGTGTTGGCCATTTGCACAACCAAAGGCATGTCGGTATAAAGAGAGCAATCAGGAGAAATGACCCCTTTGAAACGGCGCAATTCGTCCAAAAATTTGTTGGTTGAACTCATGACACTAGCGAATTTTTCATCGTACTCATAAAAATGGACAAATTCGCTATAAGTGGTGGTGGATCGTCTCTGAGAAAAAGGAATTAAAGCCTCGGGAATTATGATACTTTCGGGCTTAGCTATACAAGGCATTTCAATTTTACCCTCAAAGAATGCCTTTTCTATTAAATAAGAGCTAAAAGCGTCATCCACCACACTTTTTTTCATACGCAACTAATCCTTCACTCTCAAAAGGATATTTCCTGCTTTTTACTTTAACGAACTTTATAAATTTGTCAATATATCCGATTAGTTGGCTATACATCATGCATATATTGGGGCTAAAGTTGACTTTGCCCACCACACAAGCTCCTCTTTGTGTATTAAAAACAAGACATAATTTGTTGATATTTTTATTTATTTGCTATATGTATATACAAATAGAAAGCTCCCCTACTTGCACTTGGCTAAGTTCACAGTCTTTGTATACAAAAGTAGTTTATTTTTGCTTGTATTGTCTATAGCATTGTGCTAATTTTAGGCGACAATTTGAGGTATTTTTCTTATGAGCACTCCGGCAGTTATAAATAATAATAATGAGCACATTGCTGCAGCTTGTATTTTAAGTTTGGCGGGCGGTTTTTTAGATATTTATAGCTATTTATTTCGCGGCGAAGTATTTGCTAATGCTGTAACTGGTAATATAGTATTTTGCGGTTTACATGCTGCTAACGGTGAGTGGCACATTTGCATAAAATATATGGTTGCTATCTTTGCTTATGCTTGCGGAGTGTTAGTGGCCGAATTTTTGCACCATAAAATTTCTGCAGTTCATAAAATAGGCTGGCATCAAAGTGTGCTTTTTTTGGAAATTTGTTGTTTATCTTCAATTATATTTATTCCCAAAGGCCATTTAGATTATCTTGTCAATGCCCTTATTGCCTTTGTTTGTGCTATGCAAGTAGAAACTTTCCGTCGTGTGCACGGATTGCCTTTTGCTTCAACTATGTGTACTGGCAATTTACGCAGCAGCGCTGAAGCTTTGTTTAAGTATATAGTGCACCATGATAAAAAAGAGCTCAACAAAGTATTACATTATTATGCTGTTATCGGATGCTTTATTACTGGAGCTATCGGAGCCACTATTCTTTTGAAAAGATATGGAGAAGCGGTCTTTTTCTTAGCTCCAGCTGCTTTGACCATTGTCTTTTTTATGGTGACAACCAAAAGGCAATTGGGAACGATTCGCCACTACATACGCGAGCGCTTAAAAGAGCAAAGCTCTAATACTTTTTTCTTTCAATTGTTGAGCAAGCTTTTTCCAGCTCAGCAATTGCAGATGCCAGCCCCAATAAACGAAGAAACTTCCAATTCTAATTGAGGTTGATTTTTGGCAAAACTTTAACTTGCTAAAAAGGTATATGCCAAAAACCGCAAAAAGGAACCGCGATTTTTGTTTATATATTTGTGAGGTTTATGGTGAAAAAATTAACTAGAGATGAAGCCTGGAATTTATTGACAGAATATAATCAAAAGCCAGAATTGCTCAAGCACGCTTTAGCAGTTGAAGCGGTAATGCGCCATTTTGCCCGCTTAAATGGTGAAGACGAAGATCTTTGGGGCGTAGTAGGTTTATTGCACGACTTGGACTACGAGCAATATCCAGATGAGCATTGCAAAAAAGTGGCCGAAATTATGCGTCAACACGGCGTCGACGAGTTTTACATTCACGCTGTACAAAGTCACGGCTACGGAATTTGTGTAGATGTGGAGCCGCAAAGCTTGATGGAAAAAACGCTCTACACTATCGACGAATTGACCGGCTTAATTGGAGCAGCTTGCTTAGTCCATCCTTCCAAAAGCGTTTTAGATTTGGAAGTTAAATCAGCTAAGAAAAAGTTCAAAGATAAGCGCTTTGCGGCCAACGTAGATCGCGCTCTAATTTTGCACGGTTGCGAGATCTTAGGCAAAACCTTAGACGAAGTTATCAAAGAAACTATCGACGGCATGAGAGAAAACGCCGAAGCTATCGGCTTAAAAGGCAACATTTAACCTTAGTAGGCGCAGTTTTTGTACTATTAGCTACACAGCCAAAATGTAAAACTGCGCCTAATTTATTATGTTGGCGGTAATATTTTTTAGCTATTTTCACAATTCTTTCAATATATCGATAAAGTCGTTCATACCAAAGGCGCCGTCTAGGGCTTTTTCGGCCTCGGCAAAGACCATAAAATATTTAAACTTATCGCCAGCAGCTGCACTCCAGGATCGGCCTAAATTGATCTTTAGTTTGCTATCTTCGTTAGCTAAATGCTCCCCTTTAGTTTCAGCTAAAACAATATTTCCGCTTTCCGTTTTGATAATAAAATCTGGATAATGTTTAGTGAATCCGTTTATGAAAAAACCAGTATTAGCTAAATTGCGATGCCACCAGCGGATATTATTTAAATTAGTGAGTCGAAGTACCAATTCAGTTTCTAAAGAGTTCATTTCTTCTTCGGCTTTATAAAGTGAATGAGCATAAGCCGAAGTAACTCTAGTTGGAGCAATAGCTATAGGCAATTGATAGGCAGGATGGCAAACAATTTTACCTGCTGCTAGCTGAGTATTGAAAGCCTTTTTATAGCGTTTAGCTAAAATATCTTGGATAGTTTGCTTTATTTTATCGGCATAACGCAAAGGATTTTTTTCTAAACTTGAGAGCTGATCGCGAGTCATACTAGCTACAATGCGCCCAATATACTCTTCTAAGTGTTTTGAGCTTACCATATTCAGACGGTTAATTTTCTCTAAAATGATAGCTTTACAATAGGCGATCCTGCGCTCGGGAGGGAGAGAATCGAAATATTCTTTAAATATAGCTACATCATTGCTTTTCATCATCAGAGCTTTAGGCAAACCACCTTCACCTTCAATGACGTCTATTTGCATTATTTCGTCTCTGTCTTCCTCAAAATCGATGCAAATATTTTCTTGTTTAAAAGAAATACCCTTAACTAAAGATTCTCGCTCTAAAAAAGCTTCTCCATCTTGTTCAAAAAGGGAGCCTTCAGGAATTTTTAAGAAAAACTGAGGCAGACGCAAATTTTCAATATCTTCGCGGAATTTAGCCTTAACCGGATAGGCTTTAACTTGAGCGCGAACTTCACGAGCCGGAACTTTGCCTAAAGAAAAACTATTTTTAGCGGCAGCTTCCAAAGCTTTATCGTAAGAAAGTACAGCTTGATTTGCTTCTTCAAGCATAAGCAAGGCTTGGCTTGTGGTTTGCTCTTCACCAGAAATAGCCGCAACTTTTTCCGCTTGGCGACGCTCTAAAGCTTCACTAACGCTGGCACTATCAAAGTTGCCAAAGCCTTCAAAAAATTCCTCGTCATTTTCTTCTGCTGCCAGCATGCCAGTTTGACTATCAGTTACAGTTTCTGCTTGGGGAAGTTCAGGAATAGTCAAGCTCATAGTCATTTGGCCAGTAACTTGAGCAGCTGATAAAGAAGCTTGATTAGATAAGCGATAATCTTCATCACTAAAGCCGGCGTCATTTAAGCCTTTGACAATGCGTTTTATCGTTTCTTGAAAATTTTCCGAAGACGTCAAAACGTAAGACATATTTAAGGGCTTTTCGATATTGGCAGCAGTATAAGGCAAACGCAAAATGCGACCCAAAATTTGTTCTACATCTATTTGACTAGTGCGGTTAGCTAAAGAAGCCAAAATATAGGCAAAGGGACAGTCCCAGCCTTCTTTTAAAGCGTTGACTGTAATTATAAAGCGAATTTTGCACTTGGGAGAAAGCAAATCGACATTTTTCAGCTCATTAACTTCGGAAGTGCGAATAGCAATTTCTTCAGCGGGAATACCTACTTCAACTAATTTTTGACGCAATTTTTCAAAAGTAGCCGCCTCTTCTTTGCCTTTGGGTTGAGCTTGGAAAAGCACGATAGGCCTAATGTAGCGGCCAGTAGCTTCTTGTTGCTTTTGAGCAATTTCTTCTAAATTGCGGCGCAAATCGATAGCATCGACCAACACATCTTCTTGCCTATTGCGGTTATAAACAATAACTGGCAACTTTACCATATGTTCTTTTTTAAGCTGGATAGCGTCAGTATAAGAAATAATATTGCTTTCTTTTTTAGGCGTAGCTGTCAAATCGAGCACAAAAGCGGGATTAAAGTTTTGCAACATTTCCCAACTTAATTTAGTGCGGGCGTGGTGACTTTCATCGACAATAATAACCGGATTTAATTGGTTGATAATTTGGAAAAGGGCTGTTTCATCAGCTTTAGCGATAGGATTTTCCGGAGTGCCCAATACTTTGGTAAAGATAGCCAAATTGGAGTTTTCTTTATAAGCTTTCAAGCCTTCCCTATTGCTGCTGCGGAAAGAATCGTAAGAGAGCACCATTATGGAAAGCTGCTCATTGACAATAGTAGGATTAAAATTTTGGCCATTAAGCAATTCTTGTTTGCTATAGGCAGAAACTCGGCTATTAAAGTCGGCGTCTATTTTTTGGCGATAAGGATGGCGCGGATCTTTAAGAGCTTTGAGAGTTTGAGTGAGAATAGCTTCAGAAGGAACTAACCAAACGACAGCCTTTATTTTTTGCAAAGGTAGAGCAGCAAAAATAGGTTGCAAAGAGGCACAAGCTAAAATAGTTTTGCCACCGCCAGTAGGAACTTTAAAGCAAAGATTAGGTACGCCTGGCAAAAGATCTTGATATTGGCCTAAATTGGGAGCGCTCTTTTCTTCCCAGAAACTAGCAAAAGCCTTTATATAATTTTTTTGTTCTTGCATTATTTCCAAATAACGCTTTAAGTCGGCAATAATATCTTTTTGATAAGCTTTCAATTCCATAGTGGCAGCAGCTCCCTAAAATTTAGCAATATCGCGGGGAATTTTCTTGAAAGTAATATTAAATTGGGCCAGCTTTTCTTCACTTAAAGAGCAGCAATCGGCATAAATTACGTAACAATCGGCACGCTTTTTAATAGTAGCTAAAAAGTCATAATCTAGCGCAGTAGTCTCTCCTGGCTCGTAATAGAAGTAATAGTCGGTATCGTTGTGACTGCCTAAATAATATTGATTGGGATTATCTGGCTTTTGATAAGGCTGGTTAGTTTCACTAAACCAAACATAACGACGAATCTTTTCTGGCTCAATTGCTTCATTTAGGCCTTGCTCAGTAAAAAGCGGCTGACCAAGTTCGTAATAGCTAAAACTACCGCCAGTACCGGGCGTAGCTTTATTGCCTTCACCATAGCCTTGAATAACGCGCTTTACACGCTCGGCGGTGATGCTGTCGGCATAATCCATCATTTCAATTAAAATAAAACGACGCTGCCCCCCGTCGGCTTTATTCATATTTAACACTGCATGAGCAGTAGTCCCTGAGCCGGCAAAGGAATCGAGCACTAAAGTATCCTGATCGCCAACAATTTGTAAAATGCGCTCCATTAAACGCGGCGGCTTAGGCGTATCAAAAGGAGAGCGTCCTGCAAAAATAGCTTTCAAAATTTTGGCTGCTTCATCAGTGTGGCCTACTTCCAAATGTTGCCAAAAATTAGTAGGCAACCTGCCACCTACATTTTCTAGGTAAGTTTTGCGACGGATACCGCCTAAACCGTTTTTGGTAAAGTAAAATTTAGGCCATTGGCCGCGTTTAAGTACAATTTCAGCTTGCTGCCTAGCAATATTTAAAGGTTCAGATAAAACTATGCCTTGCACGCCAACACGAACTTGATTGGCAGCAAGGCCACATACGCGAGCTCTAGCTTCTTCATCATGTAAATCCTTTAGCTCGTATTTTGCCCAACCATTTATAATTTCTAGCATTATATCTTGGCTATAACGCCAACAAGCGCGATCACTAGGATAAATCAATTCGCCGGTAAAGGGATGCTGAATGGCATAAACCATGCCTTGATGAGTGGCAGCACTAGGCGCAAAAGGGTTGTCACTTGTCCAAGGAGCGAAATCATTATCAGGATTTTTGTATTTTTTGTCCATTTCCGCAGTGCGCGGCAATTTATTGGGATTCCAACCTGATTTTTTGCTGTAGGCTAAAATATATTCTACTTCGTAAGGTATGCCTTTAGAATCGTTGCGAGTGGAATAAGTGCGTTGCCAGGATATATTGCTAATAAAACAATTAGCGCCAAAAATTTCGTCACAAATGAGCTTCAAATTGGCTTGTTCGTTGTCGTCAATACTAATAAAAATAGCGCCATCTTCAGCTAAAAGTTTATGCAAAAGCTTTAAGCGCGGATACATCATACAAAGCCACTTGTCGTGGCGGCTTAAATCTTCGCCTTCCTTGCCTACTACTTCACCGAGCCATTTTTTGATTTTGGGATCGTTTACATTGTCGTTGTAGATCCAACCTTCGTTGCCAGTATTGTAAGGCGGATCGATATAAATGCACTTGACGCGCCCTTCATATTCTGGCAAAAGAGCTTTCAAAGCTTCCAAATTATCGCCGTGAATAATCATATTTTGGCTGCCATTATCTTCTTGGTGTTGGCCTAATGTATCAAAGCTATATTGCCTTTCCAATACTCTAAAAGGCACATCCTGATGATGATTGATAACTTTTTCTTTGCCTATCCACTCTAAAGTTGGCATTACGATAATCCCTTAAGCACAAATTTTTTTCGCGCCAATATATTACCGCAAGTGCCGTAAAGCCCCTGCCTTCAGGCATGGGGATATGAGGCACGTCCACCGAATTTGCACAAGCAACTGAAAGGGACGGTTGTTGCGTAATTGCTATTTGTATAGTTTTAGGCAGGAATTCCTTTGGCTGCGTTCTCGTATTTCTACTTTATGGACAAATAGCTATTTCTGTTCTATTATTGGCGGAGTAACGCTATTCATTGTGGAACAATATAGTGCGGGGGGTGTAATGAGAACGTATTGCTTTAAGCTGTATAATTCAAAGCGAAATAGAAAGCTTCATAGGCAGATCTATGTCGCAGGTCTAATCTACAACCATTGCATTGCTCTATATAAGAGATACTATAAGCTGTTTGAAAAATATCTTAACGTGTATCAGTTGCAGAAACATCTGACAAAGCTGAAAAAGACGTCTAAGTTTGCTTATATGAATGAAATCGGTTCACAGGCTGTGCAGGATATAACTCAGCGTATAGACAGAGCCTACAAATTATTTTTCAAAAACTTAAAGCGTAAAATTCGTACAGAACCGCCATCTTTTAAGAAAATAGGAAAATACAAATCATTCACCTTGAAACAAGCTGGTTGGAAACTCAATGAATCAGATAATAGTATCATCATTGGCAAACAACGTTATCGCTACGCCAAGTCAAGAGAAATAATGGCTACGTCCGTATAATGGTGTAAATTAAAAATGGGAAAATGAAAGAGCCATTGGCTCTTACTTTTAGGTATAATAAAAACGTCCAACCACAGACAACCTAAAAGGAGAAAACCAATGGCCCAAATCAATATTACATTAAACTAGGAAGAAATTCTACAACTACTATCTAATAATCCTGGTGATGCCTTTAAAAATATTTTACAAACCAGCCTTGATAAAATTCTTCAAGCAGAATCATCAGAACAACTAAAAGCAAAGCCTTACGAACGCTCGGAAGAACGTACAGATAGTAGGAACGGTATACGCGAAAGAGAGTTGGACACTAGAATCGGACGAATTACTTTGCATGTTCCTAGGCACAGGAATGTACCGTTCAAAACGTTGATTTTCGATAACTATTCACGCAGCGAGGCAGCGCTCATAGCAAGTATGGCGGAAATGGTTGTCAATGGTGTGTCTACTCGCAAAGTCTCTAAAGTTATGGAAACGTTATGTGGTACATCTTTTTCAAAATAAAAAGTATCTGAAGTCTGTAAAGATATGGACAAAGTTGTACACGAATTTCAAAACCGTACTCTTGATGGAGAATATCTCCTTTCTCACCGTGGATGCCACATATTTTAAGGTGCGAGAGAATGGTCGAATAATTTCAAAAGCCTTTTTTATCGCTTACGGCACAAATATACATGGACATCGTGAAATTATCGGTTTTGACCTTTATCCCAATGAATCTGCTAATACATGGACGGATTTCTTTATGAAACTTAAAAAGCGCGGCCTAAATAACATGTTAATGATCACTTCAGATGCTCATGAGGGTATTTTGAATGCCATTGGGAAAGTTTTTCCAACTATTCCATGGCAGCGGTGTCAGTTCCATTTTGTTAGAAACATCGTAGATAAAACACCAAAAAGATACCAAGCTGGACTCCAAACTGAGCTTCAAGACATGTTCAATAGTAAAAATATAACTGAAGCTCGTAAGCTTCGTAATCAAATTATTGAAGATTACCGCGATGTTGCTGAAGCTGCTATGTCATGCCTCGATGATGGTTTTGAAAGCTCCATGACGGTAATGCTTCTTCCTGTTTGTTTAAGACGCTACTACCGTACTTCCAATCATATCAAAAGATTGAACAAGGAATTGAAGCGACGTTCCAAAGTAATTGGAGTTTTTCCTAACGAGAGCTCCGTACTAAGACTCATGGGCTCTGTGTTAATGGAACTTCACGATGCCATGTTAGCTGGACGAGCCATCTTTAGCAAAGATTCATTAGCTACACTTATGAGCTCCAATGTTCCAGCAAAGCTGATCGTTGTGGCTGAAGAACAGCAGAAACTTAGAGCTGCATGATTAACACATCTGTCTGGCGCAGTCAAGGCACCGGCTAACGCCTCGCTACGGCGGCCTTGACAGTGCCATCCATCTGTGGTGGTTGGTAATTATGAGGCTTAAGCAGCCTCATAATATTATGCCTAAAATAATTTACACACAATTTTGGACTTGACTTACGATTTAGTTAATTATGATTTACTAAGTTATGATTTGTAAAAAAATAATTAAAAAATGATGTCTAGCTCCACGTTATCATGTAAACTAAAAGGACGAAAGTGGAAAAGTCATTCTTTCTTTTGAGTACGATAAAGGAAGTCAAACCACGAATTTCCTTAAAGGAGAAGGTTAGTAGAGTAAACCGATATCACAGTACTAAGCCACCCAAAGATGTATTAAAAAGCGGAAACGTCAACAATATGTCCACACTAGTGGGTGGGTATTGGGAATTCAGAGAGCAAAGGAGTGAGAGCCCCTTGAGCAGACTAGATATAAAAACTGCAAGCAAAGCACAGATGGTCGTAGATCGTCTGTACAAGGACATGGAGCGCAGAATTGCTTCCAGTCCTCCTGGATTATGCCCCATCGATATGTCATTGACATTTTTGCAACTCTGCCACGCACAATCATGCGGCAAATGTGTGCCTTGCCGCATTGGACTTGGCCAACTTGTTACACTTATGGGAGAAGTTCTCGACGGTACTGGCACAACGCAGACCATCGAAACTATTGAAAAGACAGCACGAGTAATCATTGCCTCTGCTGATTGCGCCATTGGACGCGACGCAGCGCAGTTAGTTATGAGCGGCTTCGAGGGCTTCTATGACGATTACGTGAACCATGTTCAGCATCACCGCTGCCTTGCTTCATTGCAAAACCCAGTTCCCTGCGTATCACTATGTCCAGCCGGCGTGGACGTGCCAGGTTATGTTGCACTTGTGCGTGAAGGACGATATGCTGATGCTGTGCGCCTTATCCGCAAGGACAATCCCATGCCAACTTCCTGTGCCTACATTTGTGAGCATCCATGCGAAGCACGCTGCCGTCGCAATATGGTCGACGCCCCTATCAACATTCGCGGACTCAAACGCTACGCAGTCGATCACGCTGGCGATGTGCCCAATCCTCCCTGCGCCAAAGATACTGGCAAACGCGTGGCTATTATTGGCGGTGGCCCCAGTGGCTTATCTTGCGCATATTATCTGCGCCTTATGGGGCATAATGTTACGATCTTTGAAGAGAGAAAACAACTTGGCGGAATGCTTCGCTATGGTATTCCGGCTTACCGTTTTCCGCGAGAAAAACTTGATGCAGAAATCGACTCTATTTTGTCCTCCGGCGTAGAAGTACATACTAACGTAACTGTAGGCAAGGATATTTCTTTCGAAAAATTACACAAAGATTACGATTGTCTTTACGTTGCTATCGGTGCTCATACGGATAAAAAAACCGGCATTCCAGGAGAAGATAGCAAAAACGTTATATCCGCTGTTGAAATGCTGGGCGCTATTGGTGACGACATAATGCCTGACTTTACTGGCAAGCATATCGTAGTTATCGGCGGTGGCAATGTAGCCATGGACGTCACCAGAAGCTCTGTGCGCCTTGGCGCTGCCAGCGTAACTTGCGTCTATCGCCGCAGAATTACGGATATGACTGCCCTTCCCGACGAAGTACAAGGCGCGATCGCTGAGGGCGCGGAAATTCGCGAACTCTGTGCACCTGTACGCATTGAAGCTAACGAAGCTGGTGAAGCTACCGCTCTCTGGGTACAGCCACAAATTATCGGTCTTGCCGACAAAGCAGGCCGTCCGCGTCCAGAAAAAGCCGATCTACCTCAAGAACGCATTCGAGCCGACATTATCATTGTAGCCATTGGACAAGGCGTAGAAATAGCTGGCTTTGAACAAACTGGCATTCCAATTCGACGGGGAACATTTATGGCCGAAAGTTCCAGTCAGATTGACAATATGGAGAACGTCTTTGCCGGTGGTGACTGTGTTACCGGCCCTGCTACTGCCATCCGTGCTATTGCAGCAGGCAAAGTTGCGGCGGCGAATATCGATGAACAACTTGGCTTCCATCATGAAATCCGCACAGATGTGGAAATCCCTGCTCCGCATCTTTCTGTATGTCCTGCGCGTGGTCGCATCAACACTAAAGAACGTGAAGCTGCCCAGCGCAAATGCGACTTTGAAGAAGTTGAATATGGCATGACTCATGAGGAAGCCTACGCGGAAAGTGCTCGCTGTTTGCGCTGTGATCACTTTGGTTATGGCATCTTCAAGGGAGGGAGGATGGAAAGATGGTAACACTTGTTATTGATAACAAAACCATTAGCGTACCGGAAGGCACGAGTATCTTGGAAGCGGCACGCACAGCAAGTATTGATATTCCGACGCTCTGTTATCTGAAAGATCTTAACGAGATCGGCGCTTGCCGCCTCTGTATGGTAGAGCTTGAAGGACAAGATACGCTTGTCGCTGCCTGTGACACTATGGTTGGCGAAGGCATGGTCATCCATACAAAATCTCCGAAAGTTCGTATGACACGCCGCGTAAATCTTCAGCTGATGCTCAGCCAACATGATGTAAATTGCGTAAAATGTACACGCAGCGGTAATTGCAAGCTTCAGAAACTTGCCAACGACTACAATTTGCTCAAAGCTCCCTACAAGAAGAATCTACGTCCCTCAACTGTAGACTATTCTGAGCCAATCCTGCGCTTTGATAATCGTTGCGTTAAGTGTATGCGCTGCGTACAAGTTTGCGACAAAATACAAAGCGTCCATATATGGGACTTAGTTGGAACTGGTTCCCGCACAGCTATCGGTTCATTAAAATCAGACAGCCTTTCAACTTCTCTTTGCACTTACTGCGGTCAATGCATAACCCACTGTCCCGTTGGCGCACTAGAAGAACGAGACGACACTGACCGCGTCTATCGTATACTCTCTGATTCAAAACTGACGACCATAGTGCAAGTTGCTCCTGCGGTTCGCGCCGCTTGGGCAGAATATTTCGGGCTGAGCGCCGAACAGGCAACTCCAGGTGTGCTTGCTTCTGCACTTCGTCAACTTGGCTTCAATTACGTGTTTGATACTAATTTCAGTGCCGATCTTACAATTATGGAAGAAGGCAGCGAATTTATCGAGCGCTTTACCCACCGAGACTCCTATACATGGCCGATGTTCACCTCCTGCTGCCCAGGCTGGGTGAGATTTGTGAAGGGACAGTTCCCGCAATTTGCTAAGAATTTGTCCACTGCCAAATCACCGCAACAGATGTTCGGCGCTATCGCAAAGAGCTACTTTGCAGAAAAAATAAGCGTTGATCCGAAGAATATACGCGTTATTTCCGTCATGCCATGTACGTCAAAAAAGACGGAAGCCGATCTTCCGACGATGAAGAGCGCTTGTGGCGATCCGGATGTCGACGTGGTTATTACCACACGTGAGTTGGTGCGTATGCTCCGTTGTTCCATGATCGATCCGGCAGCGCTGGAAGAGAGCAATTTTGACTCCCCACTTGGCTCCGGCACAGGTGCAGCAGTTGTTTTCGGCACTACAGGCGGCGTGATGGATGCAGCACTTCGCAGTGCCTATTATCTTGTAACAGGTAAGAATCCTGATCCCGACGCCTTCTCAGCCGTGCGTGGTATACAAGGCCGGAAAGAAGCTAGCTTCGACATTCCGGGTGCAGGTACTGTTCGTACAGCAGTCGTAAGCGGCCTAGCAAACACGAGAAAATTGCTGGAGGAAATTGAGTCAGGCCGTGTGCGTTATGATTTTGTCGAAGTCATGGCTTGCCCAGGCGGTTGTGCCGGTGGCGGCGGTCAGCCGATTCACGACAGTGAAGAACGCGCAGAATATCGTGCTAATTTGCTTTGGGAGCTCGACCGCAAAGCAAAAGTTCGCTTCTCTCACGAGAATACGGATGTAAGGGCTCTTTACGCAGAGTATCTGGTTAAGCCCTTATCTAAAAGGTCACATCACTTACTGCATACTGATATTAACGGCTGGCAAATGCCACAAAAATCGTAAATAAAGTAAGATATCGAGGCGGCTTGCTGCATGCAAATTGCGGGCAACAAGCTGTTTTATAAAAAAGCACTTCTCACCTTAGTTTTTAGCAACTGGCGAGAAGTGCTTTTTAATGTAGATCCAAGGCCGAACTTAATCAGCCATTTCGGCAGCTTGGCGGCCTTTTTCGGTTAGGCTCCAGACGTTAATTTTAGCTTTAGCAGCACACATCTTTTTATAAAGACAAGCTTGGCAAGCAGTGGGAGCACACTGAGAAGAGCCGCTTCCCTGGCGCGTCAGATAGCCGCCTTGCTCTAATTGATTGAGCATAGCTTCTAAAACTTGAGCTGAACAGCCTAATTCAGAAGCAATTTCTGGCCAAGATTTTTCTTGAGCTACAGAACGCAATAAAGCTTTTATCATAACACCTCCTGCCCGACCGAATGGGAAACTAAAGTCCAGCCAACCAATTGCCTAAGGGAATATGGTAGACGATAACGGCTAAAATCCAAGCCACTATTAAAGAGTAAGCTATAGAGAAGCCAGTCCATTTCCAGCCAAACTCGGTTTTCAGAGCGCTTAAAGTGCCTACGCAAGGCATATAAAGCAACACGTAAACCATGTAAGCTAAAATAGCTCGCGGAGAAGCACAGCTGAGAATTTGAGAAGCTAAACCGGCAGGTCCTCCGTCGGAGTCGTCACCAAAACTTATCAAGCCGAAAAGCTGGAAGAAAGCTTTAAAGGTATCGATAATAGCATCTATAAAGCCGACAGCGATCTGCTCCAAACCACTGCCCAACGTTAAAGAAGCCACCTCACCGCCAGCTCCGAAGTAGCTGACCGCCAAAGAGCCTACCACAACTTCCTTAGCCACAAAGCCAGGAACTAAAGCTCCAGCCAAGTGCCAATCGGTAATGCCAAATGTAGCGGTAAAATGGGTAAAAATGCGAGATAAGCGAGCGAAATAGCTGCCATCCACACTGCCTACAGGGAAGCTATTGATAACCCAAACAAAAATAACGGCAATAAAAATAGCTCCGCCGGCACTTTCCAAGAAGCTCAAAGTGCGAGCCCAGGCTTGCTTCCAAATGACTTTCATAGTTGGCAGCCTGTAAGGAGGCAATTCCATAATGGAGCCAGTTTCATCTGAGTGCAAAATTTTACTCATGAGCAAAATAGTAAACAAGCCCATGATAATACTTATTGTATAGATGAAAAACAGAGCGTAAGAGGGATTTTTTGGGAAAAAGATCGTGGCGAAAAAGGCAAAAACAGCCATTCTGGCACTACAAGGCGCAAAAGGAACAGCCATGGCCACTCTTAAGCGCTCGTTAAAAGATTCCAAAGTGCGAGTAGCCACAATACCGGGGACATTACAACCCACGCCAACCAGCATAGGAATAAAAGCTTTACCAGGCAAGTGCATGGCTTTCATTATACGGTCGACCAAGAATGCCGATCTGGCCAAGAAGCCACTAGACTCCAAAACGCTCATGCCCACATAAAGCACAAACAGAACCGGAGTAAAAGCTAAGACTGTGCCTAAACCTTCCAAGACGCCGTTCATAACAAACGAGCGTACCATGTCAGGCATTTGAGCTGAAGCTGTCCAACCCATAAAAACTTCTTTTATGGTATTTAGCCAAGCAACCCAAGGATCAGAGAAAGCGAAAGTAAAGCGGAACAAAATTAACATACAGAACAAAAAGATCGGTATGCCAAAAATAGGATGCAATACTACTTTATCGATAGCAGCAGTGAGCTTATGGACGCCCGCCGGAGCAGACTGGCCAAGTTCGGCTACTTTCCTAGCTAAGCGATAGCGAGTATCGGCAATTTCTAAGAAGCAATCGACACCGCTTTCGGCAAACTTCTTGCGATAATACTCGGCCTTTTTTCTAAAGTCAGAGGGAACTTTAATAGCTTTATGAGCTCGTTCACCCTCCTCCTGAGCTGAGCTTTCAGTAGGATTATCTAAGTCTTCTAACTTGTCACCAATTAAAGCAGCCACAGAAATCCAGCGAGCAGCCGGAGTATCCAAAAATGAGGATAGATCCTCAATGGCTTTTTCTATCTCGGTAGGATACTCTATTTTTAACTTGCTGCGCTTAGCGGCTATAGCGTGGCGCATAAGTTCTTGCACGCCTTCTTCTCTAACGGCTACCGTAGGCACCACAGGCAAATCTAGAGCTTCGGATAAAGCCTCAATATTAGGCTTCATACCTTTCTCTTTAGCTTCGTCGAGTAAATTTAAAGCTACAACCACAGGAACACCGAGCTCAATAAGCTCAATAGTCATAGCCAAATTGCGCTCTAAGTTACCTGCGTCAATAACATCGATAACCGCATCGGGCATACGAGTCAGTAGCTCGTCACGGGTGACTTTCTCTTCTGCGCTGGAAGCGGCCAAACCGTAAGCTCCGGGCAAATCTACGAGATGAACTCTAATAGCAGTGTCTTTTGCTTGGGCAGCTTTGGCTTCAGTTGCTTGTTTGGTGGGTGCCTTTTCAGCAGAGTCAGCTTCAGTCTTCTGATCACTTGAAGCAACATTTTCCGACTCTTGAGCGCCAGCTTGCAATTCTTGGGAATTACAATGATAAATGAAGTGAGTCTCCATGCGCTCTACGGTAGTGCCAGGCCAGTTGCCAATACGAAGTGAAGCACCGGAAATAGCGTTAATCAGCGTAGTTTTACCGACATTGGGATTGCCGACCATTACAAAAAGACGGCTAATGTCGGTAGAATCATTTCCTTTGCTGTCGATAAGATTTGTATCTCCGGTATGACAGCAAGCTTTAGTCATGTTGTATTCTCCCTATAACGATTGAAGAGGCGTCTTCACTTCTTAAAGTGAGCAAACAACCATTAACTTCAAATTCTAAAGGATCCCCCAGAGGAGCGCGACGTACCATTTTCACCGTCGCTCCAGCATTGATACCTAATGTCATAATGCGACGCACATTAGGGCCAACTTCTTTAAAAGTCTCAATAATAGCCGTATCTCCAGGTACTAGTTCGGCTAAAGTACGGCTTTCTGTAATTACATTGTCTTTAGTTTTCAAATATTTGAATTTCCTCTCTTGGCGCAAAGCCTTATAACCACACAAACGGAGGGAGCCGCGCCTCGAAGCAGTTCCCGCCTGTTAATATTACACAGTGAGATGTTTTCCTACTTTCAACCGGCAAATTGGAGCTAAAAAAGGTTAATCTGCTAAACTATTTTAAATATAAAAATTTAGAAGCCGAACTTCGTTTTTTTTGTGCCTAATTTAGGCTTTTTTTTAGCCAAAAAGAGAGGGAGGAGCAATTTTAAGACAGAAGCTAAGAGCAGATCTCGGATGACCTTTTTAGAGCTGTCAACAATAGGAAACCAAGGAGATAATATGACCGTTTTATCCAATCGCGTAATGAATGTTAAGCCTTCCTCTACTTTGGCGGTAAATGCCAAAGCCAAAGCTCTCAAAGCTGCGGGAGCTGATGTTGTCAGTTTCGGAGCTGGCGAACCTGATTTTTCTACTCCGGAGAATATTATTGAAGCCGCTTGCTACGCTCTGCATCACGGAGCCACTCGCTATGAAGCTACTCCAGGAACGATCCAAGCTCGTCAAGCAGTAGCCGACTATTTCAAAAAGCGCTTTAATCGTGATATAACCCCTAAAAACGTCATTATTTCCACCGGTGCCAAATTAGCTTTATTTCTCAGTTTCTTGACTTTGGTTAATCCCGGAGACGAAGTACTTTTGCCCTCTCCTTACTGGGTCAGCTATCCGGAGCATATAAAATTAGCTGGTGGTGTCGTCAAAGTAATAGAGACCGACCCCAACAATAATTTTAAGGTAACACCTGAGCAATTAGAAGCGGCCATAACTCCTAAGAGTCGCGTTTTCTTGCTTTGCTCTCCCTCCAACCCAGCCGGTATAAGCTACACTCCGGACGAAATCAAAGCTTTGGCAGCTGTAATTGCCAAACATCCGCAACTTTTCGTTATTTCCGATGAAATTTACGAGCGCTTAACATATGCCGATTATCCATTCTTAAGCTTTGCTTGCGCTAGTCCTGAATTGAGCGAACGTGTCGTCACTATAAATGGAGTCAGCAAAGCTTATGCCATGACTGGTTGGCGTATTGGTTATGCCGTCGCCTCCGAGCAAATTATCGCTGGTATGACTAAATTGCAAAGCCAAATGACTTCCAATATTACTGCCAGCAACTTTGCCGCTTTAATTGAAGCTTTGCATGGCCCTCAAGATTCTGTCACCAACATGGTAAAAGAATTTGCCAAACGCGCCGCCCATATTTACGAGCGCATTATGGAAATTCCCAATATAAAATGCCCTCGTCCCACCGGCGCTTTCTATGCTTTCCCCGATGTCAGCGCCTACTTTGGCAAAAAAGATCATCAAGGACGCCAGATTAACAGCGCTCACGAACTGGCTGAATCGTTGCTTGACAATGTCCAAGTTGCCGTCGTACCCGGCGAAGATTTTGGCGCTCCCAACCATATCAGACTCAGTTTTGCCACTAGTATGGAGTTAATAGACAAAGGCTTGGACAGAATTTCTTCCTATATGGCTTCGCTTAAATAATATTGGGCGCACGTCATATCTAAAAATAAATAAATGAGCGTTGGCGCAAAGTTTATTAGAATGAACTTTGCGCTAATGCTCTGGAATGATGGTATCAAAACAAAAAACATGAAAAATATACGTATCTTTGTAACCGGCGGCACCTTTGACAAAGAATATGATGAGTTGCACGGAAAGCTTTATTTCCAGGACAGCCATTTACACGAAATGCTGCGCTTAGGGCGAAATTTAACTAATGTAGAAGTTCGCACTTTGATGATGATCGACAGCTTGGAAATGAGCGATAGCGATCGAGAGATTATCTACTCTTCATGTATAAAAAGCGATAATGAGCGCATTGTCATTACTCACGGTACCGATACTATGGAATTAACAGCCAAGTATCTTGGTGAGCGCATTAAAAATAAAACTATCGTTTTAACTGGCGCCATGATCCCATACGCTTTCGGCAGTTCTGACGGGCTCTTTAATTTAGGAAGCGCCTTAGCTTTTGTGCAAACTTTGCCCCATGGCGTCTATATTGCCATGAATGGTCGCTATTTTGCTTGGAATAATGTACGCAAAAACCGCTCTATTGGCCAATTTGAAGAGACGCATCATCATGAGAGCTCCAAGCATCATGAATCGGAAAGCAACAAACTGGAAGAGCATATATAATTTATAGCTTTAGCATGTTTAGCCGCTGCTAGGTCTGTAGGTAGGAGGCAGCGGCTTTGAGAGAGAACCATGACGGCGAAGATAATGTGCGAGGAACACTATGAGTAAACGTTTTACAACTAGCTTTGCTGTAGCTGCATTATTGGGAGTATCGCTAAGTTTTGCCACTCCGGTTCAAGCTGCCGATGAAGCTTCACAAGTTTTGATGCTGCGCCGAGTGTTTTCCGCTCCCGTAGAAGCCTGGCCAACCGTCTTAAAGAACAATACCAGACTTATTGATAAGAGCTTTTTTGAACGCGTAGAAGCACGCATAAAGTGGAGCATAGACAACGGACAAGTAGAAGATGCCGTACGTTTTGCTTACGTTGGCGATTTAGCCGGCCAGGCCGTAGGACGCAAGACCGACTACCGCATGCAAATGTCTCAGCTTTTCCGTAAGTTGGGCAACTTTTCCATGTCTTTGGATCTTATCAATAACGTATGTATTTTAGAGCCTGACAATAAAGAAGCCCAATTTTACAAAGCTTCCGTACTTCAAGATGCCGGTAACAATATTGATTGTTATCCTATTTACGAAGACTTAGCGAAGAAAAATTATCGCCGTGCTGAGTGCTATTACAGAATGTCTCTTCTGGAATTGCAGCGCTCCGAAATTGAGTTAGCTCGCGATCATTTGAAAGAGTGCATTAAGTTAGACTCTAAGCACGAGCCTGCTAAACGCGAATTAGCCAAAATCGAAGAGGCTTTGGCGAAAGCTACTTTTGTGCCTAAGAGCGGAACCGATTCTGCAGCTTTGCCAGTTGGCAATTTAGGAAATTTACCTATTGCCACTTCAGATAATAGCAAAGCCATTGCTTTAGCTGGTCAGGGCTACGAAGCTCTTAAAGCAGGCAGTATAAGCAAAGCCAAAGACTTGTATGCTCAAGCTTTAAAACTTAATGCTACTGTTCCCCAAGCTTTGTTGGGGGCCGGTTTAATCGCTTATCGTGATGGCGATATCGAAAGTGCCATTTTAAGCTTAACGGCAGCGGCCAAAGCTTATGGAGGCAACAATGCTGAAGTAGAGCACTACTTAGGATGTTGTTATGAGAGGCGTTACGATCTCAATAAGAATCGTGAAGATCTGAAATCAGCTCAAGCTCACTTTATGAAGTGTAAGCAAATAAATGACAATCATCCCATGGTAAAAATGGACTTGGAACGCATAGAGAGCAGATTAAAGAAATAAAATCAAAAAGCAAATCCAGCCAACATTTTAGGTAGAGCCGGATATTATTTTGGCAAGCTTCCATTTCGAGTGGAGGCTTGCCAAAATTTTTTATGATAAAACAATGTAATACGTAGAAAAATAACCACCACGTATTTTGCTAGACAAACTTTATGGTGGTTATTTGTATATTAGAAGATTCTACTTAACGGGCAGTATTAACAAAGATACAGTTGGTAGGTTCACCCGGAGGGAATCCAGCTACGACAATAACTTTATCGCCCTTATCAATAAAGCCACGATGCAAAGCTTCGTTAGTAGAACCAAGCACCATGCCACCGATATTTTCCGATTTTTTGATTAAAGCTGGAGCTACGCCAAAGAAAAGATTCATTTGTCTAGCCACAGTTTCATCGTAAGCAACTCCCACAACTAAAGTGCGAGGCCTAAAATGAGAAATACATCTGGCCGTATGACCCTCGGCAGTACAAGCCAAAATAGCTTTAGCTTTAGAAGCTTCAGCAATTTCGCAAGCACTTAAAGCTATATCACAGCTTAAATCAAGACGGTCCTCTTTTTCAAAATCGAGAGTAAAGATTTTATCATAAGGAAGACAAGCTTCGGCTTTAGCTGCTACACCAGCCATCACAGTTACTGCTTCTTCTGGATAAGCGCCAGAAGCGGTTTCACCGGAAAGCATAACAGCATCGACGCCATCAAAAATTGCATTGGCAATATCAGTAACTTCAGCTCTGGTAGGACGCGGGTTGCGAATCATCGAGTCGAGCATTTGCGTAGCACAAATGACTGGTTTGTATTTTTTTCTAGCCAAATGGATTAAGCGCTTTTGCACAACAGGAATATCATCAATAGGCATTTCTACGCCCAAGTCTCCCCTGGCTACCATAATGCCATCAAAGGCTTCAACTATTTCTTCAATACAATCTAAAGCTTCAGGCTTTTCAATCTTGGCGATAATAGGACGGTGAATACCTACTTCGTCCATAATCTTGCGAGCAGGTTCCACATCTTTAGGACTACGTACAAAGGACATAGCTACATAATCGACGCCCATTTTTAAGCCGAAGCGCAAATCATCGGCATCTTTCTCCGTAAGAGAAGCGATCGATAACTTAGTACCAGGTAAATTGACTCCTTTGTGAGAGCTAATAGGGCCACCGACTAGTACTTTAGCATAAACCTTGCCATCTTTTACTTCTTCTACTTGACATTGCAAAGAGCCATCATCAAGCAAAATCATGCTTCCAGGCCGTACTTCCTCTGCCAAGCGAGGGTAAGAAACATGCATAAGGTGAGCATCTCCTTCAACCTCTTCGGCGGTAAATATACAAGTTTGGCCCACTTCCATAACGCTTCCATTTTTGATGGTGCCTAAACGAATTTTGGGGCCACACAAGTCTTGCAAGATAGTAAGAAAAGCCCCATTTTCGGCGCTGACCTTGCGCAAACGATTATAAAGCTCTTGATGGCTCTCGTGAGTTCCGTGGGAGAAATTTAAACGAGCTACGTTTATGCCAGCTTTCACTAATTTGGTAAGCATTTGCTCATCTTGAGAAGCTGGCCCTATTGTGGCCACAATCTTGGTACGTCTAAAATTCATTGTGCCTCCTAATTTCTATAGGCATGATTTTACCAATATCGGAAACCTTTCCGGGAAATTCTACGGTTAAAAAATTGTCAGCTGTACCTATTAAAAAACCTTCACGACCAGAAGGACGCTCAGCTAAGACTTTACGTGTTGTATTTGCAAAAGAATCGTAGACATCTTCTGCACTTTGGGCACCAAGTTCTATAACTTTTCTAACGCGTTCTTTTTTTACCTGTTCCGGAACTTGATTAGACAATTCAGATGCTACAGTGCCTTGGCGTTTGGAATACGGAAAGACATGCAAATGGTAGAATTTGCGTCGCGACAAATAATTCAAGAGAATATCCATATCCTCTTCTGTCTCTCCAGGGAAGCCCACTAAAACATCGGTAGTTAGGCAAGCTCCAGGAACTTTTCTTAAAAACTTTTCTGCCAAGTTATCATACTCAGCTAAAGTATAGTCTCGATGCATAGCAGCTAAAATTTTATCGCTAGCATGTTGAATAACTAAGTGTAAATGGGGACATAATCTATCCGGATAAGCAATCATCAAATCTAAAATACGCTCAGGGAAAGACATAGGCTCGATAGAGCTGATCCTAAAACGCACGTCTTGAGTATTTTTTATTAAGGCTTCCAGTAAATCGGCGAAATTTTGTTCCGGCTTGCCTTCAGCTTTGGCTTGCTTCTTCGAGCGACTATCTCTTCCCCATAAAGCTAAGTGAGTACCAGTTAAAACTACTTCTCTATATCCTTCTTCGGCCAATTTTTTCACCTTGGGGATAAGCTCTTCAGGGGTAAAGCTAACTAGAGGGCCACGCACCATAGGTACTATACAAAAAGTACACATATGGTTGCATCCCTCTTGTACCTTCAGTAAAGCTCTAGCTCTATGCTGCACACTATCTTCTCTAGCTTGTGCAAAAGAGAGATGCTGAGCTTCTTCTTTTGAGCTATCAGCAGGATCATTTACTTTAACTTCCATAGCGGCAAAGGGAAGATAGTCCATAATTTTCTCCCTTTGTCCTGGAGGTAAAATTATCACATTGTCCGCCAGCATATTTTTAGTGATCAGACCACCCTTGGCTGCCGCTCCACAACCAGTCACCATTACAAAACGACATATTTTGCTCAAGCGCCGCACCATTTGCCCAGCTTTACGATCCGCTTCGGCAGTTACCGTGCAAGAATTAACTATACCTAAATCAGCCGATTCATTAGTTTGGACTTGCTTAAACCCATGCCGTTTTAGAACTTCTCCCAATAGCTCAGAATCAGCTTGATTAGCTCGGCATCCTAAAGTAAGGATAGAAAATGTAGCCATATTTTTATTTCCATTCCAGTTTTTAATAAATTGGGCACCCACAAAGTAGAGCGCGGCGCACTCCCATTTTATTCAAGCATCGATATTATTTAAAGTTCAAGATGTAGCTGTTCCTAAAGGAAGAGCCAACTTTTTTTTAATTGCACGCCAGCCCGGATAGAACTTATCCAAGTAGCGTTTAAAAATATAGTTGTGACTCCCTTCCAATAAATGAGTTAACTCATGAATAACTACATACCTCAAGCAATCTCGAGAACGATAAACTAAATTAAGACTAATCCAAACACGCTTTTTGTAGAGATTGCACGTACCCCATCTGCTAGTCATCTTTTTTATACGATATTCGTCAGCTTTCAGCTCAGTCGTATCTTGGCAAACTGGAATAATTTTATTCAATTCATTTTGCAACTCATAGCGCAAGAAATTATCAAGCAAAGTAATTTTTCGTTGTTCGGAAAGAAAACGCGAAAATTCCATAACCAAAAGGCCAGCTTCTTTTAAATACACACGGCTACGAAGAGGCGATCTTTGCATAACTAATTTACATTTATCACCCCAAAAATAACAAAATCCCTCTTCTCCCTCATTTTCAGGAATAACAAACGGAACCGCTCGCGAATCAGAACGTTGTGCAAGACGCTCTTTAATCCAGCGCAAATTATCCCCTAAGATAGAACGCAAATGTTCGTCGGTAATATCTTCAGAGACACTTACAGAGACTTCACCTTTGTTAGGATTTACCTTGAGAACGCTCCTTTTTATAGGTTTGCGGATAATATTAACCTTAATTCCATCTATAATTATGAACGATTTTTTCATATAGTTACTTTTTGCCCGCTCCTAAATTGCTTATGCCCTCTTTAAAGCAGTAAACTTTTCTGCTCTTCACTGAAGTAATCTCGCCCTGAGGATAACTCAAAGCGCTCAAGCTGCCACCGAATACACAACCTGTATCTATATTCCAGGTGTTGCCACACTTTAAAGGCTCAGCTACAGGAGTATGACCATAAACAACTTGCGTTTTTCCAGTATAAGAGTTTTCCCAATGGTGACGAATCGGAAAGCCCTTTTCATCCAACTTTCCATTAGCATCACCAAAAAGACAAAAGTGAGCCGCTTTCTGGTTGTTTTTGCCTTGCAAATCTTGGCATAAACCAGCATGAGAAACGAGCAAATTCCCCCCTTCTAAAGTTATGTAATGAGGCAAAGCGTCTAAAAAGGTAGCCAGCTCTTCGTAAGAAAAAGGAAAATAATTCCTACTCTGTCCGCAAGCGAACCTATATAGCCCTTGCCAAGCCCCTCTTAAACTAAGCATAGTAGAAGCCATATCGGTAAATATAGCCTGCACTTTGCGATCACACATTACTCTTTCAAGTTTGAACTCATGATTGCCTTTTACTGCCAGAATAGGAACGCGCTTTAATTGGCGCTGTTTATATGAACTACTTGTTTCCTTTATATGAACAGGCTCCATTTTAATTGTATCTAAGACAATGTTGCAATCTTCTCGATTATTTTCCTGAGCCTGGGCAATTATCTTTTGCCATTGACTATCTTCGTGCCGTTTAGCTTCAGTATCGTTGCCTAAAGAAAATCGATATTTACCGAGAGCATATTCATTACTTAAATTATGCGTTTGAGAAGAAAAAGTACTATTTACACCAGGAAAAAATAGCGCTCCATCTTGCCAAGCTTTTAAGAGAATATGCAATACATGAGCTGATTTGGGACCACGATCGATATAATCTCCCACGAAAATCAACTTAAAATCAGCGGCAACGCTTCCTCTAACGGCCCAAATGCTGCCGTCTTCTTTTAACAAATATCCTAATTTTTCTAATAGCTCAACTAATTCGTCGGCACAACCGTGACAATCACCGATAATATGAAACGGCCCGTCTATATTATTGCCATTACAGTATATAAAGCTCATTTTTTTGTTCTTACCATAAATAAGAGAGGAATGTACTCGCTAACGCAAGCACATTCCTCTCTACTCCATCTATCACAAATATTCAGTTTCTAGGCCATGCTGAAAGCATTAAAGACACTGGTAGTCCCGTATTCCAAGCCACGATTGACAAGATCTTGGCGATCGAAATGGAACTGGGCAGCCGCACGGTTCAGTTGAGCACCATCAACGAACACATTCGGAGGAACGCCATTGGGGTTGCCAATAATAACCAAACGCTTGGCACGGTAAGCCCAAGGCAAAGCCCAAGCTAAATTTACTTGGTTGGCGTTATCAAAAATAACCGTATCGAACATGCAAGGTTGCAACTCAAAGAACTCGTTAGCATCGTAATAGTTGGAAGCCCAAGCTTTTAAGTGGGGCACAAGTTCGGTGACGATAGACTTTGTATCTTCGTCGCGCTCAGTACATTCAGCTAAACGCTCTAAAATATTGGCGCATCCAGTCAGAGCACCGGAAACACGAGCCGAGACAGCGCCAATACAACTAGCAGCCCAGCGATAGTTGGCCGCACCGACGTTATATTTATCAGGATCGTTCACCTTGGCAATTTCAGTTTCAGCATTTTTAATATGCAAAGACAGATTAGCCCATTCAACTACATCCTCTATGTTAGCTCCAGACTTAGCGCCAATCTTTTTTAAGAACATGCTAATGCGCATTCCCTTAAGAATTACAGCTTTAGCTAAGTCTTGAGCTTCTACACCGATCTCTTTGGGATCGGTTCCCTGGGGATAGAGACCGTGCTGCCAAATGCGCTTGGAAATTTCTAAGCGTTTACTTTCCCAGCGAATCTTCTTATCACTCCAAGTCTTTCTAAAAGAAGCGCCTTTGAGGGCTTCTTTACGGATTTCTTCTACCTTCTCCAAATCTTTATATGCTCTACCTATAATCTGGCGTATGGAAGAACTAGCGGCTTGGACTTCGTTAAGCAAGACCCCAGCCAAATCGGAAAGACTTGTAGATTTTCGCTTTGGATTCATAGCCAAATCACGAGATACACATGTACGCACTAAAAGGGCAGCGTGAACGTCGCCAGCTAAGTGAACAACTTCATCCAATCTCTTATCATCATCAGAAAGTACCAAAATAGATTCGTTATCTATCCAAGCATTGGCGCAAGCGGAAGCAATCAACTGATCGATAATGTCACGCTGAGCCATAGTAAATACTGTCAGAGCTTTGGTACGAATTAGTTGTAAGGAATCTTCAAATACGGGCTCGGCTGACCAAGGCATAACTGGCATGGTCTGGTGCCCTTCAATATCATCTAACTTGACTCCAAAAAGACAACTACTAGAGCTCGATTGCCAATCGTCTCTCTCGGCAACTTCTTGCAATTCTTCACAAGTTCTCTTGGCTACAGCAGCCGGCTTAGTAAGCATAAGCACGGCCATGTTATATACGCCAGGATCGGTGGGCAATTCACGCACCAACTTCAGAGGATCGAGCTCGAAAGTTTGTAAACCCATAGTCTCGCAAATTTGCTGCACATAGCGGCTGATAGCCAGAGCTCCGTGAGGTACGCCATCACCAAAACTAGAGCGCAAGAAGTTTACATCACTACTGTGAGACCAAATAGCCCGCAACACAGCCGGATTGATAACTGGCTCGCTGAGAACCTCAGCACTGTAATCATCATAAGGAGGCTGAGAGATATTGACCACCAAAAGCGGAGCTACGCTCATGCCTTCATTAGTTTCAACTACAACTAACGGCCAACCATATTCCAAACTTTGGTCATCATCTAAACGGGCTAAAAGCTGATCTGTTTCCGGACCTAAGTCTAATTTAGAAACGCCCTGGGAAATGACAGTTTCCATATCACTGCCGATACAAGTCCAATTGCGACTGCTAATATCGGCCAGTCCCTCTACCATATCAGCACTGAGGTTGGTGGCCATATAATCATGGTAGCGGCTCCAAAGATCCTGAAGTCCATCAGAAGCTCCTGCAGCTCCAGTATAAGCTTTATTCTCAACTCGATAATTTTCCGTTTGAGAAGTAAGATCCGCAACCGGTGCTTCAGAAGCACCATCTATGTCTTCAGCTACACTCGCAGACTCGCTTTCATTCTCGCTTTGAGCATCACTGTGAAGTGAAACGGGCTCTACTCCTAAAGGAGGGTAGCTGGCTAATTCATCTTCACTAACTCTCTTACGCCCAATACGATAGGTAGAGTCGCTTTCATCTCTGTCTTCATTTTTGACTAAATCAGCTAAGCGATAAGTGTCAGAACGACTGCCGAAAGCGTTATTAGTAGCTGACTGTTCAGCCTTACCTAAATCTACAGCAGAAGAAGCTTGGGAAGAATGAGTATGGCCAGAATAACCGCCATCGCGCACAGCAGTTCCAGCCTGCTTCGTATTGTAACTTTCGGCAGGAGTAGCTTGGCGCATTGGCTGGGCAGGAGCAGCAGGAGCGGCCTGACGCATAGGCTGAGCAGGAGCAGCAGGAGCGGCCTGACGCATAGGCTGAGCAGGAGCCGCAGGAGCGG
>ERZ808242.196-NODE-196-length-46602-cov-13.424002_pt1 | contig 46602 bp, 40 predicted proteins | sample MGYA00521244_ERZ808242 | MGnify/ENA primary metagenome ERZ808242 (study PRJEB31516, sample SAMN03275573) | gut metagenome | biome: mammalia-associated habitat; material: feces | host: Papio cynocephalus | place: Kenya | collected 2012-07-27 ... | reverse complement strand
ATGGACTTATTCAATTGTCTCTCTTTTAGTTATAATTCGCCGAACTCACGTTATATTAGCAAGTATCCGGTCTATGGGATTGTCCTGAACATCCTCATCCAGCGCCTCCGGACTCTCCTTGCCCATCTCGCGCAGCATCCAGCCGACAGCCTTGTGGATAAGGTCATTAGCCATCAAAGAACTTACCTGCAAACCGCGGACTGTCGCTACCGCATTCCTTGCAGGCCTTAGCCGGGCGTCTTCGCTGGCTTCTCCGCCGCGCCGCGGCTCTCCGGGAAATCGCTTTCCGACTTTGCGCGGTAAGTCAGGACAAACAGAGCGCAGACAGCGGCGATGGATTCGCTTCTGCCTGCGCGTGCATGTTCTTGCAGAAAAACTATTGCTCCTCCTGGATTATGTCGGCGTAGTCTGACCAACCTTCTGCAGCCTTGTTGGTCTCTGTGCAGCCTTTAGGGACGTAGATTACGTAGTTGTCAGTTCCTACGAAAGTAGTTGAATATACTGTTGCTGGATTTTTAGACAGTATGTGATATTCAGAAATGTTTTCGCCAACCATTGTCAGAAGGTGATATTCTCCTGTGGAATTTCTGCCTTTTCGATGCACATTACAAAGTAAACAGGCATATAGGTGATGTCGCCCTTGGTGTGGATCTCCCTTTCGTTGCTCAGGACTATGCCTGAATGAATATTGTATTCTTTGTCCTAAGGAAATGGTCCAGCGCTTTGTGGGTTGTGTAGTCTTTGCCGGACTTCACTTCTATGGGTAGTACAGTCACGTTGGCCGCATCGTTTATAAGGAAGTCCACTTCGCCCTTTTTGGCGTTGTCATAGTAGAAAAGGTTGTGACCGTGTGACTTCAGTTCCTGGGCGACAACACTTTCATATACGGAACCGAGGTTGATGCTCCTTTTTGAGAGCGGACATTTTGCTAAATGCATACGAGCTGATCTCTGCAATCGGCGTCCCTGTCAGGTCAATCGAGGTGATGCTGGTGTATGCAAATGCAGTGCTGCCGATGCTTTCAATATTCGGAATGCTTATCTCCCCGACAATCTTTGTGCAGTTGTTGAATCCGCTTTCTCCGATAGTCTTGACTATCTTAAGCTGTTCATTGGTGATTTCGAGTTTAGAACAGTTTTGGAATGTATATACTCCTGATTTTTGACTAATTTCAAAACAGCTTCTAAAATAATCCGGAGGAAATATTATTGTCAATAAAACCGCCTAATGCTTGTTTGGATGTTAGTCTGGCACCTTCGACAATCAGAATCTTGTCACTTCCGGAACGTAGATGAGCTTCTATGTCCTTGCTGATTTTCCTGTAAAGCATAGCTGAATTACACTTTTCGCTTTTTTTGATCTGCGCAAAATTACACTTTTTCCAATAAAAAGCCATTGTAAATTTACACTTTTTCCGTTTGGGTCGCGAGAATTCGTGTATGTTGAAGGGAAATCGGCTTATTTGGTCGGTTTGTTCATTTCGGAGGAGACGATATGGAGGATTTCGTCTTTGGGAAGAAGGTATTGGTATTCGGCGACCCCGATAGGTTTTCCGATATCTTGGAGGGCGACTTCGACATCGAGGTGGTCTTTTTCTGCGCAGAGGATGAGGCCGATGGAGGGCTCTTCATCAGGGGCTTTTTCCAGGCGGTCCAGGAGCGTGAGATAGTAGTTCATCTTACCGACGTATTCGGGCTGGAACTCGCCTACTTTCAAGTCGATCGCTATCATCCGGTGCAGGCCCCGGTGGAAAAATAGCATATCGACCTTGTATTCCTTGCCGTTGAAGGGGATGATGTGCTGGTTGCCGATGAAGGTGAAGCCTTTGCCCAGTTCTAGGATGAAGCGGGTAATCTTCTTGATCAGACGGCGTTCCAGTTTCAGCTCTTTCATCGGTTCTTTTGCATCGAGAAAACCGAGGTTATAGCGGCTTCGGAACACTTCGTTGGCATAGTCGGCCACGGGAGCAGGAAGGGTCTGGTCGAAATTGTTGGACTTGGGTGTGGCCAGCAGGCTGGTATAGTAATTTCCTTTGACGGCGTGGAGCAGCATTTCACGGGACCAGCCTTTTGTGATGACTTCCTGCGCGTAGAATGCAACTTGTTCGGAATCTAGGCCTTTGTCCAAAAAGAGCAGGTTGTGCCCCCAAGGCAAAACTGCTACGGCTTGTAGCAGTTTTGGATCTTCGTCCTTGTAGCGTTCATAGAAGCGTTTCATATTCCACAGGTTACGTGGTGAGAGGCCCATGTCTGGATACTGTTCTTTGAGGTCCGAAGACAGGCGATTGACGATGCCGCTGCCGTGCTTGCTCTCAATTTTGCGCTCTGAAAGCAGTTTCCCAAGGCTCCAGTGTATATTGGACACTGTGGATGCCAGCTGCCGTGCCAAAGTGTGCCGTGCGTTCTCGATTTCTGCTACAGCCTGTAGCAGAAGTTCATTGTAACTGGATTCTCCGAGAGTCTGTAGGGATGTTGTGCTTTTCTTCATAGTCAATGAGATACGTGCTGTGTCAATTGTAGCCGCATTATGCGAGTGGCGGCAGACAGACAAAGATACGGATTTTTTTCAAAAACAACCGTAGCCCTCCAGCTGGACAGGGGCTTCCGGACATAAATAAAGAAGCCGCTCCGGGTGGGGCGGCTTCGGTAATCAGTATTGATTTGTCCGGTTAGTTCTTTTTGCGAACCTCCCAAATAGTATTGCCATCTTCATCGGTGGTTCCTACGGATTCGTATCCATCAGCTACCCAGTTGGCAGGCTCGCCGTTGATCTTGTCGGCGATGCTGGCTGCCGGGTTGAAGCCGATGAAGGTTCCGCCCTTGATGGTGATCTTGCATCTTGAGATGTCTTCATCTTGACAGTTGATCAGGTACTCGGAACTTCCTTCTGGCGCATGCATAAATACGCCGCCGTTGATTTCGAGTTCGGCTTTCTCAGATACATTTGGCATAAGGTAGATGGCAGGACTATTGTTGCCGATTCCATCGGTTCCAGAGATGAATGTACCATTGTTGATTACCAGCTTGCCGTTCGAGATGGTAATTGCAGAAGCTACTTCATTTGCTTTCCCGCCCGTGATCTGGACGTCTTCTTTACTTTCGCAATTGATGGTAAGAGTCTGTCCCTGACCGCTGACAAGAATGGCCGCGCATGTTTGGGAATTGCTGTTGTCCGGACCATAGATAGATCCTGCACCCTTGATGATGTTGGCGCCGCCATCCTGACTGAAGAGTAGTGTGGAGTTACTGCAGTCACCTTGGATGTTGGCCCCTTCAGATAGGGTCATGGTGAAATCCTTCTGGATCTTCAGCTGATTTCTGAGGGAGACATGATAATCGATGGTGACGATCCCGTCTTTCTCGACACAGGAGACTGCTTCGGTGAGCCTCGTCTCGTTGGTGACCACCTTGTAAGCGAGAGGGGACTCTCCGGTCTCGACGTAAGAATAGCCGTTTTCTGCTACATAAGGCTTTCCGGCATTATCAGAATATCTGCCGCCCTTGATGGTTATATCCGCGTTCTCTATGTCTGGATAGCCGCAGCTTTTGTCGATATAGAAGGTCTGACAAGGCACGTCTGTCTTGCCGTCGGCGACTTTGCCTGTGCGTTCTCTGCCGGTGACGCTGATCTCAGCATCGTTGACAGTGATCTGACCGCCGCGGCAAAGGATGCCGACACCGTCCGTTATGTTGAATTTGGCGGCATTGATGGTGATGACATCTTTCCATGGGGAGTAAAGGCCGCAGGCTACGGCGTCTGCATCGACAACAGAGCCGTTGAATACAGGAACGTTGTCATTGCTGTCGGCATTGATGGTTATAGTGTTGCCCTTGTCTCTGGATTCTTGTGTACCTGCGTACTTTGGACTGCCGTTACCGGCAATCACCGCGTTGTTCGTTGCAGTGAATGATCCGCCGTAGATTACAATCTGGCATCCGGTTGCCGTGCCGGTGCAGACGGCACCATCAACGGATTTTACAGTACAGTTTCTTAGATAGACTTTTGCACCTTTGGCCTGGGAGTCAAGTTTGACACCGACAAAGTTCTTTGATTCGATGGTGCCGTTCTCAATGTTTAGAAAGCCTGTTCCTTCCTCGACGATGATTGCGCATTCTCCCTCATTTTCAGCGGTAATGCTATGGCCGTTGAGGTTAAGAGTCATATCATTATTTGATGATCGGGTATTTGGGTTGGAGATTGTGAAAGATCCCGTAGCATCTTTTGTCAGGGTGATTGTTACTGTTTGCCTGTTCTTACTTACGGCTTCCGCTGCCGCGATCGCATCTTCGAGGTTCCTGAATTCCCTGCTGCCGTCAGAAGTTGAGATGGTGGAGGCCGGAGTGGCATCGTCGCTCGTCCTGATGACCATAGTCGAGTTCTTCTCAAGCTTGCATTTTGATGAGTACGATTTTTTCAGGAGCTGGACGGATGAGCCGTCTGCCTTGTTGGTTGTGATGGTGAGCTCCTTGTTCGTCAGGTCAACAGGGGCTGTGGTGAAGAATACCCTCATGTATTCGCCCTTGGCGAAGTCCAGGCCGCTGCCGTTGGCGGTTCCAAGATCCAAGGTCAGAGTGGAACTGTTCTTGTTGTTCTTGATGGTAGATGTGGTGGCGTCAAGCTTTGCCGAGCTCGTGAAGAGCTTGTCCTCGGTTGACAGCGTGATCGATGTCACACCCTTGGTCTCTTCTGTGAAGAGGTGCTCTACAACTATCCATGCCACCTGGTTCTTGAGGTTGAATTCGAGGCTGTTAGAGCCCTCTGACTTGGAGGCCGCTGCGCAGGCGTAGTCGTAGTATTTGAGGTGATCGGTATTGTTGTTTTTCGTCTGTCTCTGTCCCTCGAATGTCAGCGGGATGTATGTGACGTCAGTGGTGATGTTGAAGTTGTAAGCCGGGATGAAGGCGCAGTAGTTGACTCCATCCATAAGCTGGAATCCCTTGCTCTCGAGTTTAGAAGACTGCTCTCCGGAGGTCAGGGTGCGAAGGAGCGCCACGTCTTTGTCTCCGGAGACTACCACGTTCTCGTTAGTGCCCCAAGTGAACTTGAGGGCATCGTTTTCCCAATTCAAACTCTTGGTCTGGAGGGGCAGGGCAGGCTGTTCGATGGTGGCGAAAATGCCCTCGCCCTCAGGCTCTGCTGTCGGCTCGAGGGTGGATGTACACCCTGCCAGTGTGGCTATTGCGCCGGTGATTGCTAAAAGATGTTTTTTCATTGTGCTGCTGTAGTTTAGAAGTTACTAGGGTAAATGGGGTAATCGGGGTCTTGCCCGGTCACGCTTCCGCAGAGAACCCCGGCGGGATTGATGTCGATCAGCTCGACTTCCGGTTTTACATAGGGCAGTGCCTGTTTTTCGCTGTTTGCCTTCATAAAGATGATGGACTTGTGCCGGCTGCCCCGTACCGGCTGTAAATAGTTGTTCTGATAGGCAGATAATACGATGCCGGGACAGGGTCAACTGCACACGCTCCACAGGCCGGCCTATGCCTGCAAGTGGATTGTAAACAGTTGATACATTGTGTTATATGCCTGCTTGTTGCTTGTATTCGGAGCAAAGAAAGCGGATGCTAATATATATATATATATAAGGGTATTTTTCCAAATTTTTTTGGACTTTGTCCGAAAAAATGCATAACTTTGCGCCCATATTACTATACTAATACACTGATGAGAAAACATTTTCTTGACAATCTGCGCTGGAGCGTGGTTCTGATGGTGCTCGTCTACCATGTCTTCTACAATTTCAATGCGGAGGGCGTGTTCGGCGGGTTAGGGTCGTTTGCTGATGTACAGTATCAGGACAGCATAATGTATGTCCTCTATCCTTGGTTCATGGTGGTGCTCTTTCTGGTGTCCGGAGTGTGCAGTCGCTATGCCCTGGCTTCAAAAGGACCGGGGGCGTTTGTCCGTAGCCGTACGGTCAAGCTTCTGGTGCCGTCTACAGTCGGGTTGTTCGTGTTCCAGTGGATACTCGGCTACTTCAACACCCGGATTGCCGGGGCGTGGGACTCGATCCCGTCGTTCGCCCGTTATCCGGCGATGGTGCTCAGTGGAGTGGGCCCGCTGTGGTTTATCCAGCTTCTGTGGTTGTACTCGCTTCTGGCGGCGGTGATTTACCGGATTTTTCCGGGACGGATTTCTCAGGAGAAGAACAGTCAAGCGGCCGGGAGTGTGACCTCCGCCGCCACGTCAACTTCAGGGCGGGCCCAGGCTTCCGGGCTGTCCCGCAAACTGGCTTCCGGCCTCGCACTTCTTGTCGGCGGCTTCCTGCTGCTGTGGGGTGCCGCGCAGGGTCAGATTGATTCGCCTTCCACCGCGCAGGGGCTGTTGAACCTGTACCGGCCGGCGTTTTATATTGTTCCGTTCCTGCTTGGTTATTTCATCTTCTCTGACGAAAGAGTGCAGGACCTGCTTGCCGGATTCAGCCTGCCTCTTCTCGTTGCCGCCATTGCCGGAGCTGTCTTGTATACCCTGCACTATTTCGGTACTGACTATACTTCGCCCGCGTGTCTTCAGAGCGTATGGACCAACCTTTATGCCTGGGTCGCCACGCTTGCCATGTTCGGGTGCTACAAAAGATGGGCGGACAGGACTTCTCCGGTGGCTGACTACCTGACCCGCAGCAGTTTCGGACTATATATCGTCCACATGGCGGTATGCACCGGGCTGTGCTTCCTGCTCAAAAGTTCCGGCTTGCCGGTTTGGAGCATCTATTGCCTTGCCCTGACCGGGACAGCCGCCGGAAGCGTGTTCCTGTATGAACTGCTCCGCCGCATACCTGTGCTGCGCTGGTGCGTTTTCGGTATCAGGTAATGTAGCGGGCTTCTGTACGGAAAGCCACCAGACCGCCCAGACGCAACGCAAAAGCGGCAGACCTCAATGGCCTGCCGCTTCAATATGTCACTGTAGGTGACTGAAATGATCGTCTGTCTCAAGGCGGAGATGCTCCGGTGAGACACGCCGCGATGTACTACTGCTCGTCTTCGAGACGGAGATGCTGAACGTAGATGGCCTTCGCCCTTGCGATGCGGCGCTTCTCGGACGGCTTCTCGAAATTCTTGCGTGCGCGAAGCTCACGGATAGCTCCGGTCTTCTCGAACTTCCTCTTGAATTTCTTGAGAGCCCTTTCGATGTTCTCTCCTTCCTTTACTGGTACGATAATCATTTCTTTAAATCACCCCCTTTTTCTTTTTGGCGGCGCAAAGATAGCGATTAATTTCTATAATCCAAGAATAGAGAACACGAAATCTTTCACCCCTTCGGTGGCCGGTTTCATGATGTGGGTGATCCTGTGGTCGGGCAGGCGCATCGGGGCCGGGTCAACAATATATATAGGTGTGTCGGCGGAGGCGTAGCGGTACAGCCCGGCGGCGGGGTAGACCTGGAGGGATGTCCCCACTATCAGCAGCACGTCGGCGCGGCTTACAAGCTCGATGGCCCTCTCGATCTTCGGGACCGCCTCTCCGAAGAAGACGATGTGCGGCCTGTATTGCGCTCCGTCCGGGGCCAGGTCTCCGAGATGCACCTCGCCATAGCCTATGTCGATGACGTATTTCTCCGAATATCCGTCCCTTTCGTTGCAGGTGTCCTCCGGGCGGATCTTTGTCAGCTCGCCGTGGAGATGCACGACATGAGTAGAGCCGGCCCTTTCGTGCAGATTGTCAACGTTCTGGGTGATCACGTCCACTACGTATTTCTCCTCCAGTGCCGCGATGAGCCTGTGGGCTTCGTTGGGGCGTGCCTCCTTGAGCTCCGCCCTGCGCACGTTGTAGAACTCCAGCACTTTTCCCGGGTCGCGCTGCCAACCCTCGACGGAGGCGACCTCCATCGGATCCACGCCGTTCCACAGGCCCCCGTTGTCGCGGTAGGTCTTCAGGCCGCTTTCAGCGCTGACCCCGGCTCCGGTCAGCACGGCTATTCTTGTTTTCCCTTTCATATCTTCATCCCGTAATAATATCTTCTCGCCCAATACTCGAACAGGGGGTCGATCACCGTCGGCGTCCCGGCCTCGTCGAACATGATGATCTCCTTCTTGCAGAGCGCGTCCTTGAGGCGCCGCACGTTGGCTGATGAGTTGAAGGCGTATTGCTCTATGACGTCTGCGCTCGTGAACTTGGTCTGCCCGTCCAACACCGCCCGGAGCATGCTCACCTGGAAAGTGGTCAGATCCTCCATCATGGCGACAAAGCGCGGCTCGTGGATGGACAGGATGGTGGAGAGGGCCTCGTTGAGTATCGGCTCCATTATGTATCCTCTGGTTAGGGAGTCGCAGATGGCGGAGAAGTGGTTGATGTAGCAGATGTTGTTGCGGAAGAGCCTGCATACCCCGAGCAGCAGGTCCCTGTCGATGACCTTGCCGGTGGCGAGAAGGCCTCGTATCACGTGGTCGATGATCTCCCGGGTGTCGATCTCTCCGAGCTTGACCCTTTCGACCTGACGGAAGAAGTACTTCTTCGTCCCGAACATCTCGTGCATCGCGTTGACCTTGGAGCCCATGAAAATGTATGAGGCTGCGGCCCTGTCCTCCGGCTCCAGAGTCCGGAACACCTCCTCCATCAGGCGGCATGCCATGTCCCCGTCTTCGGTAAGCATTATGTTCTGGAACTCGTCGAGCAGGACATAGATCTTTTTCCCGCACTTGCGGGCTGCACGGTAGGGGAGGGAAAGCACCGCCTTGAGGTCGTCCCGGTCCATTTCCCATTTCAGGGAGAGGATCTCGCCAGTGTCGGCGAACCTCTGCGGGTCGAATATGAAGTGGGTCCCGGGCAGGAGGGCTTCCACCATGGGGGTGTAGTCCTGGGGGTTGCCGTATGCCGCATGGAGCACCTCGGACCCGAGCCTTGTCGCGAAATCTCTCAGTGCCCGTATGTTCAGCAGGTTCACTGAGGCGGAGGCAAAATCCCCACCGGATGACTTCATGTTGAAGAATGTCTGCTGTACAAGGGATGTCTTGCCGGCTTTGGGCGGCTCGTAGATGACTATGTTCTCGCCCTGGCTCAGTAGGTTGGCCAGGGTACGTGCCTCGACTTTCCTGCCGATGTTGGCTTTGCCGGTCACGTATTTGCTGTACACGAATGGGATGTCCATAATCCGGAAATGGCTTGAACCACAAATTTAATAAAATTTTGCGGATAAGATAAAATTGCCTAAATTTGCGCCCGATTATTTATGGCCGACAAGCTTTAGGTCAAGTGCTGTCCATGTAGGGCGGCCGCTTGCGGTCCGGACTTTTAAACAAGTTTCAAATGTACGCAATCGTAGACATTGCAGGCCAGCAGTTCAAGGTAGAGGCTGGAAATGAGATCTTTGTGCCGAGGCTTGCTGACGCCAAAGATGCTGATGTGGAGTTCAAGAAGGTGCTTCTCGTCGCAGGTGAAGGCGATGTGAAGGTCGGAGCTCCTTATGTGGAGGGTGCAGTAGTGAAAGCTACCGTCCTCGATGACAACGCAAAGGCTGACAAGGTTCTTGTATTCAAGAAGATCCGCCGCAAGGGCTTCCAGAAGCTCAACGGTCACCGTCAGAAACTCACCAAGATTAAAATCAACGAAATCGCTTAAGGATTATGGCACACAAGAAAGGTCAATCAAGTTCTAAGAACGGTCGTGAGTCACAAAGCAAACGTCTTGGACTCAAGAAATTCGGTGGCGAATTCGTTAAGGCCGGCAACATCATAGTACGCCAGAGGGGCACTGTCCACAACCCTGACAAGAACGTGGGTATGGGCAAGGACCACACTCTCTACGCCCTCATCGACGGTACAGTCAAGTTCACTCGCAAGAAGAACGACAAATCGTATGTATCGGTCCTCCCGTTAGAGAATTAATCTCGAAGGGGTTTATGCAGAATCTTCAGGGACTTGCACTTCGAGAAAAGGTGTAAGTCCCTTTTAAAATTTATAGCCATGCTGACACTCAAAATGCTCAGGGACGACCCTCAGGCCGTCATCGATAAATTGAAGATCAAGAACTTCGACGCCAAGCCGATAGTGGACAAGGTGCTCGAACTGGACACTCTGCGCCGCAATCTCCAGGCGGAGAGCGATGAACTGCTTGCCCGCCAGAAGGTGAAGGCCGCCGAGATCGGGGGTCTGATGAAGCAGGGGCTCAAGGATGCTGCCGAGTCCGCAAAGGCCGAGGTCGCTGAACTCAAGACCCGCTCCAACGAGCTGCTCGCCAAGATGGATGCGGCTTCCAAGGAACTGGAAAGCCAGCTCGTGCTGATGCCGAACACCCCGTGCGCCCTGGTGAAGCCGGGCAAGGGAGCCGAGGACAACGAGGTCGTCAAGATGGGCGGCCCTGAAGTCAAACTTCCGGAGGGGGCGCTTCCGCACTGGGAACTCGCGAAGAAATATGACATCATCGATTTCGACCTCGGTGTGAAGATCACCGGCGCCGGATTCCCTGTATACAAGGACAAGGGCGCCAAACTCCAGAGGGCTCTCATCAACTTCTTCCTCGACTGCAATACCGCAGCCGGCTATAAGGAGATGGAGCCGCCTGTGATGGTCAACGCCGCCTCAGGCTTCGGTACAGGCCAGCTCCCTGACAAGGAGGGCCAGATGTACCATGCCAACCTTGACGATTTCTACATGGTGCCTACCGCGGAAGTTCCGCTTACCAACATCTACCGCGACGTGATCCTCTCCGATGACCAGATCCCGCAGAAGATCACCGCCTACACCCCTTGTTTCCGCCGCGAGGCCGGCTCTTACGGCAAGGATGTGCGCGGCCTGAACCGTCTGCACCAGTTCGACAAGGTGGAGATCGTCCGCATCGAGAAGCCGGAGAACTCTTACGCCGCCCTCGACGAGATGATAGCCCATGTGGAGTCGCTTGTCAACAAGCTCGGCCTGAAGTACAGGATCCTCCGTCTGTGCGGCGGCGACCTGAGCTTCACCTCTGCCATCACCTACGATTTCGAACTCTGGTCAGCGGCCCAGCAGCGCTGGCTTGAGATTTCTTCCGTCTCCAATTTCGAGACCTATCAGTCCAACCGTCTGCACCTGCGTTACCGCGATGAGAACGGCAAGACACAGCTTGCCCACACCCTCAACGGAAGCTCCCTCGCGCTGCCTCGCGTAGTGGCCGCCCTTCTCGAAGATAACCAGACGCCGGAGGGCATCATAATCCCTGACATCCTCAGGCCTTACACCGGATTCGACAAGATTGATTAAGGAAGGTACTGTAATATTAGGCATAGATCCCGGAACCAACATCCTTGGTTTCGGGATTCTCTGCATAGATGCGGCCCTCAAGCCGCAGTATGTCGACATGGGGGTGCTGGATCTGCGCAAGATAGCCTCCCCTTATGACAAGCTTGAGATGATAAGCGAGAAGGTGGGGGCCTTGTGCGACCTCCACCATCCGCAGTGCCTTGCGATCGAGTCGCCGTTCTACGGCAAGAACGCCCAGGTCATCTTCAAGCTCGGACGTGCCCAGGGCGCGGCCATGGTGGCGGCCCTCTCGCGCGGCGCGGAGGTGTTTGAATATGCCCCGAGAGAGGCCAAGATGGCTATTTGCGGCAACGGTGCGGCCTCCAAGGAGCAGGTCTGTCTGATGGCCCAAAAAACTCTTGGCATACAAATTGATAATAAGTACCTCGATGCGACTGACGCTCTTGCGTTGGCGCTCTGCCATTTTTACCGATCCACAAATCCATTCACAAGCGGCGGCTCAGGCAAGTCGTCGTGGGCGAAATTTGTCGCGGAGAATCCGGACAGAATTAAATAAATTATATGAGAGTATTGAGATCGATTTTGATGTCGTGCCTGCTGTTTGCAGGAACCGGCCTCTTTGCGCAGAACAAGATTTCTGCAGTGCTGACGGATGCGTCGAGCGGCGACCCTCTGGGCTTCGTCACCGTGTCGCTCTTCAAGGACGGCCGGGAAAAGCCGCTCAAATATGCTTTGAGCGATGAGAAAGGCCAGGTTACGATAGATGCGGTGGCCAAAGGTACCTACACTTTCAAGGCCGAACTTCTCGGCTACAAGGCCTACAGCGCTACAGTCAAGATGGAATCCAAGGCGATTGATCTCGGGACCCTCAAGATGAGCGTGGACACGGAGCAACTCGATGCGGCATCTGTCTCCGCCGTCGGCAACCCCATGATAGTCAAGAAGGACACGATCGAGTTCAACGCATCCTCCTTCAAAACTACGGACAACGATGTGCTGGAGGATCTCCTCAAGAAACTCCCTGGGGTAGAGGTGTCCGAGGACGGGTCAGTGACGGTAAACGGCGAGAGCATCTCCAAGATCACCATAGACGGCAAGACCTTCTTCCTCAACGATCCGCAGCTCGCCACCAAGAACATCCCGGCCAAGATGGTCAACAAACTGAAAGTCATACAGAAAAAGTCCGAGCAGGCCGAGTTCACCGGCATCGATGACGGCGAGGAGGAGACGGTGATCGACCTCTCCGTGCAGCCGGGCATGATGAAAGGCCTCTTCGGCAACGTGTCCGCCGGCGCCGGTTATGACCTCCCGTCACAGGACGGGATCAAGAGCGACGTTCGCTACCAGGGCAACGCCTTCATCGGACGCTTCACCGACAACTCCCAGATCAGCCTCATACTCAACGGCAACAACACCAACAACCGCGGTTCCTCCAACTTCTCCGGCAACATGATGCGGGGGATGATGGGTGGCGGCGGAATGGGCCGGGGTCAGGGCGGCTGGGGCGGCGGCAACGGCATCACGACCTCGTATATGGGCGGTCTCAACGGTGCCTGGACCCTGTTCGACGACAAGATGAACGTGGGCGGCAACTACCTCTACAACGCCAGCGACAACGATGTCGAGGAGAGCAGCGTCAAGACGACCTACCTCAACGACTACAACCTCCTCTACAACAGCAGCGGCATCAGCAACACCCACTCCGACGGGCACCGTTTCGGAGTCCGTCTGGAGCACAAGTTCTCGGAGAACACCTCCATCCTCTTCGAACCTTCCGTCAACTTCGGCACCGGCCACTACAGCCAGTCAAGCAAGGACTCCACCTACCGTGACGACCTCGCCGGCAATCTCACCAAACTCAACAACGCCTTCACTGAGAACAGCGGCAGCAACCGCAACGCCAGCGCGAGCGGCTTCCTGCTCTTCCGCCAGAGACTCGGGATTCCGGGGCGTACCATGACCGCCATGGTCAATTTCAACCTCTCGAACAACGTCCTCGACGGGCTCAACAACAACGGGACCACATCCTACGACAGCGGGGTCGCCAAGACCGATGAAGTCAGACAGAGCTTCAACAACAATCAGAAATCATACTCCGTCTGGGGAGATCTCACCTACACGGAGCCGCTCGGCAACCATTTCTACGTCGAGGCCAACTATTCCTATAACTGGAGCCGTTCATCCTCAGATAAGCAGACCTACGACCTGCTCAATGGGGGAGAACTGGACTACAACTACTCCAACAGCATCATCAACGAGAACGTACGTCAGGAGATAGGGGTCAACGCCCTCTATCAGGACAAGAACTTCCGTGCGCAGGTCGGGTTCGCCGCCATGCCGACGAAAACCTACAACAGCACCACGCGCTACAACTCCGCCGACGGCAGCTATACCCCTCAGGAATACAGCGACTTCCGCTGGAACTTCTCGCCGCAGGCGATGATGTTCATGGATGTCAACGACAACTTCAACTGGAGACTCTTCTACCGCGGGCAGTCCTCCCAGCCGTCCACCTCGCAGCTCATGCCTGTGCCGGACAATTCAGACCCTCTAAACGTCAGCTTCGGTAATCCGACCCTGACCCCGTATTTCTCGCACAACCTCAGGGGCGACCTGCGCTACTCCAACAAGGAGCGCTACACCTCCTTCAACATGCGCTTCAGCGGCGGCTTCACCCAGAACCCTGTGGTCAACCTCATCTGGTACGGGGCTAACGGAGGCCAGTACACCATGCCGTTCAACGGCCCGACGACCTCCAACGCCAGCGTCAACGGCTTCGGCACCATCCCTATCGGGAAGAGCAGCTTCTCCATCAACAACTCCCTCGGCCTGAGCTGGCGCAAGAGCGCATCCTATGTCGGCACCGGCATCGACGAGTACGACGGGCAGGATTTCTACGGATTCATGGAGAAACTCATCGCTGATTTCAACGACCCTTCATTCTACGCCGCACACATCACCGAGAACTCCACCCGCACCCTCAGCGCCAATGAGCGTCTCCGCGTAAGGTACAGCGGTAAGTCTCTGGAGGCGTCCCTGGGCGGAAGCACGAGGATGAACAAGTCCTGGTACTCCATATCCACCACCAAGGACCAGACCACGACGTGGAACAACCAGCTCTCCGCCAGCCTCACATGGAACTGGACGGCCACCGGCATCAGCCTGGAGAGTGATTTCGACTACAACTGGTACAACGGATACTCAACGGCCCAGCCTTCCCAGTGCGTGCTCAACGCAGAGATTTCCAAGCTCCTGTTCAACAATAACATGACCCTTGCCCTGCGCGGCTACGACATACTCGGGCAGTCCAAGAACCTTACAGTGTCCGACAGCGCCAACTACCACAGCGAGGCTGTCAACAACACCCTCGGGCGCTATGTGGTAGTCTCCCTTACATGGAGATTCGGCACCATGGGCAACAGGCGCGGTGGGCGCCGCGGCCCGGGAGGCCCCGGCGGCGGTCCCGGCGGTCCGGGACCTGGAGGCCCACCACCAATGATGTAATTTTTTCGTATCTTTGCCCCTCATGTTCCACTTGAGGGGCATTTATTTTTGTCAAAATGAACATCAAGGAATTTTTCAGCAACTGGATTGTCAAGAACCTGCTTCTCGCGGCTGCGATGGTGGCCGTGATAGTCGGCATCGTCACCCTGATTCTTTCGCTGCTGACGCGGCACGGACAGGAGATTGCAGTCCCGGATTTCTCGGACATGACCCCTGCCGAAGCGCAGACGGTGGCGGCGGTGTCCGGGCTGAAGGTGAGCGTGGCGGATTCCGTATACGTCAAGCGGATGAAGCCGGGGGCTGTCTATATGCAGACTCCGAAGGCCGGGTCGCATGTCAAGAAAGGCCGCAAGATACGGTTGACTGTCAATACAATGCAGGCCAAGGAGGTCTATATGCCGTCCCTTGTCGGGGTGTCGCTGCGTCAGGCAAAGGCTGAACTTCTCCGCAACGGCTTGACCCTCGGGAAGATAATCTATGTTCGTGACATAGCCACCAACAATGTTCTCCGCCAGCAGCGCTACGGTTTCGACATAGCCCCGGGCACTCCTGTCTCCAGCGGGACGTCCATAAATCTTGTCCTCGGGCTCAGTGATGATGACCAGACCTGGATTCCGGATGTCACAGGCAAGACATACCTTCAGGCTGTGGACATCCTCCAGGACAACTCCCTCAACATAGGGCGTGTGCGTTATGAGGCTGCGGTGCGTGACTATGCCGATTCTGCGGCGGCAGTGGTGCACTCCCAGAATCCCGCTTCCGAGTCTGTTAGGAAGGGTACGGAGGTCTCTCTTTATCTCAAGAAGAAGTGATGGCGGAGGAACAGTTCGAACATTTCAGGCTGGAGGTGGACAAGGGCCAGACACCCATGCGTATCGACACATACATGGCCACCCACATGGAGGACACCTCCCGCAGCCGCGTCCAGCAGGCTCTCAAGTCCGGCTATGTGCATGTGGGAGACGAGGTGGTCAAGGCCAATTTCATAGTCAGGCCCGGGGATGTCATCCGCTTCGTGATGCCTTACCGCCGGCGCGGGATGGAGATATTGCCTCAGGATATTCCTCTTGAAATAGTGTATGAAGATGATGACGTGCTGGTCATCAACAAGCCTGCCGGGATGGTTGTCCACCCTGGGCACGGGCATTTCGAGGGGACACTCGTCAACGCACTCTCGCACCATCTTGGGATAAGCCAGGGACCCGAAGCCGAAGACGAGAGGATGGGGGTTCTGGTACACCGGATAGACAAGGACACCAGCGGCCTGCTGGCGGTGGCCAAGAACGAGGAGTCGCAGCTCAAACTGGCCAAACAGTTTTTCGACCACAGCATTGAGCGACGTTATGTGGCAGTCGTGTGGGGAGATGTCAAGGAAGATGAGGGGACGGTGGACGGCAACATAGGCCGTGACCCCAACGACCGCCTGCGCTTCAGGGTCTACGATGACGAGGAGCGCGGAAAGCATGCCGTGACCCACTATCGTGTGCTGGAGAGGTTCGGCTTCGTGACGCTTCTCGAATGCAAACTTGAGACGGGGCGTACGCACCAGATCAGGGTCCACATGTCAAGCATAGGCCATCCAATATTCAACGATGAGCGCTACGGGGGAAGCGAGATCCGCAAGGGTACCATATACTCCAAGTACAAGCAGTTCATAGCCAACTGTTTCGAGATATGTCCGCGTCAGGCCCTGCATGCCAAGACTCTCGGATTCGTGCATCCGCGCACGGGGGAGTGGCTCCAGTTCGATTCTCCTCTCCCGTCTGACATGGAGGCTTTGCTCGCCAAGTGGCGCAAGTATTGCACGCAGATGCCGGAAGAAATCCAATAAGATGAAACTCAAGCTTTTCATACTCTGCACCATCTCGGCGGTGCTGCTCAGTCTGCCGTGGCTCGTGCCGCATACCGGTGCTCTCGCCCTTGTGGGCTTCGTGCCTCTTCTGCTTGCCGACTATGCTGCCGATTCAGCCGGGGTGCGCAAGTTTTTCTTCTATTATCTCTGGACATTCATCCTCTGGAACGCGCTGACCACGTTCTGGGTGTGCAATGCTACTGTGGGAGGCGGGATTTTCGCGATTGTCGCCAATGCCCTCCAGATGGCGGTGGTGTGGGCTCTGTTCCGTCTTGCCAAGCGACATCTCGGAGGCGCTGTGCCGTATATATTCCTGGCTGTGATGTGGATTGCATGGGAGAGGAAGTATTTTTCCGTGGACATATCCTGGCCGTGGCTTGTGCTGGGCAACGCTTTTGCGCGCAGCACGCACAGCATCCAGTGGTATGAGTACACCGGCACGCTCGGGGGTTCCCTTTGGATATGGGTGACAAATCTCGGTTTTTTCGGACTTGTCAAGGCTCTGGGAACCGGGGCTTGGGGAGGATGGACCCGTTGGGCGAGGATCTGCTCGGCTGCGGGGCTCTGCCTTGCCGTGGCCGGTCCGCTCGTGCTGTCCTCCGTCATCTACCGCAACTATCAGGAGAAGTCCGAGGGGGAGGTCAAGGTCATCATCGGGCAGACCAACTTCGATCCTTACCATAAATACAAGCTGGTGAGCCAGACCGACCAGAACAAGGCCATGGTCTCCATCTTCGAGTCGGCCCTCGACAAAGACAGGGACAGCTCTTCGCGTGTGCTGCTTGTGGCGCCGGAGACCATCACTTCCGATGTGGTGCTCAATCACTTGGAGTCGTCTCCGACTGTGCGGACGTTCCGCAGCATGCTGGACAGGCATCCGCGCGCGGAACTGCTCTTCGGGGCGAGCAGTTATACGACTTATCCTTCCGGGGAGAAGCCTTCAGTCCTGGCACGCAAGTACGGTGACGGATGGGTGACATCGCACAACAGTGCCATCGTCCTTGATTCTGCCGGCAGGAGCGAGGTGTATCTCAAGAGCCGGCTGGTGGTCGGCACGGAACTGACCCCGTATCCGAAGATCTTCGTCCCTCTGGATGAGAAGCTCTCGGACCTCTTCGGTGTAGGGGGGCTGATGGGACGCTGCGAGGGGCAGAGCGAAGCTTCTGTCCTGCATTTCGACGGGGTTCCGTTCGGCTGCGCCGTCTGCTATGAGTCGATATATGGTGAGTATTGCACGGAATATGTGCGAAAGGGAGCCAAAATGATGACAGTCATCACCAATGACGGCTGGTGGGGGGATACTCCGGGGTATAAGCAGCACCTCAGCTACTCGTGCCTTCGTGCCATAGAACTGCGCCGTGACATAGCACGCAGCGCCAACACGGGCATCTCCTGCATCATCGACCAGCGTGGCGACATCCTTGAGCGCACCCCGTGGTGGGAGGAGGCCACAATCTCTTCCAAGGTCAACCTCAACTCCAGTGAGACTTTCTTCGTGCGCAACGGAGACATCGCCGGGCGCGTCTGCACTCTCGCCTTCCTGCTTCTCGCGGCACTTCTGGCGGCGCGTCTTCTGCTCGGGCTCGTTTCCCGTGGGAAGAAGAAGCATTAGAGCCTCCAGTCTATAGGGGATTTGCCTTCTGAAACCAGGATTCCGTTGGTCCTGGAGAAATGCCTGCATCCGAAAAACGCGCCCTTCGCCAGCGGTGAGGGGTGTGCTGCTTCGAGCACATGGTGCCGTGAAGTGTCGATGAGGCCCGCCTTGCTCCGGGCGTAGTTGCCCCAGAGGAGGAAGACCACCCCGTCGCAGCGGTCGGAGATGAGCTTTATCACCGCGTCCGTGAATGTCTGCCAGCCGATACGGCTGTGGGATGCCGGCTGGGCGGCGCGAACTGTGAGCACCGAGTTGAGCAGCAGCACTCCCTGCTCCGCCCATGGGCGCAGGTCGGGGCTTCCAGACATCGTGATCCCGATGTCGGACTCGATTTCCTTGAAGATGTTTTTCAGCGACGGGGGAGCCGGCACTCCTTGAGGCACGGAGAATGAAAGGCCCATGGCCTGGCCGTAGCCGTGGTAGGGGTCCTGTCCGAGTATTACGACCTTGACCTTGTCCAGCGGACAGAGTTCGAATGCCTTGAAAATGTCTTTTCCAGGAGGATAGATAACCTCCCCGGCCTGCTTCTCCCGGTGGAGCTCCTCTGCAAGGGCCGCGAAATACGGTTTTTCGAATTCCCCGGCAAGGGCTTCCTTCCAGCTCCGCTCTATCTGTACTTCCATTATTGAATTTTTTACGAATTTAAGAAATTATTCCTACCTTTGGCGCCGGAAAACTTCGTTTGGTTAGAATTCATTAAGGGGTGCTCCGGATTTTCCGGGGCTGAGATTATACCCATAACCTGATCCGGGTAATGCCGGCGTAGGGAAATGCCTCCCCTTATACATTGTTTTACTTATAATTACATTTAATGAGAAAGAATGTATTTTTTGTGATGCTCCTGCTCTCGGCCTCCGTGGCCGGTGCGCAGACGGCAAAAGACTCGCTCCTGGTCGAACAACTTGAGGGGGCGGTCGTGAAGGGAGTTAAGGTGCAGGAAAACGCGCCTTACGCAGTCGCAAACATCGGTGGGACTTCGCTCAAGTCCTTCAGCCGCAGCGGCAAGGAATTGCCGTTCCTCATAGCGAGGACTCCCGGTGTGATAGCCTGGAGCGAGAATGGTGTCGGCACCGGCACCAGCTATATGCGCATCCGCGGAGCGGGGGACTCCCGCATCAACGTCACACTCGACGGCGTGCCTCTCAACTCTCCTGAGGACCAGTGCGTCTTCTGGGCCAACATGAACAGCTACGCCTCCTTCCTGGACGGTGTGCAGATCCAGCGTGGCGTGGGTACCTCCACCAATGGTGACGGAGCCTTCGGCGGCACTGTGGCGATGAAGAGCATGTCCGCATCTCTCCTGCCTTATGCCGAACTCACAGCCTCTTACGGCTCATACAATACCTTCAACACCGGCATCACGGCTTCCACCGGTCTTCTTTGGAATCACCTTATCATAGATGCTGCCTACCATGAGACATCAACGGATGGATATGTGCACGGAACCTCCGGACGTTCAGGCTCTTACTATGCCGGACTCACCTGGCTCGGCCGCGACTTCAGCATCAAGTACCGCAATTTCGGGAACTTCGAGCACACGGGCCAGGCCTGGAACGGTGTGACCGCCGGAAGCAACGACCTGTCCCTGATGGACGGCACCTACGGGGCCGCCACGGGTATCCATAATTACGCTGACATGTACCGCGTGGGTCTGGGACGCTACAACTCCCTCTACGAGTATCTTGTGACGGACGAGGAAGGGCATTTCGTGCGCGATGCGGACGGCAACTATCAGACAGCCCGCTACAAGCTCAAGGACGGCTCATATTGGGACAAGACAACCGACAATTTCGTGCAGAACCACAATATCCTTTCCGCCGTGTGGAATGTGAATGAGAATTGGAACATGAACCTCTCGCTCCACTACACCTACGGATACGGCTACTATGACGAGTTCCGCTACCAGAACAAGCTCTCCAAGTTCGGCCTCACTTTCAAGAACCCGGACGGCAGCAATCTCAAGTACAGCGACTTCATCCGCCAGAAGGGCCTTACCCAGCATACCTACGGGGCAGTGTACAATGTCAACTATCACGATGAGCTCTGGGATGTGATCGGTGGTCTCTCCGCACAGAATTTCCGCTCCAACCACTTCGGGCATCTGACCTATGTGGGCAATGACGCTCTCGCAGCGGCCATCCTCGATGACTCCGGACGCTACACCTACTACGGCTCCGACGCTTTCAAGGGCGACTACAGCGCCTTCGTCAAGGCTGCACTCAACCTCGGTGAACACTGGGACATCTTCGGTGACCTCCAGTATCGTAGGGTGGACTACCGCACTGACGGTCTGAATGATAAGTTTGTCTATGACAAGGTCGCCGGAACTTATTCGAATCAGGTGCTCGACATTGACAAGCACTACAACTTCTTCAACCCGAAGGGTGGTGTGAGCTACACCAATGGTGCCCACCGCGCATACGCTTCCGTGGCCCTGAGTCATCGCGAGCCTGAGCGCAACAACTTCACTGACAATTACAACTACCCGGCCCCTGTGGCCGAGAGTCTGATCGACTACGAGGCCGGCTACCAGCTCAATGCCGGGAAAGTGCGTGCCGGGGTCAACCTCTACTACATGGACTATCGCAACCAGTTCGTCCAGACAGGACAGGTCAGCGACATCGGCGAGAACCTCACGACAAATATCGCAAAGTCTTACCGTGCTGGAGCTGAACTCACTCTCGCCTGGGATGTGACCCGCTGGCTTACCCTTGAGGGCAACGCCGCCCTGAGTGCCAACAGGATCCTTGATTTCGACGAGTATGTAGAGGACTGGGACGACGGCGGATTCCGTGTGATCCACTACGATGAGTCCACCCTTGCATTTTCCCCGTCCGCCATCCTCAACGGCTTTGCTGACTTCCATTTCGGAGATTTCAATGCCGTATGGCACACGGGCTTCGTAGGCCGCCAGTATCTTGACAACACCGCCAACGCTGACCGCTCCCTGCCTGCTTACACCTGCTCTGACATCAACTTGGGATATACCTTCCGCTTCACGGGAGCTCTCAAGGAGCTGCGCCTCGGCTTGACGCTCAACAATGTGTTCAACAGCCATTTCGCCACGAGCGGCTGGGTTTATTCGGCCATAGCTGGCAGTTATGGACATCCTGAAGACAACCGCTATTACCAGTTGGGCTTCGTCCCGAATGCCGGATTCACGGCTCTCGGAAACGTTACGCTCAGATTCTAAAAACCGCTTCTTATGCAGGACTTCATCGCCACACACTGGCTTGACATCCTGACCACAGCCCTGGGGCTCGCCTATATCCTTCTGGAATACAAGGCGAGCCTTTGGCTCTGGCTGGTGGCCTTCGTGATGCAGAGCCTCGATGTCGTGCTCTACTATCAGCACGGCCTGTATGCCGACTGCGGCATGGAATTCTACTACATCGCCATGACCGTCTACGGCTTCATCAACTGGAAATACCTCAAGAACAAGGACGACAAGCCCCAGACCGTCACGCACTTCGAGCGCCGCTACATCCTGCCCTGGACCTTGGCTACGCTTGCCCTGTGGGGAGTGATATATTTTCTGCTGGTGCGCTACACCGACTCCCGTGTCCCTCTGACGGACAGCCTCACCACCGCCCTGAGTTTCGTCGGGTGTTGGGCACTTGCCCGCAAATATCTGGAACAGTGGCTGATATGGATAGTGGTGGATGTCATTACCTGCGCCCTGTATTTCTACAAGGGCATCCCGTTCAAGGCCTCCCTCTACGGGCTGTATGTGATTATCGCTGTGGCAGGCTATATCAAGTGGCGGAAAATGCTTAATATTTCATAACTTTGCCTTTTATGAAAGTCAAGGCTTTGTTTCCGGGGTCTTTCGATCCCTTCACTTCCGGGCATCTCAACATCCTGCGCAGGGCGCTCACGATGTTTGACGAGGTGACCGTAGCCGTCGGTATCAACCAGGACAAGAGGGGTTTTTTCACCGGCGAGCAGAAACAGGACATAATCCGCCAGACTGTGCGGGGGATGGACAATGTGGTGATCATGCAGTATGACGGGCTGACCGTGGACATCTGCCGTGAACTCGGCATCCGCCATATAGTCAGGGGAGTGCGCAACATGCTTGACTTCGAGAACGAGAGGGCCATAGCCGACGCCAACCGCCGTCTGGCACCCGAGATAGAGACCATCATAATCCCTACAGCCCAGGAGTTCGCTCACATATCCTCTTCTGCGGTGCGTGACATACTCCGTCACCACGGTGATACGTCACTGTTCATGGAGCCGTGGGTCAAACTCCCGGATGTCGGGATATGAGACGGCTTTTCCTTTGTCTTGCCTCGATGCTGTCTGCGCTTCTCCTTGCCGCGCAGACGGATACTCTTGATTTCGAGCGCTATGCGGGACTTGACAGCCTGTTGACCCAGTTCTATTCTTCGCTTGAGAGGGAGAGCATAGATGTGAAGAACGCCGAATTCGACCATCTCATCTCCACCTGTCAGGACTCCCTGACCAGGCAGCATGTCACTCTCCGCATTTTCGACCACTACCGCCATTCCCGTCTGATGGGGGAGGAGGCTGTGGCCATCCATATCTATGACACCTGGCTCGCGACCCATCTTGTGCATACGGGGACGGACATCGAACTTATGGACGCCCAGATATTCGCCGACTTCAACCGCTCGTCCCTCATCGGGATGACGGCCCCGAAGGTTAGGCTTCTCAAGCCTCATGGAGGGAGCGAGACAGTGCCGGCGGAGGGCAAGGTGGCGGTGCTTTTCTTTTATGACACCTCCTGCGCCAAATGCCGGCTTGAGTCTCAGGTGCTCCCGTCTGTGCTCGCGCAGGTGGACTTCCCTATGAATTTCTATGCCGTCTATGTCGGGACGGACAAGAGGGAGTGGAAAGCGTTCCGCAAGAATTTCAAGATTCCGGGGCGGAAAGTCAAACTGCACCACCTCTGGGATCCGGAGATGGATTCTGACTACCAGAAATACTACGGGGTCACGGGCACGCCGAGGATGTTTGTCGTGTGGAAGGACGGGGAGATACTCGGCAGGAGGCTTGAAGTCGCCAATCTGCAGGAAATCATCCACTATATAAGTATCACAGATGGCAAGGAAAAACAAGAGAAAAAGTAAGTCCTCCTCCGTCGATCCGTCTTATCTCGACCGTCAGAAGGACTCCCTGAAACGCAAATACCGCAAGTCCATACTCTTCAATGAGCAGGAACTTGCGGCAATCGATGAATATTGCAGACGCTTCAAGGTCTCTTCACGCTCCGCCCTCGTAAGGGAGGCCCTCATGGAGCGTGTCCTCAAGGGCCTCGAAGAGAACCACCCGACCCTCTTCTAGTCTTACTGGAAGATGAAGTCTATCACGTCCTTGATGTTCTGGACGTAGTGGAAAGTCAAGCCGTCGATGTATACAGGCTTGATGTCCTCGATGTCCTTGCGGTTGTCTTCGGAGATGACGATCGTGTGGACTCCGGCCCTTTTGGCGGCGAGGATCTTCTCCTTGATGCCGCCCACAGGCAGAACTCTTCCCCTGAGGGTCATCTCTCCGGTCATCGCGAGACCCGACATCACGGCCTGCCCCCTGAGGGCTGAGACCATGGAACTTACCATGGTGATACCGGCAGAAGGGCCGTCTTTAGGCGTGGCGCCTTCCGGCACATGGACATGGATGTCCTTGGCGGCGAACTCTTCAGAAGTCATCTTGGCCATCTCCGGATGAGCCTTGATATATTGGTATGCGATGGTGGCTGACTCCTTCATCACATCTCCGAGGTTTCCAGTCATGGTCATCACTCCCTTGCCGTTGGACACGGAACTCTCGACGAACAGGATCTCTCCTCCCATCTGGGTCCATGCCAGTCCGGTCACCACTCCAGGGGCTTCGTTGCCCTTCTGCTTGTCGTGGAACGCTACAGGCAGTCCGAGGTACTCCTTGAGCATGTCTTTCTTGATGACTTTCGGGCAGTCTTCTCCGAGCGCTATCTTCTTGGCGCTGACACGGGCGATCTTGGCGATCTGCTTTTCGAGACCACGCACGCCTGATTCGTGGGTATACTGGTCTATGATTTCAGCGAGGGCTGCCTTGTCGATTTTCAGCGTGCCCTTGGCGATGCCGTGCTCCTCGAGCTGCTTCGGGACGAGGAACTTCTTGGCTATCTCCATCTTCTCCTCTGCGAGGTAGCCGGTGACGTTGATCACCTCCATACGGTCGAGAAGGGCGGGCTGGATAGGGGAGATGCTGTTGGCCGTGGTGATGAAGAGCACGTTGCTCAGGTCGTAGTCCAGATCCAGATAGTTGTCGTGGAACGCCCCGTTCTGCTCCGGGTCGAGCGCCTCCAGCAGTGCTGATGACGGGTCGCCCTTGAAGTCGGAGCTGAGCTTGTCTATCTCGTCGAGTACGATCACCGGGTTGGAGGTGCCTGCGCGGGCGATGCCGTTGAGGATACGGCCAGGAAGGGCTCCCACATAAGTCTTGCGGTGGCCTCTGATCTCGGCCTCATCGTGCATGCCTCCGAGGGCTATGCGGACGTATTTGCGCCCGAGAGCCTTCGCCACGGACTTTCCGAGCGAGGTCTTGCCGACTCCCGGAGGGCCGTAGAGGCAGAGGATAGGGGATTTCATGTTTCCCTTGAGCTTGAGGACGGCAAGGTATTCGATGATCCTGTCTTTGACTGTGTCAAGCCCGTAGTGGTCGTGGTCGAGCACCTTCTGGGCGTGGTTCAGGTCAAGGTTGTCCTTGCTCATCTCGCCCCACGGAAGCTGGAGCATGAATTCCAGATAGTTGTACTGCACGCTGTAGTCCGGTGAGGACGGGTTGTATTTCTCGAGTTTCGCGAGCTCCTTGTTGAAGACTTCGGCAATCTCGTCAGGCCAGTTCTTCTTGGCGGCCTTTTCGCGGAAACGGTCGAACTCTTCGGCATCGTCCATGCCGAGCTCTTCCTGGATGGTGCGCAGCTGGTTGTTGAGGTAGTATTCCCTCTGCTGCTGGTCCATCTCGCTCTTGACTTTCTGGTTGATCTCCTGCTTGATCTTCATCAGCTCGATCTGCACGTTGAGCATGGAGAGGAGCTTGAGTCCGCGGACCTTGACATCGTCATACTCCAGCAGTCCCATCTTGGTCTCGAAGTTCTCGACTTCTATAGTGGTGGCTATGAAGTTTACCAGAAAACGGAAGTCATCGATGGCCTTGACGGCGCCGATGGTCTCGCGCGTGCCGAGGTTCGATGAACGCAGGATGCTGATCGCCTTGTCTTTGAGGGCTTCGCCGATTGCCTTTATGTCAGTGCTGTGGTTGTCCTCCTTGAGCACGTCGTCAAGATAGTGCACCTTGGCGGTGATGTATGGCTCGTATCCGAGCACCGCGTCCAGCCCCAAGCGTTTGAATGCCTGAAGGATGGCTGTGATGGTGCCGTCCGGCATCTCCAGGGTCTTGATGATCTTGCACACTGAGCCGTAGCGGTAGAGATCCTCTTCCTGAGGCTCCTCCACCATCACGTCCTCCTGAGGCACGGCACCTATGAAGAATCCTTCTTTCTCGGCATCCTGGATGAGTTTAATGGACTTCTCGCGTCCTATCGTGACAGGGTAGATCGCACCCGGGAACAGCACCGCGTTGCGCAGGGCCAGAATCGGCAGCACATCAGGCAGTTCCGTCTCGTCAAACTTCATGGCTCCCTCGCCCTGGAGTACAGGTATGATGCTCACCTCTGCTCCGGACGGGAAAGTTATTTTTTTATCTTGTCTCATAATTCTGTCAATTTGTCAGTATTTGTGTCGGCCAAAACCGGACTGACATATTTGTCAATCTCCGTGCCACTGCAAAATTAACAACTTCTGGCAGATTTGTTCTTTTCCGTCTTCTTTTGTCGGGGTGGCCTTGTGGGCCCGTCCCTTTTTGACGTAAAAAAGACCGCAGCTCGGAGGATCTACGGCCTCAAGCTACGGTTCCATTGATGCCAATCCGCTATGCGGAAATCGAATCGAACGCCTTTTCGAGATCTTCAACTGATTTGGCCTGTATGAACGGTTTGGGAGAGACCACAACACCGCGCTTGCCCTGAGTCAGGCTTACAGCTTTGAGCATGGCAGCCAGATCCGGAGACATTCCGGTTATTTTGATTTTGTCGCCGAGTACCTTGTATACTGTATTGAAAAATTCATCCATAAAACTCCGGGTCGTGAACGCGACACCGCTGAAATCGAGTTCTACGGTATCCGGAGCCGTGTTGTCTACAAAGAGCCGTATGTCGCGCGCGGCCGCTCTGCTTATGATGTCGCGGCCTGCAAATTCTCTGATGTCTAACCGTTTCATGTTACGCTATTCTATAAATTGCATGTAATTAAAATCAGCAGCGTTATGGGGAATTCTGAAAGCCGAGAACGTTCCCTCCAATCTCATCCCTGATGGAAGCTCAAGGTATTGCGCCCCGTGCCTGTTGGTTGCAAATACCGCACCGCCTGAAGCGAGGAGGTATTCACCGCCGAGGCCTTGGATGAGCATCTTCTGTGTTGTTCTGATGCCAAAGCCCCGGTTTTCCGCGTCCGGACGGTTTTTTGATGACAGCCCCTCCGTCGCCGCTTGGATCGCCTCCATGTCGGAACTTATTTCTGAGGTCCGGCCGTTGACCTTGTAGCCCCCGAGGATTGTCCTGCCCACGTCCGCTATGCAGACATCCGTAAAACCGTCATAACTCTGTGCTACGATGAACCCGACCGGAGACTCTGAATGCTCCGCGATGTTATCTATTGTTTCGCTGATTATGTATTTGACCCCTATCTCGATATTGTGACCGTACCCGGCTTGTTTGTGCAGCAGATTCTCGACGCTGGCTATTATGCTATCCCGGTGCTCCCCATCCGCTGCGGGGAATCTGATTATCGGGAGATAGCGTTTTCCGGAATATCTGGATAGGAGCGCTTTCAGCTGAGACTGTCGCAAATGACGGCAATCCATGCCTCCCTCCTTGAAGTGTACGGTATCCAGATATGGGTTTGATCCTGTAATATTGAGTGGGGTCGGCGAACGGTCGGCATATATGACAACCGGCAGGAGGAAGGACACCGGAACTAAACCGAGCCCGGAGACATCTGCGTCCGGCCCGTTCTGTCTCATGCAAAATTTCACGGCGCCGAGGAAACCGGAAGACAATTTGGTGGTGGTCATCATATCACGGAAGTAATGTCGAGCAAAATTAAGATTGATTCATGAAATATCAAAATATGCACATCGTCCTTTCTGGGCAGCGTGGTTGGTGAGGAACGTGTTCCGCGTGGTCGGCGAGTATTCCGCCGTCACCCACTCATCCAGCTTTCGCGTTCCTTTTCGGCATTGGTCAGAACTCCCGTGCACCTTTCCGCACACGTGCTAAAACCCGAGGAATGCGATGGGGCTTGCCCCGGACGCGTGAGTGCCGGATTTCTCGAAGGATACGGAACTTTTCTGGCAGAACAATTTTGAATAATGAAAAAAATAATCTATTTTTGCACTCCCAAGTTTTTGAAAATTATTGAGAATTAAATATTAAGACAATGACTAAAGCAGAAATCGTTAACGAGATCGCCAAATCTACCGGCATCGAGAAGGTCACGGTGCAGACCGTTGTGGAGGCCACAATGGAGAGCATCAAGTCATCAATCATCAAGGGTAACCCTGTGTACCTGCGTGGTTTCGGCAGCTTCATCATCAAGCATCGTGCTCAGAAGGCCGCCCGCAACATCACTAAGCAGACTACAATGACCATCCCTGCACACGACATTCCGGCTTTCAAGCCTTCAAAGTCATTCGTTGCTTCAGTGAAGACCAAGTAAATCTATAAAACATGCCAAACGGAAAGAAGCATAAGAGACATAAGATGTCTACGCACAAGCGTAAGAAGCGCTTGCGTCTGAACAGACATAAGAAGAAGTAGTCGAGAAAAGCCTGACGGGAGATCCGGCGGGCTTTTTTAGTGATTGATGCAAATGGAAAATACCGCGAAAACAGAAAAAGATCTGGTGGTCGACGTCTCGGCCTCGGAAGTCCGTATAGCCTTGATGGAGAACCATCGGCTCATCGAACTTGACAGGGAGTCAACCAAGGATAACGGCTTCTCGGTAGGGGATGTCTATCTTGGCAGAGTCAAGAAGATACTTCCCGCCTTGAACGCTGCTTTCGTGGACATAGGTGACAGCAAGGAGGCTTTCGTCCATTATCTTGATCTCGGCCTGTATTTCACGGCGTTCGACACGTTTGTCCGTGAGAGCAATCCCAACAGGGACATGGCCGAACTCTATTCAAAGATCAAGATAGGTCCGGTTCTCGCCAAGGAGGGCCGCATCGAAGACCACCTCAAGCCGGGGCAGATGATCATTGCCCAGATTGTCAAGGAACCTATATCCACAAAAGGATCCAGGCTGACAGCGGAGATTTCATTGGCAGGACGCAACATTGTACTGCTCCCTTTTGCAGAGAAGGTGAGCGTTTCCCAGAAAATCTCCTCACGCGAGGAGAAAAGAAGGCTTGAAGTCCTTGTGCGCAGCATTTTGCCGCATAATTATGGCGCAATCATCCGCACAGCCGCAGAGAACAAGAACGCTGCCGTGCTTGTGGCCGAACTCCGCTCGCTCATCGAGAAATGGGAGAGTTCCTGGAAGAAGATTGCCGCATCCAAGGGAGTCAAGTTGCTCTTCACAGAGTATGACAGGACTACCGCGACCATCCGCGACCTTTTCAACGAGACATTCACCAATGTCTACGTCAATGATCAGAAGATCTATGAGGACGTGCGCCGCTACGTGTCGCTGATCTCTCCGGACAAGGAGAAGATAGTCAAGCTCTATGAAGGAAAAGAGCCGATATTCGACCATTTCGAGGTGTCGCGCCAGATCAAGAGCTCGTTCGGCAAGGTAGTGCCGATGAAGCAGGGCGCGTATCTGGTCATAGAGACGACCGAGGCTCTCAACGTCATCGATGTCAACAGCGGCATCAGGGCCAAGACCAACGACCAGGAGGAGAACACCTTCGAGGTCAACAAGATCGCGGCGGAAGAGATTGCGCGTCAGCTGCGCCTCCGTGATATGGGAGGCATAGTCATAGTCGATTTCATCGATATGGACAAGGCTGAGCACCGCAACGAGCTGTTTAAGTACATGAGGGATCTGATGGAATCTGACAGGGCCAAGCACAATGTCCTGCCGCTCACCAAGTTCGGCCTCATGCAGCTCACCCGTCAGAGGATACGCCCTGTGACCGAGATTGACACGGCAGAACAATGCCCTTTGTGCCACGGTACCGGCAAGATCACATCCACCGCCGTCATCGACGAGCAGATAGAGAGGAATCTTGCGGACTTCGTGGAGAAGGGGACGAAGACATTTACGCTCAAGGTAAGCCCGATTCTTGGCGCGTACCTGAGCCGCGGATTCAATTCTTTTGTCCGCAAGTGGAAACGGAAGTACAAGTGCAAGCTGGATCTTGTCGAGGACAGCGACCACAGCATCCTGCAATATGAACTCTATGATGAAGAAGGAAAGGCTCTCAGTTGAGAGCCTTTCCTTTTGCGCTTGCGCAGCAAGCGCAATCATTTGTTATTCGTAGTCGCCGGCGGGGTGTTTGACGTCGCGGACGGAGACGTCCCATACCTTGCAGCACAGGTCCTTGCCGTCCGGGCCTTCTACATAGAGGGTCACGACATAGCGTGCGTTGTCCTTGGCGTACTCGTGCACAGGGTTCTGCTCGGTGGAGGTGGTGCCGTCACCGAAATCCCATTTCCATGAGGTGATGTTGCCGTAGCTGCGGTCGCGGAAGGCCACGAGACGGCTGTGGTCGATGACCTCGTGCGTCCAGGCGGCTTCAACCGGCTTGCGGAACTGCGCTTCGAGCGGCATCAGGGTGAAGAGGCGCTCCATGGAGGCGTTGCCGAACATCCTGTGGTGCTTGGAGAGGTTCCAGAATCCGCTGCTTCCACGTCCTCCGTCGTAATCGATCACCGCCCAGCAAAGGCCTATCTTCTTGCCCTCGTAGAGCTTGCTCTCGGTGGAGTATGCCGGCCCGTCAGGACTGGCGAAATCAAACGGGGTGATGTAGAACTCAAATTTCAACGTGCCGCTCTCCCCGTGCTTGAAGTCGTAGCTGTAGGCGTAGTTGGCATAAGGGAGTTCCTTGAGCCACTGCTGCGTGCCCCAGACCATCGTCCAGGACTTGCCCGGCGTAGGAGGGGTCATGATATGGTAGTTCTGCGCATGCACGTTCTGCAGCTGGAAGAAGGCGTCGAAACGGCTCAGGACCTCATCGTTGAGACGGAATTCGTCGATGTGCGGGCCGCCGGAGAGGTCTCCGTCCACCACGATCTCGAAGGTGTCGTTTCGCAGGCCGAGCTGGTCGAAATCCCAGTAGTCATCGTATGCCTCGTAATAGAAATACAGGCGGTTGAGTCCCTCGACCCAGCCCACCTTGACCTTGATGTCGAGTGTGGACTTGTCGATGTCCTTGTGCTTGCCGCTGTCGTCCCACATCTCTTCCATCGGGACGGTGTAGCTTTCCGGGACCATGTCCCAGTCTGAAAACTCCCCGTCGATGCGTGGAATCATGTTCTTTGGAAACTGGAATACCTTGAATCCCGGCTCCGTGACCTGGACGTCAATTGTCCTTCCTGGCAGCATGTTCTTGCCCTTGTAAGGGTTGTCCTGGGCTCCAAGAGTGAGGATGGAGGCGGCGGCGAGCGATGCGGCCGCCAATGTTTTGTGGATGGTCATTATCTGTAGTTGTAAAGTTGAACCTTGATGAATCCCGGATCAGGGGTGCCGAAATTGAGGCCCTGGCCGGAGAAGCCTTCCTCGACGGCAGGGACGAGGTCGTAGCGCAGCTGGATCTGGTCGCCGTTGAGCCAGCGGCCCTCGACCCACTTGCCGTCCACATAGTCGCCTTCGGTGACCTTGGCAAGTCCCACGATGTCGCTGCCCTCCTTCGGGAGGAACGTCACCCGGACGTTGGATCCCAGTACGAGATAACTGTCGGCGCTCTCCTGGATGACGATGGCGTAGCCAATCGCGTCAGGGGCGTAGGTGCCGCCAGTGAGCTGAGGGGCGCCACCATTGCGGCGGCCACTGGAGACAAGTTCGCAGCAGACCTTGTAGTCTCCGAGGAGAAGCTCTTCCTTGAGCCTCATAGGATTGGAGCCTTTGAGCCACGCAGCGCGTATACGGCCTTCAGCCTGAGCGGCAAGAATCTGGGCTGACGCTGCATCAGCCTTGCGGTAGAATGCGCTGAAGGTGGCGTTGGACGGATCAAGCGCGTCCCTGTCAAGTCCGAACGGGGAGTATCCGATGCCGCCCATCTCTCCGATGGTGAAGGCGGCGTTGGCGGCACCCTGCTGGCCTGCGCGGGATTCCGGGACGAAAACCGGGTTGCCGCTGCGGGCGTACATTTTGAGAATGTTCTGGTAGTCAGGGAGATAGATATCAGGTGATAGGATGTCGATGGCAGGAGCCGCCGCTCTCCAGATGTCATGGTTCTGGGCCTGTGGGCCACCAGACGGATAGTTTCCTGGACGGGAATCCTCAGGCTGGACGATCCATGCATTGACAAAGGTTGGCAGTGCATATTCTGCCTTGCCTGCTGCAGAGACCTTATTCATATATGAGGCATAGTTCCACGCCATGAAGATTTCATCTGTGCGGTCATTCTTGCCGAACACTTCTTCCCATGTGCCTGAAGTCTTGAAATTGCTGTTCTTCCATGCGGAGAGGGTCTCCGGGAGCAGGGATTCCTTGTGCTCGACGAGGTAGTTCATCAGCTGCTGCGGTACAGGACCTGCCATTGCGGCATTTGCCGCCGGGCAGAAGTCACGGGTGTAGCCGTGCAGGCCGACCTCGTTCTCCATCTGGATCATGATGACTGTCTGCTCCTTGGCGTCAATCTCCTTGACGTGCTTCATCATGGCTGCGTAGGCTTTGCCGTCGGCTTCGGCTGTGGTTGTACCGAGAGTGCTGAGTATAGGGAGGGTCTTGCCGTCCTTGGTGAGGGCTGACGGGAAGCGCTCCGCATCTTTCTTGACCCATGTCGGGTGGTAGCTGCTGACGCCGTTTTTCCAGCTTCCGAACCACAGCAGGACGAGCTTCATGTCGTGCGCCCTGGCGTCGGCGATGAGGTCATCGACCACGGTGAAGTCGAACTTGCCTTCCTCAGGCTCAGTCTGCTCCCAGCTGACGACGGCGAGAACCGTGTTGATGCCGGCTTTCTGCAGGGCGTCCCAATGAGGAGCCATGTAGGCCCGGCTGGATGATGCAGAGTTGGTGAGTTCGCAGGCGAGTGCCAAGTACGGCTCTCCTTTGACTATGAGCTGTGTGACCGCTCCTCTTTTTTCGAGGTGCGGGGCGGGCATGGATGCTGATGATGAATCGGCGGATGGTTGCGTGCACGCGGCGAAGGCCAGCGCTGACGCGCAGAGTGTGGTAATTATTTGTCTGTTCATATTGTAGTTTTAGTTTTGTAAAGATAGGGATTATTTTCGAGATGCTCTTGCAAGTTTGTTTTTTATTCGTATCTTTGCGGTACAATTTAGAATAATTCAAAATTAGAAGCGATTATGGTAAAGAAATTCAGATGTACCGTTTGCGGTTATGTATATGAGGGTGAGAACCCTCCGGCAGAGTGTCCGGTATGCCATGCAAAGGCGGACAAGTTCGTGGAAATTAAAGAGGATGATGAGAAGTGGGCCTGTGAGCACAAGCTCGGCGACGGTCAGGTGGCAGACGCCGAGGTGATGCAGGGCCTGCATGACCACTTCAACGGCGAGTGTACCGAGGTGGGCATGTATCTGGCGATGAGCCGTCAGGCTGAGCGCGAGGGCTATCCTGAGATTGCGGAGGCTTTCAAGCGCTACGCTTTCGAGGAGGCTGAGCATGCATCCAAGTTCGCCGAACTTCTCGGCGAGGTGGTATGGGACACCAAGACCAACCTCAAGAAGCGCGCCGAGGCCGAGGCCGGTGCCTGCGAGGGCAAGCTCGCCATCGCCACACGTGCTAAGCAGCTGGGTTACGACGCCATCCACGACACCGTACACGAGATGGCAAAAGACGAAGCCCGCCACGGGGCAGGCTTCAAGGGGCTCTATAAGAGGTTCTTCGGCGACAAGTAGACTGTAAGAATATATAAATCAGATGTCCGAAGGCAGCCTTAAAGCTTGTTGCGGACATCTTTTTTGTCATATATATAGCACTCCATGGCAGAGGCACTATGCGAAAGTTTTGTGTTGAGCATAGTGCCTCTGCCGCAGCGTGCTGTCCCATCCTGTTATTTCTTCGGGGCGGTGTAGGACCAGGTCTTGTAGACCGTGCTGCCGTGAAGAGGCTTCCAGTTCAGGGTGAATGACTCCACCTTGTTGTCCTCCAGTAGTTTGGAGTTCTCCGTCAGTACTGCCGTGGTCGCTGCGATCTGGGCATCGATGCTGTCCTTGTCATCTTCCTTTACCGTGTAGAGGGAGAATGACGGAAGCCAGTATTTAGGGAAATAGGTCGTCATCACCCGCTCAGTGTTTGCATTGTAAGGTGAGATGGTCATTATCCATTCCTGCTCGAAGCGTGCCGGCGGATTGAGGTTCAAGGTCTGGCTGTCTTCAGTAAGGAATGTCTTGTATTTGCCCCCTTTCTGGTGATTCTTCTTCAAGTCTTTGCACAGGCCCTGAAGGCCTATCCATGTCTTGGATGTGAAAGAGTAAGAGTCCGAGGCATCGCTGATTTTCCATATCCAGCTGTGCCCCATGGTGCAGTCAGACTTGAGGATAGGTCTCGCGAAGTCGTGACGGACGTCCTTGTTGACATCTCTTGTGATCTTAGGGAGAATCCCCGCCTTGTAATCCCACTTCGGCTTGTTGCCGTTGTAGGAGAAGTTCATTTCAAGATCCATCACATTGTGCGTCCAGCTCTTGGACATAGTTAGGCTGCTTGCGAGTTTGATGCTCGGATTTGCGGTGATGGTAAGGGCTCCGTCAAGGGACCATGTCATGTTCTCCGTGTAGGTTGATTCCCCTTTGATGTTGTTAGCTGGAGATACATGCTCTACGGTGGCGTTGCTCTTGCTGAATTCTGCCTGCGCTCCCAGATTCACCATATAGGCCCAGTATGCTCTCGGATCTTTGGCAATATCTCCGAATGCTTCCTTGACCCTGTACTCGTTCCAGTCTTTTTCGGATGTCGGGCCGCAGACGAGCTTGCTGTTCTCGGCACGTAACTCCTGGTGAATCAGATAGTAATCGGAACCTTTGCCGTCATTTGCGGCCCAAATCTCGTATGAGATCGTGACCGGTTCGAACTTGTGTCCGGCGTAAGCATTGTAGGAGTAGGATATTTTTTGTGCATTGGTGATTTCATCCAGACTCTGGCTGTCTTCGTTGGGGACAATAGTGGCGAGGATGCTGCTGCCTTTCTCTATGGATATTGTGTTCCCTGAGTCCAGCCATCTGGCCAAGGCGTCGGCGTGGAGTCCGTACAGGTAGTCTGTCGGGACATCTTCGACACGATTTTCAATATAAGATCCGCTCTCGCTTTCATCGTCTCCGCTGATGCTTACTTTCAGCGGTTTAGCCTCATCAAGATCGGTGATAATCTGGTATTCTCCGCCTCTGACTGCGAGAATGTCGCAGAGCACCCCGTCAGTGTCCCCGTCATCGATGAATGCCGGGACGAGCAGGCCGTCCTTGTCCTTGCTGATATTCAGGATGTTGTGTATGGCGGTCTTGCCTTCTGTGCTGATGGCGAGAGGCCCGCTGCCGATGGCGCTCCTTATTGAAGACTGGAGCTTGCGCAGCAGGGCGTCTGTCCCGGTCCGTGTCGGCTCGCAGTAGACGAGACTGCCTCCTCTGGCGAGCAGGGCTGCGATGGCATCTGCATCTGCTGTGCTGAGCGTGGATGATGCCTTGTCATGGAGCACCGCGGTCTTGACGGAGGCATCTAGAGCCTCGGCCTTGTCTTCAATGCGGGCCGCGAGAGCCTTGGCGCTGCCTGTGTAGGAGTGCGGGAAGATGTAGGTTCTGGACTGTGTCCGAACGCTGAGGGCGTCTTCTGTCGGATAGTCAGGTTCGTTGATGCTGCCGGAGCTGTTGCTCAGGTCCTGCCTGTCGCAGGCACAGAGGGCAAGGGCGCAAAGGGTGGTGAGTGTCAGTCTGCGGATGTGCATGGGGATCAGAATGTGAAGTGTGAGACTTTGTCGTATTCCTTGAGTATGGCCACGTCAAGTGTCCTGCTGCTGAGGTTGTACAGGGAAGACCACTGTGTATGGGATGTCGGTTCGTTGATGTCCACATCGGTGGCGACATCTCCGAGCAACTGCATGCCCTGCTCCGGGGTCAGCTTGTAGGCATTGAGTTTCAGGGTTTCCCTCATCTTGTCGTAGCGCCATCTGCCGTGGTCGGTGAGGCCTCCTTCCGGATGCCTTGCCATGTCGGGGCTGACGTAGAAGTTGGTCACGCAGCGCAGTGTGTCGTTGCCGTTGAGGACCTGCATGAGGTTCGGCCTGCCGCTGAAGTCCAGATTGTCGTAGATATATTCCACGATGGCATAGTCCCCGGAGGCATCGGCGATGAAGAAGTGGTAGTTGCCGCCGGCGGGGGAGTCCTGGCAGAGGTTGTAGTCTTTGAGCATCTCTATCGCCTGGTCTACAGTGGAAGCCCTGTCGAGGAGCATGCGCATGGCGACCGTGGTGATTATGTTTCTCTTGCCCGGAGCGTCCTGCACAGTAGGCTCTCCTCCAAGATGGAGCACTCCCACTGCGAGACCGTCCTCGTTGATGCCGTCCATCAGGGCGTAGGGGAAGGCCATCATCACGGAGAGGTCGGAGACTCCGTCGGTGTAGAATCCTTTCTTGAGCCCGAGCCAGTATGAATCGACCATGGAGATGGATTTCTTGCCGCCTTCCGGAGCGGTCCTCACAAGTACAGCCGTAATCGGGATTTCCTTGCCGGTAGCGGGGTCCTTGTGGCAGAAGTCGAAGTTGCGCCCCATAAGGAAGGCGCTGCCGTCGGGTGTCGGGGCTGCGAAAGCGCTGCAGGCGGTGCCTGTGTTGAGCTCGGGTCTGCCCTGCGGAACCTTGTCAAATAACTGTCCGGCTACGAATCCTATGATGCCTTCGGCATCGGTCGGCTGCGCCGCAAGCATCGCATCGAGCTTGTAGTCCTGCGTGTAGTCGAGTTCATAGAACCTGCCGCCTCCGTTGTCAAGATCTTTCATTGACCTTATCATCTCCAGTTTGGAGCGGTCGGTGATGTAGGCTGCCGGGTTGGATGTGACCTCGGCGCTGTTTCGGCATCCTGTCAGGGATGCGGCCGCTGCGAGGGCGGCGATCAGAACAGTCTTCTTCATAAAAGTAATCATTATTCATGTGGCTCGCCTCGTGCGGGGCCGCATCAATATGCAAAGTAAGGATAAAAATCGGAATTTTACAACTTTACGGTCTCGTCGGCCCCTTCTGTGACAGCTTCCCTGTGGGAGATGAAGATGATGGTGAGGCCGTGGCGTTTCATGTATTCCCGCAGGTTGGACAGCATCCGCCTTTCCGTATCCGGGTCTAGTGAGGATGTGGCTTCGTCCAGAAGGAGTATGCTCCCGTGTTGCAGGAGTGCCCTTGCCACGGCTATCCTCTGGCACTGGCCCTCGCTCAGTCCGCTGCCTGATTCTCCGCATGGGCTGTCAAGTCCTTGAGGCAGGTCGAACACGAAATCGGCTGATGCGGTATGCAGTGCCTCGCGCATGCTCTTTTCTGTGGCTGACGGGTCTGCGAGCAGGAGGTTGCTGCGTACCGTGCCGCTCATCAGGCTGTTGCCCTGCGGGACGTAGCGGAAATTACCTCGGGATGGTTTTCCAGCCTGACACGATGAGAAACTGTCATATATTGTGACCGCGCCGCTTTCCGGCTTGAGCAGCCCGAGGATCAGTTTCACGAGGGTGCTCTTGCCGACACCTGTCGGACCCGCTATGGCGGTGAGGGTGCCGGGGCGGAAGTCATGGGAGAACTCTTTCAGCACTGCCTGTCCTGAAGTGCCGGGGTAGGTGAAATTTACATTGTCAAAACGCACCCCGGAGATGCCTTTTGCCTTCCATTCCGGGCCGTCCTGCTCTGACGGCAGGCTGCCTAGCTCCATCAGCCGCTCTATCGAGGTGAGGGCGTGGATGAATGCCGGCAGCTCCCTTGCCAGATCGGCCACAGGGCGCTGTACCTGTCCCACGAGCTGCAGGAAGGCTGTCATCATCCCGAAACTGACTGCGCCGCTCTTGATGCCGAGAATGCCCCATATGAAGGCCGCCGCATAGCCTCCCATGAAACCGAGGGACATGAGTCCGCGTGCCAGGGCGTTGTAGTTGAGCCTTTCGGCGGTCTTGGTCTTGAGACGGGACTGGAAATTGCCGAGGGAGGAGAGCACCCGGGCGGTGCCGGTGAGGGTGAGGGCCAATATGCGGTTCTGCAGATTCTCTTGGATGAGCTGCTGGATGTCGGAGTCGAGACTCCGGATATCGGAGGTGAGAGCCCTGAGTTTCAGGAAGAACAACCTTGAACCGCCGATGGCGGCAAACATCAGTATGAGCAGGACCCAGAGCAGGCCCGGTGCCATCAGAAGCAGGTAGACGGAGGCCGCAATCAGCTGGAACAAGGTGACCACCGCCCCGGGGATGTGGGAGCAGAGCAGTTCGGAAATTATCCTGATGTCCTCTTCAAGACGGTTGACCGCGTCTCCGCTGCCGAACTTCTCGCGACCTGTCCATTCGCTGGAGAGGACCTCCCCGAAAAGGCGTTGTCGCAGTGTGTTTTGTGTAAGGAGTATGCCGTATTTCTCGCAGTATGAATATGCTATGTTCGTCGCGAGTTGGACGGCCATGATGAGGGCCATGAGGGCTATCCGACCCTGGAGAGGGGCTGGGGATACGCCGGTGGCCACGTCCACAAGCTCTTTGCATACCCACACGAACGACAGGGACGCGGCAATGCGCACAAGCCCCAGCAGGATGCAGGCGGCGGCCCATTTCCTGGCCGGGCCTGACATCCCGTGAAGTCCTTTAAGGCAGCTTCTCAGGCTACGCATCACTTGTCAAGCAGCCCTGCTTTGTCCCATTTGTCCACGAGGGCTTCGGCATCGGCTGCGGCCGTCTTCTCGTCCACGTCATATTGAGCAAGCAGCAGGTCGCGGACGTCGTCTGCGCTGAACTCCTTGCCCTGGAGAGCCTTCCAGAGGTAGGCTGCTGTGGTGTTGAGCGAAACTATCTTGCTGAAGTCGATCTGGGCCAGGCCCTCGCCGACCACCATGTAAGTGTCTCCGATGGAGCGGAGCACGAATCCTTCCTTGATTTTCATTGTATTGTTGTATGTTGTCTTGTCTTTTGTGTAAGGGGAGCCCAGATTCTTCTGTAGAATGCGAGCAGCCAGCGTCTTATGGGCAGAAGACTGTGCCACAGCCTGGCGTTGCCGGGGATGACTTCGCGGCTTCCGTCCCTTATTATACGTGTTACTTTTCCGAGCACGTCTTCTTTTCTGAAAGTTTCGGTGCCGCGCAGGTTGCCGTCTCCCATCATTGTATAGCTGTCCCCCTCATGCGCTATGATGCGGTGCATCACGTACCTGTCGGGGAGTTTTACGAGCACGATGTCTCCGACCTGCGGATCTTCGCATCTGTGCAGGGCCACGCTGTCCCTGCCGTCCCGGATGAAGGGGAGCATGCTGTTGCCTTTGGCCTTGAGGATGACTTCACGGCCTTCTTTGAGGAACTCTTCAGCCCGGGCGAGCAGGATGTCGTTTGGAAGTTGCAGCTGAGTCATTTTCCGGAGACTGTCGTATGGCACAGCTGTGCTGCCTCTGCGTCCGGTCGGCAGTCCAGCAGGTACATGGGCACTGTGGTGACGAGTTTCTGCAGGGTGGCGTGTATGCCGTCGGCCGTGCCTTTGATCTCCCGGAACGCAGAGCATGAGGAGAACAGGGAAGCGTAGGCTTCGATGGTGGAGAGGCGGTGTATCCTGTTCCCCGGGCATTGGCGTATGCGGACTATGGCTGAGAGCGGTGCGCTTTCCGCTTTGTAGCATGGGGTCTTGCCGCTCCACGGGCTGCCGTAGATCCGGGCCTGGCCGTCTTTGATGCGGATGACCGGGTTGTCATCGTTGAGCAGGGTGCTGCCCGGGATGTTCTCCCTCCAGAGGCGGCTGTGGGTGCTCTTGCCTGTGCCGCTCTTGCCGAGAAAGGCGTACCCGGAACCATCGCATACGGTGACGGATGAATGGATCTCCAATGTGTCGAGAGGGGCTGAAGCAATGGCGAACATCAGCATAAGGGCGTTGTCAACGGCGAACCGCAGGGCTCTCCCGGTGGAGGAAAGGAGTTTGAGTCTGGCGCTGCGGAAGTCTTCACTTGCGATGAGCGTGCCGATTGTCGGGATGTCCGCATCGGGGGCCATCTGGATGAGCCAGCCTTTGTCGAAGCGGCTGAAGGCGAGTCCGGGGTAGCCTTTTTCCTTTACTTCGTATACGGGTGTGGCTTCGGGGGCTTGCAGGTCTTCCACGATTTCGAGGGAGCAGAGGGGGGCGGCATTGCTGTTTATGGTCAACTCAAAAGGGGTGTAGTTGGGGCATGTATCCCAGAGCACCGAGCTGTCAGGAGCCGTGATTTCTATGAGATGATCCGCTATTGTATATTGTCTTGTCATTTTTTCTTGTCTCTGCGTTTTTTTGGTCTCTTGCTATTCGCCGCGCAGGGCTGCCCTCGTGCCGGTGGTGAAATATTTCCAGAAGAACTTCACGGAGTCAAGGGGGAAGATGCCGGCGTGCCGGAGGAAGTCCTTGGAATTGAGGAAGAACGATTCCACTTTCCGGATAAGATACGGGTCGCCGCTGCGGTCGCGACGGCGGCGTTTCTTGCCGAAATTGCCGACTTCTTCCATGAATTTCCAGAGCTTGGCGGCCTTGACTTCTGCGTGGCTGTTGTAGAACGGGGCTTCCTGCTCCGGGAGTCCGAGATAGTGGACAAGGAAAGTTGCGAATGCCTGCCATTCGCTCATGATTCCCATCTGCTTGAGCCTTGATTCGAGAAGGTTGAGGTCGATTTGGGCGCGGTGGGTGTGGAGAACTCTTGCCCAATCGCATAATTGCCTGAGTCCCAGACCTCCGCAGTAGAAGTGCTGGAGGAGGTGGACGAAGATGAAGAGGGCGTCGAAATCGATGGAGGTGATGCGGACAGTAGTGCCGTTTATTTCAAGGGTCCGGCAGCCGTCTGGTTTGAAGAGTTCGGCTTGGGCCGAGTCGAGGATGTCGTTGATCCTGCCCCCGAGGCTAGTGTGGACGGTGCCGTGAAGTTCGACTTCGATGTCACCGATCATGGCTCCGAAGTGAAGTTTGTCAGCGCTTTCGGCATCTGTCGAGTCAGCCGTGGCGGAGAGGACGGCCTTTGCGGCTTCATAGTCCTCAGGCCTCACTATGAGGTCGATGTCCCCGGGCATCCTGCCCTCGGGTTTGCGGTAGCATTGCGCCACGGCCTGACCTTTGACCAATACGGTCGGTACGTTGGCTTTGTCGAAAAGGGGTATAATCCTGGCTATTAGAGCGTTGACTGCGGCGTTGCGCTTTTCTATAGCGACAAGGCTGGACATCAGTCTTAGGGACACTGCTCCTGGGACATATCCTGCCGGGCAGGCTGCGGCTCCATCGGTGATAAGGCCCGTGACGGTCTGTTCGGTCGCCAGACGGAAGACGTGCTTCCAAGTGTCGATGTCGGGGCTATGTCCCTGGCTGCCTGCTTTGTCTTTGGCTGCCGGGGTGCCGGTGGCAGAGGGCATTGGCAATTCCGGTTCCGTTCCCCAAAGGCCGCTCCGGAGCAAGGCGAAGAATAGTGAGGTCGCTGTGTCCATATATGATGCAAATATATGATTTATTCCCGGACTTCGCAGCTTTTTGGGGCGCGGAAAACAGCGGAGTGTGCTATTCTTGACTGTCTGAGGTGCTGGCTTCTTCCGCCCGCAGATAGCCTTCAATGGCATGGAGCGGAAGATTTTCCATCCAACCATGGTCAATGTAGTTCAGCATGGATACGCGGAGGCCTTTCAGATTCGGATGCCCGTCTATATAGGTTTTGAGAGACTTGGATTTGACGTTCTCCTCTGCCTTGGCCTCAATGGGGATAACTCGCTTTTCTGTTTGGACAGCAAAGTCAATCTCGCATTCTGAGTCATTGGACGAATGGTAGAATGTTGGAATTTGGATGTGTGCAAGCTGCTCGTTGACGTAACACTCCGTAAAAGCGCCTTTGAACTTCTTGAAGATGTTGTCGCCTATCAGCATTTGAGAGGCTGGTACATCAGTCATTGCCCCCAGAAGGCCTACATCAAGCGGAAATATTTTGAAGACGTCGAAATCTTCGTAGAACTTCAGTGGATACTCAATCTTGCTGACACGATGAACCTTGTAAATCAAGCCGGCATCTTTGAGCCAAGTGATGGCCATTTCGAAATCTTGTAACTACTCAAGTGCCTACTTGACGTGCGCCGTCAAGGACAAGCGGCTTGTGATCTTTACGGGACTGCCACTCAAGCAGTTTTGCATATATTTCTCTTTGCATACTACGATAATTATGACGAATATGTCATCAGATATAACATAAATTCTGACGAATATCAATGACAAATATACATAAATTCGGACGAAAAGAACCGAGTATTGTACCGGATGCGAAAAGTAACTGTCGTGTACCGGACATCTTGATGCGCATTGGGTCTGGGTGCGTCGAGGTGATGATTACAGGTGGGAGCGCTTTTGGGTATTTTCGCTCCCACCTGAATCGGTCACCATGCTATGGATGCGTTCTGTGACCCTTGCCCATGTCAGGTGTGAGCCTTTTTGGCGGAATCGGCTCCTACCTGCGTGGGGTACGGCTATACAGATGCCACGGGCTATCTGATAGATCTTGCGGCTATCTGAAGATCTTCTGCGCGAAACTGTGCAGAGACTTGCGCCATGGTTGCCACTCGTGGTCTCCCGGGAAGGATTCAAATATGACCTCGACTCCGGCTTTGCGCATGCTCTCGACCGCTCTGGTTGTCGGGCCGATGCGCGGATCCTGCTCGCCGCAGCTGATGTAGAATATCTTGTGCGAGGCGTTGAATTTCCCCGTGGCGCTGAGCATACCGGGTATTTCTTTCTCGAAGTCCATATCGCCACCGCCTGCGATGCCGCCGAAGATTCCGGAAGAGAAGAGACCGACATTGCTGAATACCTCTGGGGTGCGGAGTCCTATGTAGAATGACTGGCCGCCGCCCATGGATAGACCGCACATGGCACGGCTGGCAGCTCCTGACTTAGTGCGGAAGTTCTTCTCCACGAAAGGGATTATGCTGTTTACCAGCTCATCCCGGAAGTTCTGCATGCCTTCCCAACTGTAGCCGCCGCGTGCACCGGGGAGGTTGCTGTTGGCGGATACGACTATCATCGGTATCGCCTTCCCCGCGGCGATGAGGTTGTCCATGATGTTTGCGGTCAGACCCTGCTGCATCCAGCCACGATGGTCTTCACCGCCTCCGTGCTGGATGTAGAGCACAGGATATTTGCCCTTGCCTTTCTCGTAGCCGGCAGGTGTGTAGATCTGGAGCGGTCTCCAGCTTCCCGTGACGGAGGAGAAGTAGTTGACGAGGCGCACCTGGCCGTGCGGGACGTCCTGCACTTTCATGTAGTCGGTGTTTTCTTCAGGGATGTCAACGGCGCTCGCCATCGTCCCGCAGCCGTAGAAAGTTTCGCTCAGAGGATCGGAGAATCTTGCCCCGTCGGCTTCGAGGAAGTAGTAGTGGAAGCCCGGTGCGAGCGGGGCTGAGGTCGCTCTCCAGATGCCGTCGGCACCCTGCTTCATCGGGTATTTCACATTGCAGATGTCCGCTACTACGCGTGAGGCTCCGTCGGCGCGGATCTCGAAAGATACGCTGCCGTCCGGGTTGATGCTGCGGCGCGGGGCTGCCGGTCTCTTGGCGGCTTTGGCTTCACGGGCTGTATTGAGAAACTCCACCATGGTGCGGAGGTTCTGCTCGCTGTACATGTTGAACCCGTGTCCTCCTTCTTCTACTAAAATGAGATCGGTCTTGACTCCGGCTTTGTCGAGGGCTTCATAGAATCCTGTACTTTGGCAGCTCGGAACCACGTTGTCTTTGATTCCGTGGAAGATGATGATTGGAGGGTCGTTGCTGTCGATGTATGTCGGGGCGCTGAGCCTTTTGAATGCGTCCATGTTGTCTGGAGTGTACTTGACACCTGTGACGGCTTCTTCCGGTGCGGTGGCACCTTGACCTCTCGCTCCGGCGCAGTCCATATTGGTGAGGTCAACAGGTCCTGACCAGTCGCATGCGGCATCCACGCTGCTGCTCAGCTGCAGGTAGTCTCCTATACTGCCTTCGAGGTCGGCGACTCCTCCGGAAGTGGCGGCAAGTGAGGCGAGGTGTCCGCCGGACGAGAAGCCGGAAGTGGCGATGAACGAGGTGTCGAAGTTGTATCTGGCGGCATTGCCACGGACGAATCGTATCACAGCCTTGATGTCCTCAATCTGGGCGGGGAACTTGGCATCGGCGCTTGAGCGATGGTTGGGGGTCACTACGGCATAGCCTGCATCGAGCAGGGCTTGGCAGATGGTGCCGAGGTCGGCCATGCCCTTGGAGTTGTTGCTGTACCATGCGCTGCCGTAGATGTGGATGACTACCGGGTAACTTGCCTTTTTCTCCTTGGGGAGGTAGATGTCGAGCCGGTGATAGAGTTCTCCGTCTCCGGCGTAATTCACGTCGGTGAATTTTTGCGAATACTCCATTTTTACTTCCGGCATCTGGAATCCTCCGAATCCTCCTGCCGGTGCCCCTTGAGGCTGCGCGTGGAGGCTGAGCGCAGCGAGGAACAGAAATAATGTGGCACTTGTTCTTTTCATGATGCGGCAAATATAGTATATGTCCGGTGTCGGCTTGTTGGCTGCCGGATGATCTGATACTTGAATAAAACTAATTGAAACACCTTCAGGGCTGTCAGGGGGGCGATTCTCTGGACGGGCCATGGAATTCCGTACGGGAGAGGCTGGGTTTGCCGTACGGAATGGCTCTGTGCGCTGGCTGAGCTGATGGCACAGCACGCTAAGCTTCCACGAAGCTGTCGGCCACTTCGTTGGCGTGGGCGAGGGCCGGGAAGATGTTGGGGAAGATGTTGCCTTCGCCGATGAGCTCGTCCACCCCGAATTTGCGCAGCGTGCCGAGCACCCGCTCGTTGACACCGGACAGGATGACTTCCACTCCGCGCTTGTGGGCCATGTCGATGATGTTTTTGAGGTTCTTGACCCCTGTGGAGTCGATGAACGGCACTTTACGCATGCGGATGATGCGCACGCGGGTGTCCTTGTTGCGCCGCTCGAACTCCTCGGAACGGCTTGCCAGACCGAAGAAGTACGGACCGTTGATCTCATAGACTTCCACGCCCTTGTGGATGTCGAGCATCTCCACGTCGTCCTTGGCTGCCATGTCGTCGTCATCTGTGGCGGCGAGCCTGTCCTGGTCGAGCACCTCTATGCTGGAGGTCTGCATCATGCGGCGCACGAACATGGCTATGGCCAGCACCACTCCGACTTCGATGCCCACGGTGAGATCCACGATCACGGTGAGGAAGAACGTGATGAGCAGCACCGCCACGTCCGGGGCGTCACCCTTGAGAAGGTAGCGGAAACTGCGCCACTCGCTCATGTTGAACGCCACCACCACCAATATGGCTGCAAGGCAGGAGAGCGGGATGTACACGGCATACGGCATCAGGAAAAGGTAGATGAGCAGCAGGACGGCAGCATGGATGATGCCTGCCACTGAGGTGCGCGCACCGTTGTTGATGCTGGCCATGGTCCTGGCGAGCGCGCCGGTGGCCGGGATGCCTCCGAACAGAGGGGTGACGATGTTGGCGATGCCCTGGCCGATCAGTTCGGTGTTGGAGTCATGCTGCTTGCCGGTCACGCCGTCCGCGACCATTGCTGCCAGGAGGGACTCTATGGCGCAGAGCACGGCTATGGTGAATGCTGGGGAAACGAGGCTCTTGATGGTCTGGAAATCCATTGCCGGGGCCACGGGTTTGGGCATTGGAAGCCCTTCAGCCAGTTCGGGAAACTTGGACCCTATCGTGGCGAATTCAATCCCGGTGAAACGGCTCAGCAGGACAGAGGCCGCCGTGCCGATGATGAGTGCGATGAGCGAGCCCGGAATCTTGTGGAACCCCCACTTGTTCCAGAAGATGATGACCAGCAGACATCCCACGCTCAAAGCTGTCTCGGTGGGGGAAATATGGGAGATGTTCTGGAAATAGCAGATCCACTCCGGGATGAATCCGGACGGTACGGAGACGTCTCCGAGGCCGAAGAAATCCTTCATCTGTGTGGAGAAGATGGTGAGGGCGATGCCGCTTGTGAATCCGACCACGATGGGGTAGGGGATGAACTTGAACACAGCCCCCATCTTGCACAGGCCCATTGCCACGAGGATGACACCGGCCATTATCGTGGCAATGGTGAGTCCCTGGATGCCGTACTGGGCGACGATGCCCGAGACGATGACGATGAATGCACCGGTAGGACCGCCGATGAGGAAGCGGGACCCTCCGAAGACAGAGATCAGGAAACCGGCGACAATCGCGGTGATGAGTCCCTGCTGCGGGGACACTCCGCTGGCGATGCCGAATGCGATTGCGAGCGGCAGGGCGATGATTCCTACTACGACACCTGCGATGAGGTCGGAGACGAAGCGCTCACGACTGTACCGCCCCTTCTTGAAGAGGTGGAAAAACTTAGGGCTGAACACCATATTATAAATACACTACTTTTTGAGCCTTTTCGGCGTTTTTTACGTCTTGCGAAACGGGCCGCAAAGATAGTGTCTTGCCATCGGAAATCAAAATTCCGCGCACTGGGTTTGCGCTGGGTTCGTGCTGGGTTTGCGCTGGGTTTGCATTGGGTTTGCATTGGGTTCGTGTTTGGTCCGTGCCAGGTTCGTGTTGGCGCTTGGTTCATCCTGTTTCGTGCTGGGCTTAGTTGGGTTCATCCTGTTTCGTGCTGGGTTCGCGTTTGGTTTAGTAAGCGGCAACTTATTTTTTTTCGCTTCCTTTCCCCTTGCGCTTCTGCCCCACGGCCTCGCCGCCGGCAGAATCTTTCTTGAAGTTCTTCATTGATTGTTATGAGTTTTTACGCCGCAATGATAACGCATTCCCGGCTTCCGGACAATAAAGAAACTTCAAAAGCGATAAGAAACAGAAAAATCTGCGCCGGGCGCGAAAAGTTGTCTGGTGTCCACAACACCGATTCACAATGGCGTCTGGAAAAGGTTATAGAGAAAGGTTGCAGAAACGCTATAACCTTGCGCGGAAATTGCTTTCTAGCGGCATATTGGTGTTTAGGTTAGAGCGCCGGAGCCTCAAAGCTCTATAACCTCGGGGCGATTCTCCGTCCGGTACAGAAAAG